>JAABUQ010000934.1_pt1 | contig 66009 bp, 67 predicted proteins | sample 5560001 | NCBI WGS metagenome assembly JAABUQ01 (sample SAMN10711888, study PRJNA513371) | rock metagenome | isolation source: Antarctica rocks | place: Antarctica: Victoria Land, Finger Mt nord | collected 2015-12-18
CTATTAATTAATTTAAAAAGTATTGCAAATCGCAATTATATATAAGAATAAAATAACAATAAGCAAAAACTATATTAAAAATAGACTAATCGTTGAATCAAGTTATAATATTATTCTTCTAATTCGATTCGACGTCAAGATTAAGTCGTAACGATTTTTTGAAATCGAATCGCTTAAAGTAGTTTAGCGTGAAGCGCGCTAAACTACTTATAGTAATCGATTAAACTACTTTAAGCGATTCGATTCTTCGAATTTTTTTTGACCCAAGTCTTAACATTTGCACGTGACATTTTCGGGTCAACGCGATCAATCTAATTAAAAATAGAGTAATAATTGTAAAATTATCTCGATTTATATTAAGAAGTTGCGTAAAATATCTATTTAAATAGAAGTCTCTTAATCGAATTATAAAATTATAAAGAATAGAATTAGAAATAAAATTAATAAGCATTAAATTAATTAAGATATTTATAATAATATATTTAAGTAATATAATAAAATATACAATTTTGACAATTTAATAATATAGTGCTTTAAAAATTAGCTTAAACAAAAAGTAGCAAAAAAGTTTGCAATTAAGAAGATAGAATATCTTAAAATTATTTAAGAAGCACAAGCAATATATAAGAATACAAATATAATAATAGCGTCTTTCTCTTAAAATATATATATTATTTAAATATATTATCTATTTTCTATATTTAAGCTAATTAATATTGCAATTAAGTATTGACAATAAATTTAATATTAATAGAAGTTTCTTAATATTTATAAAATTAATTATAAAGATTATTTAATAACAAGTTATATATTATAGTAATTTAAATAATTTAAAAAGAGTTAATAATATTAATTCTTTCAATTTGTATAATAGTTTAATTAAGAAATTTGCATTATCAAAAAACACAAAAAAAAGAGAAATTTTTAATTTTATTAATATTAAGATAGAGAATTCTAACAATATTGTTAAAAAGAATAATAATAGTTAAAAAATTCGATATACAATTTAAGAAAATACTAAAATATTAAGTTATAATTATTATAAAGTTACTAATATTAATAATAATAATAAGAAGAAAAATATAAACAATAAAAATTAAGATTATAATAACAAAATAATAATAGAATTAAAAGCAACTCGAATTAGACTATTTAAAATAATAATATAGCAAACAAGATTATTAGAATCTTGAATTAATAATTTTATATACTTAGCTTAAAGAACTTACTATTACAAATTAATATTATAGTATATTCTTATATTATATTCTTATATTGTATTACTATATTTGTAACAATTTAGATTGTTCTCTCTATATATATTATTTCTTGCAAGTGTTTGCAACGCGCAAATATCTTGTAAATACTTTTAATATAATTAATTTAGATTTTGTTCTATTACAATAGTATTTGCGCACGTATTTTAATTTAATACAAAAATATTATATCTAGATCTTAAGATCGATTTCTTCTAATTCTATTAGTAGCAATTATAGACGCAAGTTTTAAGTATATTAAGTTGCATAAACAAGAATATTGTAAGTATTGTAAGTATAAGATTGCGTTTATATATAATACAAGAGTTAATATATGTATATTGTTGTAAGCAATATAATATGCGCTCAAAAAAAAGCTATGTTGTTGCGACAATCTCTAAGCACGTATTAAGTATTATGTCTTCAAAGTAATTTTTGAGTGCGCAACACACCAGGAATTTTTCGGTAACCCTGGAGTAACCCTAGGTTAACCCTAAAATAATCCTGAATCTCGGGACGAGATTCTTTGGGAGAGGAGATAACTGTAACAGTTTAGATCGTTCTCTCTATATAGTTTACTTCTCGCGAGTGTTTATAACGCGTAAATATCTTATAAATATTTTTGACTAAACTAGTCGCGTTGACCTAGAAATGTCACGTACAAATGCCAAGACTTGAATTAAAAAAAAATCGAAGAATCGAATCGCTCAAAGTAGTTTAGTCGATTACTATAAGTAGTTTAGCGCGCTTCGCGCTAAACTATTTTGAGCGATTCGATTCCAAAAAATCGTCACGACTCGATCTTGGCGTCGAGTCAAATTAGAGGGGTAATATCATAACTTGATTCGACGATTAGTTTACTTTTGACGCAATTGATTTAAATTCTATTCTATTACAATATTGTATTATTAAATCTAAAATATATAATTAAGATTTTAGACAAATTAATTACAATTTATAATAAATTAATATCTTAACAATTCGAGTCGATTTTCGATTTAGTTTTCGATTTTAAGTTTGAAATTAAATTGAATTGTTAATTTCAATTTTAGAAATTAAATTGTTAAGACTTTCGATTCGATTCGAATTGAATTGTCAAGATTTAGTTCGATTTTCCGAATCGACGCAATTAGTCTAATTTTTCGTAATAAATCTTAAATATAAAACTAGATATTTAATACTCTATAGAGTTACTTTGCTAGTAAAATTTAATTAAGAATTAAAACTATTGTAGTTGTTGCAAGTTTCAAGTAGTTCGAACAATTACTTTTCTACAAATGTAATTTGAAACGCAAAAATTGTGTATTACAATAATTTAGTTAAAACTCTTTTAAATCGTACAAAACTATATAAAGTTAAAGCGCAAAGTTAATTCTATCTAGATTGATCGTCAAGTCGAGAATCGATATCAACTTTCTAACTCGACCCAAATACTCGATATCAACATCGTGACTCGACCCAAATACTCGATATCAACATCGTAACTCAACTCGATATCAACTTGATTTCTAACTTAATTCGAGTCATCGACTCAAATCGCCAAGCAATCGAAAATGTCGTCATAATGTCAAGAATTTCTATTTTTGAATCTATCATTTCACGACTTTCGAGAGATCTATGCGCCAAGAACGAAACAATTTTCTTCTTCATCATTTTCTCGTCATCTTCATTATCTTATTGCATTATTTTATTGCATTACTTAATTGCATTACTATGCAACATTTTAAGAAAATAATCATAAAATTCAACACACAATTCATGTCTACAAATTCTACTACTAAATCGCTTCATGTCTTGGCGAGTCGAGTCGAGAATTCGAGTTGATACTTGATACCAACATCGTGACTCGATCCAAATACTTGATATTAACATCGTGACTCGAATCGACTTTTCGATATCAAAATCTTGACTCGACTTGAATCTTGGCAAGTCGAGAACTCGACTCGAACTCGATAACTCGACCCGATGCGATCAATCTAAATTCTATCTAACTTTAAATTTTGATGTTAAAATATCAAGAAATGCGAAAATTAATAAAATAATCTAGAGCGATCTTGACAAAAGTTAAGAGATAAAATCTAAAAAATAAAGTTAAGAATTTGCAAACGTTGTAAAATTGCTAAATTTCAAACTAGACTAATTGTCGAATTAAAGTTCGATTTCAACTTTAGAAATCGACTTGACTTGACAATTTTAACATTAGAAATCGATTCGAAACTTAATTCGATTTCTATTATTTTGAAATCGACTTAACTTGACTCGATTCAATTTTCGATTTCAATATTAGAAATCGAATTAAATCGTCAAGAATATCAAGAATATCGTCAAGAATGTTAAGAATACTAAAAATAATATAAATTAAGTTTAAATTTAGATTTTTTATTAATTACTAGATAACGCACAATAATAATACATTTATAAAGAGAAATTTCTAATATATTTATTAATTAATTTAAATAGATTAATTGTTTCTATCAAATTATCAATTAATTGTTACTAAAAATAATAAAAATTACTAAAAATAATAGTCTTAACAATTTGAATCGATTTTTTCGAATCGAATTTCGATTTTAAGTATAGAAATCGACTCGAATTGTTAATTTAATTTTATAAATCGAATTGTCAAGACTTTCGAGTCAAGTTGATACGAATTGTTAAGATTCGAGTCGAATACTTGATTCGAACTTGATAACTCGACTTAACGCGACTAGTCTATTTCAAACAAAGACAGATTAGATACTAACAGAATTGTCTCGTATTTTAAGACATCTCGCGATTGATCTTTTCCTAAATTTCCTTTTATTATAACATTAGTATTATCGTCAAATTACTCGAGACATTATAGAAGAGTCAAGAAATAATACGTTCTTATGTTTGTAAATTCTATTAGTTTTTTTTCAATTGCAGTTGCGTCTTGAGAAGTAATAAGAGTCTTGAATACAATAGAAATCTTGTCTTTTCTAAGAATTACGAGTAGCATCTGCTTATACTCTAGTATCTTGAGCTCTCTTCGCTGTGCCTCAGTAGACTAAGTACTCGAAACAGACTAACATGCTATAAAATATAAAATAATTATTTTGCAAAATCAATCGCATATATAATAAAGATCAGTCGACAAATGCCTGCTAGCCATAGTTTGAAATCTATCTCTATGCTTATTTGGCGCCCCTCAATAGACTTGTTAACGTCCTTATAATAGGAAGAACAAAAATCCACTCTTTTCTTCGTACAATCTTGAATCGATATTCGTATCAACTCAAATGTCTTGTAGTAACTTCTTCAATAAACTCTTTCTCATCTTCTCTTGCATATTAATCTCCTATTGTTGCAAGAAGTCCTTGGTCTTGTTCATCACTAGCTCCTATACGTCCTTCTTAGTTACTATGTTACGCTCTAAAAACACGACGATCAAGATAGTTTTTTAGATCGACTTTTACGATAATATTTGCGACGACTCGATCAACAACGCGTGTGCCTTGCTGCTGTTGGCAAGACCGCATACGTCCAGCAAGACCTAATCGAATTCCCAGTCTTCTTGGAATTGCTGGAGGGATATAATCTGTGCGAGTAAATCAAGTTGACGTGAATCTTCAGCATTAAATGCGGCTGTTGGACGAAATAAGCATTTTTGATATCGAGAACCACGAGAACCTATCCTATACTTTGGCGCCGAGGATTGTCGAGCAGGTGCTGGAGAGGCCCCATGCTTTAGTGACGCGTTGCCGCCGAAAGTGCCGCCGGACTCGTTACAGCTCTTATCACTGTCTTCGTCGCTTGCCGCCGGAAGTACTCGACTCAGACGAGATTGTTGAACAGGAGCATGACAATAATACGCTCTCTCTGCCGCTCCAGGGGCCTCAAAGGAATGTGAGCCTAAATTCAATGCTCCACTACCAAACGTGCCAGATGAGGCTGCCACCGCGCGCGGTGGTCCTCTGCCGAAGGATGCAAAATTGGCGAACAAATAACCATGCCCAGGCGTACTCGTTCCCATGCCAATAGAGCCTCCGCCTCTGAATAAGGGCTCTAGATGATGGTCGCTATCGCTCGCAGACGCACGAGTATTGCCTTCTTTAGTCGTTTCTTTGTTGCCATCAATCGCGACGAAAGAGCATCATTTCCCGCCGACCTGATACTGTACGCCAAGTCTTACAGCCTCGCATTCAACCATTCTCTGGAATTGGGAGTCTTTGGCCTCTCGCTCCTTTTCAAAAAGTGCGGATCTCGACAGTTTTGTGTACTTCTGTTTGAGCAAGGTCCCCTCTCTATCTTTGGCTAGAGTGAGCCAGCCTCTCCCTTCTTCAAGCTTATCGATAGCGCTACGTGCAGCGAGTTGATAGACGATCTCGCCAGGCTCTGCGAGAATCTCGACAGGTATATGGTATTCAAGCGGTCCCTAAGACGAGGTTCCTCTAAGGATAACAAAGGTTGGCTTTATATAAAACGCATCTGGCAACATCAGAAGATATATGGTCGCTCTCGATAAAGAGTATAGAGAAGGAATCTCCTGTGGTGATTGGAGAAGCTTTAGAACTGTATCGTGCGAAGCAGGTTTCTGTGCCGCAGCCGGGAAAGTGAACAACGATTTGGCCTGCGAAACACATCTAAAATTTCACTTTGCAGGTCTATCATCGACGCAATTGATGGTATCACGATGTCAAAATTCTATTGCTAATACAACTTGATATGCTCTACAATCTTTGCATAATTTTGAGACATAAACTTCAAGCGTGCGTTGTAGAATCGAGAGTCTAAAAATTCTTAAAATCTCGCTCAAACTGTCTTGCGACACAGAAATCTGCTTGACACGATAACAACTCTAAAATTCGAAAAAGTCCTAAACGAAACAAAAGCATTTTTCCAACTTGCGTCAACACACATCTACATATCTCAAAATTATGCACAAGTAATCGAATGTATTCACAATAATAACTTCTCTATTGTAAAGACGAGTCAGATGTCAAGGTTTTATAAGTAAAGAGTTTAGGCCAAAAATACGAAAGTACGAGTATTGAGAACGATAAATGCATCGGCAATTCGGGGTGACCCTCTAGGGGCCCTATTAGCGGCCCGGGGCTCCCGGGGCCGTTGTGCCGATGTCTTAGCCCTGGGGCCACATTAGCAGGTCCGGTTGACCTCGGGCCAATAGGGCCAAAATTTGGGGGGTAGATCAAGACACACACCACCCGTGCAATGCCAAGAGCACTACCCGCACGTCGCCAAGGCCCGTCGGGCGCAATCTGCGGGCACTACCCACCACGCGCAATCAACCACGCGCAATCAATCATGCACAATCAATCACGCGCAATCAATTGCGCAAATGTAGGAGATGCTCCTGCCTGCACATCATCTTCGCGTAGAAATCTCACGAATCGTTCGATTCTGCCATACAAATTACTATGGTGTGGGCGAGTGACAAGCGGAGATCTAACCGAAGTGCTGCGGGAGTCCGTGCGCATCTCGAACATCAAAATTATACTTTTTGCCAAGACTTTTTTGGCCCCCTAAATGCAAGCTTCCCGTCGCCCCCCGGGCGCCCCCGGGGCTGGCCCCGGGCCATCCGGGCCCTCTTAGCATCTTGAAATTGGGGGGCCGGTTCCCCGAATTGCCGATGTGTGTTGTTCCTCAACAAGACGTAAAAGAAAGAACACTTTACACCGAGCTTATACATTAGGGGCCAAGGCTACCGCAAGTATCTCATTGCTGCCTAAGAGAGGTGTTGACCTCGTTCCTTATTGAGTCAATGTTGATCATTACCGTCAGGTGACTGAGAGGGGTAAGAGACTTTAAAAATTCCCGTCAATACTTCAATACTTATAAGAATAATACCTAATGTTGTATGCGCAATTCAATCTTGTGTGGCGAAATTGCCTGAGCACTCTCCACATTGAAATCGTAGACGAAGCAGTAATCCTGATTTCGATAGTGTAGCACTACTCGCCTTCCATTCTCAGGCTGGTCTTCCACAAACAAGCACACCAAGATCCCATCCTTTACGACGGCAGACAGACAGAATGACTGTCTGCCTACCCTATGGGCCTACGTTGGTCTGTCACATTTGAAATTTCCTAGACAATCAAAATCTCACGATCACTGTTCACCAAGACTTGGGAACTGCCGGCCTGACTTAGTTTCCAAGCGCTGTGTTGGTATTCCCTGAACCTTGCTCGGCGTAATTTCGGAGAAATTGTCGAAACGCGCTCGGATTTTTGAAGCTCTGCCGCGTTCAACCATCCAGTGACTCATGTAGATGCTTCGTCAATGCATTCTTCTTACAAGGCTTTGCAGACCTGGTACTGTGATCACACACGAGCTTGGGACTTCTAAAAGGTCTAGGTTCAAGCTGTCAGTGATGACTTCCGACCATTTCTTGAACGGCCATGACAGGTCAACCCTCAACAACCCCGTGGACCTCTACCGCCAGAAAATTGCAGAAGATCTTGCCCCGATTACAGGCAAGCCCGAAAACGAGGTATATGACAGACTCGCTTGGACTCAGACCTTGGACAAAGGTGATCTAGGTCTTGCAGTACCCTCTTTGAGGATCCAAGGCAAAAAGCCAGCCGAGCTGGGCGCCGAGTTGGTAGAAAAGTATCCCGTCTCGCAATACGTGGGCAAACCCGTGCAAGCTGGAACTTTCTTGCAATTCTTCTTTAAGCCGGAGTCACTCGTCAAACTCGTCATCCCCTTGATATTGAAGAAAAAGTCAAAATATGGCGCTAATGATCGACTCGGGTTGCGGGATGAGTCCGACCCTTCTAAGGGCAGGAAGCGGATCATCGTTGAGTTCTCTTCCCCAAATATTGCAAAGCCATTTCATGCCGGTCATCTACGAAGTACCATTATTGGGGGCTTCTTAGCAAACCTTTACGAGGCTGCTGGCTGGGATGTCATCCGTATGAATTATCTTGGTGATTGGGGCCGTCAATTTGGCCTGCTTGCCAATGCGTTCGAGAAGTACGGCAGCGAGGAGAAGCTCGAAAAAGACCCCATCGGACACCTCTTCGACATCTATGTCGAAATAAATAAAATATCAGCTCCCCAGGAAGTCATCATAAGAGACAAGAAAGAGGAGCTCAAGCAAGCTACCGAGACTGGTCGAGATGTGGCGGGTCTCGAGTCGGAAATTGCCAAGCTTGAGGCGGAGAGCGAGAATGAGAAGGCGCGTCAGTATTTTAAGCGTCTGGAGAACGGCGACAAAGATGCGCTTGCTATCTGGAGCCGTTTTCGGGATTTAAGTATCGACAAGTACAAGAAGACCTACGCTCGTCTCAACATCCATTACGACTACTACTCAGGTGAGTCTCAGGTTGAGAAGGAACGTATGGACCAGGCGGCCGACCGACTGAAGGAGCGGGGAATCTCGGAGGATTCCAAAGGTGCAGTAATTATCGACCTGACCAAGCACGGAGCGCCAAAGCTAGGCAAGGCTCTGGTTAAGAAAACTGACGGCTCGTCGCTGTATTTGACGCGAGATATTGGAGAAGCGGTAAAGCGATATGACTTGTACCATTTCGACAAGATGATATACGTTGTTGCAACCCAGCAAGACGTTCACGTTGCCCAGCTTTTCAAAATCCTGGAGCTCATGGGCCACCAAGACATCTCCAAAAAGTGTCAACATGTCAATTTTGGCATGGTTCTAGGGATGAGTACACGCAAAGGGACGGTCAAATTCTTGGATGACATTTTACGGGACGTGGGTGATAAGATGCATGAAGTCATGAGGGTCAATGCAGCCAAATATGAGCAAGTGGAGAACCCAGATCAAACGGCAGACACACTAGGTATTACAGCTGTGATGGTCCAAGACATGACGGGTAAGAGGTGAGTATCAGTCTATTTAGCCATGTTGCTCTTGAACATGTTTTCCTGACCGGGCTGCTAGGATCAACAATTATGAGTTCTCTTTGGAGCGTATGACATCCTTCGAGGGCGACACGGGTCCCTATCTCCAATATGCACACGCTCGTCTATGCTCTATAAGTAGGAAGGCAGGCTTGTCGCTAGGGGACCTGGAATGTGCCGACTGGTCCCTACTTACAGAGTCTCATGCCATCAATCTCGTCCGATTACTGGCCTCATGGCCGGATGTGGTCCAGAATACTCTCAAAACCCAGGAGCCCATCACCGTCCTTGCGTACCTCTTCAAGATGACGCACATGTTAAGCTCAAGCTACGACGTTCTCAAGGTCATAGGTAGCGAGCCAGAGACCTTGAAGGCTAGGATGGCCTTGTACGAAGCCGCAAGACAGACACTGCACAACGGGATGAGGCTCCTTGGATTGACCCCGGTAGAGCGGTGAGTCTCCCCTATGGACCCGAGAAGTCCGCGCCCTGCTCAGCGTTGTGACTGACTGCTCGCAGCATGTGATACTACCATAGCCGGAACACAATCTTCACCTAACATTCATGAGATGGTCTGCAACCATAAATAAGACCAACAAGCGATCAACACTCACCAACGATCGGGTACACGAGGCTGATGGTTTCAACCTGTAAAGACCCCCATAGGCCGGGAGTGCATCCTACCATGCACAGGGAATAAACTACAAAGACCGAGGGCCGTCAACCACGGACTGCCGTCTGAGATTGGAAGATGTCGGGCACCTTAGGTCTGGTTTTGTTGTGCTCAATGCCAGCTCAATGGCAAATCCGCGAGGTCATTGCGGAGATCGACGTGTCCTGGACAGAAGGCGCTTGAGTGGTACATAGATCTTGGCAAACAGAGCTTAAAAGAGTCTACCGATTTGGCTCCAACACAATCTGACATGAGGTCGCTCGATCCATATCATATATCGCTAATCGCTACAGTGCTGGCACTGCGTCTCATCTATTCGGAGCCTGCAATATGTTCGCGACTTGTTGATGATCGACCGCGGTGTTCGACCTGTCCCATTCTCGCAATTATCAGTGCTGTATTGTCGGGCTGTGGAGCAAGAGCGTGCGGTGTAGGACATAACACAGCACCCTGTCCAAGCCTTGAAAGACATGTTCGCGTTCTGTCGCCGCTCAAGATCATCGCTTTTGAAAGAAGATAGATATCTTGAGCCAAGTCGTTTCGCACTATCTTGTGGCTCTGTGTGCAGGATATTTGTTTTCGGTGGCCTCCCACCGGATCGTGATCGCCCGCCGAACACGATATGGTATTGCTTTCGCACGAGCAATCCGTCGGGCGTGTTGGGTGGGCGGGCCAATAGCTTGCCAACGGCATTCTCTTTTCGATTCAAGGTTTGACGCTCTGCATTCGTCTAAGTCTTTATTGGGTGTTGCACATGTACGTTTTCGAGCCGTCGCAGCGCCTGCGTCAAGAGCGGCCAATGACCGTGACCTGAAGCTGCGAGTTCTTGCAATGCAGAGCCATAACGTGGAGCAGTCCTTGACGACCGTCCACGGGAGAGATCCTCCATGTGCGTCACAATCCCTACAAAGCCGATATCGCCAAATCACATGTGGTTGTCGGGGTTGGTCGCAAAGGTCTTAGGCAGCCATGACGGGTTGGGCCTCCAACTGATCTGCTCACTGCGAACATGCACAGCCACTCATTTCTCTCGGCGCATTGGCACTTCATGCAACGCGCATCAAGTCAGACCGGTTCTCTGCCACCTTGCGAGCCCTTCCCCCGTATTCCAGCGGTCCGGCAGTGAGCACCCTCCAATGGCCGGCTGGTCGACAAGCTCCGCGCATTTCCGGGTCATTATTGGAAGCATGCTGGGCGAAAGAAGGGCACACGGTAGGAAAGCAGCAGAGCATCACAACCTGGTTTGGCACATGCAGCATCCCACGAGTCATCGTTCGATTGCCAACCTGCGAAGGCCAAACTTTTTTCCGCCCTCGTATGCGGTCTTGGGCACTGGGACGAGAGACACTCGAGGACGGGTGATTCAAGCGGCGCGGTGCGCAGTACAGGCGTGCATCCATCGTGGCAGTCGAATCTGAGCAGACTATGCCGGAGCAACAGTCCCAGGCTCGCTTCGCTTCGGTGTTGTTTCTTGACTCATACCTTATTGCATATCAAGGTTGAAAGTGTCTCTGCTGCCTGGGGGCCATGAGGATTAAAGCAATCTCCAGATCGAGCGATTTTCGTTTTCCCAATGCTACCCCGCTGTCAGATGCGGACTTTATTTTCTTTCCTGCTTGCTTGCTTATTACCTCTTGCTGTTCCTTCGACTCGGTCCTCGAAGGATCTCGGGGCGGGGGTGCAGCCATCGGACCAATCCTTATCGATAGCCGAAGCTGCTAAAAAGTTGCCCAACGCTGCCTTCAACTCCTGCTCCATACAACCTCTGCTGTCCGCGCTCGCCTGGGCCATTCCAGCCTTGCAATTGGAGCGACGCTCCTGGTGTCTCCCATCGCCGGATTGGCTGGCCTCGACAATATGCCATCAAATCCATCTCTCCCTCACGCCGCGTACTGCGAAGAGTATAATGAGGATGCTCACACCACCATACCCGAAACACGACAGTCAGCAAATGTCGCAGCCAAGCGCTCCAAACCTGATGTAGTGAAGACACGTCTGCCAGAGGCAACTCGCGATGAGTTCAGCGACTCGGGTTATTCGAGCCGGACTGGGGCGACGCTGGGTAGTGGGGACTCGTCGCTAGCATCGAAGACGGATGCCGTGCCATTGGATGCCGGTATCGACGTGGCTGGGGGTAACAAGCCTAGGATCATTCCTCATAAGGAGGCTCAAAGCCCGCCGCAAAACTTCCGAAAGCCAACCTTGAGAAGGACAGACTCCAAGGCAAGAGGAGGTCCGAGACAGCAGGAGGACTATGACAGTCAAGAGCGGGCTGCAACAATCCACCAGAGTGCCAGGCCACTAGAGAAGGGACATCCTGCCGGTAGCCAGGCCGTAAAGCAGGCTCCGCGACCACCGCTCGAGGTTTCCTCGAAACCAGCGTCTACGAAACCTCTGCCGCCAAGCCCAACCCATCAGGCTCCTATCTTACAGCCCGCGCAAGTACGTCCTCGAGTTACGACGTCACAATCGTATCGGACTGGTCGACCCATGAGCTTCCATGCCGGTGTAACGCCCCAGATATCGTACATGCCACCTTTGTACATACCATCCGTTGCCTACTCCACTCCAGCACCACCTCAGCCAGCTCATCCATCGCAGACAGCCGCTTACTTTGTTCTCCAACAATCTCCCCTACACCCTCAAACGTACCCCTTTCCGCCGTCTCCTTATGACCCACAACCACGCCCTCCAACAAGACAATGGACCTCCGCGCAGCCACAACCTTATAGCCATTCCTTGGTATATAGTCCGGCTCCGGTATTGAATTACACCCAGCGGCCGACCTACTCCCAAAGGACGGTTCCGACACAACATGCTACTCAGACACCAACCGCCCAGACAGTCGATCAATCATCATCACCCCGCGAAAGGCGTTATTCGAGGGACGAAGACTACAGCAAGATGCTTCCTCCGCCAATACCTAAGAAGAGCGCCTCTGAAGCGCATCAGGAACAGCGGCCTTCTATACGTCACGCTGCTACCACGTCGCCAACCCTGCGACGCCGCAGTGGACTCAGTAAGGATTATCAAGACAACCCCAAGGGCCCGCCAAGTCCCCAGAAGGAGAAGCCTAATGTGCGCGAGCCGTCTAGGCGACCCTCTGTATCGAAGCGGCCCTCAGGTACATCGAGTAACAACTCAGCAGTAAGCACTCCCGCCATCGAGCGCGATATAGCTCGCCTGAGCATCGACAGCGAGCGGGCTGCGAAACAGAAACGCAGAATGTCCTATCACGGCCACGAATCCCACCGAGACCTAGAGCGTTCTGCAGAAGCGTATCAAGCATCCATCGGAACCGCCATGCTACCCATGACTGCAGACTCGCTGAATCTGATCCGCAAAAAGACCACAAGCAGCAACACTAGTAGCCGCATCACCGGCTCCGGCCGCGGGAGTCGTGAGGGCAGTGACGTCAAGCCTAGGAGCTCAATGGATCGTCGCGGCGGAAGCGAAGTCAAGACGCACAACGACAACGATGGACTCACAATGCGCTTCAACGCCTCCCATGGTGTCAATCTCGATCTCAAAGGTGGCAGCGTTGAAGGCCGCACGATCAGCCTGAGGCAGAGCCGCGATGGCGGCGATGGCGAAATGGAATTCAGCATTGGTTCGAAAAGCAGCAAGACCAGTAGCAGGACAGAATCAAGGGAGAAAGGCCGGAAGAAATACTCACACTTTGGGGGCAGTGGTATCCGCGAGCTGGAGCCTGCCAGCAGTACAGGCCGTTCTTCTTCGAGGGGTGTCAAGGCGGATGAGGAGAGTAAATCTCGGAGCAGAAAGGTCGCAGGAAGTCGAAGCCGCCGGAGCAGCAGGAGCGGGCACGGCTGATCCGGAGTGCATTCAACATGATGATTTACGAAGATATGATTTACGCAGCGATCTATGCGAGGAACAAGGAATTCCGCGGAACGGTTTCGGTTATTTTCGAATCTATATACATGTGCTTTTGGATGGTTTTCTGACGCAAGCTTTGGCCAAAAGCTGGATTTCGGTTCCTTGAAGTCTCCTCTCAATCCAGTCCTGAATAGCATCCTAGTTTGGTCTTCGAGCGACGAAGCGATGATTGTACGATTTATGAGTGCCGAGAGCGCAATGTCACGATGGGTGTGTGCAAATCGCTACTTGAACGACGGTTTGACTGGGCTTCGAGTGTTGGGATACTGTATATAAATGGGCATACGATGGATATTATGGAAATGAGAGCTTGCTGTTGAAGATTGAGAGCATTTCTCCAAGCTGGATAAGATTGCGTTCAAGACAGTAGTGGTGCCTGCCCAACGTTCGGATGAATACCGCTCGATGTCGAACGATGGTGTAGCAAATAGCCAGTGAGATTCTGAGGCCATCGATACCAGCATCTACCTTGTTGAAGTCTTTTCGGCACTGATTTGCTCTTTTTAGGGGCCAGTGACAACGGTTGCTATGCGCCAACATTGAACCATAAACAATGCGTCATCCCCAGCCACATTTCCCCCAACCATACTCTCAACTCTAACGATTGCGAGTCATGACATCCTTCCTCATGCATACGCTGCTTTCGTGACCTAGAGCACCATCAGTCCTGCTAATCACATTCAGAAAGATAGTATACGACTGTCGGCAACACCACCTCTTATTGTGAGAAAATCACGAGCAACCGGGCTTCGGCCCACTCTCCACCACATCTCTATTTCCCTCCAACAATGGCCCCTTCAACCCCCTCTACCTCGCTCAAGCCTCCCTCAGTCGACAACGATGCTCCGCTCTCTCCCTTTCAATCTACCTACCTCCAGCGCCGAAACCCCGCCCCTCCCACAACCCCCTACAGCCCCGGCGCCGGCACCTTCGACCCGCACAGCATCAACAACCGCGGCTTCTTCGCCCTCTTCGCCCTCATCGGCGTCGCCTTCGTCGTCGTCAGCATCTGGTTCTTCTTCTGGGCCAAGAACGGCGGCTTCGTCTGGCGCAAGGGCGACTGGGATGACTACAAGTCGACCGTCCTACGGCGCAAGGGCCCCAACGGCACCACCCTGAGCGGCGCCACCAAAACGACAGACCTGGGTGGGGGAAGTATCGTCGCCAACGACGCGGAGCAAGAATGGGACGAGCAGGGAACAATCTACTCCGAGAAACCCACGCCGCAGCATAAAGCGAAAGGTGGGAAGAAGGGCAAAGCCCCGCGCGGCAGCAGAAACAACCACGACACCGACGTGCGCGCCTACCGCCACGAGAAACCCGCCCGCGTCGGCGGCCTCAATCGCGAAGCAGACGGCTCCTACCACCACGATTTCGCTTCCTCGACCTCACCTTCCGAGACCGCACCGCACAACTACCGGCGTACCACCTCCAACCCTTTCAAAGCTTCCACAGCCTCCAGCAAGAAACCCCCCACCCCCGTGACCCCTCGAAAGAAAAAAGACTTCTACACCCACCCCCCTTCCTCCACCTCTTCGCAGCGCCCCCTCGGCCCCAACGCCGCGCAGCCGGGCTCGCAATCCTCGACACCAACACGTAGCCGGCAGTCCTCCCCGCGAAAACACAACCCCCATCAGCAGCGCAGCGGGGGCTACACCGCGCCTATTGACTTTAGCCGTTATAGTGATAGTCGCGCAGGGACGGAGAGCGAGGCAGGGTGGACGGAGGATAGTAGAGGCACGAAGGCGTATTTTCATCCGATTCCGGGGTTGGGCGCGGGGGCGGGGAGTGCGGGACATGGGAGGGGGAGTTATGGCGGGTTTCGGAGGGGGAGGGGGAGGAGGGATAGTTTGAGTGATAGTGAGGGGGAGACGGTGATGAGTTGAGCTGAAGGGGGTGGGGGAGGAGATGGGCGAGGATGATGGGGTTGATAGGATGGGGGGTTTGTGGAGGCGGTGGGGATGGTGTGTATTGGGATATGGATAGGGACCGGGCCCCTGTATGTAGCTCCTGGATGGTAGAGATTTGGTCGATAGATGGAGATGGGTATGCTATGAATGGGCTACACGAGTCTGTAGAAAACCGTTGCATGGTTATTCAAATGGTCGCAAGATTGAACGCTTCAGGCATGATGATGCTTGCCGTATTACATATGTATCTTATTCATCTTTTGAAGAGAAGCCTCTGGGATATCGATAATCGATGCTACCAAAAATCAGATTAATGCAAATACAACGCCGTCAATGCCGCTTTGCAAAAGCAGGCCGCACTGAAAAAGCCCCCCTTCAAACGTTGACCTAGACCCAAATCTCCCCTCCAAAAGCAGGCCTCAGGAGGAAGGGTCCCCAACACTACCTTAACCCAGCCCAACCCAACCGAAGCCCCAGAATTTCCTCTCCTTTGTCTGATCCCTCTAATCCCTCTAGATGATGTAGTGGGCCCCGCAAACTCACGCGAGAACTCACCGAGCCAGTTATGGCCATCTAACAAGAACCGCCACGGAGTACTTACACAACAAGCTTCTACATCCTAGACCGGTCTCCTGAGCGTATGCGCCTCCGTGTTGAGCACGAACTCATCCAGGTCCAAGATCTCGGGCTCGCTGAAGATGGCATAGAAGTACTTCAACGTCTCCGCCAGCCAGAAGCTCTCCATCTTGTTGTCCTTGCTCGGCTGCTCGGCCGTCACGTCGTCGATCTGTGCGCTCGCGATCTCGGTCTTTGTATGCTTTTCGATCTGCGTAAACATGCGCCAGGCGGCGTCTTGGAGGGTTTTGTCGCCGGTCAGGCGGTACAGGATGAAGACTGATTCGATGGCTTCGGGGCGCAGGAGGTAGCGCGGGTCGGGGATGGCGGTGAAGCCCGTGGGGAGGCGGTGTTCTTTGAGGAGGTACTCGGCGCGCTGGGCGGGGTCTTCGATCTTGGAGGAGGTGGTGTCGGTGGGCTGTTCGGTGAGGACGGCGGCGTGGTAGGCTGAGGCGTCCCAGGCGCAGTCAGAGCTTGAGGAGGAGGAGGAGGGGGAGGGGGTTTTGCAGGGCTGCATGAGGAAGATTTCGGGCATGATGCCTGTTTGCGTGGCGTTGTAGGCCCAGATGCAGCCGTCGACGAGCTGGCGCGCGATGGCCATGTCGGAGGGGTGGGCGAAGGCTTTGGAGGCTAGGGCGACCATGCCGCCGGTGAAGCAGCTGAGGTGCTGGCCTTTGGACTGGGGGGTTACGCTTGGTTTTCCGTCGTTAGTGCCTTTGAAGCGGGTGGAGCGCGCGCTGCCGGAGATGAGGATGTTGGCGTTGTCGGGGGTGAGGGGGCGGAAGAAGATGTGTTCCTTGATTGGGGGTAGAGCGGCTTCGTACATTTCGCGGTATTGGGGTGTGAGGCCGCCGAGGAGGAGATGTTGCTTGGGCAGGTATTCGTAGACGGAGTCGGCCATGCCGCCGAGGGTGAAGGACGTGTCTTGGAAGGTGAGGGCGCGGGCGTTACTTGTGGTGGGCCAGAGACCGGGAAGGCTGGTGTTGGGCTGGGCGGTTTGCAGGACATTGGTGATGCGCTGGACGGCGTCGAAGAATTTGGGATCGCCGGTCAGTTGGGAGAGACGGGTGAACTCGAGGGAGAGGGAGCCGAGTTCGGCAATGAGTGTGGCTTCCCCGGCTTGTTGCTTGGTGCCTCCGAGATATTCTTTCCATCTCCAGCGCGTTATGGGCATGCGGTTGGGGGTGTCGAAGCAGCCGTAGACGAGATTGCCGACTTCGAGGGCTTTTTCGAGGAGTTTCGGGTATTTTCCACCGCTGATGTCGTAGGCCCCGAGGAAACCACCCATGTAGCGGATGGTGGTTTCAAAGACGTTGATAGCCGTACTCTCCGTCTTGCTGAAGTCGATTGCGTCAAGGCTCTTGAGCGCTTCCTCGAACTCTTCTTTCATCCCCATCATCCAGAGGGTGTCTAGTGCGTCTACCAGCGTTGCTGCCCATCCACCAAAACTATCGACGTATCCGGCATTTAAAGGGGTGACCTCGTCCTTGAGCCATGCGTGCTTCTTGTATCCCTCCCACGAATGCACGAAGCTGGCCTTCACCGCCGTTTGCCTGTCCAATCTTTCTTTCTTGTCTGCTTCGCTTTCCGGCCCAAAGTCATGCTGAAGCTTTGGCATCTTGGCGGGCTTGCCAGTGGGCAATGGTATCCAGGAGGACACGGGATAATGACCGGAAGGTTTAGTTGCCAACTGATCATGTAGGCTCGAAGTGGCCGGAGATTTGGGCGATGCTGCATCTGGCGGTAGTAGAGACTGTTGTTCGATAGGCTTATTGGTGACAGGCCTCTCTGGTCCTGGTATCCATTGCGGAGGAGTAGAGATATGGTGCGTAGTATAGAAGTACCAAAAAGTCAAGCAGAAGCAGAAGGCAGTAAGGAGGGATGTTGTCTTCCTTCGAGGGAACATGACGGATCTATACCGCAGGAGAAAGGGGTAAAGAGCGGACGATGGAATTCTCCATCAAGCTGGCTTCCTGGTTAGTCGTTCAATTGATCACTGAGAGTCGGACGAGTGAGAGTATTAGTGATTGGCTGAGGCCACAGTGATGGAGTCGATCCTCCCAGGCGGATCCACCCCTGCCAGAATGAGCAGGATGTCACCGAAGATGCCTCACCTGCCAGGCTGCCATCTTCAGACCTCAAACCTTAAGCGCCTGCCAAGCATTCGGTCCCTCATCAGAGCATGGACTCCAAAGACTTCTTCCGTTGATGTTGAGTGCCCCGACATCAGATGAAGGAAGGCCATTAGAACCATTCCGAGCGACCACCCTTTCTTCTGGCACGTCTTAGTATGCAGCTGCGTTTCGGCTGTGCAGATGATCCTGAGCAGCACAGACCGTCAAGGTCACCCTGCACTGCGAGTGTCTACGCCGACTCCAGTCTTGGTACAGCCACGCTGCAAACACAAGTATCTTCGTTACTTCGTTTGTTCGTATCTGCATGATGCGGGACGAGACGGTAAATTATCATTATTGGTCAATGGCGAGGGAAGTCGAGGGTGTTGGCTGACGTTGAAGCTGAGTATCCCCTGCCTTGGCATAGCACCTTCCCGCCGTTCGTCGGGCGTCAATTGCGTCAAAATCATCTCGGTCTGTAATTTGTTCTCCTGGGTCTCTTGGCCGTACAAGTGGAATGCTTGGACGTTATGACTCTTCAGCTATGGACCGTCATTGGTTAATCTGCCTGTCACATCATATACTATGGAGCCGGCTGCTCGAGATTCGGAATTCCATCTGCAGCCTCACATAGCTCTCTCGAGCGGGACATGAATTCGACCCTACAAGGCTGGGTTGTAAATCCAAACACTCGAGGCACGTTCGACATCATTCGAAGCTCTTTCTTGACGATATTCCTTTGCACATGGACTTGTCTCCATCTCAATGTCCCAGCGGCCAAGGAAGGCGCTTTGAAACCTACACTTCGAAAGTTCCGCTGGATGGTGCTCACGATCCTTGGGCCGGAATTCGTGGTGGCCCTCGCTGCTGGTTAACGTGCCAATGCAAAGCGTATACGAGATCAGATGCATGAGCTAGGCTATTCTCAATGGACGCTGCGTCAAAGTTTCTATGCAAATATGGGCGGCTTTATTCTTTGTCCACGGGACAGCACGCCTTTCCCAATACATGGACTCCATCTCGTCTACCTCGTCAAAGAGGGTTATATGACCTTGCCCTCAATGACCTCAGATGAGATCGCGGACAAAAGCAAGGCCGACGTCCTCATCAAAGCCCTCGTCTGTCTTCAGACCGGCTGGTTCGTCGTACAATGCTTTGGACGGTCTCATCAGGGTCTGCCGCTGACCTCGTTGGAGCTTACCACCATCAGCTATGTATGGTGCACATGGGCCATCTATTCACAATGGCTTAGCAAGCCTCTCGATATTGCGGCTCCTACATACCTGGATATCAAGGCCAGCACGGCTGAAATATTGCTCAAAGCCGGCCCGGAAGCTGCGGAGCCCCACCGCCAAACGCCCATGGATTTTGTGTTCGATGGCCGCCATTCATGGACTTTGGATGTGCAGCCTCTTTTGCACTTTCGTGTTGGTCCCCGCGAAAGGCCCATGCCACGGCTTTTGAATGATAGCCTTCCATGGTTCTCAACCGCGTCTGACACCGTTATAGTCGCTTTCGTCATCCTCTTCTATGGCGTCATCCTCGTGTTTGGGTGGAACTTTGTCTTTCCAACCAGCATCGAGCAGTTGCTGTGGCGGATTGCTGCGCTGGTGGTTGTATGCAGCACAGCCGGTTTTGTCGCCTGGGAGCTGCTGTGGGGCATCTTCCGAGCGGCTTATCTCCTGTACATAAACAACAAGAAGCTCACCCCAAGATCGGTTTACTACGTGTATGCGGCTGACTACGAAAAGGCGGATCCTGTGGAGGGATTGCCAGTCCACAATCCGGCGTTCGACTCGAATATGGTCACGTCTACGCAGGTGCTTCTGATTGCCCCTCTGGCGGTCGCCTATGTACTTTCACGACTCTACATTACCGCAGAAGCGCTCGCTTCACTTCGGGCGATTCCTGCTGGTTGCTTCCAGACCGTGGCTTGGGCGACCTTCATTCCGCATTTCTAGCAAGGACCTCTCAAACTTCGTTTCTCTATCCATGAAAGGCAGATGTCATGGTCATAAGCCCTGTAAATGAACAGGTCTTGGAACTCTGGATATGCGACTCGTCGACAACCTATGTCCCACTCGTTACAGTATCCGAGACAGCAATGAAAGTATGAAACGCCTCGAAGTGGCTGTCGAAGCAGGAGGGACTGGTTCAGAAAAACATTCACAGGAACATTACAGGATATTGGATCAGCTGGCCTTCTTGTAGAGCTATGATCATGCTACTAAGCCTAGGGGCTCCAAGCACTTTCTGCTCAGACCAGTCTTTCTGGGCCGCGTAGTTTCGTAACAGCTGACCATGAACGAGGCGGGATACTTGCCAATAATGATTGAGGTGTGAAGGAGCGCAATGATGACACGTGGGTCACCTCGACCAGTCCAGACCTTATAGGCTACGCATCTTGGAGTCTTTTCGACTCAGGTTGCGCGTGGAATTCGATTTTTGGATTGGCTCAATCATGCCTTGATTCAGATCTCCATTTCAGAGAGATTCATACCTCAAGCTGAGAGGCTATCTGCAGATTGATGGCAGGCTGCCCTCTCGGACACGGGGAATAACTCTATTTGAAATATATCGGTGCCAACGTACAATCTAGTGGGTCAAATCCGGTATGGCTTCAAGAAAGCAGAGAAATGATCGGGTACCAGGCTATGATCTTCCCCTCAGATGGCAGCAAGACTACCAGGATATAGCACATGTGCGGCATTCGCACAACACGTTTCTGAATTCAGCTCTTGATGGCTCAGAAGAAGGGTATCGTCGTCCTCATCGTAGGTACTAATCCCCTTACCCTCACTAACGTTGGAATAGTGGCGAGGCATCAGACCCTCTCATAGTTCCGGAGCTTCTCACGCTATCTCTTATGAACGACATAACGGATCAGCCCCATTGGGATCGAAAGATTTCCGGGAAGCCTTTTACGGACGACTGGAAAAGCCAGGCATTGTCACAACATCCAATGGCGACCCACGAAATAGTTGACTGGGTTCGTCTTGGAGATAGATCTTGCAGGAATCTGCTAAGGACTTCATGCAGTGTGTCCAGGAAGTGGAGGACAATGCTGTTCTCTTTCGCCAGACCGGAATCATTCCCGCTCTCGAATACGGCATTTACAAATCTGACACTTTGCTCTCACCATCTGTGAAGTCTTCATTGCAAGCATCACTTAGACGTCTCGAGTGGACCAGCAGACGTGACAAGAGTCTTTGCTCTGCCGGACTCGAGACTAGAATTGTGGATCCATACCTGTATCCCCTGATCTTCGGGAGAACTAAGATCGTAAATTGCCCCTTTCACAACCCTGATGACTCTATCACATTGTGTGGCCAAGGCAGCTCTGGAATCTCTTGGTCCCCTCAAGATCAGGATTACGGGTCACTCAACGGCGGGGAACGATTCTGTGGCGATACCAGCTACATGTTCCGCAATGCATGGTCGGTCCGATACCAATGGCTACCATGTGGCGTTGATTTCGAGCTGGAGACCGGCAAGGCACGGTGAGCATGCTATTGGAGTGATCGACAGGGGCGTGGCCAACCATTAATGAGCGCGGCAGGATCGTAAGCTGGATCAACAACGCACATCCTTCACTCGATAGTCAGTTTTACATTGTCGCCAATGAAGTCATTTCTTACTTGGTTCCTCTATTCAATGCTACTCTCATTACTCTTAGGTTTCCAAGGCTCTATCATCGTCGAGTAGATCCAGCAAAGCGTGTGAGCGGAGATCACGGTTGGCCTCAGCGGGAGCCCAGATCTTATCAACCCTTGGTATCGAGGATTTGTTCGAAGTATCTAGACAAAGATTGGAGATTGGAGAGATCAGTCGATGTGGACCTCAAGAGAGAATTTTGGGACGCTGGGATACAAATCATCATTCAAGTTTTTAGCATAGATCTGACTCCGGAAGAGCCAAACTACCCTGGCAAGGAGTGGCATGTTCAGGGCCAATTGGTACGTATGACGGCTGGCGAAACGATCTCCTCGAATCAGGCTTTGTGTTGACTTGCCTGCAAAATGAACGTATCTGCGCTAGCGTTATCTACTGTTATAACTGCGAAAACATCTCAGATGCATCCATGTCTTTCCGTTCTCGAGTCTCAAATGAAGAGCCCATGTGGCTGAATTCGGTCGCTAAAACAACCATGGAGACCGAGGACGTGTATGATATCGAAGACCTTACATCTGCAGTGCAAGAACTTGGCCATTTGACCATTCGAGAAGATCGAGTGATCAGCTTCCCCAACGTAAGAACTCCCCTATCATGTCGTTGGCGGGAAGCCTAACAGACAGCAAGGTTTTTCAAACGAAGATAAATCCGTTCAGCCTTCAAGACAAGTCCAAACCCGGCCAATGCAAGTTGATGATCGTGCATCTTGTCGATCCGAACAGACGTATCATGTCAACATCAAATGTGCCCTGTCAAAGACGGGACTGGTGGGCTCATGACATTCGCCGAAACACTCCGGTGCTTTGGCGGCTTCCTTTAGAGATCTTTGACCAGATCATCGACACAAGTTGCTACCATGAGTCTGAATTGAAGCCTCTTGGCCAGAATGTAATCACCGAATCTCGTACAAGCAATCCAAGATTCAAGCTCACAGCCACCGTAGATGGTCGACGAATTTCCTATTTCCCGCCGCGACGCCGTGTGGTCTAGGGATGGTTTCAACAAAGAGAGAGCTGAGTTGTTAGCAACTCCTTTACTTTTGTTTCGAATCTTTTTCTTCTGACGCACATTTCAAGCACGAAAAATCATACTGCGGCCATGTTGTCCCACAAGTTCGACCTAATATCAGAAGCGCGACGGCATGAAGAGGAAACGGGATATCACTCTCCGTGGAGTCGCGCATTAGCCCGACAAGAAGGGGAAAATATCGACCATCGCCCGATCCATCCCTAAGCGAGCCCCCTGAGTCCAACTTTATCGCTGTACCATTGCGATAAACTCTTCTCGGCCTTACAGATGTACATTATGCCTTGTCAGGCGACCACTGCGAAGATACTGGGATATGGGTCACTGCCGATCTCGCTCGAGAGGCTAATCCTGTCCGCCTCAAGAAGCAGAAGTCCACCGCGTGCCATGAGGACGTCGGAATGGTAATAGGATGGACTCGCTTTAATTAGCCAGAGCTTGGCTCAGAGCTACGTTACCGAGAGCAAGACGGTCTCTCCTCAGAATACCCCCAATGGCCCACCAGCATAGCAGCCTTCAAGTCAGTGAAGCAAGTGATCAACATGACTCTCCTCATTGATCTGCTCATCGACTGTGCTTCTCGCCCAGCGAGTTCGTTGTTGCACAGAAGATGACAACGTGTCTGGTCGCTATCTTACATGGCGAGATCTGACATTCAGGGTGTTACCAACACCGGAAGAACCGCCCACCATAGCGGTGGTAGTCCTATCGAATTGTTTGAAGAATCATACCTTCGACGGATCTAAGTGGAAGAAGTCTGTGGTCCAGCTACTTTCGCCTAATCTCGCCTTCCAGGATTTCTGCAGAATGTTCGTGATTCTGGCACTATATCGTGGGTACTTCAAGCGGTTCGAAACATGGGCCCAACTGATGAGTTGCCGGCCATCAACACACGGAAGTCGATCAAAATTCGTGGACTCATGTCAAGATCTCGCTGTCATCGACTCTGCAAGTGCAGATGACTATCATTATCTTCCGGGCCAGCCAATGAGACAGCATACCGCTCAGCAATTGTGTGACGCTCTCACAACGCTTCGCGGCCACGGCGAGAAAATTGGGAGCAAACACGGAATTCCTGTCAAAGAGGTTTACCACAGACTCCCAACGCGTTCGTCAAGGACAGGCAGCTAGGGAGACCACTTGTTCTCGTCTTTACGTCTGGGGCTCAGCAGCAATGCACCGACTAGCCTCAGTATCGACGCAATCAGCGCCATTGAATCCCACCCTGAGTACAGAAACATTTCTCCAGTTTTAGCAGAAGCACGGGCTGTAGTGCTCTCTCCTTAGGGTACGCTAAAGGCAGCTCGACTTGCCGGCTCGAATCTCTTCGCCGCAGTCACGAAAGCACACATACGCCAGGCCAATGTCTTCACCAGACTTGCGAAACACGAGTTTCGCAAGGAACGCGAGGCTGTTATCGAGGAAGATAACGCCGCGAAGCCAACGATTGAAGACGGGCCTTGTTTGACTATCATCCACAGAGCGCATAGCTCCAATGATTGGGGGACTCTGAGGATATGGACACGCAGGAGAACATGGTACCTCAAACACCAAGTCATCTGATTCCCCAGCAGACAGATGTGCTCGTTTTGTCGGTCCCGGAAGCGGAAGGCTATAGCAGTGGACAAAAGGACGCTGACGGTCCAAATAATCAGCTGATGAATGATATTGTCCAAGAGATATGAAGCAAGCGATATCGTAATCGTCTTCTCTTCCATGACTCCAAGAAGTACATGAGGGCATCAGTCAGAATCACGACGCCACTTTGGACGAAATAAGGACCTCTCTCCTGAGCCTATTCAAGCCTGAGCGCCGTTTAAGGCAAGGGATATACCCTCACAACCACATTACCGCGTGGTATGCGGTGAAAGACCCAGCCCCATGAAGTAGGCATCACAACCGAGCAAACGTGAGATGTTGTGGAAATACTTAAAGAAGGTTCGACTATACTGTCTGTTCACAGCAATAGCACACTTCCCAGCCGTCGCAGCTATTACCTTCCATATCCTCAATCGCCCATAAAAAGTTCTAAGAGATCACACCCTCCCTCTGCAACCTCAGCGCTTTCTCCTTCATCCCCCTCATCTCAGCCTCAAACTCCCCCCTTGTGACCAACCTCTCCCCCCTCTTCCCGCACAGCTTATTCGTGACATCAAACAGCAGCGCTTCCAACGACGCCTCGCCCGTCTCGTGTCCCACCTGCGGATGCAAAAACGAGGCCTGCCCGCCCCGCACGATCTTCACCATGCTCATAGCAGGTCTGGCGTCGGAGTCGAGGATGCTGCAGATGCTGACGTTGGAGGGAGGCTCATCGGAGTGGAGTTCTTGAGCTCGCTCTGCGGGGCGTAAGCAGAGCAGTGGTAATGGCGATGGGGGAAGTTCGGTGCGATGCTTACCGGTGGCTGTGCTGGCTAGGACCATCATGTAGCCTCTGAGGTGGACGGGGTTGGTGGAGCCGGATAGCGTGTCGGCCATGGTCGTGCGTTCGAAGTAGTGCCTCTTTTGGAGTCGGTTGAGTCAGGGAGTGTACGTTAAGGGGGTCTTAGGGAGTGTGTGCGAAGGGAGGCTGGATACGTACCATTGATGGGCCGCAGCAACGATCTGAGTCTTTGTTGGAGCCACAGTAGCATTTCTCCGAAGAGGCGGCCATCTCGAGCGTTTGGTATTTTAGCCTCGGTAATCTGGGCGTGTAGTAATAATGTTAAGTCACAAGTTCAACTGCTCCTTGGGGTTCTGCACAGGAGGGATGTACATTCGAAGCCGCGTGTCAAAGAGAATGCTAGAAGTGAAGCAAGTTGAAAGCAGCCCGGAATGTTTGCTTCTCGCTCTCTTGCTCTCACCGCTCGTTTCAGACATCATAGACCTGCGACCTACCGTCTCCTGTTTGCTGTCAAGTCGTCCGCTAGCTTTTCACTACCCTTACGTACCCACTTGCAGGCCTCAATCGTAAGCCCGCCTGATCAACCTCTAGTAGTACGAGCATACAGCTGTCTTGTTCTCCAATCTTCAATGGGCACGAGAACCATGATCTAAACATTCAAAAGCGTTAGCAAGAATGTGTTACTGACGAAGCCATGCAGCTCCTACGGAGTACACCCACCGATGGTGTATTCAATCCATTAGAGAAAACCCATCTCTACCTTATCAGCATTTGCTCCTGATCCCTCCTCGCAAGCGAGGTCGATCACATCCAGCTTCTCATCTTCGTTCAGAGCGGCTAAAGCGTCCATGAATCCGTCTGTCGTAAAGAGAAGTCTGACGATTCGAGGACTTCCTGCCTCTGCTCGGTTGTAAGCCTGGTGCAACACGCCGATGAGTGTTTCAGGATTCGAACGATTGGCGGCTGTGTCCAGCAGCTGTAACCCATCGATCATAATGTGGAGCGCCTGTGGGGCGACTGTCAAAAGATCCTTCAGCAACGAGTTCGCCGGCCCGGCGGTGGATACTGTCTTGTCAAGAAGACCGAAGCGTGCGGACGAGAAAGTCAGCCTGGCTGCAGAAATTGTTGGGTAGGATCTGGACGAGCTGCGTAATCAAAGTGCAGGCCATTCCGACCACGTCGTCGGTTGATGGATCGCAGACGACCGAAATTGCTGGGATATTAGCTCGCTGGGTAGTTGCCACCATGTATGCGCCCAGCAGTGTATTCGAGCTGCATGAATTTGCAATGACCCACCGCTAGAGGAAGACAGGGTATATTCTGGGGATTGAGTGACGTGTGACTAGAGTGAAGTAAGCTATGGAGCATTCATTTTCTATTCAAGGCTGTAACGCGGCGGCTAAATCTGTAAGTAGAGTCTCTCGCTATTCGGAAGACCTTCGTTTCTCCAATCATTTTCGAGTATCATCATCAAGACATGGTGGTGCGCACTACTAATTTCTGCCTCTGAACGCTCTTGTACTAGACCTTCTTGGTGTGTCTAATGGCTTCTATGCTTTGAAATGTTGCTCGATCGAGAAGATAGTTACTATGTCAAGCTTGCTAAGATGATGGGGTCTCTCGATTCTCTATTTGAAGTCGAGAGCACAATCCTTCTGACGTTTTGAAAGCATGCGACCACAAAGCTGAAAGCAGAAACGAAACAGGTCGATCGAAGCACGAGCGGCGTGTATCTACGGTGCAATGTCATATACAATCGACTTAGGAGCTTTATGACCCACCTATCTCTTAAAGAAAGCTACAGCTCTTCTGTTCGAGGGAACGTAATTTCGTGATTTCGCGCATTTGATCGTAGATCCCAGCCGCTAAACTCTCCTATTGATAAATCAACGGCAATCCTCATGCCGCAATAAAAAGTCTGCGGTTCGCGCTCAATGGAAATAACTCGCGTATCTGCGTCGACTCCTTGTACAAGGGATACTTGATCCTCACATGTAATCAAAAAGTGAGCTATCCTGCCCCCCAGAAAGTGTGCTGCTCAATCTACTTATTTCCTTTTGAGCAAATCTCCTCATCACCCGTCCCGGTACGCATCGTATGATGTTTCTACCCTTCGGACGAACTTCACTAACTGTTAGCGATACTCTTATAACAATATTCCGCGTCTCGGAAGAGCTCCGAACGGTCTTCTTCCTGTCCTTCTGGTCCGGATAGCTATCACTTCACTTGCTACTGCTGCATCCTTTGGCAACAGATGTGAGTGAGTAGCGGTCGATGGTACCACAAAAGAACAGCCGTATGAGTCCACCCTTACAATCAGCTCCCAGGCGTTGAGCGGACCATAGAACAAAAACTCGATTATTGCTGCATCTGGCATAGAGGGCCCTCCGGCACCGCGGTCCTTTGTCCGTCTCGTATTCCATGCGTTGGCATGGTGCACACATTCTTTAAGTTCATCCGGTCTTCTGGGTGCGAAGCTTCGGTTAAGGGGCAAGATCCAGCCCAAGAGTCGATGACAATAAGAAAGGCCGTGCGCTCGAGCCGAACAAGTCCGAGATAGGAGTATTCCATGCCCTATTATGTTGCCCCTTCTCAGTGGTCATCTACGTCAATGGGTACCTTCAATCCTTTGTTCGGGCTCTGAAACCGAGCCCTCTCAATGTGTTAGTGCAACACTTCGACTCTTTGCCTTCTTAGCGTTGGACTCTGACTGGCTTGTTCGGCCTAACGTCGTTCCGTCATCTCGCTATTTCGTTGGTGCAGAAAGTTGAGCGCACCAATGTTTGCCGGCGCATCGATAGTAGACTGAATAGAGAGCATACATATGCAGAGCGCATCTGGACACCGGATTTGTCTGCTTATTATCTGATTGAGCAAGTGCTCAGGCTGCCTGATGTGCTTTGTTCGATTGGACAAATAAGCGCAAGTAATAAAGATCTCCCAAAGCCGTAATAAGCGTTCCTTTGCCTTTCCTCTTGATCTAATGCTCCACGGACCAACTGCTATACAATTCAGAAAGGTCTAATATAATATATAGGATCACTTACCGAAGTATGGAAGGGCGCAGGCTTATATAACACGACGTCCACAGATGACGTGGGTTGGACATTGTTGCAGAGGGCACCGATAGTCTCTCAGAGTGAAAGATTTCGACAATGCCATGGTTGTATTCGGGAGTGTGGTGATGAAGGAGAAGCCCTGAACACTTGCAAATGTTGCTTCGACAGAACTTACTCGATGTGATGAGCATCTTTCATCACTGCTTCTTGCCCCATTGGAGTAGTATATAATCCTCTCTCCCCTACCCTTCCAGGAAATACCTCCTTCTCCATCAACCTCCAACTTGCCCTCAAAGCACTTGTCTAACATCAACTTCCCACTTTTACACATCCAGAGCGACCTGCTACCACTCACAAATACCAAGAGTGCCACTAGAAAACCAGAACGATGGGCAACGTCCACTCGCGTCAGCGCTACTACGAGATAGCGGAGGATGCATTCATCAACGCCGAAGACCTTCAATATGAGATCGGTGGACCGCCATGCCAAGGTGCAATCCTCGCGTACATTGACGGCGCAATTTGTGCTCGTCGAATGATACACGACTGCACGCCTCTTGAATTGAACGAATTCCAGCGACTGGCATACCCGATATATGCCCGTTGGGCCGAAGCCAACTACGACAAATTCCCGTGTCGACCAGTCCGTGGTCGTTGCCAGTACCCAGACGAATTCATTCATTCCAATGCGTGTCGATATCGGGTACCATTACCGCCAGATATCGAATACTTTTCGGTTGCGGGCCCTCGACCAGGACACGCTTCCCATACTCACGGTCGACCTGGCCATCATGGTTTTGGCGGACACTCAGGCCCGTCCAACCCCCGTCCCGGTCGTCGTGATAATGATCGCGATTACGGCGGATCGTATTATGGATATTCGGAGGACGACTATGAGTATAGTGAGGATGAGGACGGCGCAGCTTACTCGGATGAAGAAGATCTTCACGCTCGGAGCGTTTCGCAAACGTCCGATCATGGATTTAACCCAGGTCGTCGTCAAGGTGGAGCCACTCGTGGTGGAGCTTCCCGTGGCGGTACTGCTCGCGGTAGTGCCAATGCTCAAGGTAGGGGCTCCGAAGGTGGGGCACCTGATGCTGGCTCAGCTCGTGGTGGTCGTGCTGCCGCACCCGGTAGGGCCTCTCAGGGTGGAGCTTCAGGTGGAGTTGCTGCTCGTGGTGGTCGTGCGGCAGCTCCTGGTGGAGCCTCTCGCGGTGGGGATGCTGACACCCGTACCACTCGTGTCCATGGCGCATCGACTCAAGAAGGTAGTTCTCGCGGCCAATCTTCTCATCAGGATGCTCCGCTCGACCAGCTTCCTCGTGGGCGATCTTCTCGTGCTGGAGCTTCTCTCTCTGAGGGTACATCCGTACATGACTTTGCCGATGAAGACGCTGCTCCTCGTGCTGGTCCATCCCGCGGTGCAGCCGCGCAGTCGAGCGCCCCTCGTACCGGGACCGAAACATGTCACGGTGGCCGGCGACGACGCTGAGCTGTAACAGGCGGAGTGCAAGGTCCTGCAGAAAGGCGGATTGGGAAGGCACAGGTCTGAAAGAGTGGTAATTTGGTGATGGTCATGGAGAATCATGGACAGCCGACTGAACAACATGCATGCTTTTGTATTCAGATCTTAACTTGAAAAAGCCATTCCCTGCTGATTTAATGTCCATTCCGTTAAACGTGAATCCTGTACTGTTGAATTGATAAATTACGAATCGTTGATCGAGTTTGGCTGGCTTCCGCTCACTGATTTTGGCTCAGGGGACGAAGCCGATGGTGTACCTCGTACATCATCCGCTGCGGAGAAAGGTATCAAGATTCCTTCGGAGCCGACGAAGTCTAAAACAAAGGAATGCAGTAAGAATATAGTAACGACGAAAGATGACAAAATCGAGAAAGCAGGCGCTTAGAGCGGCAAGAGACCTACACTAAGCGAGAGCACGTGCCATGAGCAAAAAGAGCAAAGCATTCAATTAACGAAATGACGATTTAATTGTCCTGGGGTGGACTTATCGAACACGCTCAACATGGCGGATGGTCAGGACGTGGATGACCTACCCTTCGAACTTACCGTGACCGACCACCAGAACTTGGCTCAAGGCGATGAAAAGTTCCAACCTCATACATGGGATGAATTGAAGGAAATCATCGGTATTAGCTATTTCGATCACCTTTTTCGGGTTCCTTACTGAAGGGTTCGCAGCCAAAAATAACCTCTCGATCCTCAAGCGAAAGCCTTCAGACCTCGTCCGCTATATTCGCTGGACGCGCGAAACCATCGGCGCCTACGGATCAATGACAAATTTCGTCTTAAAAGAGCGCCTGTACTGGCAGCCTTTACCTACATCGACGTCTGAGACAGGTCCGCTTTTCGATACTGACAGTGACGTTCCCTTCGGCAGTGCGAAAGACTTCACTATCCTATACAATGACTGGCCGTATGGAATGTCGCCTGGAATCACCCACCTAGTGATTTGGCTGAAGACAAGGGTTACAGTGGAAGGGAAGGAAGGGTATCTGACTGCCCAGTCTCGGGACCTGATCGACGGGTTCGTGAAGAGGACCTTCGTCGATAGGGTTCAGAATGATGCAAGAGCGGACGACAAGGTTATGTGGTTCAAGAACTGGGTGGGCCTGCAGAGCGTTCGAGGAGTAGAGCATGTCCATGTCCTAGTACGCAGCGTCCCTCAGTCCATCTTGGACGAGTGGACAGCACCTAGCGGGCTTCATGGACATTGATGTGCTGTGTACAAACAAGTCTTCGTCTTCCCAAGAGACTAGATGACGTATAGATCGCGACAGCAGCAGTTGAACAATAACGCTTTCACTCATTGCCTTGTCCTTCGACCTTTTCTTGACAAGGTCTGTAATGAATGAGAATGACTCGATGGCGCGCGTTTGAGGGCTGTGATGATCCCCAACTATTGGAGTTCTCTTGGCTTCGGGTAGCGACAATCCCACATACGCTAGCGCAGATTATGCGCTAATCACAGAAAAATCGCCTACAAAAACCAGCAGCAAAAGCAGGTCAGTTTGACCTCGCGCTTTTGAGCACTTGTAAAACGGAAGGAACCCCCGCTAGGCAGACATGCGATTTCCTTCACAAGTCCGCGTCTCAACACAGCCTAGCGGCTGTCTGAATCACGCTCCTGTTTTGAAAAGTACTTGAACCCCCAAAGTTCTCGCCCTTTTTGATTTCTACCACAATTGTTCATCAATAATCACCACCATTTCCATCGATTACATCAACCACAAGCCTTTTCCATCAACGGCTACAACCTACAATCCCTTTCCAGTACACTAACAATCATTCAAGATGACTGGACGTAAGTAATGCTCATTTCTCGCGCTATCGCAACTCTTTGGGCTCCATTGTTGTGGTGCTCTCCCGATCGCGGGTTTGGTGTTGCATTTCACCCATACACCAACTTGGGGTACCTTACTACCTCACTAACATACCATTCCCCGACCATTGTACTTATCCTTACTTGCCTCTCACGTACACATCAGAATTCCTGTCATAGTTGTTGTCGCCGCCACCACTTGGCAGCACAACCTCCTTGCCCTTCTATACTCCACCCATTTCCCCTCTCCCAAACCATCTCCCTTTCCTCATATGCACCCCAATCCCTACAACCACTCCAATCATCATCGCGTCCTCGATCTACGAACATGTTACTGACATTCCCGCAGGCGGTAAAGGTGGCAAAGGCCTCGGCAAAGGCGGCGCCAAGCGTCACCGCAAGATCCTCCGTGACAACATCCAAGGCATCACCAAGCCCGCCATCCGTCGTCTCGCCCGTCGTGGTGGTGTCAAGCGTATCTCTGCCAGTATGTTCTTCCAACCCCCGCACCAACCTCCAGCTCGCTCTACCCTATGATGCCGCGAGCGTTGCTAACATCCTGCCACAGTGATCTACGAAGAGACCCGTGGCGTCCTGAAGACCTTCCTTGAGGGTGTCATCCGCGACGCAGTCACTTACACCGAGCACGCCAAACGTAAGACGGTTACGAGCTTGGATGTCGTGTACGCATTGAAGCGCCAGGGCCGTACTCTTTATGGTTTTGGTGGATAGGTTATCAGTGGGCTGGGTTTAGGCATGTGATGGCTGTTGGTCTGGGTACGGGATAGTGCGATAGGTTGCATGCTTTTGGGGTGTTCATGGTGCATGATGCAGAGTCGGTTACTCTAAGTAGCATGGCATGAGAGGTATGAAATACGATTGAATCATCTTCAGCTTTAAGTTCGAACATTGTGCTATCTTAGTGATGTGAATCCAACAGTGCTCACTTTGACAACTCAACCGAAAAAGCCGATCGCTGATACAGCGGAATTGGGGTGTGCTCACCTTTGCCGGAGTCATCGATGCCGCGGACGCCGCCCACCAGCTTGTCGTAGCCTGATTGGACGCGGTTGTAAGAGGAGCGTACGGATGAGAGGATACCGTTTGTTGCTAGAAGAACAAGGCTTGATGCGAGAGAGGGCCTACAACAATGCGAAGGTGACCGGATTAAGAGGAGATTCTGGATAGGTCTGAATGAGGAAGACTGGACAACCAGAGCCTGGACACTACCGAGCCAAGCACTTCGACTGAGGGATAGGCTTCAGCTTCATTCAACGATCATACATGATGATATCTTTACGGCCGGCGATCAAAGATTCAAAATGTACGTGGTTGAATGATTATCGCAGCTATGATGGAGCACCCGATCGTCGGCCCCCGTCCGAGCCTGACTTTATTGAGGGCCGAATTCCTGAATCTTCTCAAACATCGAAAACAGGCCGAGCTTTCCATCTTCTAAGTTTGTCCCTCTCCACGTCCGAAGAGCGTTGCCGTCGACTCTGGCTCACTGTACTGCGTACTGCATGATTCTGCGAGTGCTATTCATCTGTTTCTCTTGATTGTCCTTTGCGAACCGATTCAGTCGACCTAGGTCTTCCGAGAGGAGATATCAAAGCCCGAAAGTAAGGTAGGTGCAATGTCAACAAGCTGATCCTGGTCCTAGGCCGCAATCAGGGTTAGTGCAGGCATATGGGTCCCCCACTTCGGGCCGAAAACCACAAGGCTGCACCGTTAGTCTTATCGATAAGGATGCTGTTGAGGACCTGAGGATTTATTCCAACCAACTACACCGCACCTTAGCCTTGGGATCCGACACAACATTTCTCTCCAAGCGTATATGAAGAGTCGAAGCTGACTGTACTACGCGATTTCATAATATCATCATGTCTAGCGCGCACCGAAGAAAACCCACAGGTCCTTTGTCGCCGCAGTACATAAATGGCGTCTACCTACCGTCCGCAGTGCTACTTCTGGGCGTTGGAGTAGTCAATTGGCATTATCTTCCCGCCGTTGCAGTTGTAACAATAGCCCTAGGGGCATGGCAGGTCTACAATAATCGTCAGTGATTCAGCACGCTCGAGATCGATGGTGATTACTAACACGCCGATAGAAGTCAAGAAAGTCCTCAATCCCGACGCATATCAAGAATTCCCTCTCACAGAGAAAACAGAAATATCCCATAATGTTGCCATGTCTGAGTTCCCATTCTTCTACTGCATAGCATCGTACTGATACCTTCGAAGATACCGATTTAGTCTTCCGAGGCCCACAAATATCCTTGGGCTACCAATTGGGCAACACATGTCCGTGGCAGCTATGATCGAGGGTCAGCCGAAAGAAGTTGTGCGCTCATACACTCCCATCTCATCAGACGAGGACCAGGGCCATTTCGACCTTCTTATCAAATCCTACCCGACCGGCAACATCTCCAAATACATGGCGCAGATGAAGATCGGTCAGAATTTAAATGTCAAGGGGCCAAAAGGCGCTATGGTCTACACCCCTGGGCTCGTACGACGTTTTGGTATGATCGCTGGGGGTACAGGCATTACGCCTATGCTACAGATTATTCGAGCCATAATCCGAGGACGACCGAGGAACCGAGGCAATGATACCACGCAAGTAGATCTGATATTTGCGAACGTGAATAAGGAGGATATATTATTGAAGGATGACCTCGACAAGCTCGCGGCTGAGGACGATGGCTTCAGAGTCTACTATGTCCTTAATAATCCACCCCAAAATTGGGACGGAGGCGCTGGCTTCTGCACACCGGACATGATAAAGGTGGGACACGTCTTGCCTCTATTTTGACGAGAGCAATCGCTGACGTTTACCAGGAACGCCTGCCCTCGCCTGCGAAAGATATCAAGATCCTTATCTGCGGTCCCCCACCTATGGTCAGCGCCATGAAGAAAGCCACCGAGTCTCTTGGGTACGAGAAGCCGAGACCTGTCAGCAAATTGGTTGACCAGGTCTTCTGCTTCTGAAAGCGAGGCTTATTCAGAAGTTTTCGAGTCTGCGAACATTGTCCGATCTCTTGCGCATGTACATTGTACATAGACCTATCTTGTGCCGGCGCCTGAAAAGCGCTAATCTGGTGACAAGAGATACAATGGCTGCGTCCGTTATCATGGCATGGTGGCCTCCTTAGGTTCTTTACTCGCCCATGGGGGCTGCCTTTCTAATCGTCCAAAGAGTGCACATTGTGGCTCGTAGAGTGCGATAGTCCCCCAGACATGGTCGTTGGTTCACGGCATAAAACCCTAAATTTCCTCAGGGCTGCTGGCCTTCTTCACCGATACTGCACCTTCTGCCCTCCTCTCTTCTCCATCTTCTTCTGCCTATTGCTTGTTCCACCGCCATTCGCGCCCTCAGCCCCACCATGCCCCGTCATACCAGCCAGGCCCCGCCTCATTCCTCCGAAAGTCGTCCAGGCCAGCCAGATACTGTACACTGGTATAGCGCTCCATGCCCACCATGCTCTATCTCCGAAGAGTCCAGCGACCGCTACGCAGCCCCAAGACCAGTATAAGATATCCCAAAGGTATTCAGTCAAGCCCTTGGCTTCCAGATCTTCGCCGGCTCTCAGGTCTCCGTTGGACGAGGTGCTCGGACGACCAATCTTCTCAAGCCAGAACTCAATGGCTAGTGCAGGGGAGTAGAGAATGAGGTAGAGGAGATAAGTCGCGCGGGTGCAAGTGGAGCGGAAGAGGATGAAGCGTAGTGCGATGAAGACAATGTTAATGCCCAGGGAGATGAGATGTGTGCGCTTTAGGATGGCACTGTTGCGCGCCGCTTGCTGCTTTGCGGCTTTCTGTAGACAGCATCAATGGCTTGCTCCTTTGAATCAAGTTAATCGACTCACTTGGGCCATTGAATGAGGAGTCGAAATCTGGTCTGAAAGGTCATTGGCAATGAGACCCAAGATTGAAGGCCGTTGCTCGGCGGTAGAGGAGCGCTAGCGTCTGCGCGGAATAGAGCCGAAGGGTTATGGATCACCAAAACATCACGCTGCCATCAATGAGACCCCGGTTCACAGCTTCGACGATCTTTCAACATAGCTTCTTTTGCGCCATATATGCCTGCAGCTAATCATCTTTAACCACAGCATATCAGGTGCTTCTCATCCAGTCGAATGCCAGACCGGGATCGTTAGCGATAAGCCTTTGGAATTTTCTGAGCCATCGTGACTCGCCGTGGAAGGGCTCGAGGAAGTAGCATCCGGATAGGAGGACTCCAAAATGGATACGGTTGCTGCAAGAAACCGGTAGCATATCTTTGACTTCAACACTTTCTAAAGATCAATGATCTGATGAGCCGGCCTCTGGATTCCTCCTCCACAACATCTTAAGCGCTTGACCTTTACCTCACTTTCTGGCTCCTTCAGTCCCTTGGCTGACGGCCTGAGGTTCTTTTTCCGTCCTTCAAATTTCAATATGTCGCCGGCAAATCCACATATCGTCAGTCAACTTCGACAGCTTATCTACTATCACCTAGATTGCAACCTTCCTCGAAACGCGTTAGCCTTTGCCGAACGACTGAAAGGTTATGAGCCAAAATCTTCTGAAGCTGCATACTTGGAGGGTCTTTGCTATCTTCGACTGGGACAGCTGAATGCTGCGTATCACTCTACAAAACTACCTGGTACGAGAGGGAATCACCTTGGCTGTTCGTATATCTTTGGACAAGCTTGCCTGGGCTTGGAACGGTATCCTGAAGGAATCGCTGCCACAGAGAAAAGCAAAAACTTGTGGTCATCAAGGAACAGCTGGAGTGAGTAGACGGAAAAGAGAGTAAGGGATTATCTAGGAATGCTGATTGAAGAATATAGATAAGCATACAGACACACGGAGACAGCCTTTACCGGACGCCGCAGCTGTATATTGTCTTCAAGGGAAGTTATGGCACGCCCATCAAGACCTGAGCAAGGCGATCGAGTGCTACGCCGAAGCTCTCAAATTCAACCCTTTCATGTGGGATGCCTTTCTAGGCCTTTGTGATCTTGGTATGCTAGTCGTATTTGTCCAAATAGTCGAAGCTGACACAGGGCAGGCGTCAATATTCGGGTAAACAACATTTTCAAAATAACGCCAGACATGTTGAGCGCCTTATCGGGTTCCATGACCGATGAGAACACCTCCAATTTGGGTGAAGCAGCACCTCCACCGACCGGTGGCCTATCTCGCTCTAACGCCTCCAGCAACATCCAGAATCAACCGCCCTCGAGTAATGACCCATTTAGCATATCGAAGAATCGGATCAATGGAGATGTGCGGCCAAGTGCAGGAGGGCCAGTACTTTTTGAGAAGCTGAATGGCAGTCGAAATGTTGTAACGCCGTTGAGCGGAGGAAACCATTATCCAGGACTGGACACGCCTACAGGACCTGGGGGCGGAGTGATTACAGAAATCCATCCCAACAAAGAGGCTCCTGGGGTCACCGCTGTGTCGTTTTCCACAGAGCCACCGCTTGCGCCGATGCGGAAAGCACGAGCGATGCAGGGAATGGGAATGGACTTCGGCGTTGAGGCTCCTCCCAAAATGCGGGCTAAGTCCTCAAGGCCGAAGTCGCGGAATGACAACAAAGATAGTGAAGATGCGGACAACACCAGCCAATTGAGTAGGACGTCGACGTTGAGCAATGGCATTGGTGGACATAAACGTACAATATCCGGCCAAGCAGCACAATCTTCTTCAGCAAGCATAGCAGCGACTACTAACAACGTGACCGCCGCCGACCCAGCCGCCCCGCAAAGAAGAAGTACGCGACTCATCAATCAGTTCAGCGGGCGCTTTGCGTCAAGTGGGAGTATAGGTGCTAAGGAAAGCAGAGAGCTGAAGAAAATCAAGCCTGCCGCAAACAAGGGGCGGAGCGCAAATGCGTTCAATGTCGGGCGTGTTGTCAGTGGAAACCGCAAACATGGAGACTCCAACGAGCTTGATAGGAAAGAAGCAAAGCCCACCACAGCAGATACTCCCGTTGGAAATACCAAGCCGGCTGTGAATGACAAAGTGAAAGAGTACGAAAGCCTGCAGTGGCTTTTGGACCTCTTCACGAAGATAGGAAGCGGCTACTTTGCCTTATGCCATTACCAATGTTATGAAGCTCTCCAACTCTTCAATTCCATCTCCGCGGGCCAAAGAGACACGCCCTGGGTTCTCGCCCAAATAGGCCGCGCACTCTTCGAACAAACGTTCTACGCCGAAGCCGAGAAGTACTTCACTCGCATCAAGACCATGGCACCCGCCCGTCTTGAAGACATGGAAGTCTACTCGACAATCCTCTGGCATCTCAAGAACGAGATCGACCTCGCCTTCCTCGGCCACGAGATCGTTGAAACGGACCGGAACTCTCCACAAGCCTGGTGCGCCGTCGGGAACTCCTTCTCCCTGCAACGTGACCACGATCAAGCGCTCAAATGCTTCAAACGCGCCACTCAACTCAATCCCAAATTCGCATATGCCTTCACTCTGCAAGGTCACGAACATGTCTCGAACGAGGAATACGATAAAGCGCTCGCTGCTTACCGAGCTGCCATCGCAGCCGATAAGCGGCATTACAATGCGTGGTATGGCCTTGGCAAAGTCTACGAGAAACAGGGTAAATACGCCTTCGCTGAACGTCATTACCGGTCCGCGGCAACTATTAACCCTACTAACGCCGTACTCCTCTGCTGTATCGGCGTGGTACTCGAAAAGATGAAGAATCCCAAGGCAGCCCTCATCCAGTACACGCGAAGCTGCGAGCTAGCGCCCAAGAGCGCGATGAACAGGTTTAAGAAGGCGAGGGTGCTGATGGCGTTGCAGGAATCGCAGCTGGCACTTCAGGAACTAAAGGTACTCAAGGATATTGCGCCGGATGAGGCGAACGTGCATTTTCTGCTGGGCCGTGTATACAAAATTCTGAGACAGAAAGGAAACGCGATTAGGCACTTCACTACGGCGCTGAACCTGGATCCGAAGGTATGTGAAGCCCCTTGTTCGACCTCGGATCTTGGTAGCTTTGAGCTAACGGTTGGGGCAGGCTTCGCACTACATCAAAGAAGCCATGGAGCAAATGGAAGATGAAGTCGACGATGATGATCCAGATGGCATGATCGCATGAGTGGCGCGTAGAATGAGCCCCATGATATGGACTTGGACACCCTTCGAATGAAAAGCATTGGGCATAGCTTTGGCGTAGGAATTCGGCATTTGAGGACGCATTGGGGTTGTCTTGTCTAGCAAGGCGCTGGAACTGACTTGAGAAGGCTGTACTACAAGGCATAAGGGAACGGCAGGAGGAAGGATGAATGCATCCACTTATACTCCCTTTTCACCATTCCTTGACCAAGCTTTAACAACGTCTACGTGACAGGAGAAGCTTGCGGTAGTAAAGCCCGACATTTGCTGTCAGTATACCAACACTGTCCCACTATCGAAGATCCTTCCTGCATGCTTCAAATTGTCTGAATGATATCCGGCTAGAATCCATTTTTATTCTAGACCCCCCACGGGCACTAGGCATGGGGGTCAAAGAAGAGGTAGCGGAGCGTTATATATAGAATGTCCCTATACGTATCGCCCATTAGAGTAGTAATTGGCCTCTTTGCAGAGAAACCACCCTCGAGAGTAGTCGTCGGTCACCACTCTCAACTGGTTCTCCTTTCTCTTGTTTCGGATTAGAAGACGATGTGGAAAGTGTCGTCTTCACTTTAATGTTCTCCGTCCATCAAAATTATACGCATATCTCGATATCGTGTATAGCAGGTATTTTGTGCTGGCGATGTTTTCGCGAGCTATTTTGAGCCTTCTATAGAAGTCTGCTCGTGTAGTATCGAATTGAAGAGGGCGAGTAATCAGCGTATAATCGACACATCGTCGTATTATCGTAGGCAACGCAGACGGTCGTTGTGTAAAGATATCGAATTCGAGAACTTCGAGTCGTGTTAGTATAACGATAGTGTACGGCGGCAGTGGGCTTCGGCGATCGCAGGCTTCGTAGAAAACTTTGAGAGGATACTTGGCTCTACTGCAAGCAGTAGGTTCGTAGCCGGCACCACGTACAGGTGATCCTCGTCGCCGACCAATTGTCTGAATGATATCATGCGGATCCCTGGCAGTTTTCGACGAAGCTGACGATGCCAAGCACCATCTCCACCTCTTGCACCACTATTTTGCTTCCAGCTCTTCTTCCGATTATGTCTAGGTTGCATGATGAGCACGAGCGTCATCTGCACGCTGCTTACCTAGTCCGCTGAGCAAGCTGCAGTGTTGAACCTTTTCAGCCGTCTCCGAAGAAAAATGACCATTGACTGCAGCGAATGTAGCTTTTTGAAGGGTCACAATTTAGGCTGCATCGGAAGGATTGTTTGAATAATCAACATTAATAATCAATGATATTGATGGCAGCCTTGGGCGTCCACCACTATTCGTGACATCCGGCTAGGTCATCTCTTCTTGCTGTACCAGCCTCGAGAGTCGACCGAGATGGCCAGCATCGGGTTTCCTGCTGCTAGTGCCAAGCTTCATCTTCCGAATGGCACGAAGTACGGTTTTGTTCATATCAAGCCGTCTGATGATAAACCCTACCTCTTGCTCTGTCATGGGTTTCCAAGCTCCTCCTATGATTGGAGACACCAGATCAACCACTTTGCTGGACTAGGCTACGGAGTCCTGGCACCGGATCTACTTTGATATGGGGATACGGACAAGCCTTCGAATCCAGTTGCATACCGTCTCAAGAAATTGTGTGATGAGGTCGTGGCTATACTCGATTCATTGGAGATTGATAAAGTCGTTGGGGTCGCGCATGACTGGTAATGCACGCCCCCAACGCCTGTCTTGGACCTGATTAATGCGTGTAAAGGGGATCACGCTTTTTAAGCCGCCTAGGAGATTACTACCCAGAGCGCGTACAGGCCTTCATTTTCCTCGATGTAGGGTATCAGCCTCCAACCAGCCACTTCTCACTCGACGCTGTGAATGATGCCACCGAGCGAATGCTTGGCTATCCAATCTTTGGCTACTGGCATTTCTTCAATTCTGATGATGCCGCATCGCTCATGGATCGAAATGTAGGCTATTGTTATTTGATCGAGATGTAGAACAGGGCTAATGCAATCGTCTACAGCCTGCTTGCACGAACTCGCTCCTTTATTCTGATGATAACTGGAGATACAACATGTGCCCTATTGGTGCAACCCGGTCCTGGTTCGAAGAGGGCAAGATCATACCCACAGCGTCCTGGATATCCTCCGAGGAGCTTGCAATCCATGATCAAATCTTCAACGCCAGTAACGGAGGATACGGACCCGCCTTGAATTGGTACAAAGCACAGATTGCTAATGTGAATAGCAAGGATGAAGCTCCCCTTGCCTCTGGGGATTCGCAGTTCGAACGGCCGACCCTACTGGTCACTTGCAGCAAAGATCCGATCGCAGTCGCAGATATACAGGAGAAGACAACGAAGCAATATGCCAAGAGTTTACGGATCAAGCAGTTGGAGACTGGTCACTGGGTTCAGCTGGAACAACCATCAAAGGTCAATGAGATTATACAGGAGTTCATCGAGAGCTTGCATTGATATGGGTGAGCCCAACATTGAGCGATCCCATGCGCTGGGCCCTTGGGTGCTAAGGTGTGCTTGGTGACCCCTACCGTCAACGGGAATCTCTTCCTGCTGTTGCTTCCTCCAGGTTCTCCGCGATGTCGTTATGATTGATTAACGTTTTGCTGCTTCGACATCAGTCCACCCGTGGCTGTTCTGCCCATCGATACCTGTTCAATACGTTTTCCCAGATTGCAAAGTAACCTGCTCTTAACTCAGGCAGCTCTACAATTTATCACCCTTTGAGCACATGGAATTACATAATAATAGCAGTGGGCTCAGATCGAGACGAGCCGGTGGTTAGTAGCGCCTCGCCATGTCTCCGTGAATAGGTGCCCTGTCTTCAATATTCGCACGACTCCCGCACATCTTAAGCGACATATACTCTGTTGATTCCGCGCTTCTTCAATTATGGCTAAGAACTGCAAATGGGTGGATAAGTGAGTTTGGCATCTTTGGTCCTGTTTATTCGAGCTTCCTTGCCTGAAGTGGAGTTCACTAATGGTCCCCCACGCGCGTTGACATCATCTCTCTCATAAGGAGCCTACTCCGTACTTTACTCGACTTTTCAACCGAGCGCCAAGAGCACGCCATTCTGCATTCTTTCCCTTCTGCCACAACAGCCTTTGGGTTTTCAGATTGCAGAGCGACTCTCCACTGTCTTGGAGCCCACTCGCGTATTTCTACATGTTTTGTCCGCGTCAAATTTTGCAAATGCATTGTAGTATTTCGAAGCTCAGCATAGAGCCTCAATAGCCTTGAGGTCACTGATTATTCCATTGAGTCACATAGCGCAGATATCAAGCATAAAGTATGGCCTCGACTCAGACGCAACAAACTGAGAAGGCCTGGGGACATCCATCCCAGGCTGCCAATTTGGAAGATGAAACAACTTCTGTCTCTACAGAAGATGACCTGGCCGCGGCCATTGTCCCTGATCACGCACAACAGCTCGACCCACAAATCGAAAGACAGGTTCTTCGCAAAATCGATCTGTACCTAATACCGTTTATGTGGGTTGGTTATGGTTTCGTATATTACGACAAGGTAGGCCCCATTTGGCTTTTTCTTCTCGAAACATAGCTACTGACCTTCATAGGCGATTCTCGGTAGTGCCGTCCTTTTCGGAATGACGAAAGACCTATCACTCAGTGTGGTTGACAAGTCCAAGCATCCTCCAACGACTTCGACGTTACGGCTGAGCTGGGCGACTTCCATCTTTTACTTCGGAATGCTTGCAGGTCTTTTCCCTCTAGCTTTCGCCCTCCAACGCTTCCAGCTCGGACGCATCCTTGGACCGATCGTGATAGTGTGGGGCGTGATCGCCATGCTCACAGCCGCAGTAAAGTCCTGGCAAGGACTGTTCGTCCAACGATTCTTCTTAGGCTTCGTTGAGAGTATTGTACCGACAGCCTACATGTGTATCGTCAGCAGCTATTATACCCAACAAGAACAGGCCTTGCGTCAAAGTTGGTGGTTCTCCTCGACGGGTGGCTGGACCATCATTGGCGGCGCAATCAACTATGGGTTTGCACAGATCAGCGGTGGCTCGTTAACTCGATGGCAGTACATCTATCTCCTAGCCGGAGCAATCACCATTCTCTTCGGCATCATATGTTTTGCTGTTCCCAATTCCGCAGTCACGGCTTGGTTCCTAACTCCCGAAGAGCGCGTAGTGGCAGTCGAGCGACTAAGAAGAGGCCAGACTGGTGTCCGTTGTCAGAAGCTCAAGGCTTCTCAACTACGCGAAGCGATCCTGGACATTAAGATCTGGCTAATCGCATTTATGATGGCTGGAGCCTACACTGTCAACGGAGCCGTGAGCGGATTCGGGCCCCTCATCGTGTCGACATTTGGCTACACAACGCTGGAATCGATACTCTTCCAATTTCCTCTCGGCGCCGTAGTCTTCATCTTCATCCTCCTCACTGGCTACCTCAGCAGTCGAATACCCAACATCCGTATCCTGCTGCTTATTCTATGCTGCCTACCCGTCATTGCCGGCTGCGCCATGATTTGGAAAAGCACGTGGAACCATCGTCCTGCTACGCCTGTCGTTGGCTACACCCTCATCGGCTTCTTTGGCCCCGTCGTGAGCTTGATCATAAGTATCGGCATGGCGAATGTAGCTGGGGCGACGAAGAAGAGTTTCACGGCCGCTGCGATCTTCGTGGCATACTGCGTGGGTAACATCGTGGGGCCGCAGCTGATCAAGACGCCGACGCTCAAGCGCCATTACCCAGAACTGTGGTTGGGGCTGATCATCTGCTACTGCATTGTGATTTGTCTGGCAGTGGTGCTCTATGTCACTTTGAGGAGGGAGAACAAGCGGCGCGACGGACTGGGGTTGGATGAGGGGGCCAGAGATCGTTTGGCTTTCAAAGACTTGACAGACAAGGAAAACCCGTATTTTCGATACGTGCTATGAGTCGAGACTTCCGTATGCATGATAGGAAAATATTGGGAAGAATGCGCCAGCTAATCTAAAGTCCGACTGCAAGCACAATGCGCGCAAAGACCTAAAGCTTCCATTTTACTCATCGGCACAATGTCCTTATGGGTAAACTGCATGAACGTAAGCTCTATATTGACAGATATGTCTCATAGCCATGGCTCCGGCGGCGTCAGTGAAGCCGTACGTCCATCAATTCCCATTGGCGACAGTATGCGCAATCCCTGGGCTGGCCGAGGAACCCGATTCCGCAATCAGGAAGCTCTCATAGTGAATGATGGTATCATTCCCAATTTTCCTTGCCATCCTCGAGGAAAAGGAAAGCGCAAATCGAGGAACTTTGAACTTGGGAGCAAATATGCGATTCTTGTACAAAGCGATGACATCTGCACGTTTCGCTGACAGGAGGTTCCGAAGTCATCACGATAATGTAATCGCAAAGAGCCCTACTGCAAAGACATCTTGAAGGAGTTATCAAGGTCGACGACGAGTCTGAACTTGCAGTGACCGAGATGAGGACAGGTGGCGTTCCTCCAGAGACATGTAATGTAGACTTCCTTCGGACTCGGAGAATGTCAAGCAGCTCGGTGAATAGGTTGGAGTGGTAAGTACTCTGATCCTGCCGCAAGAGGACCTGAGTAGACTCACTCCATCCGGTCCAAGAACTTGCACCTCCTGCTCCACATCCAGGCTTCTCTTCTATGTGGAATGGTATTATCTCATTCAAGAGCCCCAAAACTAATGTTGCATTAATATACTAATTGTGAAGCTGTCTTCGACAATTGTCGATGCACGATCCGGCCATCATTACCGGTCAGCCCTTCCCTCTTCGGGCCTTAGCGGGCCCAACGTCATGCGGTAGGGGTTACGGAGTGAAGCGGTCCGCGGGTCTGTTGGATGGACCCTTCCAACGGACACGCTGATGTTCTGCCATGCATGTCCGATTCAGTTGTGGAAGTGGTCCGTAGTTGACCGACGGCGTATGTTGAAGCACTTTACTCTTCTTGACTGCTGAACCATTCCGCTCCTGGTTGGGACACTAGAATTGATATTCTGAGGTTCCCTATTGGCTACCACACGCTTGCTGGTTCAACAGCTCCAGATTCTCCGTCGGAGCTTTTCCACCTTCGCCCACAGATATCCTACTTACCCTCAACATCGTCGTCGCTGCCCTCCGACACTCCTTCGTGCTTCCTGTGGCGACTCCTTGGATACTATTTCTACTCACCGGCTCCTCTCCCCTCGCCGCCTCGCCGCATGGCCTACTCTTGAAACCCGCTCCACTCTTTCCCCGCTTAAGTCCGTCTCGCGCTCACGGTCTGGCTCAGATCGAGCCAAACGACGGCACAATATGGCCGGCTCGACAGTGAATGGGGCGCCAAAGACGAACGGCGTCTCAAAAGCTCTCGTCAATGGGCTCAAGAAGTCTCATTCAGCGAAACATAACCTCCCCGCCCACTTCATCGGGGGCAACCACCTGGATGCAGCTGCTCCTGGTAAGGTCAAGGATTTCGTCGCCGAGCATGATGGACACACTGTAATCACATCGGTACGTCTGTTCACCTCTGGCAATCTGCCGGAAGCCGAACTTCTCTGACTTTGCATAACAGGTCTTAATCGCCAATAATGGCATTGCAGCGGTGAAGGAGATAAGATCTGTACGAAAATGGGCATACGAGACATTCGGAGACGAGCGGGCAATTCAATTCACGGTCATGGCGACACCGGAAGATCTACGGGCCAATGCAGACTACATAAGAATGGCAGACCAATATGTAGAGGTGTGTGGCACCACAGCAACACCGACTGAATAATTCTCTCAACTTGTTAGTGTATAACGAGTTAGCTAAGCTCCATTGTATAGGTTCCGGGTGGCACAAACAACAATAATTACGCCAATGTGGAATTGATCGTCGACATCGCGGAGCGTATGAACGTACATGCAGTGTGGGCAGGATGGTAAGCAGAAGCAATATATGCGATTGATTGGACATGGCTAAGCTTTTCTAGGGGACACGCTTCGGAAAATCCAAAGCTGCCCGAATCTCTCGCAGCATCTCCCAAAAAGATCGTCTTCATTGGTCCTCCCGGCTCGGCAATGCGGTCTCTTGGTGACAAGATTTCGTCCACCATTGTGGCTCAGCATGCCAAAGTTCCCTGCATACCATGGTCAGGCGAAGGTGTTGACCAAGTGGAGGTCGACAAGGAAGGTATCGTTACGGTACCAGATGATGTCTACGACAAGGGCTGCACACATAACCCACAAGAAGGGTTGGAATCGGCCCGAAAGATCGGCTTTCCGGTCATGGTAAAAGCTTCGGAGGGTGGCGGTGGTAAAGGTATTCGGAAAGTCGTCGGCGAGGAGAACTTTACAGCTCTATACAATGCGGCAGCGAGTGAAATTCCGGGGTCACCGATATTTATCATGAAATTGGCTGGGAATGCGCGACATCTGGAAGTGCAACTACTGGCAGATGAGTATGGTAACAACATCTCTTTGTTTGGGCGTGATTGCTCCGTCCAACGACGGCACCAAAAGATTATTGAGGAGGCACCCGTCACGATCGCGAATGCTCAAACCTTCCATGCTATGGAGAAGGCCGCCGTTAGCCTTGGAAGGCTAGTCGGATACGTATCGGCAGGCACGGTTGAATATCTGTACTCGCACTCAGATAACAAATTCTATTTCCTAGAACTGAATCCTAGGTTGCAGGTCGAGCATCCGACAACTGAGATGGTCACGGGAGTCAACCTCCCCGCCGCACAACTACAGATTGCGATGGGACTTCCTCTGCACCGTATCCGGGACATTCGCCTATTATACGGCGCCGATCCGAACACTGCCTCGGAAATCGATTTCTCGTTCTCGAAAGAGGATAGTTTGAAGTCACAAAGAAGGCCAACTCCTAAAGGCCATACCACCGCATGCCGGATCACGTCTGAGGACCCAGGCGAAGGCTTTAAGCCTTCAAGTGGTATGATGCACGAATTAAATTTCCGGAGCAGTTCCAACGTATGGGGATATTTCTCAGTTGGGACCCAGGGAGGGATCCACAGCTACTCAGACAGCCAGTTCGGTCACATCTTCGCTTACGGAGAGAATCGGTCAGCTTCGAGAAAGCATATGGTTGTAGCACTGAAGGAGCTTAGCATTCGGGGCGAGTTCCAAACGACAGTGGAATATCTGATCAAACTGCTCGAGACGCCTGCCTTTGAACACAACACCATCACTACCGGTTGGCTTGACGAGCTGATCTCCAACAAGTTGACAGCCGAACGACCTGATACTATGCTCGCGGTGGTGTGCGGCGCAGTCACGAAAGCTCAAGCCGCGAGCGAAGCCTGCATAGCAGAATATAAGCGAGGGGTGGAGAAGGGACAAGTCCCAGCAAAGGACGTCCTCAAGACTGTTTTCCCAGTCGACTTCATTTACGAGGGGGTGCGCTATAAGTTTACAGCCACCCGATCAAGTCTCGATAGCTATCATTTGTTCATCAACGGCTCTAAATGTGCTGTGGGCGTACGCGCACTCGCAGATGGTGGTCTGCTGCTTCTAATCAGTGGCCGAAGTCACAGCATCTATTGGAAAGAGGAAGTTGGTGCCACTCGAATCAGCGTTGATAGCAAAACATGTCTTTTAGAGCAGGAGAACGATCCCACCCAGCTCCGTACCCCAAGTCCGGGCAAGCTTGTCAAGTTCACCGTCGAAAACGGTGAGCATGTAAAAGCTGGTCAGACCTTCGCCGAAGTCGAGGTCATGAAGATGTTCATGCCTCTGATCACACAAGAAGCCGGTACTATCTCGTTGATCAAGCAGCCAGGGGCCACATTAGATGCTGGAGACATTCTGGGTATCATAGCTCTAGATGATCCCTCGAGAGTCAAGCATGCCCATCCGTTCTCAGGCCAGCTTCCGGATCTCGGCCCTCCTCAGGTTGTTGGGAGCAAACCACCACAACGCTTCGCCCTACTACACAGCATTCTCTCCAATATCCTTCAAGGCTTCGATAATCAAGTGATTATGGCCTCCACGCTCAAAGAATTGGTTGAGGTCTTGCGAGATCCAGAATTACCTTACGGCGAGTGGAATGCTCACGCATCTGCTCTGCACGCCCGGATGCCAAGCAAACTCGACGCCCAATTCACTCATATCGTGGATAGGTCGAAAGCGAGGAAGGCTGATTTCCCCGCGAAGCAACTCCTGAAAACGCTCACTCGCTTCATCGAAGAGCACGTCAGCCCAGGTGATGCAGGTCTTCTGAAATCAGCACTGGAGCCGCTCATCGATGTTATGAATCGTTATAGCGATGGTTTGAAGGTCCATGAACTGCACGTCTTCTGTAAGCTGTTGGATACATACTACGATGTCGAGAAGCTTTTCTCTAGCCGGAATGCCAGAGATGAGGATGTGATTCTCAAGCTTCGCGAAGAGAACAAGGACGACGTCACCAAGGTCGTCCACACTGTTCTCTCTCACAGCCGTATTGGCGCAAAGAACAATCTGATACTTGCTATTTTGGACATGTATCGCCCGAATCTGCCCAACGTTGGCAATGTCGCAAAATACTTCAAGCCATCTCTGCGCAAACTGACGGAGCTGGAATCAAGAGCAACCGCCAAAGTCTCCCTGAAAGCTAGAGAGGTGCTGATTCAATGTGCGCTACCGTCCTTGGAGGAACGTGAGGCACAGATGGAGCATATTCTCCGAACATCTGTCGTTGAGTCGAGGTATGGAGAGTCCTCTTGGGAACACAGAGAGCCCGATTTCGACGCCTTGCGAGAGGTCGTAGACTCAAGGTACACGGTCTTTGACGTCCTCCCAAAATTCTTTGCACATGCCGACCCATGGGTTTCTCTGGCCGCACTTGAGGTGTATGTTCGGCGAGCATACCGTGCCTATACCGTACAGGCTGTGGAGTACCACACCGGGTCGGAACCACCGTATCTCATATCATGGGATTTCCTACTTCGCAAAATCGGATCGTCAGAGTTCGGGATGCCTGTCACGTCCTCTTTTCCATCGACACCAGCAACTCCAGCCACCGAAGGGGCTAATCCTTTCAAGAAGATCAGCTCTATAAGTGACATGTCCTACCTTGCGGGTAGAACGGCGGAGGAGCCAATAAGGAAAGGTGTTCTACTACCTGTCCAATATCTTGACGAAGCGGAGGAAATCCTCCCGCGTGCTCTCGAGATCCTCCCGTCCGCCGAACCCGGGAGGAGGCCTGTTGCCTCTTCGTTGGATCTCCCGGCCATGAAGCAGCGTAGAGCGCCTTCACCGGCTCCTATCCGGACTAGCGACGAACTGACCAGTGTAATAAACATCGCCGTCCGAGATGCTGAATCTTTGGATGATAATGAAATCCTAGAGAGAATCCAAGACATCATCAGCGACTACAAATCGGACCTTATTTCCAAGAAAGTTCGCCGGCTTACGTTCATTTGTGGACACAAAGATGGAACCTACCCAGGTTATTTCACTTTCCGTGGTCCGCTGTACCAGGAAGATGACAGCATCCGACATATCGAGCCCGCCCTCGCTTTTCAACTTGAGCTAGGCAGATTGTCGAAATTCCGCATAAAGCCAGTCTTCACCGAGAACAGGAACATCCATGTCTACGAGGCTATTGGCAAATCAACTGACAATGACAAGGCTGTAGACAAGCGATACTTCACTCGAGCTGTTGTGCGACCTGGCCGAGTACGAGATGAAATTCCAACAGCAGACTATCTCATCTCCGAGGCTGACAGGCTGATGAACGACATCCTAGACGCCCTAGAGATCATCGGCAATAATGGCTCGGATCTGAACCACATCTTTATCAACTTCACGCAAGTTTTTCCTTTGCAGCCTCAGGAAGTTGAAGAAGCTCTCGCGGGCTTCTTAGAGCGTTTTGGCCGTCGTGCGTGGAGGCTACGTGTCACCGGTGCTGAGATTCGTATCATTTGCACAGACCCATCGTCAGGCATGCAATACCCGTTACGAGTCGTGATCACAAATACCTTCGGCTATGTCATCAACGTCGAGCTGTATGCGGAGAAGAAGTCCGAGAGGGGTGGCGAATGGCTATTCCATAGTATTGGCGGTACAACTAGGATCGGTGCCATGCATCTGAGACCGGTGTCAACACCTTACCCAACCAAGGAATGGTTACAGCCGAAGAGGTACAAAGCGCATCTAATGGGTACACAGTACGTCTACGATTTCCCAGAGCTATTCCGCCAGGCCTTCCAGAACAGCTGGAATAAGGCCGTTGCGAAACATCCATCAATGGCCAACAAACAGCCTCCGCCTGGGGAGTCCATGGAGTATAGTGAGCTTGTGCTGGATGAAAATGACAACCTTGCAGAAGTCGCTCGCGAAGCGGGTACTAACACACATGGCATGGTCGGGTGGATCGTTACTGCAAAAACGCCTGAATATCCCAAAGGAAGGAGATTCATCATTGTAGCGAACGACATCACTTTCAAGATCGGATCATTCGGGCCTCGAGAAGATCAGTTCTTCTACAAGTGTACAGAGCTTGCAAGGAGATTAGGCATTCCTCGGATCTACCTCTCTGCGAACTCTGGTGCTCGTATTGGTATGGCCGAAGAACTTATCCCGCACTTCTCGGCTGCGTGGAACGATCCTCGGAAACCAGAAGCTGGCTTCAAGTATCTGTATCTTACGAAAGAAAAGAGAGACCGCTTCGAGCTTGGGAAGAGAAAAGATGTCATCACCGAACGCGTTGACGAAGATGGTGAAGAGCGTTATAAGATTACCACCATCGTTGGTGCAGAAGATGGCCTCGGTGTCGAGTGTCTCCGTGGTTCTGGTTTGATAGCCGGTGCCACTTCAAAAGCCTACAACGATATATTCACTATTACGTTGGTAACATGTCGATCAGTCGGTAAGTCAATTTCTGACATCATGCTTCATCACAACATTTGCTGAACATTGACAGGCATTGGTGCCTATCTTGTCCGTCTAGGCCAGCGAGCTATCCAGATTGAGGGACAGCCCATCATCCTCACTGGTGCAGCCGCCATTAACAAGCTTCTCGGTCGAGAGGTCTATACATCCAACCTTCAATTGGGTGGTACACAGATCATGTACAAGAATGGTGTCTCTCACATGACCGCTAATGATGATTTCGAGGGTGTATCGAAGATAGTCAGCTGGTTGTCCTTCGTTCCAGATAGGAAGAACCAGCCAGTCCCCATCTTGCCAAGCTCAGACCCATGGGACAGAAGCATCGCATATTATCCGCCTCAGAAGCAGGCCTACGATGTGCGCTGGCTTATTGCAGGAAAGGAAGATGATGAAGGCTTCCAGTCCGGACTCTTTGACAAGGATTCCTTTGAAGAGTCTCTCGGTGGCTGGGCTCGTACCGTCGTTGTCGGACGAGCTCGCTTGGGTGGTATTCCCATGGGTGTGATTGGCGTCGAAACTCGCTCTGTGGAGAATATCATGCCTGCAGATCCGGCAAATCCTGACTCGATCGAGCAGATTACGCAGGAAGCTGGTGGCGTCTGGTATCCCAACTCTGCGTTCAAAACCGCTCAAGCCATCCAGGACTTCAACAACGGAGAGCAGTTGCCTCTAATGATCTTGGCCAACTGGCGAGGATTTTCAGGAGGTCAGCGTGACATGTACAATGAAGTCCTCAAGTACGGGTCTTACATTGTCGACGCTCTGGTCAAGTATGAACAGCCGATCTTCGTCTACATCCCACCATTTGGCGAGCTTCGTGGTGGATCATGGGTGAGTCGTACCGTTCGCAACTTCTTGGTGACAGGGCTAATGGTTGATAGGTTGTCGTTGATCCCACGATCAACCCCGAGTACATGGAAATGTATGCCGATGAAGAGTCTCGTGGCGGTGTCCTCGAGCCGGAAGGCATAGTCAATATCAAATATCGCAAGGAGAAACAGCTCGAGACCATGGCCCGCCTGGATCCAACCTACGCCGAACTCAAGCGCTCCATCGCCGTCTCCGATGTCAGCCCCGAACAACAAAGCGAGATCAAAGCCAGGATGACTGATCGTGAGAACCTCCTCCTGCCCGTCTACAATCAGATATCCCTTCAGTTTGCCGATCTTCACGATCGTGCTGGCCGCATGGAAGCTAAGAATGCCATTCGTCATCCTCTCCAGTGGAAGAACGTGCGGAGATTCTTCTACTGGCGACTTCGCCGTCGCCTTAACGAGGAGAAGATTCTTAGAGCCATGTCCGGTTCGTCCACCCGCGGACCGTCTTCTCGAGCGAATAGCATACGGACCCTGCGTGCCTGGACGAACATCGCGGACTATGCGACTGACGATATGTCAGTCGCAACCTGGTGCGAGGAGAACCGAAAGACAGTCCAGGCCAAGATCGATGCATTGAAGACCGAGGGCGTGGCGTTCGACATCGCAGCATTGTTGAGGAGTGACAAGGAAGGTGGATTGAAGGGGCTCAAGACGGCGTTGGGCATGATGCCGGTCGAGGAGCGAGAGGAGACATTACGGTTCTTGCAGAGCACATAGGAGGGACTCTGTACATAACATACTCTCATTTCTTGTACACCGGTTGGTCACGCGTGCAAGGCGTTCAGTAGATCAAAGGCCAAGAGGAAAGTGGATTTGGGTACCAAGAGGGCCAGAGTAGCTACTAAGCGTATGCGTGATTTGTGCATGTCTTTACTTTCAACATAGTGTCTATTTAATAGATGGTCATACTTCTTGAGCAACAACGATCTCAGTCTCTGCTGTCGATCAACGATCTTTGTTTATCTTGGCACTAAAATATCCACAGTAAAGTATTGAGGCACAACAATGCCAAGACTTGTGTAGGCGAAGCCTGCATTTCCGCATGCATGTCACGCACAACAAAACCAAGCTCGTGATGCCCAACATCACAGGGCCCAAACATGTCGACCCAGAGTTCACATGTCTTGATGACTTTACGGCCTTGATGAGATTTCCTGGACCTTTTCCTGTTCTCCCATCCGCATCAACCATTTTGACCAATCCCCCGCAACGAAGCTCACAACCTTTTCCCTACCATTGACAAGCTTTCCAAGCATCGCCGACGCTCACTTTCAAGGATGTTCTACCTCCAGTTCCTCTTCGTCTACCTCCCCCTCACCTACCTCGCGCTCACCCTCCTCCTGTACACCCTCTCCGCACTCCGCATCCTGCCCCCTTACACCTCCTTCGCCGCCCGTCTCCTAGCCTCCTACTTCTCCCTCCTTCTATGCGCTACCTACGGCGTTTTCGTCTCCCTCATCCTCCACCTCCGTGGCAACCACCGCCTCGCCCAACACCTCACCGCCCGCGCCTTCGACCACGTCATGCGCCTCACCACCGGTATTCGCTTCTCCATCGTCTCCGGCGCCGAACACCTTCACATCCGCCCCTGCGTCATAATCGGCAACCACCAATCCGAGCTCGACGTTCTCCTCCTTGGTGCCATTTTCCCGCCCTACTGCAGCGTCACCGCCAAATCCTCCCTGAAACTCATTCCCTTCCTAGGCTGGTTCATGGCGCTCAGCGGGACTGTGTTCATCGATCGCAGCAATCGGCAGGATGCGCTCAAGGCGTTTGAGAAGGCGGCGGAGGAGATGAGGAGGGAGAGGCAGACTGTGTTTATCTTTCCGGAGGGGACAAGGAGTTACGCGAAGGAACCGACGCTGGGCGCGTTCAAGAAGGGGGCGTTTCATCTGGCGATCAGGGCGGGGGTGCCAGTTGTGCCGGTTGTGGCGGGGTGTTACTGGGGGGTGCTGGGGGTGGGGGAGAGGAGGTTCAGGGGGGGCACAATTCCAGTGAAGGGTATGTAGATTCGGACTTGGGGCATACGACGGGATGACCAGCTACTTTGGAGTATATGCTGATTCAAGGCTATAGTTCTTCCGCCGATACCGACCGCTGGCTTGACACCCGCCGATGTCGACGAGCTTACGAGAACGACGAGGGAGGCGATGTTGAAGGAGCTGGTCGCGTTGACGGAGAGTCCATTGGGGCAGAAAGCAGCGAAGGCGGAGGAGGTGCGGCCTGGGGAAGAGGACTTGGCGAAGCTGGCTATGCCCGGATTGCGCAGCTAAACACTCAACAGGAGGCGGAAAGGGATGGAGACCTCGCTGGGTTGCGGAGGATGAAGAGGGACAGATTTGCTACTAGAGGAAGGGAGCAAGATGTACAGAGTCGAGAATAGATGGAGGGGTTATACGCATCGGACCCTTGGGAACGACTTGGATTGCATGCATGGAGATGAGGGTACAGTAGAACGGGTAGGACACTGTAGCCTATATATGCATCCTGGGCACATCAGCGCAGGCGACTCTCTAGATGAGCTGCAACCATCAGAAACATGAGGAGGTCAATTGCATGCAATCGATCGCCTAGGCCGTTGATGCCTTTCTGTGAGCTGTGTCTATGATCTCTGGCTCTACCTTTGCTCTTATCGGGCCATGTGCAAACGATTTTCAGTGGTATTCCGCATACTTTATGATTTTAATATTCTAGTCCTTGGTTTAGTCGAGGTCGAACCCTAACACGTGACATGACGCGGAATGTTCGAGGCTCCGCAGCCTCGACACAACCTGTTCTTCAAACGTCTGGAATTTTAAGACCTAGATCCGGAAGAATCGATCAAGAATACTAAGGTCAGCATGGTCGTCAATTACAGCAAGTATGTACACGACTAAGCTTAGCCCCCCGCCATACTGACCCTTTCAGATGGGACGCCCTCGAGCTATCCGACGACTCCGATATCGAAGTCCACCCTAACGTTGACAAACGCTCCTTCATACGAGCTAAGCAGAATCAGATCCACCAGCAACGCTACGACCGAAGACATCAGATCGAGACTCTAAAATACGAGCGAATTGTCAACGATGGTCTCCTCGAACGCATCGACGCCCTCTTGGCGGCTCTACGCAGCCACGAGGCAGAAGCACGGAGCAGTGGGCCTGAGCAATACATGATGCAAGCGTTGATGCAATGCCGTGAAGACCCGTCCAAAGACCAGCCGCAGAAGCCGCCGGAAGGGGTGTATACCAAGAGCGAGCAGCCGCGGTACTCGCAGATGATGGCCAGTTTGGCGGATCAAGTGAAGAGCGACGTGGGAGAGCAGCCGGAGGATTGGTACCGGAGCTACATGAAGGGCATCGAAGGCCATCATACCAAGGTTCAAGATTTGCAGAAGGAGCTACAGGAGAAGCTCGCGGAGCTAGAGAAAGAGGAGGGGAAGAAGATCACGAGCGACTCCATACACACGGGTTTCGACAAGTCCTCGGTATCCAAAGAGCAAGAGAAGCCCAAACCTGCTACGAAGCCCAAGGCCGAAGCAGTAGAAGTGCTGAACCCCGGCTCGCTGAACAAAAAGAAGCTCATCCGCTCCGACAGCGCTCAATCCTCGGGCGCAGACGCCGACGTCGACGAACCCACAGCCGATGCGGAAGAGAACCACGACGACGACGTCGAGGCATCTCCCCTAGGCAAAGAATTCGCAAAGATCAAACCGGGCGACTACAAAGCCTGCCTGGACTTCATCTCGCAACACCGCGAAGTCGTTGCCGAAAAAGAGACCGACGGCCTGCTGATCGAAGGCTTCAACGCCCAGATGGACGGTAAAGCCGCCTACGCCAAACAATGCGTCCATCAAGCTCTCCTCCTGCAGTACTGCCGCACCCTTGGCCGCGACGGCGTCGGCCTCTTCTTCAAGCGGTATGCCCCTCCCTCCACTCCATCCGTTGCCTATACTAACTCCTGCGGCCTAGAATCACCACCCCGGGCCACCAAGCCCAAAAAGTCTTCCTCGACGACGTCACCAGCACCTACGCCCGGATCCGCACCCGCACCGCCGAAATCACCCGCGAGCGCGCCGCCAACCCCCCCTCCTCCGATCCCGTCGAGCAGATCCAGCTCCACGCCGTCGACCCCGGCACCCAGATCCACATCAACATCCCCCAACCCTCCAGCAGCGACGCCGTCGAAATTTCCGCCCGCACCATCTTCGAGGCCTTTCCCCCAGGCTTGCAGCGCGCGCTCGAGAGCGGGGAGCTGGAGGAAGTTAATAAGGTGTTGGGGAAGATGAGCGTGGAGGAGGCGGAGGAGGTGGTGGAGAGGTTGGGGGAGGGGGGGATGTTGAGTTTGGAGGAGGGGGTGATTGATGGGACGACGGTGGAGGGGAGGGAGAGGTTGAAGGCTTTGGAGAAGGAGGCGGAGAGGGGAAGGGTGGAGGAGGTGGAGGAGGGGGTGGGGGAGATTGAGGTCGCGGGGCCGGACTAGGGGTTGCGTTCTTGTTCTTCCACTGTGAATTAGTATCGAGTATGTTACGTTTGAATGATGGGCAATGCTGAGCAGCCTTGAGATTGAAGCAAAGGTCCCCTTGAAGATCCATTGGTTACTTAGCACGCAAGCTTTCCTTCCCTTCTCCGAGCTATCTACAGAAAAATCCCGCAAGCACACCCCTCTCATCTCACCACCTCCTCTCTCCCTCCCCTCATCCCATCCCCACACTAATACCCCCCCGCCCCCGGCGCCCCCTCATCCCCCCTCAACCCCACCAGCACCTCCCTAAACCTCTCCTTCCCCCCCGCCCCCGCCCCCTTCGCACTCAAATCCACCAACCTCGCAATCCGCTCCCAGCTCGTCCCCCCCGCACTCGTGTCCTCCCTCCCCGCCAGAAACGCCTCCGCCTCTTTCCTTGTTTTGGCGATGGATTTCTCCTTTTTGCGGTTGTAGCTCTCGTAGAAATCGTCGATGTAGGTCTGTGCTTGGGCGATGGTGGAGGCTTTTTTGTCGGCGGCGAGGGAGGCGCGGGCGGTGAGGGTGCTGGTGCGGGCGGTGCGCCAGGCGCTGTGGTGGGGGAGGGGGCGGTTAGTGGGTTTGGGGATGGGGGTGGGAGGGGGTGGGAGGGATGGAAGGGGCAAGGGAGGGGGCGTGGGACTCACCGTATGGGTTCGGGCTCCTCGTCCTCTGTGCTGCCGCCGTAGGAAGCACCGTAACTTGGCTGCGGGGCGCCGACGCCGCTTTGGAAAGGGAGCGTGGAGGAGCCGGTCATGGTGCCGCCGGGAGCCATGGCCTGTTGGACGTCCAGTCAATTAGCATGCCATTCTCCAACACAAACCTAACAGCCACAACTCATCGCCTGATTCCAAGGTCCCGTTGCCTCCCGATTAGATACAGAGAAAGAGAGCAGCGCGCAGACCTCGTTCCGCGTATCCATGGCCGGGAAACTGCTCTCGAACTCATCCATCATCTCGTTCCCGCCGCCTCCACCGCCGTTCTGGTAGCCCCCGCCACCACCTAGGAGATCCTCTTCGCCGCCATCTTCCACCGTAGCAGCGTTGTCGTTCGCGTCTGCGAACTGCGCTGCGTCGTCCCCCAAGGCGGCACGCTCGCGGGTGAGGAAATCGCTGTCCGTGTCGGCGGTGGGGTCGCGGGGGGAAGTCTGTCCTGAAAGAGAGTGATTGTGTCAGCGAGAACTTGAAAGATGGATAAATGGGGGAGATGGTAGGGGTGTGGTGAGAGGGCTTACCGGCGCCAAAGTCGTCGAGAGAAGGGAAGCGGTCGGCCATGGTGGAATTGCTGGGGGATGGGGAGAGCTCGATTAGGGATTCGTGGCTGGGCTCGTCGGAGTCTTTGCGTTTCCTGGATGGATAGGATGATGGGGGTGAGGTGCTTCGGATGTGAGGTTTGTAGGGAGATGACATCTTGGGCTTGTTGTGGGATGACGGGAGATTTAGTGGAGGACCGGTGGGATAGGGGCTGTTGTAACACGGGGTTTGAGATTCTGTTTGTTGATGGGATGTTGTTGGATGTGTGGAATGGAGAGGTGAGTAGGTTAGATGAGAGGTTACTGTTGATGATGGTTTGGTTGAACTTGGTGTGTTCACTGTTTGCTGTCTGCATTCACAGGCGAAGGCTCTTGCTTAGTGAGGAGTACTACTTCACTTTCTACAAGAAGAGGACCGCATTATTGACACAACAGACTCGATTTAAGCCATGAGAAGTAGGATGAGATTGACACGCATACTGGCCCAAGAAACCTATCAAAAAATACTTAGTGCCTGCGAAAATTGCGACTGTTCGTCCTGGTCCTTCGCCCAGTCAAAGTCCACTGAGGACTCAAGAGAACGTTGCTCTACTCTTCACTCAATCCGGCCTCGCTTCGTGATCAAGCCATTGAGCCGATTGTCTCGCTAGCTTACAAAGGCGTTGAAATATCGGTAACATTGACATTGAAGTAGAAGACATAGACGCCTAGATCACCCCCATCGTCGGTCCCCCTGACGGTGATGGACTCGATCCAGACCAGTGAATGCGGGTCATCGCTTCGTGTAGGCACCTTCTTCGGAGTGCTGCGCTAAGCCATGGCCGCCTGTAAAGTCTCGAAGTCAGCATCGCGGTTTCGAGTTATTGAGTTGAGCCAAGAAGCATAATTGTGGAGTGAATGCTGCACAGACTTGTCTAAAGTCTGGTAAAACGCGCAATTAGGGGTAACGGATGCTCGAAATTCATTACTCACCCAGTCAAGGTTCCAGATGCCAGCAGGGTATGGATTGTCAGGAGAGTTGAAGACCGCAACGATTTGCTGGAAGATGCTACTGGTTTCGATTCTCTTATAAGTATCCGCGACCGTGCCTACTTCTCGCCCGTAGCCGCTGAGGACATCGATGTCAGTCAAGCCCCCGGCCGTCTTAAGGAGTTTGGATCCACCTTCGAGCACCCCGGCGACCTTGTCTATGACAGCCAATAGGTTGCCGGCGCTCTGATCGAATTCGAACCAATTCCGTAGTGATGATCACGTTTGCTGGGGGCCCGTTATACAGCACGACGTTCGTATTCATGATACGCTCGTTCTCACGACCTAACTGCCATGGACCTCCTTGGTCGCCGAACTTCTGCACGAAAGGTTGCTGTACTGTGCTTGGAACTACGAGTGAGATGGCACCGGATAACTCGTCATTCGATTCTTGTCTCACCTGACACTCAAGGCCTGTCCACACGATCTGAAGTCTCTGCGTTGCAACGGCTACTGGGGCTGGTTCGTAAGCATGTTGTTGCCACTACGACTCTGCAAGCAAGAATTACATCGCCAGATAGTCTTCATAAGAGATATACATAATCAACGTTATAGAGACTTTGTTGTCACCTAGCATAAAGAGGATTTTATCTCTAAAAGAGCGACCAGACGTAAGAAGTACAGTAAATTTGGTGGCGTTTGATACAGTAATCGATTCATGTACAAGATACATCGCATAATTGCGCGGCCAAAGGCAATACGTGATTCCATCGATCCGTTGGTTATTGTGGTCCATCTAAGCGGCGGATTGGTTATGGAAGTGTTTTGACGCAGTCTCTGACAACTTTAGGGCATCTTGAGCTCGTGAGAGGAATCAAGTGCCCGAAGATATTAGTAGCTTGCTCGCCCAAATACTTTCTGGTAATATCTACAACTGACTGAAGTCGGAGAACACTCTATAACCTTGCTGCCATACGATCATTCAGCCAAGGTATGCTGCTCTCGATCTCGGGCAATGTAGTATCGTGAGCCATTTTGCATCTTCGCCTTTTCCACTTGGCATTTGAGTATTGACTACTAGCCTAGGCCGCTATGAGTTTTGTCGGGGCCCAATATCTGAAATGGGCTGAATTCATGCAGCGAAACACTTGGTGATTCTGGACGTGGTGATGGAAGAATTGTGTATGTAGCAGCAGGAGCAATTCCATCCTCAGGGACGTGGATAGGATTATCTACATGTAGCGGACCCTGAACCACCGCCAAGACCGAGTAGATTGCAGCATAAAGTAGCCACTGCACTCTTGACTTTTGCTCTCGATTACAAGCTTGCCTCTGATGCTCTAATTCAAATTCCATTCCGAAGCTCGAACCCGTTAAGATGGCTTACACAGATGATGCCGTCAAGGCCAAATTATCTGCTTTGAACGAGACCCAAGAGAGCATTGTCACCGTCGCCCAGTGGGTATTGTTCCATCGCCGTTATGCGGACCGCACAACGGCAACATTGCTGCAGCGATTGAAGGACTCAGGCTCAAACAAGAGACTCAACCTGATCTACCTGGCCAACGAGGTTGCGCAACAGTCCAGAGCTAGGCACAAGGATGAGTTCATCGTTGCTTTCTCACCGGTGTGTATAACCTTGTGCAGGCAATCTCTGTCAGCTACTAATATTATGAACAGATTCTCGCCGAAGCTGCTGCCGTAGCCTACAAAGGCGCCACATATGAGATTCAGCAGAAGCTGCGGCGCGTGATTGAAGTGTGGAGAGAACGCAAGGTCTTTGACGACTCCATACAGGAGGCAGTTGAAGCTCGAATAGACGGTATCTCGCCTCGATGTGGTACCAATTCTACGCTGACGTTACCATACACAGAACTTGACAAGACTCGTTCGAGTGATAGAAAACCTCTTCCAGGAGGCTCTATCCTTTCCTCATCGTCAACTCATGCGCCGTCAGAGCTTCAGCCTGTCGTTTCCCAGCAGATTGCTGTCAATAAAGCTACCGCTGCAGTCAAAAATTCTACCCACATCGCCAATAAAGAGTATGACAAGTTGACAGACCCATCGAAAAGCGTACCGACACCGCCAGTCCACGCTGCCAGAATTAGCGCATTATTGAAATCGTTAGCAAGTGCCGAGGGAGCCGTCAATGAGAGCATCAAAGCGCGGAAGGCGCTCATTGAGGGCATGGGAAAGATGATGGAAACGAACCGGGCGGCCCTAGCTCAAGACGAAAGCCAACAATTTGAGCTTGTGAGTCGCAAGACTACCATGGAAGCAAAGAAAAGAGAAGTAGAGGATGGCATAATGCGTGGGGAAGGCCCATCCTCTATGGGAACTCCTGGTAGTGGGCCAGGTACGGGAGAAGCTACGATGAACGGGCACGGAACACCACCACAGGACGGTCCATCAGCCGACCCAGAAAGGCCTCAACCCGAGGAGTTAACACCACCGCCTGTGGAATCGTTCACTCCCGTCGGTTCGCCCCAGCGCGAAACCACAGTGCTACCGACCGACGCTGCTCCTGCACGACAACCAGATGCCGACGCACGAGGACCGCCAGTAGCACCGCCGCTTTTCTCACCTGCCGCAGCATCAATCTCACCAGATGCCCGTGTAACATCACCTTTCGCGCGGGCGCACTCAGGAAGCCCGGGAAATGGCGGTGGACCAGCTAAAAAGCGCCGGCTGGATGATGAATACTCTGGATTTGATAGTGGGGATGCCATGGCAGATCTAGATGATGATGTTGCGGAGCTCCTGCGCGCGGAGAGCGGAGGACATTGAAACAATGTGGGCGAGGGCTGTAGACAAGGAGGATGTGTGCATAAATTCGAGCCAGAGTTGTGTGTTGGCTGCTCTAGGAGGTTGGTAATCTTGATATCTGACCCTGGTTTTGTTTCCAGGGGATGTCTCATAGACTTGCCTTCAAGGCTCACTTTTCACTTTTCTTCCCTTGGCATTCATTGCTCTGTACTTTACCATTTAGTTCAGGGGCAACCTTTGTCAAGGGACGTTCCCTCGGTAAGGCAATTAGAGCATGTATAGCTGCGTGATCAACTACGAAGCCAGGGACTAAGAATTTGTATCTCCCCAGTCGAACTTGTGGCTGGACGAAGACATAGCCGCATCAATAGTTGCCCATGCTAATTAGATTGGCCATTATACTGGAGCCATCGCCAAGACTTCAGTTCATACAAGTGCATAATCCTGAGACCAATCCGGCGGTATCAGAGACACAATCAATCACCTGTCTCCAAGAGACCAATCCTGTCATCAACCTGATGCCAGAGAGGAATAGAGAGAGATGTCAACATCATTAGAAGTCCTGAGACGATAAGATACTCTCTAACGAGTTCCATGAGTGCTTCCACTATTCGCTCGCATGGGTCTTCTGACTCTGGACACAGTATCATGCATCTATTCTCTTCTAGGCTGGCGCATCGGGATCCTAGGCTGCGCTCCCATCCTCATATCGAGGCTTCCTCGGATGTCCTTTGAGCTGGCACCGACGGCTTCGAAGGCGTTGCTTGGCAACACCAACTGACCTTTCCTTTTAGCTTTCCCTAGGTCCTCCAACTACGCCTTTGATGTGCTTTGCTTTTTTCCGAGTAGCTGTTGCTGGTCAGCCAGTTCACTATCCTGTCGATACCTGTTTGAGAGCTCTATTGGGAAACAGGCCCCCTACAAGATCTTTATCTCCAAGCTGGATACAGTCACAGACTGTTTGTAACCATGCACCTCAAGATTATAAAGCCCATTTTATGGTTTTGAGGGACGACGCTCTTGCTCACGCACACAAAGATCAGTGACAGGACCCACTCTTATATCTATGCATGAGATTCTGTTCTCTGCACGCACTAAGGCGTGGACGTTATAAGGCGGCGACAAGATTCCAATCATTGCCAGGGATGGCCAATCCTTTCTCCATGCTCTCAAGTGACGACCTGATAGTCCTGTTCAAGTCGTCTTCAGAAGCAATATAAAGGATACGAGGCAAATATTTCTGAAATTGAAACAGTGGGAGCACCACCACCACGTCCGCGCCAATTTTCCATTGGCCTCGGTCGATTGTTATATTCATCGGTATGCTGTTGGGGGTCCTGCCTCCGGTCCCCTTGTGGTCATGTTGTTGTATAATCCTGCTGCATGTGTTTCTGCCTGGTGGCTTGGATGGCAGAAACCTCTATACCATCAAGCCTCTCTATCTCCAAGGTCTGTGAATCGTCTGATCAAGCACCCCGCAAGTCCTGGAGGATCATGAGGGATAAATGTATGTACGATTCACGCTGTTCGAAGGCGGGACTATGTACTCCTGTATGATGGGGCTTGTCAGCAATCTGTCCAGGACGACGAGCCCACGTTTGGGCGAGGATCTCAGCCATACTGCACCCTGCCTGACACTGGTCGTATAAGTTCCTCGAGCAGCAGCCTCGCTGCTGGCCGCCACGAGACAGAGTCAAGGTGGGCCAAAACCTTCTAAAGCCATAGGGCATTGAGTTACCCCGTATAGCTTCCTTGGTCTTCCTTTTGGCGCCGCTCTAGGCCTCAGAGCCCACAAAAGGTATGTGGAGAGCGTGGAACCTGGCGCATACTGTCAAGGATGGCTCAGATCACAGCCCAATCATGAACGCATCGGACGGAAGTCGTAGAAGCAATGATCGTCTAGTACGGCGTCAGCATGAAGGTCAAAGTCGTGTGCTTGTACGGATGCTCTGCACGGACTCAGTGGTATGGACGCTCCGGTGCTCGAAGATATCGTGGGACTGTCCCACAACGGCTTTCCGTTATCTTGTTCAAAGGCTCTACGTACAAGAAGGAGAGATCCTCTCCTGGAAATCCACACTGTCCGAAGTCTTACAGGCAGGGACGTCCTCGTCATACAGTTTTTTTACTTCACTGGACCTTCCTTCAGAGCTTTGAATCTCTCCTTTTCCCTGGGTAATTTTTCCTCCTGCCTTGTGCTACAGATGACGCCAGACTAGTCCCCGAGACGGCCCACGTACGCTATCAGCATTTGATGGATTGGCCAATCGGCGTCTATGAGCATTTGGAATGGGCCGCCGCAAAAGGACTGACTTGACTGGACCCACACCTTCTTCTGGGTGGGTGTGGAACCAGTGATGACAGCGGACGGACTCACATGTCTACATAAGTGATTCTACAGGACACTGATACTGGGACGAGCTTACAACAGCTGACAGCAGTGCCACAAGCTCCACACATGATGGAGAAGATAAGGATGCCAAGCTATGATGTGGAATATAGGAAGTGAGGGTTTTGGATAAAAGCCCGGTCAACCCTTCCATTCCTTTCAGTTCTCATCTGTTCTTTTTCCTCCTTTACTATCAACATCATTCTACCACTGTCACTCCGATCACCTTGACCAAGTATCATCCCCTTCGATAAGCTTCTAACATTCCGCAAGGCCTCACCAATAGTAGCCAACTACTCGCAATCATGGGCATCCCCTAGATTTTCATAGTCGCAGGTCTCCCCCTAATGACACTTAGCCTGGCCTCGACTCTCACCGATGCTCCCAACTCCACGGGAACGCCCACCCACCCTCAATGGCGAATCCCCCATCGTCCCAGGGGTGGACGTGCCTCTGGGTCTGGTAACCACTCCACCTGAGCTGAAGCATGGTTTCGCGATTGAGCAAGGTGCCGTTGATGGGCCTCCTCTCACCATCCACGTTCAAAACAATGTACGTGATCCTGCATTCCCCCAAATGCTACATGCCATAGACTTTGAGCTGTTCCGTAGACCTCAAACACTACTCAAACACAAGCAGAGGCGCAAAAAAAAGCAATACTGACTTGTAAAACTCGATAGGGTGGTGTGGCCGACCTCCAAGTCGCATGGCAGCGTGATCCCTCCAGCCCTGCAAACCTCAATGGCGTCTACAACGGACCCCTAGGCGAATCGACCATGGGAGTCTACCCCACTGGCTGGTCTGGACGTATCGCCGTCGGTCGCAATTCGGACCCGAACGTCATCCAGAAAGGGAGTGTCATCGAGGCCAGCTTCATAGACGGCTCGACCACTGTGGATGTCAGCTATGTCAAGGGCTACACTGTGCCAATGTATGTATTTCCGCCGTCCCTGAAACCGCAATCTGTATTGCGTGTCAGAAATAGGCTAATATTATCAAAGAACTTGCTCCGTCAACGGTGCCGTCGTTACGGGCTGTGATAGTATGTATACCTCAACAGGAACATGCGCTCCCATGTGAAACGTCATCACTAATCCACGAGACAGATCCTTTGTTCTGGTCTGGAATCCCATGTCCAGGTGGTCTACAAGATGGGCCGATCTGCTACAACGTAAGCCCCCTCTACGAATATACCCAGCTCAAGTAAATCGTGTCCCAAATTCAGTCACGTTCCATGAAAGCCCCCCTATCAATACCCAGCTCCAGGCGCGGGTGTACCAAATCCACTCCCACTCCATAAAACCCCCTCCATCAATCCCCCGCATTCCTATACCTCCCCACAATACCTACTAATCTAACCCACAGCCCAATGACGACTCATCACAGCCCCAAGGCACACCCGCTCAAGACTTCTTCCAGCCATGCCAAGTACGTTCCCCATCCCCCATTCTCAGACCTCTCCTCCATCCCCTTCATCCCCACTCTTTCCTTTCTCCCTCCACGTCCATGTGTAGCGGGGGCTAAACACCATCCATCCATCGCTAGGGCGCAGCTGTGACTTATCCTAACGACCTCCAAACCGGCAGTCTAGCAGCCAACCTACAAACCAACGAAATCTTCTGCTGCGTCGGCCACGGCTGCCCTCACAATCCGAGCCAGCCAGCAAAGAAACATTCTATTGGAGCGCACGTGAAGCGCTATACAGGTGAAGGCCCAGGGGCCTCCCCAGCTGATGACGCCTAGACACCTGGTTGATGATCTACTGGTCAAGGGTATCTTGTGATGGTTGTGCAGGTCTGTTTTGCATGTGCAGCTTCATGAATGGCATTCGAAGGGGAGCGATGTTGATTACGATGTCCACCTTTTAAGCTTTCAGCAACGGTGGGATCCATGACAGCTTCGTCCTCTTCCCGATAGCGATAGCGATCAAACACCATTACCCTTCTGCGGGTTGACGTATTCTTCGCCAGGCTCTCACGAACAAGAAGCAACTCACCCAACAGGATAACCAGCAAACCAGAGATCGGAAAAGCACCGACGCTGGCTTGAACAGCCATGTCTTCCTCACTATCTGGAGAGCTTCCTGTGCTCCTCCCTCGAAGCACAACGTACCCACACGTCCGCATGCAACGCCCTCGCAGCATGCACGAAACCCACAACGAAGCGGATCCAACAGTCGAACTTCCATCTCGACCACCACTCCCCATCCCCTATCCACCCGCCTCCCCTCTCTCTCTTCTCCAAACCCTCCAAACATATTTCCTCCTCCTGACCCGTACCGTCAGAGGCATCAAAGCTTTTCGTCTTCAGCGGGCTGCAACCTGTTCCCCCTAAACCCCCCCCCGGCCCCACCGACCTCGAATTCCTTGCCCTCTTCCCAAAAGATTGTCCAGCCACTAGCGCTCCCTCCTCCCCATCTCTCACCCACACGCCACCCCCTCCCCTCGCCATCGCCCCCTCCCCTCCTTCCTCCCTCCTCTTCCCCTCTCCAACCACCGCCCATCACGCCCACACTACCCAGCT
>JAABUQ010000935.1_pt1 | contig 65988 bp, 65 predicted proteins | sample 5560001 | NCBI WGS metagenome assembly JAABUQ01 (sample SAMN10711888, study PRJNA513371) | rock metagenome | isolation source: Antarctica rocks | place: Antarctica: Victoria Land, Finger Mt nord | collected 2015-12-18
GGGGGGGACCGGTGGAGGAGGTGGTGTTTGATCCGAGTGGTTGTTATGCGCATAGTGAGTATGAGCTGGGGATTATGAGGATGTTTGGGGGTTTTGGAGGGGGGTTTTTGAGGGAGTATCATGAGGTTTGTAAAAAGACGGAGCCGGCGGCCGAGTATGAGGACCGGGTCAGGCTTTATGAGTTGTATCATCATCTAAATCATTATAGTGAGCTTGTCCCCGTGCATTACGCCCAATTGGGCTATGTATGCTGATGGTTTCAGGTATCTTTGGTGGTGGCTACAAGAGCGGCGCTCTCGCTATCATGAGAGATCTTCATCGAAAGTACGGCTAGAAGAGCGAGACACGAGCCTCGAAGTTTACCTGAAGCCGCATTGATTCGGCACCCGCCACAGGCATCACCATGTGTGTGTGCAACTGAGGTCTAGCAAACATTCTCAATCTTCTGCTCCCCGCCCTCGCGCTCTCCCAAGTCGGATCTCAACACCCGCCCGAACAGCTCCAACAGCATCTCAAAACAGATCTTCGAGATTGCAGGATCATAACGCCCTTTACTAAGTTCATCGCGTATGAAGGCGTCTGCGAGTGGAAAAAGCACGATAAGCTCAGAACTTCTCGATCGAGGTCGGAAGCAAAGTGCAGTGAGAGCAAAAGGTGTAGTAGAGGAGCGTAGAGGATGAATGTGATGAAGTAGAAGAAGAAGTATGGGATGAAAGTATGATGTTGAACCAGGGAGAGAGAAGGAAAGGGGAACTCACGCTCCGCTTGTGCAATCTCGTACCAACTGAAACAAACTCCCTTCTCATGCATCGTCCTTCTTATCAAATCTCGTCCTGCGGGCGGGACGTGGTTGTCTTTCTTCCCAAAAATCTGTACCGTTCACACTTGTCAATGCTCACGCTCCATCCATATCGTAGCAACTCCTAAGAAACCCCAGCCAAGATCAACCGCAAGCCTATGACTACTCGCATGGTTCCCCCTCCCTTCAGAGTCAGTACCTGGGAAGATGCCCTATTCATTGGAAAAGGAAACAACGGTTCAAACCCGGTGGATGAAGAACCCACACGGGCCCCCCCGCTGCAAGAAAGATAGAGCAAGCGCAACGTTCCGCTAACAACAAGTAAAAAGGCCACATGCCAGAATGCCTGCGCTGGAATCATAAAGCCGCCCAGGACGGCAAAAAGGGTGGTCAAATTCCCCCAACCCCCGCCAAAACAAAACAACACGACAAACAAAACTCACCAAGACACACTCCCCCCTCACCTCCCCCACCCGTTCCAGCGTCCCCTCCCCGCCCACCTCTCCATTCCCAAGCGTGCCCGAATGCACATCCGTAGCAAAATAACACACCGCCGCACTAACCCTCCTATCAAGCGCGCAGCGCAAGGCCAGGTGCCCACCGAGACACATGCCCGTGGTGCCGATGCAGCCGGTGCAGGTGGGAAGGGAGAGCAGGTGGGAGATGGCCAGGGTGGCGTCTTCGTCGTAGGCGGGAAGGGTCTGGGGCGGAGTATGGTGAGTGGTGAGGTTGGCACGGGGGTGTTAAGCTGGCTCGAGTGGATAGAGACAAGGGGGGTAGGTGAGAGGGGGTGGGGGGAGGGTCATTGAGTGGGGGGTTTGGAGTGACCTGGGGCGAAGAAACGTGGATGGACCTTCTTGATCTTCCATTCGTTGCCGTCGTCTGTGCCTTTGGCGTCGTAAGATAATGGCTCTGGGCCGGTGAACTCGTGATAGGAGGATGGTGCCGCGACGATGTAGCCATGGGAGGCTATTTGGCGGGCAAAGCGGGAGACGGGGCCGGTGACTTGGTTAGATGTCAATTTTGTTTTTTGTCTCCTGTGGTCATTTTGATTTTGGGATGGGGGTCCCCAGGAGGCAGAGATGGCGGCGCTCTAGTTCAGTAAGAGGGGATGGTGGAGGCGAGGGTCGGATACCTTGGTATATCTCACTAAAGAGGACTACACCGGGGAATTTGGCGTGGGGGTAGCTGGTGATCGTGGGGTGGAAGAGGAAAATTCCTGGCAAGGAGTTTCATAGGAGGAGGTGACGGGGGAAGGGGCGGCTTACGCATGTTGCCTTTGCCATCGGCGGTCGTGAAGACGTCGGTGTAGGATTCTTGGATCAACATTATAGGAGTTTATGAGCGGAAGGTCCGTGAACCTGTTAGGGGTGTCTGAATGAATGCGGATTATGTGAGTAGATTAGAGAGATATGTACGCTGGTGGGCGGAGGAACAGAATGGCGGAGACGCCGGTGAACACCGCAATTCTTGGGTATGAATATATCGGTGTCGAGATTGATAAAAACACAGATGATAAAAATTGCGCAATTGGATCAGCAATATAAAATCAGAAACAGAATTATAAAAGCAGAGAGGTTCTCGCTTTTATTGCGTTGAAGATGTTAGTGGGTGTTTTGGGAACACCCTGGTAGAGCTTAGTCAGCAGTGTAGATAATAGCTCCTGGAGTTGCCTCAGTTACTTAGACTCTATATACTAATACCCTTCGGGGTTAGCCGCTGCTAACTACGTACGCAATAATTATAGAATCTGAGCTTAAGAATATATAATTTTCTCAAATATAGCTTAATCCTTTCTTTATTTTTGTATTTTAATTTCTATTATATAATATTTATATATCTTTTATATAAAGATTATTTTCCTTTTCGAGCGTATTCAAACGGCGTTTTAGTTGACTAATTTTATTAAGCCAAAAAAAAGTTATCTTAATATAAAAGAAAAATTGAAATTTTGCGCCCGGGAGCCCAGGTTCTCCCTTTTTTATTTTTTTACTTTTATTTTGATATCTTTATATTTATTATATAATATTTATATACTTTTTATATAAAGATTGTTTTCCTTTTTAAGCGTATTTAAATAATATCTTAATTAACTAATTTTATTAAGCCAAAAAAAAGTTATCTAGGTATAAAAGAAAAGTTGAAACTTTATACCTTAGATAATCCCTTTTGTAAATTCTTACCTTTACTTTAAGATTTCAATATTAAATATATATTATTATATATCTTTCTCTATCAGAGAATCTTTTATATTAAAGTAAATATCGAGAGGTATAACAGAGCTTTTTAGTATTCTTATTATTATTAGAGAAGGGTTGGATTTTGGACTTTGTTAATAAAAATTTTTTTAAAATTATTTTAACTTTTCTTTTAATAAGAATTTCGAGATTCTAAGCTTAGTAAATGAAAATATATATCTTATTATATAAATTGGATTATTATTATATTAAAATAATATAATATTGTTGTTATTATAACTTTATAAAAGGTAGATTTTAGAGTTGAAAAAGTTAAGCAGGAGAATTTGGAAATTTATTATTAAAGTTAAGTTATATTTAAGAAAATTATATATTCTTGAGCTTAGACTTTATAACTATTGTATACGTAGTTAGCAGCGGCTAACCCCGAAGGGTGTTAGTATATAGAGTCTAAGTAACTGAGGCAATCCTGGAGCTCCATAGCAAATCTATATCGCTTCCACCTACTGGATCTGGTCCCATCAACCAACTAAGGTACAGTGCCACATCAAAAGTCTGGGCCAAGCTAAAAACAACCCCGTACCACTATTTCCCCTATTATATCCAATTTGCCAACTATTTATAGGAGAGCCTTATATCTTCGTATAGTAATTAATTAGTAATAGTATATCAATTCCCTAAAAATATTTTGTACTTAATACTTCGTATATTACCCTTTGGCCTTTATTACTGTATTTACCTTCCTTTTTATACTCCTAGTTAATAATATTAATAGCTTTTTAGGAAGTAGTTACCAAGCTCGTTTTAAAGCCTCCCCTATAATCTCCTGTACTTTCTTATTATTCTTATATACTTCTTCGATATTTAACCGTATTTTATAAACGAGCTCCTTAAGCCTTTTCCAAAAGTACTCGATTGGATTAAAATTAGGAGAAAAAGGGGGCTATTCTAATACCTTAATACCGTATTCTTGGAGCTACGTTCGTACTTTGTATACTATATATATAAAGGTATTATCTTATATAAAAAGAAGGCCTGGCTCGTATATTATAGGGATTGTTTCTTCCAAAACTTTGAAATAGCTATTAACTAAATACCCCCCCTGTTTTGCAGCTTTATTTTTATTTATAACGATAAAGTTATATTACTCCGAGTTATAAAAGCCTCCCTAAACTATTATCAATATACTTTTGCCTTTTGGAATAAGTTATATTATCTTTTTCTTAAAATATTCGTAAGGCAAACGGAATATTTATTTACGTTTTTTGTTTTTCCCCTATTCTATAGAATACTCGTCAGATCAGATTACTTTTTGCTATTATTCGGGGGTCCAGTATTCTTGTATTTTATACTAAGCCAGTCGTTTATATACTATAGCTTCTGAAAGCAGTAGTCTTTTCTGAGCAAGCTAATTGACAAGGCTATATTCCTTAAGGTAATAATATATAATAGATTTCGAATATCCTATTGTATATCGCGATATTAGTTTTTCGTATTCGATAGTAGGCTCCCCCCTAGCAATATATATAATAGATCTTTTGTCTTATTCCAATAGCTTAGGGGGACGTCCCGATTATAACTTTGAAATACCTTAAGGCTGAGTAGGGTAACGTTTGATAATACCTCGAATAATAGATTTTTTGAGATTTTCGCGGGAAATTATCGAAGCGGTTTTTTCTCCTGAACAAGACGCTCTATAAACAATTACTCTTTCGGATAAAATAAGCTCCTTCTTAGGAGTCCTGTTAGCAGAAATTGGACTTAACGGTATACGTACTATAATACTAGAGGTAGTAGGGGGTAGTAGAGTTGATAAAGTACAAATACGTTGTTCGCGTTTTTTGCGTTTGGGCCTAGACTTTTGACGTGCTAGTGTACCTTACCTTGATGTACAGGTTGGGCCGGGTGGTCGGTCGGGCCGGAAATTCTTCTAATTTAGCGAGCTTTTAAAACCTCTGCTCTTCTGCTCTTTTACTATCAACTCCCCTCCTCCTCATTCTGTCTCTATCTTAGTAAACGTTACGTAGCGGTAGCAGGTACAATGAAAATAATCAGGGTACCAGCCACTTCGGCCAATCTCGGATGTGGTTTTGACGTTCTTGGTCTTGCCCTCAGGTCCGCACCGTCAGCTTGTCAAGGATTCGGCAACTTACTTGAGCTACAAATAGAGGAGTTGTGTCAAGAAAACTTGAGCTCGGCTCCATGGAATTGCGAAATCATATGCCAAGGCGAGGGTTCCGAATTACTGAGTTCTTTGGTCCATGAGAATTTGGTCACTCAAGTTGCGCTCTATGTACTACGTTGCCATGGAAAAGAAGCCTTTCCTTCTGCTACCAGAGTGAGATTAATCACATCAATCCCACTTTCGCGAGGTCTAGGATCCTCAGCTGCCGCTATAGTTGCTGGAGTAATGCTAGGCAATGAGGCAGGCGATCTGGGTCTATCTAAGGAAAGGATGTTTGACTACTGCCTAATGGTTGAGCGTCATCCCGATAACATCGCCCCTGCTCTCTTTGGCGGCTTCATCGGAGCATTTATGGATACCGCCCGTATAGATATACCGCTGAGCGAGGTCTTACCTAAGCTTTCTGGAGATACAGACACCGGCCTCTTACCAATTCATAAGCCGCCTCTAGCGATTGGATGCTACCATCATTACCGGCTCAATTCAGACATTAAGGCTATTATGGTCGTTCCTGCTTTTCATTCGAAGACGGCGGAGGCAAGAAGCCAGCTACCACATAGCTACGCCCGCGAGGACGTTGTATTCAATATCCAGCGTTGTGCTCTACTTCCCGTTTTACTTGGCGAGAAACCTTTGCACGCGGCGAAAATCTCAGAAGCAATGCGAGACCGGCTCCATCAACCCTATCGGACTAATATAGTCCCAGGGTTGGGTAAGGTGCTACTAGAGCTTCGATATGACAAGTACCCTGGGCTTCTTGGAACTTGCCTTAGTGGTGCCGGGCCATCTGTAATGGCATTGGCTACCCAAAATTTCGAGACGATAGCCCAAGCTATCATTACGAGACTATCGGAAGCCCAGGATGTTCGCTACGATTGGCAGGTCCTTGAGCTAGATCCAGACGGAGCCACTTGTAATGCCACAAATTAAGACTTCTGTCACGTCGAAGAGAGCGAATTAAGGCTTGTTGGATGATAACGAGCTCATGGCTCAAAGGCTTGATGCACTGCCTTCTGAATATGTCACGATTGCTGATTTTGAAGCGTCAACGGTGGACGACCCCTTCTCGACTAAGTACGAGACGCTCCAACGCAGCAGCAAGCTCTGCATTAATTAGTGACCTTTAGGTTTTCAGAGTTGAGGAAAAGAAGGATTTCTAAATAGACACGCCTGCTCTATGAGGGCAAGAATCAACCTGTCAGGGACTGCGCGTCACTCTTATCAATGAAGCGAGTCATGTATTCAACAAAAGAGAAAAGGCACAATCCTTACGTCAATAGATCTCAAATGTTACCTAGTCGCTATTGCACTATCACATCCGTTATTTTTCAGATTAGCACGTCAAGATACCATAATTACACCGAGCTTTCTAGCTAAGCGACCAAGTTGAAATAAGATATGGCTCTGCATCTCGGTAGCAGTTCGTCCCATCATCCAGCCAACCAGAAATCATTGTCAAGTTGTTGAAGCTCATGCGTCTGTACTTACGACTGCATCACAATACCGACTTTGACGTCCATTCCTCCGCACATCTTAGTCAATATTGTCTGCGTCATGCCAAGTCTTGTCGCCGCTGTCCTCACTAACAAGTTCCATACTACTAATATTCTCATCATCTTTCTCACTATCTGATCTCCCATCATCGAGATCCATACCATCCTGTTCTTCACCAAGAGTCGTGGGAGCATCAACGATAAGTTCGTGTCCGAATAGATCAAATCAGTGATCTAGAGTGTTGCTCTGAGTACAATCATCGTCTACCCACAACAAGTCTTCGAGGACTTGAAGCAAATCTTGAAGCAAATTGCGATTTCCCTGTGGGCTTTATCAATTCAACCATGAACCGAAGGATTTGCCCTACCTGTATTATATCGACCGCAGCGGAGTGATTCTGATCGACCAAAGGATCCTGGGGAAAGAGTATTCGAAAGAGAATTGGTAGACTCCAACTCTTAAGCTTTATTGCTTGACCAAGAATTTTCTTGGTAGGTCTAAGTAATGCATGACCGCTGCTTAATAGAAGAGTCTGGCTGTCATAGCCGGTCTGCTTCAGAATGCATTTTATGTTCGTCATATCAAGCAAAGCGTGGGTATTGAAAGCTCCATCCTACGATTGTAATATTCGGTCCAAGGTGGCAAACTTCGATTTGCTCTGATAGAGATACAGCTGTGCGGACTTGGGGAACATTCTTAGCTGTCAATGTCTTCCTGTCCAATTTTCATCGAGCGAGCTTTGTGGACGCATCTAAAGCCCGCTTGTCATCGCCGAGGACGGCGTTTACGACAATCCGGCCATTCCTAACATCGACAAATGCCACCTTTGCAGTTTTTATTGCTCCTCCCGAGAAAGGTTGGTGAAACTCTGAATCCACAGAAGAGTTTTGGAAACGCTAAATGCCGCCGCTGGACCCTAAAACTCTCCCTGGCATCTCGAAGGAGGTACCTAATCTTCAATCATTAGTGCTAAGCTAAGTAAACACAGTCCGAGTCTGCAAGGCGCGCACTGCGGGAGCTTGAAGCCATGACAAGCTTCCCTTTTCCCCTGAGGGCACCAAGGAATGGTGGGGGTCCACTACCACACGACTGAGATGTTGCCATTTCAAGATTGTATCAAACCGTTGAACATTATAAGTTTTACTATTCAGTGATATAGTAATAATAGGCTAACCATCGTACGTTAATGGATCGCCTTTACTTACAAGGAAAAGAAATGTGATTAAAAAGATGTCGTTACAAAACGACGAAATCATTGACAATTTCACCTTGTATATCCAACAAGACGTAAAATTGATGCCGGACTGCCAATAGAGCTTTTACCCTCTTAAACTCTGCATTCAGCAATCACCATCAGTACGACGCCAATCTCACGAACATTCATTGCTTTGATGCTAAGCAGATGATCAATATTTTCGATTGGGCTGGGCTTGCTGGTTCCAATGCTTGTGTGATAGACCGAGGACTCAACTTTGCATGATGAATTGGAAGGCGGGTAATCAACTGCCGGGGCCCTCTTGTAATGGCAAGTGGCGAAGATGGCCGTTCGAACTGGTAAGTCTTGGCCCAACGTCCCATTCTTCAGGCCTCGCAGAAACCCTGGCTGCCCTTCGCTCCATATCAAGGATCTTAACGGATTGCACAACCGGCGACATTTCAGATTGAGGGGCCAGTTGAGAATCATCGACTCGGTTGAAAATCAAGGGAAAAGGTGAGAGTTTCCAGACCTCGAGCTGATGACGAGATGTGCTCAGCAACGTCAAGAAGAAGAAAACCAACGCTATCAGCAGGAGAGCAACAGGAAAAGCCAGCCAGGGCCAGCGCACCGAGACCAATATTTCCCGACTGGTGGCAGTGCCATTGGCTGGACCGACGCCTGAAACATTTAGGGAAGCAGGGCCGAACCTTTGCGAATCTATGCTAGTGCTGCGCAACTGTTGACTCATGCTCGCTGCGAGGTTTTCAAACATCGCAGTAATGTTCGTCTCGAGAAGAAGTCTTTGTTTCTCAAATTCACGATGGGAGGGATCATTTACGTCGTAATCAACATCAAAGTTTTTGCTGGTGGAAATCGTCAAGTGCGCCGCCAGCCAGTCGTTTAAGGCTTGGGAAGCATATCTGGTAACCACGAAGTCGGATGGACTGTCGTTGGGATTGAGTGATGGTGGCTTCAAATTCCAGGTCTCAGTTTCTGAGACCTGTAAGACGAAATCAAAAGCAAAATTATTTGATCGAAGCGTTGTCTTGTTTTGCCATGAGTCCATTTTCGTCTCGGAAATTTGGCCGTTAATCACAATTGCTTGCATCGTGTTCACACACCAATAGAGGAAACATTACGTTACCGTAACATCCTTTGTCGATAGAGCCGCCTCGTTCGCTTTTCCCATCACGCTTATGTCGTAAGGCGGGTAGGGATCAGGTGCTGCCAATGGAGCTCCGCTCCAGATCCCAGTAAAGTTTAATATTGACTGAGAATGCGGTAGGGGACCAACGGATGCAAGACTACCATTTGTAGCTACAGTGCTCGGTCCGAAAGTTTTGTTCATTTTCAAGCCATTTGGCAAAGAATACTCGCAGAAAGTCAGAGCCTCCGGCGGTCCCATTGTGCTTCCACCGCCTTCGGAGTGGCACTTCTCGCTCAATGCGTTGGTGATGTTCTTGCATTCGGAGCAGACCGCAAGTGTTTTGAAAGGTAGAAAGGTACAATTGCCAGTGGGACATGAAAGTTTCGGACTAAAAGAGCTTTTGTTTTGGCCCGAAGCTCCAGAGAACATCCCGTCAAACATAGCAGCGACCATATCAGTTGGGGGTAGAAGAACCTGGCTGTTCGGTACTGGGCCTGAGTTGACCCCGGGAGCTATCTCAACGTATGTTGAATAATCTTGAAGATCCCACTGCACAAAACTTTGTGCACGTCCAAGAGTGGCGGTATTGGTCGAATTGACGACATCCGCTTTTATTGATAACGTCTGCTGCACTATTGGATCAACCCCTAAGGCGAGGACGGTAGCGATGGCACCGAGGCTCGCTACGTACCTAGGAAAAGATTAATGCCATTTTCAGGATACTACTAACGCACAAGAGGCACACACTTGGCTCAAAAGTACCAAAGAAGCTGCATTGAGCCCATTGGCCCACGACTTGCAGAGTCATAGATGGCTAGGTCTGTCAACGGTCGCGAACCCGAACGGTAATGAGCCCAACTTGCTTGGCCAAAGCATGCCGCAACGGGCACCAGCAGACTAGCTTTGAACAAAGTGGTAAACCAGGAGAGAACCGAGTTGAGCGTTATGCTGTGTGGCCAATCTGGCTGAGATTGGCCATCGAAGTGTCTCAAGATTACGACTATAGCTATGAGAGATGCGAAGCTGACAACGAAGGCGAGGAGCTCGAGGGTCCACCATCCGTAGAGAAAAGTTTCCCACGTTGACGGTTCAGGCGGAGGATTTGACAAGGCCTTGAACCGCTGTTGTTCAGTAGGAGACGTAGTCGATTCCTGGGTTTCATTTGCTGAGAATGGTGCTTTTTCACTTGGGAGATCCGAGGGAACATTAAGGTTTAGCCGGTCAAATCCCGACTTGAAAGAGAACAACCGATGTATGCTGCCAGGAGGGCTGACTGGGCTGCCTCCGCGCGAAGGTGATCACACCAGGGGACCCTCTGGTACCTCTGGCAAAGGTTTCAATAGTAGGTTTTTATAAACTTCATTTTCTGTTTGGACCTCCATTGTCCCGCAGTCGGACGAGTTGGGTAGACCAGAGCATGTGGCCTTGCCTTATATTGTGAAGTCCAGAGACGGAAGCCCCCATGACGAACGACGAGGCTGAAGAGGGGCCAAATTATGTGACAGTGGACAAGTCATCGGGCGGCCAGCCAATGGCGTCGTCCTTTCTCTACTTTCGTCTCGGCCCATCCTGGAGCTTCATCGTTTACTAAGAGTACTATTTCGCGATAGATTGGATTCCTATTGGCACTCGTCATGGTGCAGGCTCCCGCTGCGGCACCACTGCACTGCCTAAATATGCTAATCCCAGCTCCCCCAGTATTTCCCCCAGTGCTCCCCCTACTCCCCTAATGCTCCACTTCTCGTTGCTCCTCAATGTTCCCTCTAAAGCAGCCTTATTCCCTTTCCTATGTACACCCCGAACTTAAGGAAATCACCGGTCCGATTCGGCAAAGAGAGTAAAGCTGTTTCAGAGCGAGCAGCGAGGGAGCACCAAGGGAGCGTAAAGGAGCACAAGGCAGTACTGAGGTACTGTACGGCCTTGTATGGTGAAGTAGATGGGAGCCTGAATGGGCTGTTTGGTTCCCGGCTATAGCTGCTCCCCCTTGCTCTTCATTTAAAGATTGATAGTTCAGATTTTTCAAATCCATATACAAGGTTCGAGATATATGGGTAAAATGTACGACTTTTGGTGTCAAATATCGTGATCGCTATTTCTTTTAATATAGTATGGTAGTATTGTAACGTGGCGAAGAGACTAACTCACTAGTTGTTTCCTAATTGCCTCACAGCTCATGCATCAACTCGTTCACCGCCTCTGGATCAGCATAGAATGTCGCTCCGTCGTGCTTCATGACGCGGCACCGCTCGTCCATATCAATCGCCAGGAAGACTTTCCCAAAGTCCTTCGGGACCTCCCTCTCATTGCCATACCTCAAGAACCACACGCCCTCGCCATCCGTTGGCCAGCCACACATCAGCTGCTGACTCTCCAATTCAGTCCTCTCTTTCATCCCGCATTGCACATCAACCCGCGCCCGCTCGTTTGCCCACCAGGTCCCACCTATCGTGCGCATGCGAGCGCAAAACTCGTCCTCTTGAAATATGTTCGCTGAGCGTTGCGCCGCGCTGAAGCGATCAAGCTGAAGAATTGCATATCTACTACGTCGACTTCTTTGATCAGTACACCACCACTCAAAGGGTATCCATAGGCGGTGCAACCCAAGCGGCCGAATTTGGTACGCTTGTTCATGTCGAGAGGAGGGTTTTGCGGACAAGACCCATCCGGTCTATCGCCCATGTCTGCTAAGGATGGGCGGCGCCCGACCGCAGACAGCCAGCTGGTGAAGTTGACAGAAGAGAAAGTGTGGCCGAGTAGAAAATTTGCTGCGCCGTGTAAGCGGAAGTCGTATGATGGCAGCCACCAGCTCAGCAGCAGCTCATCGAGTACATACTTGACTAGGGAGATTCTTATAGTGGCTGACCCATAAGTTGGTCGATTGAAGCCCCTTGGGGGCATTTGGCAGTGCTATGGAAGTTCTCTTGACAGATGGGTGCGTTCATAAAGTAGGGTGGGTAAGGCGAGGGATTCCAGGCAACAAGGTACACGGACAGCGCCTAGCAACGTCGAGGACGATGTCGACGTAAGCACAACATGCCCATTTGGCAACTGTCAAGGCAAAACCCCCAAGCTGGTGCAGCTCCTCAATCTCTCACCCGCAAAAGACTGGCGTAGCTGCAAAAACTGTGTAAGCTCCAGAGGCTGCCACTACTGATATAATGTCAGGAGGTCTGCATCTGCAACGTGCGAGGAATGCTGACTTCTATTTTGCGTTTCAAAACCCCACCAGACTTCGTTCCCAATGCTGACAGTCGCAGTTCCTCAACGGAATAATTCCAATACCGTGGCCAGCGTAACTTCTTGAATGGTCGCATACTGATCGTAGAGTCATATCTCGTGCCAATCTTGAAATGGTGGCAGAGACCTAGCTCTGCTCTGCTGTTCGTTACGCATAAGAATCCGTACCAAACCGTCGAGCTCCGTAGATCGAGCTCGTGAGCTCACACTTACGACCGGTGGCACTTCTGATTTGCGGCCATCCACTAGCTGTGCTGCCACCGCAGGCAGTGCAACCCATGAATCGATCTCACCAAAACTACCAAGTTTCGACTAGCATTACAAGCCCGGACACGATACCAGTCCTCACCTATGCACTGCCTTGTCCTGAGCGACTGTCATGAGCTCGCGTGCTCTCGGGCTGTGGTCTCGAGACATTCATTGTGAGAACATGCTATGTACTCAGCAATGAAAGTTTCCCGCCGGCAGGCTACCTGAGCAGCTGTACGTTCGAGCTGTGGTCCTGGTCGGAAAGCTCTAGTGAGCTGAATGGTACGGTAGGTATGGTGTGGGGTCTCATACCGTAACAACCACTAGAAATTCGAGCCAAAACCATCAGTCAGGTGCCTACCATTCCTAAATAAGCTTAGTCGTGGTATAACGCTAGGGAAAAATGCTACACCATGGTGACTATTATTGTTATTAATATCGTTCATACTATACCAACAGGCTCACTGGAAAGCTCAATTGGCCCACCGTCTAGTCCTTTCCTTTTCGAGTCTTGGCCGAGGACCAGCAAGAGGTCTTGATGACCGGAAGTCGAAGCCATGTCGTAGGGCGTCTTGCCTTCTGTGTCTGCTCGGAAAGGATCTGCACCTCGTTCGCACAGGAACGAAGTCATAGCAGCGCGGAGATTCATATCCCACCTGTATGAACCCGTCCAAAAAGTGACAGCCTGATGAAGCACCGTTCTGCCGGACGTCTCGAACGGCGCATTCACGTCCCACCCGTGCTTGAGCAAGATCCTTATGATCGCAGTTATCCGCTTTGGAACATATTCCTTCCCAGCCTCCGACATGGTTTTCATCAACCATGAGCGGTTCATCAATTGCCCAGCCAAAGTCGACCATGAATCTGGCTCAGACGGCTTGGCGCCGTTTGCAATCAGAAATTCGACCATATCCACTCGTCGAGCGCCAATGGCAAATTTCAAAGGCGTGAGGCTTGTTGTGTATCCATACGGGACTTCGTTGATGTTGAAACTTGAGCCTAGGAGGCGCCGCGCCATATCGATCTCGCCGAAGAGTGCGGCGAAGTGTAGCGCTGTTACGCGTTCTGGACGGACGCGCTTGTGCAACTTTGACCGCCAAAAGAATTTTTTGCTGTTGAGAAGATTGGCGAAAGCTGGATGGTCACCGTCGCAGACAGCGTCTTCGAGTCCATCTTTGGGTCGACATCCGATCTTGTCGAGTATTTCCTTCCGAGACAGAGTTTTGCCCTTGACGATTTCATCTGCCTCTGGAGGCTCGCCCGAGCTCAGAGCTGCGGCACCAAGTCTTTCTGGGTATACGAAGTAGTCTTCATCCACTTTCTCTTTCTCCGTGGCTCTCGACTCGCTTCTCTCCTCTGCCGACGAAAGAGATGTTACCGTAACGGACTGCAGATCCTCCAAACCCGCTTTGCTTGATGGGATGCGTTGTTGTGATTGCCGAAGGCTAGCAGCTGGCGAATGCGAGACCATCGCAGATACAGGGCCGTAACAATGGGTTTCCGCGGGCAGCGCGAGAGAAGATGCGGAGAGACTGCTCTGAATGCGCTTTGCTGCCAGATCTGAGTCTTCAGAGATCGACCGAGTCGGTAGTGACGAAGAGTCAAGATGCTCTACCTTCGTGGCCAGTGACCCTTCGACGAGTTTTAGGACGGCGTCTCTGCGTGCTTCTGGTATCATGGCAAGGCATGATTTCGCACGAGCACGATTATTGAGCAAGACATATATATGTGCCATGAGCGCGGTGGACTCCAAAGAGGCGTCGCTCTGCTTGCCCAGTAACCGCCTTCGGGCCTGCAAAGCTTTCTCACATTCAGATCGTGCACGGTCGACTTGGCCTATGCGGATGTACAAAAGTGACAGCAGGTGTGCCGCGTCATAAATGTGCTTGCGTTGTTCATCGGAGCTCGGTGACTGTTGGACCAGGCTCATAAGAGCTTCTTCGGCATCTGCGGGCTGTTGCGTGTGATACGCACAGACAGCAAGTTTATAATGCAGACCGAAGATATCACAGAATGCTCGTTGTTGCTTCGGAAGCTGCTGCAGTACTCGTAGAGCTTCTTGGAGAAGAGAATCGGCCTCCTCCCATTCTTGAGCTTGGAAAGCTTTTGTGCCGGTGTCTAGCGCTGCTTTGGCAAGATCGGTGTCCAAATCATCGTCAGAGTCGTCCCCTATTACATCAACAGCATCGCGGTCCTGCGCAGCCAGTTGCGCAGAAGTTGCGCTCGTCACGACGGTGTGTGCTTCGTCCCCAGAAAAGATGGAGGGGACGTGGGAGACCCTGTCTGAGGGATCCGAACGTCGCTGGTCCCAGCGTATAGACTCCAGAGTATTCACCCATTCCGCAACGCGAATGTTACTATTTGCTGCTCCTTGACCTCCAGCGACGGACTCCGCAGCTAGATTTGCCTCGTACATGGTCGTGCCTTTTACAATAACTTCACGCGCACATTGCATTAGAGTGCCCTCGGTATGAGAAGGTTGCGACTCCAGATTGGCTTCCGATAATCTCTGTAGCTTCTCAACCATATCTTGCAACTTGTCCAGTTTCTTGGCAAGCCCCCGATCAGTTCGACAAGGGGCAATGTGCTTGAGTACCCTGCACGTGAGGTTAGCTTTGTCAAATGTCAATCAGAAGCAAGGCTCACGTATTGATCAACAGTAGTGTAGTGCGCAAGTTGTCGGTTTGTATACAAATTTTTGTCCTCATACTTACAATCTGGTCCTTGCTTTTGTCCAGCTTCCTCTGACGCTGAGCCTGACCGATGAAACTGGACTCTTCCCCTCTAACACTTTTGACAAACAGCTCCAGCTCTTGCATCGTTTGACTAGTCTCGTCCACTTGCGTTACGAGACAACTCCACATCCTGCCATCGACATCATAAGGCAAAGGTGATCCTGTCTCACTCTCGCTTACTACGTCTTCCAACTCTGCATATACAAGGTCGCATTCATTGCCAAGCGACTTGACCTCCCCTGCTAGATTCTTGACCGTGGTATCGACGATTTTGGTGTCCTGATCGAGCTTCGAGAGAGAGCTTCCTAGCTTCCAAGCGGCTTTGCTCAGCGCGAGGACGGCAGAGGCTGTGCCCGCAGCTGTCAACGAGGGGACCACCATAGCTGCTGATCGATGCGCACGCTGTGGTCAGAGATCAATGCGCTAGGGTAATATATGTCGCAATGTGCGACGAACCCAAGTCGGATAACGTAGGACGTAAAGCCCTGGAATCGCTGGCTACGACAGAAAGAGACTGCTCAAGAGAAATTGTAGATAGCGTGCCTCGCGTGCGTCACAGCCTTGTGTGCCATGAGCAGCGGAATGAAGCCACCTCAGAAATCGAATACGAGAGATAAGGAAGCTCAATCACCCATGCGCAAAGTGCAAGACTCCAACAGACGAAGGCCGGACTGACGCCCCTCTCAGCTGGCCGAGCAAACATTCGCAGACGCAAAGCGTTCACGTCCGCGCCGAAGCAAATTCTCCTTTTCTTTGATCAGCTTCAGCAACTCCACAATTTCTACCCCAAATTCTCACTAGAATCAGGCCTAGAATGGCTATATAAAGCCTTACTAACCCATAAATGGATACAGTACTCAGAGAAAATGCCAAATCATAGTGGTGCAACCTGATAAATTCAGCTGCCCTCTCGAGCGTGCTTCGGCCATTTAACTTTTTACCCCGTAAGTGAGGCTAATTCCTTCGGGAACGGCACAGCGTGACAGCGGAGGACTTGGCCCCCACGATATCCCCCTAATCGGCCACCACTAACAAAATACCTATATCTCTGTCCACCAGCACCATCAAGCACTCAAAACATTGAAACTGCAAGAGTAAGCCAGCGAGGGAGCAAAAGAGGAGAGAACACTTTTTTTGGTAGGTGAAGAAAGCCAAATGGGGGATTCGTCTCCTGTAGAGCACCAGTCCAGCTTATCTGATCCCATGTGAACGGGCACCTGATGGTGGGGCGGTTAGCAAGAAATTGGTTAAGGTAGCATGCCCGATCCCGAAAATTTAGGCTGAGTAGGTCCTGCCGTCCTGCTCTAACGGGACCTCGGACAACGCATTGAGCAAGCCTCGAGCCCAGCCTTGAACGTGAAGTCGATGATATCTCATCAATACTTTCATAAAAACTCTAACTACTGTAACAGCAAAACTCGCAAGAGCCTGGGGAGTTGAACGATACTAAATTCGAGTAGGCTTTCTGCAAAAGAGTAGAGTCTACGTCGAAAAGTACGATCGGCAGGGTAGGAAACGTGCGTTGCAGCCGCCCTCCCTGATACGCTCGGCGGTGTGCCTGTGCACCCTACACCTAGCAGGGGTCCGTTCCAGCCTACTATTGAGCTATGTGGGATTAAGTACATTCTGGTAGCCAGCCAAAGATAAATGTCCACATTTCGGGGTCTCGCCTAGAGCGGGGCCCTGAGGTGTGCAACGGTGGTGACAGTGTGCCTGTGGATAGTGCGTGCACTTGTGGCCCTCAGCCTTCATTTCACTTTCGCATCTTCTGGTCGTTGTTCGGTTTCAACGGCATCCCCGAATCTTCACCATCATTTATCGAGCGGCATTGACAAACCCATGCATCACCATTGAGGAGCTACACTACTACCAACTGCACCGTTACTCTATTGACAAGTACTCGCACGACCCCAATACTCCATGGCGGAAGCTAGGAAAGGTCCAACGACCACGACTACGCAATCGCCAGCTCACTCTGTCGAACCTGGGGAGGTCGAAATTCCCACAGGATGGAAATACAAAAGCTGGAAACTCGGACCCATCACCCTTCCTTGGTATGCCTCACCTGAGTCGCAATTGATCTTGGTGTCGTTCGTGTGCTTCCTGTGTCCAGGTAAGGGCCCTGTAACACAACATCTTCCTTCAGGCCACTGACTACGTAAAGGCATGTTCAATGCTCTCAACGGCCTTGGTGGTGCAGGGCAGCTTAGCCAAAATGCTTATGCCAGTGACGCCTCAAACTCCGCGCTCTACGCTACTTTCGCTATTGTCGGTTTCTTCGCCGGTACCGTCACCAACGCTTTCGGCATCAGATTCGCCCTCTCATTCGGTGGCCTTGGATACTGTGTCTACGTCAGCTCATATTTATGCTACAACCACACCAGTAACTTCGGCTACATTGTCTTCGCCGGCTTCTTGCTTGGATGCTGTGCAGGCGTTCTCTGGTCCGCGCAGGGCGCGATTATGATGTCTTATCCACCGGAGAGACTCAAAGGCCGATTTATCTCCTGGTTCTGGATAATCTTCAATATGGGCGCTGTCATCGGCAGTCTGGTGAGATGAAGTCGTTCAAATTAGAATTAAGCACAGGAAGCTAATTCCGACGCCAGGTTGAACTTGGGCTAAACATCCACACGTCAAACAACGACACTGTCAGCGATGGCACCTATATCGGCTTCTTGGTCCTCACATTCCTTGGAGCCTGCCTATCTTGGACCTTGGTTGATGCTAAGCAAGTCGTGCGTCGTGATGGGTCTAGAATTATTCTAATGAAGCACCCGACGTGGAAGACGGAGATCCTTGGCCTTTGGGAGACACTTTGGAGTGATCCCTACGTAATACTCCTCTTCCCAATGTTCTTCGCCTCCAATTGGTTCTACACATACCAATTCAACGACGTCAATCTCGTGCAGTTCAACACGCGTACTCGCGCACTTAACAGCACGCTTTACTGGTTGGCTCAGATGTTTGGGGCTCTCATCTTCGGCTTTGCACTAGACTTCCCTAATATCAGGAGGACTACACGAGCAAAGGCTGCTTGGGTTGTTATGTTTGTCCTCACTCTCGCGATCTGGGGCGGAGGGTATGTTTTCCAGAAGAAGTACACTCGCGAGGACACTGCTCCGAAGAATCACTTTGAATATGACTGGGAATCGAATGGCTATGTTGGACCGATGTTTTTGTACATCTTTTACGGCTTCTATGACGCAGCATGGCAGACGTGCGTGTATTGGTAAGCAATTTTGAGTTTGCATGGTGATTGGACATCGCTAACCCAAGCCAGGTTTATGGGCGCCATCACCAACAACAGTCGCAAGCTCGCCAACTTCGCAGGCTTCTACAAGGGCATTCAGTCAGCAGGCGCAGCTATCATCTGGCGTTTGGATGGGTTGGATAGCCCTCCGCCATATATGAACCTGTTCGCTTCATGCTGGGTTCTGCTTGCCGGCAGCTTGGTCATTGCGCTCCCGGTCATGGTTCTCAAGATCAAGGACACGGTGCCGGTCGAGGAAGACCTCAAATTCACCGATGAGACTATCGAGGACGTCATCGGCCACAAAGTCATCTACAACCTCCTCGAGCAGGAGAAGGTCTGAGTGATTTTCTTTCATGCGTCGATGATCATTTGCGGTCTCGTCGCTAACTTCCACGACTTGCGTGCGAGGTGTAATAAGGAGCACATTGGTTCAACAGCACTGCTATGCCATCAAGGCCGCAGTGACGGCTAAAGGAGAAAAATTCTTGTCGGAGCACTTCATGCTCAGGACTGCCGTGGTGATTAGATATCGGATGATGAAACAGCAGTAATGTATGCAATTCTGGTGACTTCTTGACGTACTAAGCTGCGTTTTTACGCGTGAGCTACTACCTAATTCCTATCCTTACCAAGTACCACAATGGAAGGGGCGCAATTAAGTGGAGGGCGAGGCTTACAGGGGGCTGCTTTAAAGCCCCGCTTAGAAGGTGGGCCTGAGATAAACGCTTTCCGAGCAATCTTAGGTAAGGTAAGGGAAGGTACATTACCTTTTGGGGGGGGTTTATATCTTCTTGGCAACGGAAGAAGACAAAACTCAACCCCTAGGTCAGTCGGGTGCTCTTTTTTTTTGTTTCTCTCCAACTTTATTATATATTGCACCCGCCCCACTCCTCCTCCTCCCTCGATCCCAAATCAAGCCCAGCAGCTTGAAGCAGAAAGAAAGAAATTAGAGACGGATGATGACGATCAGGCTGCTGCTTCTTGTGGGTTTGTTTTAGGATCTGTGCTCACTTCTAGAAGTTCTACATTTTGCTCTCTTCTCCCAAATTCTGTTGCACGGTTCCCTCCTGACTTGCAACGACGTCTTCCAGGGAAAAAAACTGATCTTCCAATCCCCCCCAACCCACCTTTCCCACTCTATTTTTTCCCTTCCCCAACTCCACACTCCCCACAACAGACTCAATGCGACGCAACCTCGACCCTTGTCCGCTTCTCCTCTTCCTCTCTCTTCATCTGCGCCTCAGCGTGCTCGCTAACATCAACCTGACTCTCGGCTTTAGCCCCATCACTAGCAACCGCAGCCTTATCATGGCCCGACATGGGCTTAAAGCCCGCGCGGAAGACGGGGCTCTCCTTGACCTTCTCCCAATCGTGCAGCATCATGCCGTTCTCGAGCGAGCACTTGACCTCCTCACTACCACGGGGCACGATCTCTGCGTCGTAGGCGGAGACGGCTTGGGAAAAGGTCATCTCGCCTGCACGGACGCGCTGGATGCCGTCGATCAGGTTGCTGACGTCGCAGATGCAGTGGTTGAGGCCCTGGCCGCGGTCTAGATAGGGGAACATTTAGTTTCGGGCTTCAAGGAGAGGGGTTTGGAGAAGGAGGGAAGGACATATTGGTAGGTCCCAAGGGGTGGGATGAGGGGTCAAGGGGGGGAAGAAAAGAACGGGGTTTTACATGGAGGCATGGGATGCGCGGCATCTCCGACCAGCGTCATCCTGCCTTCGTGGTTCTTCCATGGCTGCGTGATCCAGTAGCTGATATCAGCTTTGTGGACAAGTGTGTCCTCTGGAATCCAGGTGAATGCCGAACGGACAGGTTCGCCCATCTCCTTGGCCCGCGTCTTGATCAATTCGAGGCGTTCTTTATAGCCGAGCGTGTGATCCGTATCGCCCAGCCATGCCATAGCAAGATGGAAAACCCATGTCTCTGGGTGATCAGGGCCGTCGGGCATGCTAGAAACTACCAAGAGATTAGACTCGAGCCGTACAGGATTTCGCAACTACAGGTTCCAGGAAGCAAGCGCCTCGGAGTAGGGATGGAAGATTTGGTGATGGCTCACTGGATTGGAAAGCATGGAAAGAACGTTGGCTCAAAGCCAGGTAACTGGTTGGGAAACGTTGTCTCAGATATCGCGCCTTGTCAGCATCTCTGTAGCAGACTGTCATATTGTGGTGCCAGATCGGGAACCTGCTGACTGATGCATTTTCCGCTCCGTCCATGACAAACTCTCGGACCTTGGAGCGAGGACCATCAGCACCAAGGATCATAGATCCTTGATAGACGGTGCCATCAGTGAACGTGGCAATGACGCCTTTCCCACTTTCGTTGAATGCCACATCGGTCAAGTCCTTACTATGCTATAATGACAAATGTCATGGTTAGTATTTCAGAACTCAGCGCATATATTGGGGAGGCAATTTTAGAGCGATTCTGTCAGGTCGATTCGACTCAGCCGCTCTAGGGAGATGGAGATTTACCTGGACAGTGATACCCTCAGAGCACAAGGCCCTCATCTTGCTCCTCGGCACTCTCAAACCCCGCTTATAAGGCACACCGACAAGCAGATCTCCACTCTCTCCATTGATGATGGGATACTCGCCGCCCGCATCGATGGGCACCGCGGGATTGCAGGAGGCATTTTCGAGCTTGGTCCAAAGATGTGTTGGAAGGAGCTTCTCGAGACGCTCGAGGGACCAATGAATAGCCATGGTCCATTCATTGCTCCTGACGTTGAGCTCGGCTTCCCTTTCGAAGATGGTGTATGGAATTCCTGCCTGTCATACCACGTTCGTGAACGAGCTTGAGGGTGCGGCCATCTGCATGCCACGGCTAGACATACCTTCTTGAGGCCCTGGGCGAGCACCAGACCGGTGATACCTAATCAATCATAAGAACGCCGTTGCAGTGGGAAGAGCTAGGGCTTTATTCAAGTACCAGCTCCGATGATAAGGATATGAAGATCTGCCGTCTGGCTATGGTCTGCCATTTTTTTGTTTTTGGGACCGTGGCGAATTGAGTATGGTGAAAGACTTTTATGCACGAGGCTCGAATACTAATAAACGATACCGATTCGAAGAGCAACACGCCCCACATCGCAGGTGGCACTGGGTGATTGATATACTATGACTGCCCAATTGGCGAATACCGCTGCATGTGGACGGCTGTCATGGTAGTCGAATTTCGCTCTCCATCATTGGCCTTGTCTCAGGGCCCCACCTTTACTGTCTGAGACCCTTGCCTGTTGACCCTCGATCCGCCATATTGGACGGCTTGACCTGTGACTGGCGACCATCCTCAGAGGAAATCGGAGAGGGATGGAATGTACAGGTCGCTCTCCGGAAGTTAGCCGTCGATGTGACATGTGACCGGCAGGCAAAATGTGAGATACATATCGAAAGAGTTAGCACGGTGTGGCTCTCGTTCGCGGCTTGCCCACCCATGACTAAAGTTTAAAAGACCGATCTCAGAAGGCTCACTCTAAAAGAAAGGGGGTCCGGGCAGCTATGACTTCTCTCGGCTTAGCATCGTTGCATCCACTTAGCCACCGGTCCTTAGCTTAAGGTACTTTACGTGGTTAATGATCGGCACTAAGATTCTGGTAAAAAAACAAGCTTGATGTAATACTCGGCTCGCCGGGGGCCGAAGTTCTGCCATCCCGCGTCCCGGTAGCTGATGAGGTCGGTGTTCACGGTGTTCACGGTGTTCACGGTGTTCACGGTGTTCGTCTCCCCACTGCCTGAAAGGTCCATAATCTTCAGGCGTCCTCCCGGAGGACGCCTTGGCCCCTGCTTACGTGACAATGAACCTTATGACGGGGATCCATCATCTTGGCAGGCTCACAAAGTTCACGGTGGCAAAGATGATCAAGGTGTGGCAGTTGACGCACCAATCTAGTTGATTGGCCAATCAACGTACGTTGGATTGGTAATCCAATTGACGATTGGCCATTCAACATACTAATACAAGTAGTTGGCCAATTAGGTATTTAGTTGAAAGCCTAATTGCCTGCAGTAGTACGTTGAATGGTTATTTACTTAAAGCCGCTTTTACTCCCCTTAAACGGCTCTTAAATAACTCCCCCTAAACGGCTCCCCCTAAACGGCTTTCCTTGAACGGCTCTTCGAATTTTGCGACAGAGATTTTTTTTGTTTTTGCAATTACCCTACGATCGTTTAGGGGGGGGTTGTTGAAAGAGTGTTGGCTATAGGAGATTTCAATTGCTCTATCTACCTAAGAATACAGGCTTATCTATATACTCGGCTGATCAATCTAGGCCCTATAGATAATAAAGTATTTAGTGGAGCTGATATACCCTAAGTATAGCCCTTATTATTCGGTATATAGCCTAGCTAACAATAATCCAGAATTATAATATACTAGACTTAATTTAGCTTAATATTATTAAAGAGACTATTTTAGTTATTTTCCAATATCCCCTTTTAAGCTTTATAATAGCTTTTAAAATATTATTAATAAATAGTTTATTAAGTTTTATACTTCTTTTTTTGCCTTTTTAGAATAATTTTAATAGTTAAAATATATATTCTAAGCTTGCTATTATTATTAGCTTTATTAAAAAATCTGTTATTATTTTCTTAATAAGAATTTAATTTATAATTATATATTTTTTTTATATTAACTCCTTTACCTTATAATACCGAAGTTATATATATTTTATTTTAAGGTATATTATAAGGTTTTCGGTTAAATTAATTATTAATTTATTATTTAAATTAATTTTTATAATTTTTATATTTTTTTTATTATACCCGAGTTCCCAAAGTGTTGGGGGGATTTGGGGTAAATAAGATCCTAATCCCAATCCAGTTAGCCTAATATTTATTATTAATTCAATTATTATTATTATAAATCTAATTAATTGTTTTTGTTCTATTTTTATTCTAACAAATAATAATAATAAGCGGTTTAATAACTATTAAATCAATCTAGCTTTAAATAAATATTAATTTATATTAATACCTAAATAAATCCTCAGCCTATATAATATTAATATTTTTAATATAATTAATTTATTAAGAAATTATTTAGAATCCGGGATCTTCTTTCCTTACCAAGTATATAAAATCTTTATAATAATTTAATAACTAACTCCTAAACTCGAAAAGTTATTATTTAAATTATTTATATTAATATTTACTTTCGAATTTCGGGCTTTTAGGGATAAAAAATCAAAGATTTATTATATTTATTTTATAATTTATTTTAAGTTTATAATCGACTTTATTATTAAAAATTACAAACCTCTAAAGGAAGTCCTTAAAGGAGTTAAATTATATATTCGAAGAAGCCGTTTCTAAAGCTTTTTGATAATAGCCGATATATCGAATCTTAAACTAATATTTAAAATATTAATAATATATCCTTTATTATAAAATAATAAAAGAGGAATTTTAAATTTAATTAAAATAATAATAATCGAATTTAGAAAAAGGATCTTAGACTTTTTGTTTTTAAATTAATATATTAGTTAAATAGAAATATAGAAAAGTTTATTAATAATCTTAGTATTAAAATTAATTAATATAAAATTAGAAAAAAAAGAAATAAGATCCGAAATAATAACTTTATAACCTAATTTTATTAATTTAATAATCTTATTAAAGAAAATTTAAAATTTAAAATTTATATAATTTCCTTTTCTAAAAAGGAAATCTAGAATATTATTAATAATATTTTTATTTTTATTATTATCCTTTTAAGATTTAAATTTAATATTAATTTATATAATAAAATAAATAAAATTAAAGTTATTTAATTAAATAAAATTATTATAAATATAATAAACTCCGAAAAACGAACCTTAAAGAATAAATAATAATTAAATTTAATAATAAAAATTAAGATTTTTTAAATTAAATTTATAATTTAATATTTTAAATTAGATTATAAAAGCTATAGAAGAAGCTTTTAGTTATATTATAAATTAATTTCTATAACGCCTTCCTTAAAGGCTTTTAAAATTTACCGGATTATTAAATTTTATAAATTTTATTAAAGAAAATAAAACTTTAATAAAAAAAAGATTTAAAAAATTTAATATTTTTAAATTAAGTTTTTTTTATTCGGATTTTAAAAAGTTTTATAAAATAAAAAATATTATATTTGGAAATAAAAATATTATTTATTATAAAATTTATATTATTTATCGAAAAGTATAAAACTTTAAATAAATAAAAGGGAAAACCTTAATAAAAAATAACTTTTCGATATATTTTAAAAGATTTATATTAATATAATAATTAAATATTTTATTTTAAAATAAAAGGAATATTTTAATATAATTAGAAAATAAATTAAATTATACTTTAATATAATTATAAGAATATTTTAAAATCTTAATATTTTTAATATTAATTAAGTTAAATAATAAAATTTTTATAATAATAAATACAAATATTCGATAGGATCCGGTTTCCTATATTTAAAATATTATAAAATATATAAACCAAATAAATATAAATAATAAATATATTTAATATATATAAGTTTGGAATTATTTAAATATAAAATTATAAAAACCGGTAATTTTATTTATAATTTAAATTATATTAAGAAATTTTATTAAAGAATTAAATATATAAAAAGAAATATAAAACCAGATAATATTAAATTAAGAAAATAATATAAAGGAAATTCAAAGAAATTATAATCGAAATCGAGATTATAAATAATAATAAAATTAAAATTATTAAAAGGAATAGAATAAAAATCTTTTTTTAAAATAAAATAAATACTAATTTCGTTAATAATAAAAGCTTTTTAAGCGATTCTTATTTATAAGACTTCGAGCTTTCGAAACTCGTTTTTATAAGCCTAAATTTATTAATTTAAATTATATAATAGCTCTTTATCTTTTTTATCTTTTGTTATTAAATTTAAATATTTATATAAATCCAGATTAGCAGCTTTAGGTTTAATTTTATTTAAACTTTCTTTTTATAAATCCGGCTCTATTTAAATTATTTTAACTAAATAATATTTTATAAAGGCAAAGAAAAGAGATAAAAGCTTTAAAATAGCCTTTATTAATTACTGTTATAAATATATAATTAAATTAATATTTATATAACTGTTATAAGAATTAAATATATAATGATTAAAGATTTATTAATAAAAGATATTTAAATAATAATAAATATTAATTAAATATTAAATATAATTAAAATAATAATAAATTTTGAAAATATAATAAATATTAAAGATCCGGGTTAAATAGGAATTTTTAATTAAGAAATTAAATATCTTAATAAGCTTATTATAGCAAAGTATAATTTAACGATTATTTATAAAAAACTTATTATAATAAGGTAATATATTTCAGTACTTAAGATTATTTATTTAAGAATACTCTTTAGGAATCTAATAATTCTTATAAAAAGAATAATAAGAATTTTTAAAATATCCTAAAGAATAAAGATCAAATTATAAAAGGAAAAGAAATTAATATTAATTTTTTTATTATATTTTATTATATTTTATTTAATAAGATTTTAAATAAAAAGGTTATATATCGAAGATATAATAAAAATTTCGTATTTAATAATTATTTATATATTTACTTAAAAATATATTATAAGAAATAAATATAAAATAAGAAGATTTAAGATCCGGATCCAAAATTACATTTAATAATTCTAAAATTATTAAAGGAATTAAGAAATAAATTTGAATAAAATTTGCCTTATTTAATTATCTTTATAACTCTGCTTATATTATAAAACGGAATATTTTTTCGTATATAATATTATTTAATTATATAATATACTTTTAATCTTAAGGGGTTAAAAGAACCTGCTTATATAAATATAAATTATAATATAAATTTTAAAAATCGATTTTTCTTAAAATAATATTATTTAAATTTCGAAATTTAAACTTATAAAAATTAAATTATATTTAAAAGTATAAATAATAATCGATATATTATTTTAAACTTTATTTTAATATTTTTTTTTATTAAAGGAAAAACCTTATAAAAGAGAAATATAATTATTAAATTTATAAAAATTCTTTATATTATTAATAATTTAAAAGCTAATATTCTTATTAATATAAATATTTTAAGACTTAAATAATATATAATTAATATCTTTAATATTAAAATTGTTTTTAATCTTTATAAGAATATTAAGATCCTTATTTAAATAATAATTAAAGATAATATTAAAATATAACGAGTAGTTCGGGTAAATAAAAAGCAAATAATATTTTTATTTATTATTATATAAATTAATATCGCTTTAAAAAGCAAAAAGGGATTGCTAAAATAAAACTTTATATTTAAATTATAAATTAATAAAGTTTATATATTTTTTATAAATATAGAAATTAGTTTTATTATAATATAGAATAAAAAAAAATATTATAATTATTAAAAAGAACTAACAAATCGGAATTATATTCAAATATAATATTAAAAAAAGTTATTTTATTAATATCAAAAACTATTTGTTTATAATAAAATTTTAATTTATTTAATATTCTTTTAATATTTATTTTTGTTTTTAAAAGAATAAATCCCTTTTTATTAAATTAATTATTAATTTTGCTTTCAAAACGAAATATAAAAATAAAATAATAATTTATAATAATTAAGAATAGATAATTTTAATAAAAGCGGTTATTAACAAATTTCCAAGGATCTAGGAAAATATAAAGAATATAATTAATTTGCTAAAACCCGAGTAACTAATAGTTTTATTTATTATAAATTAATAATCTTTAAAAGCTAAATTAGGGAACAAAATCTACTTTTTAAAGGCAGATATAAAAACTTTAATAGATAAAAAATTCAATAAAATATATAATTAAAAAAAATATTCTAATTTAGGAAAGCAATTTTGTTCGCTTTCCTAATATTTATTATATAAAAAATAGTTTATATCGGGCTAGAAAAGATTCTTTAAAGAAAAGGCAGAGCTATTATCGATATCCGTAGCCTTAATAAAATAATAATTATAAATAATTATTTATTACTTTTTTAAAAGAATATTATTTTAACTTTTTAAGGATATTATTATTTTATAATAATAAATTATAATAATTAATTTTACCTTTTTCTTATTAAAAAAAAAGATTATTATAAATTTATTATAATCTTATATTAAGGGGTAAAAAACTATAATATAATTTTAATAAAGTATAAGAGATTAATCCCTTATATATAAAGGAAAATAAATAAATTCTTTAAAATATATTATTAATTCGTTTGCTATTATATTAACAATATTATAATTTTTTTTAAATTATTTAAGGATTATTTTAAATATTTTAAGATTATTTTCAATCTTTTTTTTTAACTTTAAAATTATTCTAGAACTTAAAAAATCTTATTTAAAATATTTATTTATAATTTTTTTAAACTAAAAAATAAATATATTCGGCCTTGTTATTATAAAAGAGAGAATAGAAGTTATTAAGCAACTTAAATTCTCTAATTCTATAAAGTTTTTGGAATTATATATAAAGAAAATAAATTAATTAAAAAATAATATTAAATAATTTATATAAATTATAAAACTACTTTAAAAAAAGAAAACAAAGCTTATAAGGAAGTCTTTAATTAAAGGTAAATATATATAAAAAACTTTTATAAAGAGGGTTATTTACAATTTAATAAAAATAAAGCTAGAATTATTTAATTTACTTTAAAATATATTAACTTTAGAAACTTATTTCGTATATTATAATCTAAATTAATAATTATATATCGATTTAAATTTATCTAAATAATAAAGAATAAATATAATAATTTATTATATTAAAAGAGATTTTAAAAATTATTAATATTTTTATATTAATATTAAATTAATTATATTTTTTTCCAAATTTATTAATATAATTAAAATAAAATATTAATTAATAGAATTAGAAATAATAAGATTAATTTAGACTTTAAAAAAGATTTATTATATATTATTTTAAATATTTAAAATTATTATTTATATAAATTATTTATTTATAATTAATATAACTAATTAAATAATATTTTATTAATAAATTAAATTTGAAATTAATTCAGGTTTTTTAATATATTTTATAATTTAATTTAAAAGTCTATTAAAAAGAAGGGGAAAAAAATATAATATTAAATATTTTATTAAAACTTATACGAAAATATAAACCGCCTTAAAATAAAGAAATAGAGGGAGTTCTTAATAATATATTAATTTATTATTTATTTTTAATTAAGATTAATCTTGAATTCAAATATTTTTTCAAAGAAGGTTATAAATATAATAAGAAATAAGTAAAAATCCTAACCTTATTGAATTAAGATATAAATATTTTAAAGAATTAAAATCCTAATATTTTAAATCTAAAACTTTAAATTTATAATCTTTATAAAGATCTAAGTAATTTAATAGGGAATTTTATTAAAATTAAAAAAATAAGGAAATTTATTATAAAAGAAAATCTAATTTATTTTATAAATATAATAAATTAATAAGAAAGACTTTATATCCCCGAATCTTAAATATAAAATATTTTCTATTTAATATATAATAAATATAACTATATAAGTTTTTATAAGGTATATAAAAGGGTAATATTTAATTATTATATATATAATCTTTTAAAGTATTTTAAATATTATATCCGGTATTATTTAAATTATTAGCTTAATTAAATCAAATAATATTATTTATATAAAGAGCTAAAATTAATTATAACCCCGCTTTATATATTTTATATAATTATAATTAATTTTATTTTAGCCTTATTAAATTTAAATAATTTTAATTATATTTTTATAATTATAAATAAATTCTTAAAGAAAGTTATTATTACTTTTAAAAAAGATATTTAAATTATAAAAAATTAAGTAAAAACCCTTTTAAATATTATAATAAATTAGGAAACTCTTTAAATAATTATTTCGAATAAAGATATAAAGTTTATATCTTAGCTTTAAAAGGCTATTTTTAAAAAATTAAAAATTAATTATTTAATAACAATAGCTTATTACTTTTAAATTAACGGGTAATTAAAAAGGATAAATTAAATAATCGAGATTATTTTATATTTCTATTTTATAAATTACCCCAAAAAACCTTAAAATAAATTTCTAAATATATTAAAATTTATTTTAAATAATTTAATTAATTCCTTTACCGGCAAATCTCCGAACGAAATTGTTTATAAAATTAAGTTAAATAACGGCCTTTCTATAATTATAGGCAGTATATAAATTAATACGGATTTAATAGCCCAAAAAATATAATATAAATAAAAAATAATTAATACCCTTATTTTTATAAATATAAATATAAAATTTATTTATAATATAAAATATTAACTTATATAATTAAAAGAAAAGGGTTTTATTTTTATTAAATTTTATTCGAGGTATCGTTTTTTAAGTCTCGAAAGCTTTAAATTTTTAAATTAGAAAATAAGCCCTTTCCGGATCTTAAAGAAGATCGGAAATAATATTTATTAATTAAAATTATTTAATAAGTAAAATATTTATTTAATAATATTAAAGAAACCGGATTTTTATATAAAACTTCAATTAACCGGAAAAGGATTAATATTAGAATTAAAAAAATAATATTAATAGCAAGATAATTATAAAATTAAGGCCTTATTTAATTGATATATTAGGAAAGGGTAATAAGGCTAAGCTTCCTAATCTTAATATTTAATAAAATAAAAAGGTTAGGGTCTTATATATAATATATAATATAAAAAAGAAGATTTATATTATACGAAAAAACTAATTTAAAGTTATTTTAAAAAATATAAAATAAGAAGCCGATAAAAATACAAATTCTTATAAAAAAGTAAGTAAATCTCTAATAATAAAGCCTATCGATAATTAAAATAGTAACGTTAAATTAAATATAAAACGAAATATAGTTTTCGAATTCTAAAAGTTTATTTATCAACTTTCTAAAATCAATAAATATTAAATTATATTTATTAATAATAATGTTTTTCAAACCTTATTTTATTAACTTTCTATAATTTATTATTTATATCTTTTATATATATTATTTATTTTAAGATTACTTTTATATATTCTATTTATTTAAACTTTATTCTATTTAATATATTTAATTTAAAATCTAAATTAATATTATATCGAAGGTAATAAGGCCCGGAATACTTATAAAGATTTAGGTTAAAAATAATAATTATTTAAAAAAAAACGAATTCCCCAAGTTTATAAATATTCTAATAATATTATTTTATTTATTTACAAATCTAAAACAAATTATTTAATAGATTCCTTTTATAAATTATTTTTTAAATAATATTTAAACTATATATATTATAAAAAATAATAAAATCTTAAGCTTTAATTAATAAAATATATTTCTATTCGTTTTTAATAAAAAAGGGTTTAAAAAGGATTTTAAATATTATAAATAAATAATAAATATAAATATAAAGGATAATAATAATTCAAAATAATATTATAAAATAATATTTAGAATTAATTAAATAATAAGAATAAAGGGATTATTAAATAATATTCGAATAATAATTAAAAGAATAAAAAATATTAATTAATATATTATAATTAAAAACTTCGCTTAAATAAATAATAATAATTATATCTTTAATATTACTTTTAAAGATTTTTTAAATATTATAAATATTTTAAACCTGATAATTTTCAAATCTTTTATTTTAATTTATTTTTAATAAATATATAATAAAGTAATTAAATTCGTATATTATAAATTTCGTTTTTATTATAAAAAGGGTTATAAAGAGTTATAAATAAATATTTAGAAATATTTAAAGGCTTTTAAAGACTAAATTATTATAAATAATAATAATTTAGAATTAAAAAAAGATTTAATTATAAATTAAAATTTTAAAATTCTTAAAAAGAAAATTTAATAAATATAATTTTATAATTTAAAATAGCAAATTTAGGATTTAATATAATATAATATATAATAAATATAAATTTAAAAACTATTAAAATAAAATATTATAATATTAATAGAAATATTATAAAAATAAAGCTTAATATATTTTATTATTTAAGTTTAAGAAAAAATTAATATTCCGATTATAAAGGTTCTTATATAATCTTTATAAGATTATATATATAATATTAAATTAAGAACTTTTAATATTTCTAAACTTATAAGACTTATAATTATAAAAAGGCTTATTTCCTAAGTTACGTTTATTATTAAAAAAATTAATGAATTTTAAAAATCTAAATTTCTATAATCCGATATTATTATATTAATCTTAAAAGAAGATTTTATATTATATTTATAAAAATATAAATAAGTTATTTAATTTCTTTTTTATTTAAATTCTAAAATATTTAAAATTTATATTTAAATAAAAACTTTAATAAATATATTAATTATAACTTTAAATAGGATCTTTAAAGAAATAAAAGGCTTAAATAATAAATTCGAAAATAAAAAGAAGATTTAAGAAGTATTTAAATTAATAAATATTATTATTAAAAAGAAATAGGGAACTTTATTAACCTAACCTAATTAGAATCTTAAAAAGAAAAGTTTTATAATAATTGATTTAAAGGATAATATTAATTTAATTTTCTTATATAATATATTAAAAAAGAAATATAAGCAATTATTTACTAGATTTCAAAATCCTATAAAATCTATTTCTTTTCTTTCTAATTTATAACAATAATTTAAGATTATATTAAATAGATTCCCTAATCTTTATTTAAATTTAAATACTTATTTTCATTTAGATCTAAAAATATAAAAATTTTTCAAGATTTAAGGTATTTTATATTTAATACCTTTTAGTTATAAAAATCGGATAAATAAAAACTTATATTTTTCTTCGAATTAAAGTAATAAAATAAATTATTAAAAAGGATATATAAATCCTTAAGAAGAGGCTTATTTATATTATTAGGATTATAAATCTTAACTTCCCTAAATTCCTTATTAGGACTTATATATAAATTTATAAAGTTTTCTAAATTTTTATTATTAAAATTTATAATTTAATTTTCAAAATAATTATTTTTAAAATTTATATAGATTTTAATATATTATATATAAAGGGGCTATTTAATAAGGTTTTTAACTTATTTTTATATTTTAATTTATTTTATATATATTAAAAGTTTAATAGAATTTAAAAAGATTTTATAAATCTCGATTAATTTTATATATTAATTATAATAAATATTATTTTATATTTAAATACGATTTAAAGTTATAAATTATATTATAAGATATTCGATTCTAAATATTTTAATAAATATTTTTATATAACTTTTAATAAACTTTGTTTAATAAATATTATTAAATTTAAAAGGTTTTTTATTAGCTAGTTCCGCTTATTTATAAGAATATTAAAACCTATAATAATAATAAAAAGCTTAAATTTAATTAAGCTTATTAAATTATATTTTTTAAATTTATATTTCCTAAATTTAGTCAAAATTCTCTTTAATTATAATATACTAAGGACTGATTTACAATTAACTTTGTTAAATATAAATTTAATATTTATTCGATATTATTATAATATATTTTTATTTTCTTTTTACCTTGTATTTAATATTTATATTAATAATATAATCCTAACTATATTTCCTTTTATTATAATTTATTATTATTTTAATATATTTTCGCTTTTTTTTCAACCTAAATTTAATATTTATATTAATAATATAATCCTAGTTATACTATAAATTTAAATTTTATATTAATAATATTTCCGATATCCGTAATATTCTAATAGATAAACCTACCCTTTACCCTAACGATATTACGTTATACGGATCCTTAAGGATATACAGACTTTTCTCGGCAAGGGGATTATTAAGAAGATTTAAGGTAAATAAAATCTTAATCCTAATTTAATTAACTTAATATTAATATTATATAGATTTAGGATTTTAACGGATCCTATATCTATTATTAATTCAATTATTATTATTATAAATCCAATCAATTGTTCTTGTTCTGTTTTCATTCCAATACAAAGTAAATCCTTGAAATATATAACTTTTTTATATACTTCTAATATAATGATATATTTAACCTTAATTAATAATATAATTATAATTAACTTTTTTTTTAATTTTAATTAACCGGTTTATTAATTAGCTAAAAAAGATATTTTATTATAAATTTATTATTATTAATATTATTATATTAAAAAGAGTTAAAATAGGCCTAAAGGGTCTTATTATATAATAATTATTTATTAATTATATAAAATATTTATATAAATAATATATTATAAAATTAATATTAAGCTAGCTAATTCTGGTTATTTAATTTAAAGTTTTAATAATAAATACAAAGTTATTTTTCAATTTCTTATTAATAATATATTTAGAAGGTAGTTATTTTAGTTTTATATTCTTATTTATAATATTTTTAACGATATAATAATCTTTTATTCCTAATTATTTAAGTATTTAAGCAATATAGCCTTTCTAAATAATAATTATTATACGATTATTGCGATTTCTTAAAATTTCTATTCTTAAATAAAAATAAAAAAAATTTAAAAATTTAAATTTAAATTCTTTATTAAATTAAGCTTTTAGCTTATTTATATAAATAATTACGATTATTCCTTTATTATTAATAAAGATAAAATTATCTTTTTAAAGTTATTTAAAATTAAAATCTTTTAATTTTATTATTAATATTTTTCCTTATTCTTTAAATAATTATTTAAAGTTATATAAGGCCTTTTTTAAACAATATATATTGTTTATACTGTTAATATATTTATAAGGCTATTTTATTTATATTTCTTCTTTAAAAGTTGCTTTTAAAAAGGTAATATCGATATCGGAATATTTTATTTCTATATTATATTTTATTCCTAGGGCTAAGAGTATTTTCTAACTTAAGGTCTTTATAATTAATAAAAAAATAATATTATAATTTATTCTTTTTATTTATTCGAAGCCTTTAGCAACCTATTAAGTTTTATATTTAACGATTTTGCTTTTAATATTTAATTTAATTAATAATATTTATCTTCCTAGGAATACTTTGCGTTTTAATAATAATTTCTTAACTTTTTATATTCCTTTAGATTTTATTATATTTAATTCTGATTAGAATATTATTTTCTATTACTCTTTATTTAGCTTTAAGAATACTTTTCGTTAATTTTTAAAAAGGGTAGTATTCTTATTTTCGATCTTTTAAGAAGTTTATATAAAAGGAAATGCTCTTCTCCTTATTCCTTTTTAAAAATTATAATAATTTATTAATAAATAAAGTTTTATAGACCGTCTTAGTTAATATTTTAATAATATTAATAGTCCTTAATAAGTTTGAAGAAGTATTTATTATATATTTAATATTCCTTGTTTATTATACAAAGATAATATATTATTAGTATAAATTACGATTTCCTTATTTAACTCTGTATTTGGTATTTTCTCTGTATTTTGTATATCAGGGCTAGGGTTAACTTCTTTATTAATATTAGTATTTTGAATATTTGTTTCTGCATTCGCGGATTGCTTATCTATTAATATATTATTTATTTTATTAGGAATATTAGGAATAATTTCTTTATTATTCCCTATTTCAGACGAATATATCTTTATTAATACTATTTTATCAAAGATAATATAAGCTAAAAGCCTTAATCCTTTAGCTTTTTTATTTTATATTCGATATTAGTTAGAACTATTATTAAATCCTAAGAATTTATATTTAATATTCTGGAATTTGAATTTCTATTTATAAATATTTTTATTATATTTTTAGCAAATATATCCGAATAACTTTATATAGTTAATATTTGGTTTCTTTTTAATCTATTTTTTATATAATATTTTTCTATTAAATATTGCTATAAAAAGTCTTTCTTTAATATATATTATAAAATTTAAGGTTTTCCCTTAAAAATCTTTATTTAATCCTAAATAAAATAATATTTTATTATTTTATTTAACAATACCGTTTTAATAAGGGTTATATAATAATATTAACTCTTATTAAATATTAACTTAACTAAGAGTTGTTTATATTTATAAATTAATAAAAAAATTATTAATTATTTCTATATAAATAATTAATAATATATCCTTTAATATTATTTTTCCTAATATAATCCCTAATATAATTATTAATCAAGCCTATTTCTTATAAAAGAAAAAGATAAATAATTATTATATTAATATATTTATTTATAAATATTAAAATATATTTCGTATTACCTTTTATAAGAATTATTTTTTTATCTTTAGCAATATTTACAAATTATTATTTGCTTAAAAATATTACTTATTTATTTTTTATTAACTTGTAATTAAAAATATAAGATTATTTTCTTATAATATAGGTTTTATATTATTATTTTAATAATATTATATTTTTAAACTTATTGTTTTATTTAATATTTATTTTAATAATTATTTTTATTATATTTTTTATTAAAATTATTTTAATATATTTAAAATATATATACCAGAACTTTTATAAGGCTAAAACGTCTTTTGTTCTAATATTTTTAATATACTTTTAATATTTTAAAGGAAATTAAAGAATAAAATAATTATTATTTATTTTTTAATTTAAAAATAATATTTTCCCTATCTTATTTTTAATATTAAAAAATTTTCCTTTAAATAATATCGTATATTCCTTCTTAATTAGCTTTGTTATTAAAATAATATTATATTGGCTATTTAAGATATAATATATATTTACTAGTTCGATATCTTTATTATTATTAGTTATTACGATAATAAAACTTTTCCTTTTTATTATTATAATAATATCGTTAATCTTATTAATAAAGTAATTATATATATAATAAGAAATAAAATGTTAATATTTAAAGTAAATATAGATCTTAGCTTCTAAGTTTAAATTAATATTTAATTTTTTAAATTTTTTAAATTTTTTATATATTAATTATATTATTAATACTTTTTTAAGATTAATAGTTATTTTAAAGCTATAAATTTTTAAAAGCTATTTTATTTTCTCCTTATTATTTTTAAAGAGGAGTTTTTTATCTTTTAACTTCTATTAATTAGGATAGAGATTATTATTTAAATAATAGTATTTTTCCTTTATATAAGTTCTTTTATATAAGTTCCTTTGTAATAAAAGTATTTCGGTTTGATATTTTTATTATTTCCCTTTTTATTATTATTATTATTACTTTTTATTTTCCTTTACTTTCTAAAGTTCCCTATTTTTAAGGCTTTTAAGGAACTTTTTAAACTTCATTATTTATTATAAATAAATATTATTTTAATAATCTCTTCAAAAGTAATATTCCTATTAGTATTATTTATAGTTTAAATAATTTAAATTTAATATTATTTTATTTTATTTAGGAGACCTTTTAGGAATAAATAAATTAATATTATTCTAATAATATAAATAACTAATATATTTATTAATATTTTTAAAAGTAATAAAATTTATATTAATTAAATATTAAATAGTTATATATATAATATAATTATTTTTCTTTTGGAATTTATTTTTTAAAAGTTTTTATATTTTTATAATATCTTTTTCGTTATTAAAAAGGGTTTTAATATATAATTTATATATTAAAATAATAATAACTTAAGCTTCTTTGTTTATTAAAAATAAATTATTATTAATATTATTTTTATTTTTGTTAATAATTAATCAGGATTTTTCTTTAATAAAGGTAACTTATATTTCAGAGGTTTAATTATAATAATTAGAGATCCTTTCCAGGATAATTACCTTCCTATATATTATTTCTATAATTTAATATAAAGGTAAATAAAATAATAATATTTATAAATTGAAAATTTGAAAATTTTTCTCTTTATATAAATATATAGACGTTAACCGGGCTTATAATCTGTTAGTTATAAGAAATTTCAGTTACTTTATTTATTTAAGAGTATAAGCTTATTTATATACTTAGCTAATTAATTTAAGTCTTATAAATAATAAAATATTTAATAGAGCTATTATACCTTAAATATAGCCTTTATTATTCGGTATACAGCCTGGCTGACAGTGATCCAGGATTGCGATACGCTAGACCTGATTTGGCTTAGTGCTGCTGGAGAGACTACCCCAGCCATTCTCCAACAAAGAGCAAGGGAACCATTTAGGGGGAGCCGTTTAAGGGGAGAGCTGTTTAAAAGGAGCCGTTTAAGGAGGCATGCTAAGTTAGCAATATACTATCGTTTATATAGTTAGTAATTGCTTTGTCTACTAGTCTTTTACCTATTCGAGCTAGTTATATGCCTAGCCGTTAAATAATCAATTTAGTCAGTTTATTGATAGTTCAGCAGCGTTGGTGCGTCAACTGCCACAAAGGCTAGCCATAATAGACTCGTGGCATGCACATCTGTCAGCTGTCATTGCCCCTATTTTCCCTTGTCAGCCCGTTTTTCCCATTTTGCTTTCTCTAGGGTTATTTGGACCCTTAATTATACCATTAAAACACTATTTTTATACTACCTATTCTCCACTTTATCAGGCGAAGCAATTGGTATAAAATAGGGCTAGGAATACTCATTTGCGCCTATCTAGGGCCTCATAATCATGTATATTGGGGTGCTGTGCACCATTATTTATCAATCAGACGATTTAGCCCTGAGTGCATCTGACAACATCTATTTGACTCGGAACCCTTCATTAGGCCAATCGGTACCTGGAATACCACCGCATGAGGCCTCATCAAGGCACCAGAGTTGCTTGGATTGTCCTAACTGTTAGTCTGGGATGAGACTCTTCTAGAAAGTCACCCTACTAACTTACACTCTTTGGACCCTAAGAACAGAAAATTATTGGTCTTGAAGCACGAACCCAAGGGTTTATACAGAAGTAGCATGCTTGAAAATACTTACCCTATCCCATTGTGGCCAAATAAGTACTGTAGTACGCCTATTGCTGATATTCAGATGCTGGATTCATGTAGCTTCTAGCATTGGGCGAACTAGTCTTCGCTCGAACAAACTCATACCGTGCAACTGGCTCGCAACGCAGGTACTTGGATGGGATCACCTTGTGGGGATCGAGGGGTCTAGCTGATAGGCTAAGGCATGACAGCCGCTGATCCAAGCTGCTCAACCCGAAATAGCGTCAAATGTACGCTACCTACCGTGCGTTGCCTCGCATTCTCGCTTTCTTTTCAGCGATGCGTGATGATCATAGTACCGGAGCCGATGCCCACTAACGAGGCATTGGAGTGAAAGTGCTCGCGTACTACGAAGACGGTGGCATTGCATTTGGCTGTTTCGATGTCGATGTCTGTGGATGGAGGTGCCTGTGAGGAGGGGGGAGGAGGGGGAGGAAATTACAAGTGCTCTTTGCCCTTCACAAATGCCTAGCTCTAAGGAACCTGAATACGCTAATTAGCAAGAGGATAGAAGAATAGAATTCATTGGGGGGGGCGGAGGCCGAAGAATAACGCTATGCACGGTCACCGTCTGGAATGCAGCAGGTTCGGATTCCGGATGACAGTTCCCCAGCCAAACATGCACCAGGTGGCAATCCGCGAGGGAAGACCATTGTTACAAATTATCATTTTACCATGATGTTCTCCGCTTGAAAGAGTCGTGCATACGGTCTATTAGCCCCACCATAGGCAGAGACCACAGTAACCAAAAGTGCACACCTTGATAACTTCTACTGAAGCGAATTCTATATCCCAGCATGGCCCATTCAACTGATTCCACCACCTTGGTTGCGCTTGCTGAGGGTATCTTAGGTCAGGTTTCTACGTTAGATAATTACATGAAAGAGTCTACCATTACGGAACCCTCACTTGCGGCAGGGGCTTCAACAGAGCTTTGGTCCTTACACTCAGGGCCGGTCGAGGACGCGCGCAGCAGCATTTTCGGCTTGACCAAACAGCTAAACAAATTACTCGAAGGGCCTCATGGCTTCTTGCATGAATGCATATCCAGCAATTGGGAGCTTGGCGCTCTTTACACGGTGCTTGAATTCAACATTTTGGAAAAAATCCCTCTGGCTGGACAAGCCCGATTATCAGAGCTGGCGTCACAATCGAATCTTCCTGAGAACAAGCTTCTCTCAATCCTTCGCTTAATCTCGTGCGAGCAAATCTTAGAGGAAGTTTCAGACAAGACATTCCGTCACACTGCAATATCTGAGGAGCTGGTTCACAACCCGAATCTAAAGGCGTTTCTTGGATTTCAGTAAGTCACTCAGTAGTACCTGGTGTCTTTCCACAAGTTGAATGCTTATTGTTACTGTCCTTTTCAGATTGTTTGAGACGCGAATTGCAAGCGCCCACTTGGCCGACACTTTGAAACAGAAACCTAACGAATATCAGAATGGACAGTCTGCCTTCAAATACGCGTGGGTTAATTTACGTTTTGGAATTGACAATCGGATCGCTTATTCAAGTCTAGCTGGGGAAAATCGCTGTACGACTGGCACAAGTTACATCCTGAGAAGTCAGCGCGTTTCGGCAAGGCAATGCAGGGAGTTACTCAAAGTAAGCCCCTCGCGCTCGAATAAATTTTCAACAATGCTAATCCTCCCTCTCCCTAAGCCCTCGATCCCGGCAACGCCCTCTTCCACGACTGGTTCAGCAACCACCAAAAGCCCGCCCGTAACCTCGTCATTGAGACCCACGCCAAAAACGCCCAAACCTCCCTCTTCCTAGCCGAAGCCTTCCCGGTCCTCGCCTTCCAAGTCCAGCTACCGCCTCCATCCCTCCTGCCTTCTCCGCAAACCTTACCACCCGCTACCCAACAGCGCATCACCTTCCAGCACCACGACCCCTCCATCCCGCAACAGCCGACCAGCAACAACGACCTGACGCTCGCCTACGTAATCCGCAACGTGCTCTGGAACTGCTCGGACGACGAGGTCGTTGAGGTCCTGCGCGGGTTCTTGCCGGTGCTGGAACGGGATCCCACTGCCGTGCTGCTCGTTAACGAGATGCTCTCACCTGCCCCAGGCATGTTCAAGCCACATGTCGAAGAGGCCTACCGTCGTAGGGACGTCACTACCATGACCATGCATAATGCCAAGCAGAGGACCGAGGATGAGTGGCGCGGGCTCTTTGCCTTGGCGAGTCCGCACTTGGAGGTCTGTTTCCTTTCCCTTTTCCTCTTCCCCGTACTGCGTTTCCCTCCTTAGATACAGAAATCTATGACCATTTCTCCCTTCGTGGTTGGACATTGGCGAGGCCCTAACTGAACATGCTTTACTGACGCACGTTGGGTGATGCGCAGGCCGATGTCACGACGGCATACACGTCGCACAGTTTCCGGGGATTGTGGGAGGTGCGCTGGGTCCCTGCGAACTAGATTTGCTCGTTTTCCTACCTCCCCTTTTTTTTGGTTGGGTCGTATCGATCCCCTTTCAATCAGCTCTTGGTTAGCGTGGTTTGGAGGGTTGGTGGTGGTATTGATGAGGAGAGGGAGGGGGAAAGTAAAGAAAGCCACGCGATCAATCGATCTGAAAGGGACTTCGCTCCGATTTTGCAGTAATAATGGTCGGAAAACATCAGAATTCAAAAAATCTGATAAAGATACCGGCGTTTTGACGGTTTCTACCGCCTTGTCTATCTACTTCGCTCCCCTCGCCTCTCTCGCCTTTCGTTCCTTTCCCTCTCAACCCACCCCACCCTCCCTCCCAACGTCTCACTACACTCTGCACTCGCACCTCCCTCACCATCCAACATTCTTTAAATCCTCCACCCAACCGCCCCATCCTCGCCCACCCCCTGTCAATCCCCACCCACGACATCCAGGTCTCCCCTCCCGATATGCCGCTCAAACCAGCCCGTAACCATGACCGTCCTCTCGGGATCGGCGAAATTAGCATGATCTGGCATGACGACCTGCTTATAGTGGGGGTCATCTTTGACATTGACGTAATCCTGGACGTCGCGGAAGACGATCTGGACGAAGCAGTCCGGGTCGGCGACCTTGCGCTCGTGCAGGGTGCCGAACATTTTCCTCATCAGCGGTTTTGTGTCGGTGTTGTTGTGTTGCTATTAGTTCCCCGGGAGAGGAAGAAGTTAGTTGGAGGTGGAAGGGTAGTGGGAGGGGAGTCGAAGGGGAATAGGTTTACCATGGTGTATTCGAGGATTTGGTTTTTGATGAGAAGGTCTTTGAGGGTTGAGGCGTGGTTCTCGCTGAGGTATTTGTGGTAGGCGGATTCGTCCATGCCGGGCTTGCGGTAGGCGCAGATGGTCAGGGCGAAGGCGTGGGTTGGGCCGGACATGTTGTTCTTTGTTTTTATCTTCTTCCTATTTCTAAACTTTCTTTTCTTTTATTCAAAGGCGAGGCCGTGACCCTAGCAGTGGGGCTGTGTTTAAGGCAGGATTGCATCCGATACAAAAAGTTTGCAGATTCTGGCTTCCGCTGGGCGATATGGAAGTAAAGAGACAGGAATTTTCAAGTAGTGCTATTGATAGGAAGACGGGAGGATTTCCACCAGTGAAGACTTCTTAGTAGTAGGTACATGGCCTTCCCTCTTGACGAGAAGATCCTCGCCTATAGCAAACCAGCAGTGATTTTGAAGACTATGCTTTAGTTTGATTGGGATTCCCGAAAATTGGCAACAAAAAGTCCGACGATCACCGATGGGCCGGAAACCGATGTCTATTATGCTAAGGTGAGTTGATCATCAACGGGTCAGACTATAGCGAAGGCTAAGGACGGGACGAGAAGCAAGCCACCATGTAAGGGATGTTGAAAAAATGTACACTAGCACGATGATTTTATTGCTTGCAGTGTGTTGAGAATAAGATCTAAAAATATAACTACACCCTTGCCTTAGTTACTCAGACTCTATGGTTCCCCTTCGGGGACAGTCGATGCTACTTACATATATAATCTCTATAGAGTCTGAGCCTAAAAATATATAATTTTTTAAATATAATATAATTTTTATTTGATTTTATTTTTGTATTTTAATTTTTATTATATAATATTTTTATATTTTTTTTATAAAGATTATTTTCTTTCTCGAATATATTTAAATAATATCTTAATTAACTACTTTTATTAAAATAAAAAAAAGTTATTTTAATATAAAAGAAAAGTTAAAGTTTTATATTTAATAGCTTTAGTTTTCCCCTTTTTATTATTTTATTTATATTTTAATATTTTTTATATAAAAATTGTTTTCCTTTTTAAATATGTTTAAATAACGTTTTAATTAACTAATTTTATTAAACCAAAAAAAAGTTTGTTAAATATAAAAAAAAAGTTAAAACTTTATACTTTAAATTTTCAATATTAAATATATATTATTATATATCATTCTCTATCAGTAAATCTGGAAACGTTATTTTGGTATATTTAGCAACTAAAATCCGGATCAGCGGATCTACTTATGTCTAAATTTCTTAGTATAAAATGTACCAAATCAGAACGTAATCAGCAGCTATTTAGTACTACCAAAAAAAAAAGTTTTTTTGTTTTAAGTCCCCGTTTAAATAGGGCTTATACGCTAGACTTATATAGGTTATATAATTTCGTTTAGAGCTATTTTTAGCGAAATTTTCAAATTTTTAAATTTTTTTTAAAAACGTTGATTAATTGTAAAGATATACTTGTTTTAAAAAAAAAGATTTCGTTCCCGGCCCTAAAAAAAGCTTGGCAAAAAAATTTCTTAATAAAAATTTACTAATTATATTAATTATACTAAACGCGGCTAATTAGAAAATCGACTTGCTAAAATCCATTTAAGATTTTTCCGGATTTGTTAATATTTATCGGAGAATCTTTTATATTAAAATAAATATCAAAAAATATAACAGAGTTTTTTAATATTCTTATTATTATTAAAGAAAAATTGAATTTTAAACTTTATTAATACACTTTTTTTTAAATTGTTTTAAATTTTCTTTTAATAAGAATTTTGAAATTCTAAACTTATTAAATAAAAATATTTATTTTATTATATAAATTTGATTATTATTATATTAAACTTATATAATATTATTATTATTATAATTCTATAAAAAGTAGATTTTGGAGTTGAAAAAATAATATAAAAAAATTTGAAAGTCTATTATTAAAGTTAAACTATATTTAAGAAAATTATATATTTTTAGGCTTAAACTTTATAAAAATTATATATATAGTTAATATCGATTATCTCCGAAGGCGAACTAGAGAGTCTAAGTAATTAAAGCAAACTATATTTTAGAATTATTTATTCAATTATATAATTTAATACTCTCCCTTAATTTGACAAGTAATTATTCGAATTATTAACTTAGCTACTCCAAATATTCACTTATTAACGGGATCAAATATATAACCTTTTTTAAATTAAACTTTTCTTAAGTTTTTATACGAAGATATATAATAATTTAGCTTTATAATATTGGAAACGTAAATGCTGACCGGCTCATAACTTGTTAAGAATAAGATCTAAAAATGTAACTATACCCTAGAATTACTTATTCAATTATCTAATCCAATATAGTGGATAACGAAAGGGAGAGTTAAGCTAGCCCTGTAAGAGGGGAAAAAATAGACCCGGCTTTAAGAGACTGCACTCGGCGTTGAAAATGGCTTTAAGTCCATAATGAAATATTATCTATACAGGATCAAATTATCAATATATTCGCTTGTTGAATATCCGAGCCAATGGCACGTTGCTGGAGATATTCTGCCCCGTAAGGTAAGGGTCTGGAGCTAAGAGGTCGGAATCTTTAGGAAGATGTAGGGTAACACTCGGAATCTGTCGATCTGTTAAGTTCGGACGCCGGACTGCGAGAGTCCAATATTAGTAGCGCTTGTTCAACATTAGCTTCTCGACCTCGGTGACGCTCTTGATCTACTGGGTTGACTGGAGTCCCTGCCGGGTCTCTATGTTTAAATTATGGTCCACTATCAAATGCGGCGCCCCATCGTTACTAATCACTTCCTCCTAGAGATTCTCCTACGCATTTACCTTTCCCAACTCTCCTCCTGGCTTCCATTACTGTCTCCAATGAAAAGAATACTACTATGAAAAACCAATCCAAACACTTAGAATGCTTTTAACAATGCAAGTCAATGAGCTACCCAGCTTGAGGCCTTCGTTGGCTCGTATCTCTGTGACTGCAGCCGCTGCAGGTCTTGTTCTTGTATCTTCAAAGTGTGTCTTGTTGCAAGAATAGAACTCTGACCTATCGCCTAGATCATATCCGGCGTCTGCTTTCATATACTCTACAACTTGTTCTTGCACCCACTCCGACACTACCCTGGTCCGAAACTGTGGGCTGCCACACGACTACCATGGTGTTGGTACCAGTATAAAGGGCTCTTAAATCCTAACTTGTTGGCTCTCCATTCCAAGTACGGCCACACCGTCCGCATTGGTCCGAATGAACTTTCCTACACGACAGACACGGCCTGGAAGACGATTTATGGACATAGAGGGGTAGAGATGACCAGAGACCCCAACTTCAGGCTTCATACTCCTACTGGCGCAGCGAGTAAGTATATCACTCGCGATCTGGATATGGTGGGACACGTTCGATGGGTTCCCCGGACTGACATTTCCTGTAAGATATCTTTGTTGCCGACCGCGATACTCATGTTCGACAAAGGCGATTATTATCTCACGCATTTTCCGAAAGGGCACTGAGGGAGCAAGAGAGCATCCTGACGATGTATACTGACAAGCTTCTGGCGCAATTATCTCTGAGATACGAGTCAGGGCCACTAGATTTGGTAGCATGGTTTACATTTACGAGTGAGTTCATTGCAGCAATACTATCCAAATACATAACTCGGCTCAACTGTGTAAAACAGCTTTCGATCTCATAGGAGATCTGTCTTTTGGCGAGAATTTTGGATGTCTCGATAATGGGGACTATATCCCATTCGTGAGCTCAACCCCCGAGATCTCTAAAGAGCTCACCTTCACCCAAATGCTCTACTACTACCGACTAGGCCGGCTTCGACGATTCTTCATGCCCAAAGCCATAGCAGGGGCCCGCGCTCAGAATATGAAACGAGCCATGGCAACCGTCGAGCGGCGCGTTCAACGCGACACCGACCGCAAAGATTTCCTCTACTACATCCTCGCGGCCAACGACGAGAAAGGCATGTCTCGGGCCGAGATCGACGTAAACGCCTTCTCCTTCAGCACGGCCGGATCCGAATCCACCGCCACCCTCATGTCAGCCGCCCTCTTCTTCACGCTCTCATCCCCGCCCGCGCTGGACCGTCTCCTCCATGAGATCCGCACGCGCTATGCCTCCAAAGATGAAATCACCCTGAGCAGTACCACCGACCTTGAATACCTGGACGCCGTCTTGACCGAAGCGTCGCGACTCTACCCTCCAGTGGCCGGAACCCTGCCGCGCGTCGTGCCGGCCCCAGGCGAAACTATCGACGGCGTGTTCGTACCCGCTGGTACCTCTGTCGGCGTCAACCACTTCGCCTGCTACCGCGATCCCCACAACTTCCACCGCCCTGCCGCCTTCCTGCCCGAGCGCTGGCTGCCTGGCACCCGCGATCAAAACCCCTTCGACGCGGATAACAGAGCCGCTCTCCAGCCATTTTCCTTCGGTCCCCGCAACTGTCTGGGCAAGAATCTGGCCAAGGCGGAGATGCGCCTGATTATGGCAAAGTTGCTGTGGCAGTATGATGTCAAGCTCGTTGACGAAGGGGGCGAGTGGCGAGAACAGCACAAGGTGTTTGGCTTTTGGGTTAAGCCGCCTTTGCTGTGCGAGATTACGCCTGTGGAGAGAGGGTGACGTTGGATTTCTCCTTATAGATGAATCGGTTGTAGAGATGCCGGGGGGTGGAGGGGAGAGGAATGAAGGGGTTGGGATTTCCGAGTAGGAAAGAATGTAGATGGTTGCAATGTCACGAGGCCGTTGCAGAGGCGTATGCGTGTAGGTCGAGTTTCTGGAAAAGATTGTGTGTAGGCTGCGGAAGATGTTTAGACATGACTCTCTGGAACACGGAGATGAGAGAAAGAAGTAACGTAAAGAAGATGTCTTGTTTCTGGTCTCTAATAAACCCATTCAGGTCGCGCTTACTTCGCCAAATCATCATTGTAACCAAGCCTCCATTTCCTTCCTCTTCCACCCCCTCTCTCGATCGCCTGGCCCTTTCCTTCCAAACCCCCCAACATCCTCCCGCGACTAAGCTGCACTTACCAAAATTTAAACTCCATTACTCACACCGTCCCTCTCTCCCTCTCCCTCCACCTTCACCACCCCATCCACCTTGCCTTCCTCTCCATTCGCATTCCCCTTACCCTTCTGTCCACTCGCTTCCTCCTCCAAAAGTTTAATATCCGCATCCCCCAATGGGACAGTTCCATACTTCAGCATAGCGCGAGCGTTAACCTCGGGAGTGAGCTCGGTGCCCTCGCCGACGAGTTCCTCCAGGTAGGCAAAGTAGCGGACGTAGTGAGCCGGGGAGGTGGTGTTCATGAAGATGGCTTCTTGGTCGAAGGGGTTGCTGAAGCGGTGCGGGAGCCGGAGGGGGATCATGACCATTTCGCCGGCTTTGGCGTCAAACGTGGGGCGCCCGGGGGAGTGAAAGCGGACGGTACCTTTCTATGCAGGGGTTAGGTTGGTTTTCGGAGGGGAGAGGAGGGGAGAAAGGCAAAAGGGTTTGGTGTTGGGAGACTCAACGGTGATGATGAAGCCCTCATCGTGCATTTCATGATAATGAAATATGGGACCCTGGCTATGGGCCGGGATCAGGCTTTCGATTATCCCGAGCCGATTCTGCGTGTGGGTTCCGTCTTCGAGGACGCGATAGAGGTCTGAGTTCATGGTTGGTGAGGTCAAAAAAGGGGAGGGGGAGGGGAAGGGAGCTACATTGCCCCATCCGCCGCCACGGAGTTTTATCAGGCGAATAGTGGCTGATAGTAAGCGTCTCCGCGTACCTCCTATTTGCAACATCCATCTTGGCGTTCTGGTGTGGTAGGAAGAGAATTGATTGAGAAGGCTCAGAGGTTTAGAGGAGGGAATTATATAAAGGTGGGGAGGGGAAGACCGTTCAATGCCAGCGTTGATATTCACATGGTGCCTGCAAATGGCGCACTCATACGGCCCTCACACAGCGATAGTACACAGCGCTCGGCGTTCCCATCCGGTCCACGGTTCCAAGTTCCCATGGAGAAGGGAGAAAGAAGGTCTGATACAAGCTCAGATTCGGGATGCGAAGAATCGGTATGCGAGGGAAGGAGAGAAAGGAGGAGGTTTCTTGATGCTAGTGTATGGGACGGTCCCAAAGCTCGGCGAATGTAGTGGCTTTTCATTCAGTTTTCCAGTTCAAATTTTCTTCTTCTCCCTACTCTTTTGAGCTTGATGCCCGGAGAGCAGATCTACCTTGTTTATTGTTTCCGCGCAGTTATTCAGTCGTGGCTTCTATCGCCGGCAGTAGCGGAAGGTAGGGCTGAAACATTGATTATGTAATGATGCCGTCAGCAGAGGCATTCCAATCAAGCACGCTAAACTTCTTATAGTATATCTCAGCCCTATGACAAAATTAAGTGTTTTCCGCTCCTCGTCCCCCCAAAACTATTGATTCAACTTTTATAGATTTTATCTTCCTAGTAAGAGGATTTCGTAAGAATTTTCAACTTGTAAAGTTATATATTAATTACTTTATTATAAAATCTGTATATAATCTTTGTTCTCAAATCCCTTCGTTAGTAATATGAGTTATTTTGAGAAGAGCCATTTCTTGGGGAGAATATTTCAGCCCTACGGGACCGGAAAACACGTAATTGCCCCTCTGGTGGAGGAGGGGTTGATGACTGCTTTGATTATCACTTTGATGATCAATATACCACCATTTACACAGAAATCCCTTCATTCATCTTTCTACCAGACTACCTGCTCTCCTTCCGATGTATCAAGTGTCATAGTAGTTTCATTTTGTTGCATCTGAAACGTCCCAGATTCTACGCCACATACCTCCCTCCAACTTCTTTCGTATTGTGGCAGCCTGGCAACTTCTCCCACAGTCCATTTCCCCTACTGGGTGACCATTGACCATATAGGTACCGGTACCGCTTGATTGATTGTCCTCCCAACACAATGGACTTCAAGGTTGGACCCGCTCTAGCTCCTGGCGAAGCTAGGACGATCCAATGGGCACCCAATCCACAGCAGCAGCAGCAGATTCCTGCAGGAAGCAAGATGAAGGCTGCCCAGGCTAGTATCGGAGCGTGTGATGCGTGCAGGGCGAGAAAGGTCGGTGCTGAAAACCCGAAGGAACCGCTCCGAAAGTAATCACGTAATCCCAGGTACGATGTCTTGCCAACGAGTCCTCAATGTCGTCAAAGTGCCAGCGTTGCGACCGCGCCGGAAGGGACTGTGTGTACACTGTTCACAGCAAGACCCGAAGACGGAAACGAACAGATACAAGGGTCAAAGAGCTTGAAGAGAAGGTCAGGAATCTAAGTGTGCTTCTAGAACAGGGAAAGAACGGCTCAACTACATCCGGCTCCAAACAAGGAAGTGTGGATAGAGATGAAGAGGGATTCGATGACGAGTACGAAGAGGTCAGCGATGAAGACGACGTACCCTTCGATGAGACCGCTCAGAATGACGGAGGCCCGCCATTCGACGGCATCGCCGCTTTCGATGCTGAAGCAATTGCGACAGCTCATACTCCAGCTCGATCCTCGAGTGGAAAGAGACCGCCTCAGAATTCTCAAAAGAAAACGTGGCCCGTCCTCCAAGGCTGGGGTGGTCCCAAGAAAATCTTGCCAGACGACATCCTCCCAGACGTAGTTGATCGGGGATTATTGACCATGGCCAAAGCAACGGAGTTATTTGATAGATACGTTAACGTTCTCTCGCCGAATTATCCTGCTGTTGTTTTCCCTCGAGGTACTGCTGCTGCCGACGTTCGGGCGAAAAGACCGATACTGTGAGTGACATCCTGCGTGGATGAGACTGGCTGCTGATACAATGGTTAAGCTTCTTGGCTGTTCTTGCTGCTGGCGCCGGAATATCGGATCCGTCTCTTAATCTTAAACTGAATCAGGAAATTTTACAAATTTACGCTACAAAAGTAGCTCTCCAAGGTCAAAAGAATCTAGATCTAGTACAAAGCATTCTTATATCTACTCTCTGGTACTACCCACCAGAACGGTATGAGCTTCCCCCATATCCAATCAATCTTCAAGATATGTGACTTACACAAGACAGCTTCGAAGAGCTGAAATTCCACCAATACATCCACATGGCCTCAACCATGGCATTGGATATCGGATTGGGAAAGCGGCCCAGGAAAGGTAGGGGCGAGGTTCCGCGAATGCCTACGACATCACAAGACTACGAGCCTCAAAAGCTCCTAGGCGTTGATGCACTTGTTTCTCACAAGAACTTAATCGACAGTTCGGCAATTGAATGTCGCCGGACTCTACTTGCTTGCTACCTCCAGTGTGCTAGGTAAGCTTGCTGACATGGCTTACTAGAATCCTAGACTAAAGATCTACAACTAGTGTTTCGATGAGTCTGCGGTTGCCCAATGCGCTCCGCTTTACGTCGTTCATGGCTGAATGCGTCGATGTTCTCGAAACATCACTGGATGCTGCACCTACCGACAAACGATTCACCGCTTGGATACGAATTCAACGTCAGTCTTTTACAAAGCGCTCGTCTTCAAGAGTCGTTCAACTGATCAATTTAGGTATCGTCGAGGAATGTGTCATGTCCTTTTCGCTTGATGATCCTGGAAGTAGGTCTCATTCTTACTCGGCTGGTTAACGGAAGCCATAGAAGCCTGGACACTAACAGGACATAGGCGCGGTCTCCTTAGAAGATATACGAGTGAAGAATCAGCTCAAGGGCTACGAGATGCAAATGCAAGAGTGCCGCGAAACTTTTGGGCCAGGCGTTGTCAACAGTATGCTGAAGTTTTCCCAAAATCATTCTGTAAAATGTGTCGTTTAATGCTTCTATTAGGCTTCTTGGAGATCAATTACCATGTCAATAATGTCTATATGCATGAGATTAGTTTATATCCAGACCACGATGCCGAGGACTTCCGGCCTCCCTTCTATGGTACGCAGCCTGCTCAGCTTTTTTGTCTCTCCTGACAAGTCAACAGTGGCGACCGACCTGGTATCACGAATTCCAACAAGCTTAGATCCCGCCTATGTGAACGCCATCCTGGAATGCGTTTCATCAGCACAAACAGTAGTCAAGATTTTTCTTGCTACGGACATCGAAACCATACGAGCCGTACCCGCTCTGCTTTACGTTCGCGTAATCTACAGCTCTGTTGTCCTGATCAAGCTTGAAATCAGCGCCAACGCCCGAGGGAGTCAAGTTGGCAAGATTCTTGATAGCAATTCCCTCAATGTGCGCTCGTACATGACGAAGACCCTGACACACCTGACAAAGGTGGTCGGCATGGAGAACAAGAACATACTAGCTGCCAAATTTTTGATGATATTCAAAAAACTGACAGCTTGGTACATGAACTCCAAATCTCAGCTTGAGTCTGGTAACCATCCTCAGCCTTTCGGGCCAAGAAGAGCAGTCGATCCTCCAACCCAAGCCGAAGAACCCGGCAGCTTATTGACTCAATCCGAGAAGGCGTTGAAAATGGACCCCAAGCCTCATCAGTTAGGACCTACTACGCCAGGCCCGTACGGAGCTCCTCCAAACAGCTTCCAACCCTTTTCGGGGCTCCCTCAGCCATCTCCGGGACCTGAAAAGACATTCAGCGACTTCAGCAGCTTTTCCGTCCCTCCAAACTCTACTTCGGATGGCATGCAGCAGTTCTCGAATGACCCCACAATAGCCGAGAATGCAGCATCACCTAGTGATTATAGTTCGCCCGAGTATTATCCACCGGGATCAACGATTCCCTTCGATTATAGTCAGATGGAGGTGGACCCCAGCATGTTCGGCCAATTGCAAGATGCCGAGCCTTTCACTTATAATCCAGACCCCAACGACTGGATGTTTGATGGGACAAACTTCATGAACATGCCTGAGTTTGAGTGGAATCCTGTTGTGCAGTGATTCAGCTTTGTTGGTAATTTGGACGCATCATAATCGCTTTTCCTATGCCATATAGTCTGCATCGATGTACTGGCACTATGATGCTTACATCTTTTGCATATAGAAATGAAGTTGCAAGACTAATTAGTAAGGCATGAATCTGCTCATTCCGCGGACCGCAGTCAGGACGTGAAGGGAATCTTTTGATGTCAACGATATTGGCGTATCCCACCCTTGGGTGTATCTTCATACTGCTTAGACAGGAACAATTTGGCCATCATGATTGCCTTCTCCGAAATGGAAAAAGGCTTTGTGTGCTTTGTAATCGATATTGCGATTGCTACTTAAGGCTGAAATTCCATCGCCTACCTCAGGGGGCTTGGCTGGTGGCTGGGAACCGACGGTACTGACACCGTATTGACACCGTTCCTAATCTGGAACGGTTGAACGAAAGCATTTGGTCTGGAGCTGGTGTTATATAATAAACGTGTATATATATAAACCAAGATTTCTTAAAATACGTATTATTTATATTACCATAATTTAAAAAAAACGGTTATTCTTATATATTATTATGGAAAGATTAAAAGATTAAAAATTCTACCTTTTTTTTCTACGCTTTTCCTTTTTTAGATGTTTTTTTGTTTATTCATCATTTCCAATTTTTCAATTTTTATTTTTTATTTTTTAATTTGCTTTTTTAATTATTTCCTTTTTCAGACGTTTTTTTTGTTTATTTATTAAAATTCAATGTTTATTTGTTTATTTGTTTATTTGTTTATTTATTTATTTATTTATTTATTTATTTATTTATTTATTTATTTATTTATTTATTTATTTATTTATCGTCGCTGCTCCTTTTATTTTCCAATTAATTTGCAGCTTATAAATTAAAATCTAATATTTTAATTCTTATATTATTTTCAAGTTATTATTCTTTTGTTATTTAAATATATATTTAAAAAATAATTTAAAATAATTAATACCGTATATAATTTTAATAGTTATTTTTAAAAATACGTTATTTATTTATTATTGTAATTATACGATTATTCTAAAAATATTGTATAATTAAATAAATATATATATTATATTACTATTTTAAATATATAATATAATAAAAATCTAATTTACGGTCTCGAGACGGTATCAATCTTGAAGACGGTAGCAGAACTGTACTGAGCTTCTGTAGCCTTCCGCTAAGGTATATTACGACTAGCGTTATACTCTACGACCACTAGCGCGAATGGAGCTTCAAAGCAACAGCTTGGAGTCTTCTCTGCTGTGGACCTTTGACAAAACCCTTAAGCTCGCTTTCTAATAAAATACCAGCATCAAAATTGCTTGAACTTGCTCGGACCTTTTTTTTGAGCGATATATGTTCGAAAAGGCTCATTGAAAGTACAGTGGACGATGGCGGAAAGAATATTATCCCGATAACGCCGAGATCTATCAGCGACGGATCAAATGCCTCCCAACACCGTTCCTCTCGAAAGGTGAGGCTATTTTGAGTCCCATCGTGTTTTCTGATGTACTGCGCATTCGTATAATCGCCACCTCTGCTTCCGCGGAATGTTTTATTTCTATCTAGACACTAGTCTGAGGCTTCAAAACCATCGTGAGGTCGAAATACCACACTTTTCTTGAAAATTACCAATACTCTCGCTTTCGTTGCATCTAGACCTTGATTTCAAAGCACCTCCTGCATCTTCCGCGTGCCCAAGTGTGGCAAGACAGGCTATGTTCATGAAAATGTTCTCTTGCTGCCTGAAAGCCTCCGTCACCTGGCGTCTTCCTAGCCAGGCGGCGGTCTCGTGGTCGAGAAGCAATACCTGTCCACAGTCAGAAACCCCCTCTTCGGAGATCCGTAACAGGTTCCTCACCTGGCGATCTTCCAGTCGCCACCGACCTTCTGGAAGACGAAGAGCTCTTGATTGGCCTCATGTCCAACGCCGCGCCCCTGGACGTCGGTCGTGCCTTCGGAGCTCGTACGAGCGAAAGCCCAATCGGGTGCCGTAGGTACAATCTCCTTGATGTCGAACTTGACATCAAACTTAATCAGCTCGAAGAATTTGTCGTATGCTTTACGTATCGCTTCGGTCCCCACGCCTGACTCCGAGTGCTGGGGCATGATAACCCCGTCTGGTGCGTAGAGAGCTAATACATCTTCGGTGCTTGCCTCGCTTAGGGCGTTTTGGTAGGAGTGGAGGACGGATTCGATGGCTTTAAGGTCTTGAGCCACTGAGCAAGTTCTTGTCAGCATGGGTGCCTTACAATCGGTAAGCCGTTTCTGGCACTTATTATGCTCCTGATATGCTGCGGCAGTAGTCCGTACAGACACTGGCAGTCTTTCCCTTCAACCTTGAACACTTTGGCGGTGTACTGCGATCTCTCTTTCTGTTCTCAATATCTGAGGTAAAGAATATCAGTTGAGACGGATAGCAAGGTCTTGTTTTATAAAAAATGTTTGAAGTGCATTGGAGCATGAATTGAGCCTGAGTCTAGGCAACTATCGACGCAATGCAATCTCAGCCCCGGAAGACAAAACAGTCCTAGCCCTGCAGCTCGACCTAGGGGCGAACTACTTCCTTGGTTACCACAAGCTTTGACTGGCTAGGACTCTAGATGATGCTCACCCTCTTCTAATCTTTGCTCCCAGGCGCTGACCAGCTCCAGACCGCCAATTTGTTCTTCCCCTCAACGCGAGCATCGCGCCCGGGTGCTTCGAATACCAAGATCTAGTCTCAGCACGGGTTGGCCCATGTAGTCGCACTAAGAATTGTGCAGCTCCTGGAACCCCTAGGGTGGATCTAATCCTTCATTACTAAGACTTCATCATCTACTTACTCTAGTGAACCTACCTCATGCCTTTGCTGAATCATTCTGACAAAGCCAATCTCTTCTCTCAGACCCTGTCACAATGTCGGCTTCACCCATGAGTGGCGATCAAACTTCACCGACGCAACCTAGCCTTTGAGCGTATGGCTCTCTCTGAAGATGTTTATACTCTCCTCACATGAAGTTTCTAAGGCAATCACCCCATACTTAGAACAATCTACGGCTCGCTCCAACCTGCAATATCTCCCACATATCTTGCTTGGCGGAGACCCAGCATGAACAGGCTTCGGTGATCTCGCCGTACTGCACTTTAAGTGCGCGAGGATTGCCTGACAATAGTGCGCCCGTCACGCATTAGTGCCATTTTAACGATTCCACACTTTGCCTATGTCGTTAAGTGGTACCTGGACGGCCGTTGGAGCAATCGGCTGCATGAGCACTCTACTTCCGCAGGCTGACGCATCCACACGAAACGCTTCAGCTACGGGACACTGTACTGCAGGCCTCGAGGCTAGTTCAAGGTCACTCAAATCTCACTCTAGACTTCATTACATTTACGAAGCATGATTGCAAATCACGACAGACTGCGCCTGCACTTAGAGCACAAACCACGAGCTCAGCATCCACGTACCACGTGTCTATCTACCCTCTCACATGCACATGGTCATAAATCAGACACGCATCTTGTCTTGAGACGATTTTTCGCCTGAAGGCTTTGTTTTCAATTACCCGTTCCCGACTAAGCTATCCTTCCCCCTTTACTAAAATGTGCCCTCTCAACACCACACATGGAAACGGCCTTCCTCGATTTCACTCACATCGATATCTTCTGAGCCTCCAGCTCGATTCCAACTCACACGAAAAGCAAAGAAAACGGCAGAAGAAAACGAGAGACTAACACCACCACAGCCAGCAGATCCAAGCCCCAAAAGAAGAAGCCTCCCCAAACACAAACCCGTCAAATACCACCGCCCATTTGCTCCCCCAACAAAGCTGCCCATATGCAAACCACAGCCAACCAACACACCTCCCCACACGCAGACTGAGACAATACACCACCACCAACACCACCACCCCATCAGCAACCCCACCACCCAACCCAAACCGAACATCCCTCGCGAAGAAACCACTCCACACCCCCAACAATAACCCAAACACCCAACACCCCCCCCCCAGCCCTAGGCTTACTACCCGCTACGTACCCACCACGCGAACCAGAGGCAAGCAAGTCTCCACCAAGAAAAAAGTCATACAGTCATGAAATTCATCCTTCAAATTATCCATCTACAATCTACCCCCCGTCCCCACTCGCAAGTGAGAGTCGCAGACTTCCACAGCTATAAACGCCCTTGAACATAACGCATGGATGCCCTATTCCCACCCCGACCTTACTCCTGCTGCCCCAGCGTGCCATATCCTATACCAGCCCCCCGTCCCCGGCGTGCAGACCCCTCCAGCGAAGCGATTCAAAATTGTTTTGCGGACTCCGCGTAGGATGCGGGGGAGAGGTTTTGGAGAAAGATTGATGTTTACATAGTACGGAGATATTATTCAGCAATCGAATTCTCCCCCCCCGTCTCGCTCCACTCGCAGCCCTGCGCGAAGAACATGCGCGCGGGGCTGGTGTCGGATTCGTTGATGATGCTGTAGAAATTCCCTATCCCCAAAAATTGGATTAGCCAAAAGAAATCGATGCAATCGGCTCAAACGACCGAAGGAATGAATGAAAGGAGAGCGTGACGTACCCCTCGGAACCTGCCACTGCCCTCCCCTGCCAATGCTGAAGGTGGTGGTCGGCGTGCCGACGTTGACAGTGACGCGGCCGTAGAAGACGAAAAACACCATTTGCATCTTGCGCGAGTTCTTGACGCGTTTCTCGCCGCCCGGGGGCAGGTGGACCATGCCCGCGCCGAAGAAGGGGACCGTGAGCGTTTTGGCGAATTTGAAGGACGCGCCGCTGATGTCGCGCATTTCGATTGCGTCCGCGGCATAGGCGATTTCTGTGCGATATACGTTAGCATGATATAGCGGGGTGTGGCAATGCAGCATGGGTTACCAGTCTCCGTGGTGTGATCCTCCTCATATTTCGCAGCTTCGGCATTCCAGCTCATCACCTGCGCATACTGGATCCCCGTCTCGGCTTCCCATGGCTCCAACTCCTCCTCCTCTTCTTCCTCCACGGCTGCAAGCTGAGGTCTCGCCCTGCGCTTACCTGGGCCTGGTCGAACGGAAGCTGATCGTTTTCGAGGCGGCGCCATCATCTCGTCCGTTCTGACAATATCTGTAATGGCTGGAAGCGTATCCGCCGTTTCCCTCTGTCCCAGGACAACATGCTCGCCCCGCCAGCTTGCTAAAGGCTTGAATGAATGCCGCCCGCTTCGAGTGACAAAGGCACCGCTGTCAGTGGCAGGGGTCTCACTGCGTTGAACGATATACGATCGACTCGGTGCCACAGATGGGGCGCGAGAGGCAGGAGCTTTGCTGTTTGTTCTGGGGGCTTTGACCTTGATGTTGGGATCTCGTTCGGATGGACCCGCTTTCCGCTTGCCTTTTGCGGCCGCTGGGGCGGCTGGCTTGGCCGCATTCTCGTCTTGGTATACTTCAGTTTTTGGTTTTTTCGGAGGTCTGCCGCGACGAGCCCCTGTGCCACCGAGTGACATTACTGACTCGTCCGGATTGCCCAAGGATGCTTTAGCGGGGCGTCCACTTGGTCTTTTGGGTGGGGCTGTGGCTCCTGTTGTCACCTCTGGCTCTGGCTCCAGGTCAAGCGGCTCTTCGTCAGGGACGAGTGCTTGATCTTGTTCTTCTATTGACTCCATTGTTACATCTGGATTCAGAGGCTCGTCATCGATGTTGGGCATATAATCATCCTGGGCGACGCCATTATCTATGCTCATCTCGTTCATGGCGCTCGCTTCCGGTTCGCCCTCATCCGAATCGGCAGCAAGATCGAACGGCCCCTTTTTGTTGCCTCTTTTACCAGTCGTAGTCTTCTTTAACCCCTTCGATGATATAGAGGAAGTATCCCGTGGAGAAAGCTTGCTAGTTGTGCGCGCCTTGTCCATAGAGAAGTCTAGCTGTCTGTTCACTGGTGGCTGCGATGGGGTCCTGCCGTTGACGTTTCCACTTGGTGAAGACAGCTGCGCGGTAGTGCGAGGTATGGGCCTTCGCGCCGATCCGGTTATGTGGGTTTTGATTGGGGAGATTGATCGTGGGATGCTCGTTCTGGCATTTCGAACGCTCCTGACCACCACATCAGGTTCTGCTATTGTGCCTTTTTTCGTTAGTAAAGCATCTTTGAGAGCAATCCATGCACCACAGAGTGTCACGAACTATGCGCCACTTACTCTGCCCAATATCCATACTATCGTCCGCAGTATACGTAGATTCATGAGCCCCTCCGTTTGGCTGAAATGCAGGCCTCTCTGGAGATGAAAACGCTGGCATGGGCTCCAAGCCGTTCTCGTCTCGCACACCGGAATCCTTCCATGTCGCACCAGTCCTCCTACACAGCGAGTCAGTACAGGCTTGTAGAGAAGGAGATGACCGCAATGCATCGGCCCATTCCTTGAGTGATATGCTTACCTTCCTACCTGGCCAACATTGTCATAGTTCAATGGAGCTCTTTCTTGGCGCGGAGTTCTGCGAGAAGGCGCCATATCCTGTCGCAATGGGATGGCGTTCTGGGTGTTATGCGATAGTGCTCCCAATACTTGCTAGCTGTTAGTATTCCAGCTGGCGTAGTCGTCCATATTACCAGAATTCGAGAAAGTGGGCGCGTCAGTTTGGTGATAACGGGCGGCCACAGGCAAACAAAGCTAGTGACCAAAAAGGGCAAGCGCGACGGACTTGGCGGCTTCAATGAACGTCGCGTCACGTCGAGTCTCTAATTGGATAAGAGAAGATGACAAGAAGATGGGGAGGAAGAGGAAGTCGAATAGCACACTCAGCTATAACACTTGTCTCTGGTGACTGTCCGCCTCTCTGTATGCATTTCCACTTTTGAACCTACATACGTCTTCTCCAGGCAATTTGGCATTGAGAAGTACTCCTGGTCACTCTTCTTGAGCATGGACGAAGCAGATTTACAAGACATTGTCCAAGAGACACCAGCACAGGATGTCTTCATTGCGCCTTCTATCCATGAAAATGCTATCTTTGCTGGACATTCATACACTCACCACTCCCCAATACCTGAGGCCATCTCTCAAAGCCTGTCAACAGAATGCGTCCTTGGGGTAGACGAAGCGGGCAGAGGACCTGTGCTTGGTAGATCTGCCCTTTGACCTTCACATACTGTCCACTGACAGCTTCAACAGGTCCCATGGTTTATGGGCTCCTGTACCTACCTTTATCGATTCATCGATCACTCCTTGCCCAAACGCACCGCTTCGATGACTCCAAAGTCCTGACTCCCGGAGTACGCTCATCACTCATGCAAAAGCTTTGTACTCAAGGCACGGACCTGTATGAAAATTGCGGGTGGGCTACAAGGGTGATGTCGGCTCTTGACATATCTTCCGGCATGCTAAGACCAGGTGGCACATACAATCTCAACGCCCAAGCCATGGATGCGACAATCGACTTGATCAAAGAGGCCTTCGAAATGGGCGTCAATGTTCGAGAAATCTACATTGATACCATTGGAAGTCCACAAATCTACCAGAAGAAGCTAGAACGCATTTTCCCCAGCACATCAATAACGGTTGCCAAGAAGGCCGATGCCCTGTATCCTTGCGTCTCAGCAGCTTCAGTGTGTGCAAAGGTTACCAGAGATGCTGCTCTTGAGGCGTGCTATCAATCATACGCGTCCGACGCGACTTCTCGAGAAGAAGGAAAGTCCTCCGCAGAAGGCTGGGGATCTGGATACCCATCCGATTCTCGCTCAACCAGATGGCTCAAGAGCAACATGGATCCGATTTTTGGATGGGGCAATGAGTGTCGGTTCAGCTGGGCTACTACCAAAGATCTACTCGAAGCCAAGGGCAGCGGTACAAAGGTCGATTGGCCTTCACCCGACGGTGAAGAGCAAGGACTGCAAATGACAGACTTCTTCGTTTTTGAATCAGAGAACGAAGATGACAAGGCGGGAGGCGAGTTAGCCACTTGGTTTGGCAAGCCCGCAATGGAAGAAGTGTTCTGACAGCGAAGGGGCCTTGTTGGACTGATCACCAAAATCTAAGAGGAGCAGGAAGGCAGTAATTTGGATACCAATCTTTTCTATCCAGGAATGTCGAGCCTGTCAATGGGGCAATTGACATTGTGGCGCGTTGGGGTTTCGCCTTGCTGGAGCATTGTATCGCATGCTTGATGCTGTAAGTACTTTTCCATTCAATATGTTTGGTTGAGCATCTGTGCAATTCACGATAAGAGCATAAACATTCTCCAATCCACGTTTTCCTAGGCCTAGAAGCAATACTATTACTGCAATTCAATGCAGGCCCATCACCCTCTTCCTGCAAGCTATTGCCTTTCATACTAACCTATCCCATTAAACACTTTGTTCTCCCACGATCTCTCCATCATGACTTCCAAAGACGAGCGCAGCTAACCTCTTTCTGACCTTGAGTGGTATAACATTTTGATGGCTCGGCCTGACGGTCAATCGCCTCATACTTTTGTGCGCACACAGCATTACTGGATCCCGTCCCACTCTCACTGAAGTCCAAATGCTCATTAGACAAGAGGGCACGGGATAGGTTGAAGGATACAAAGGTGATGAGATTGTTCACTCCATAATGCATTGGCTTCAGCCATCGATTCTCTATCGAACCACAGTTATCGGAGCCGAAGGAAGCGAAGACAAGGTCTGATGGACCTCTTTATTTATGTCCTCCAGTAAAGCTCCTGCTTGCATTCCATATCATCCAAGTCATGTGCATTGATGCAGCTTCTTGGTTATAGTTTTTTCCAAGGCTCTTTCTTCTTGGTACAATGGGCTTGGAAGATCCTTTCGACTTGGCTTCGAAAGAGGCTTTCACCCTTCTCAAAGAATCACATGAACGTGCCGAGGTCCTTATCACAATATATTATCATCATTCCGCATGTTTTCTGTTCGCTTTTCAAGCATCTGCTCAACACAAGCCTTTGTCTCGCATAATTCTTCTTTATCTTAATTCGGTCCATCCTTTGTCTTGTCGAGCATTTAGCTACCCCTCGGCTAGTCTTATCGGGTTTCCCTCATGCTTTCTTTGTTGCTACCACCAATTCGAGAAGTCAACAGACCTAGGTGTGAAAGAGGTTCTTACCTTCAACAAAGATCAACGCAGACTTTTTGGATCACGATCACATGCAGTGGTTTATGGATACTTCCTAATTCAATGGACGGCGGCGACTGGTCCTGCAAATAAGGAGACCAAAATACGGCTAGCTGGACTTTGAGGGGCCCCACGCCGCATCTGGATCCCAGTATCAAGGTATGAGTTGTTTAGACTATTCAAATACAAAAGTAGGAAATACAGCAGGAAAATCAGAGGACGTTAGTCCGCACTCGACAGAGCCGTCGGCTCCCTACCTCACTCCTTTGCTACGCTCATGGCCACTACCCCCTTCACGACAGCTTCACCACATCCAGAACCGGAAGCAAGTGGGCGAGCCAACCACTGCATTGCACTGCCCTACATATGGATGCTGCAAATTCTCCCCATTAGCATATCTGCCCCATCATTGTTGCGAACTTCCCCCTGATAGCATATGCCTCACAGCACACACATCCCAACCCTACAAAATATGTACATCTCGACTCCAAGGTGGAACACTCACATATTTCGTCGCCCCCGCCACCGTGCTCAGGAACAACCCACAATAGTGTCGGGCGGCCTCCGCCGCAGTCTCCGTACTCGGGAGGCTGAAATCGAGCTGCTCGTTGCGGGCCACGCGCCGGCTGACCGTGTACGACCCGAAGCCCGATTCCCACGTCGTTTCGACGTCCCATTTGACGGCTACAGCCGAGGCGAGCTTTGTGCATTTGGCGTCGATGAAGATTTGAATGGTCATGCCGGCGTCTTGCCCGCTGTTTTTGTTGCGAGAGTGAAGGGTGGATGGGAGGGCGGTGGAGGGGTTTGTTGAACGGGCGAGGGTTGGTATGGTGGAGAGGCTTGAGAGGAGGACGAGATATGTTGAGGGTTTCATCTTTGGGAGCGAAAGGGTATGTTGGGTCTTGGGCTTGAAAAACTGACTTCGTGGTCTTTTTCATGTCTGGCTATATGAATGGTCGTGGATGGGGAGATGAGATCAGGCCTTGTTGGACCACTTCCGGCGAGGGACGTTTGGCGGAACGGCTTTGAGCTTCGAGAAAGAAGGTGGACAAAGAACAAGAAAAAGGTCTTGTGCTCCTACCCTTTGAACTCACCCCCTGGTGGCGATTGCTACGCTACTGATCCCACCCACGAAGACGAGAAAAGAAGATTCCTCAAAAAAAAGGAGGAAGGAGTTACAGCATTCGTCCCTTCCCCCAACCCCACCGTTGCCGGCCTCGTAATGCTATGGTGCACTAGAAGAAGCGATGCATAAACGGTGGAGTGGAAGCTTTGAGGAGAACCAACAAGGGAGTTGCGTGCTTCAGTCTTCCTCTCAGTAATATCGTACAATTCAAAAACCACCTTTCCACAAAGCAGAACCTCAACGCCTTGATACCATAGCGTAGCATAGTATAGCACAGCAGCCCACCTCCGACCCCCCCTACTCCACCTTAACAGCCTCCACAACGCCCTCCCCCCCCTCGCCCCAAACACCTGTAACCCTCAACCCCACCACCTCAACCAACTCCCTCAATTCCCGCTCCGTCCGCTCCATCCCCGCGTGCAGCACCATCATCAATAAATCATTGCTCGCGGCAAACAATTCCACCTTCGTCTCGGGCAGGATGAATTCCCTGAGGATCAGCTTCGAGTATCCAGCCTCCATTGCGTCGGCGATGTGCTGGAGGATGGTTCGGCAGTCGGCTGTTGGGTGGTCGTGCAAGATGGCGCGGAGATGGTAGCAGCGTGCGCCCCTGGTGGGCTGGGGGTCGAAGAAGTCGTGAGGTTGGGGGAGGATTTGGGTGGGGAGAGAAGGGGGGAGGGTGGAGAGGGTGGAGGGGGTGTCTTGGAGGATTAGTGGGCCGGGGAGGTTTGGATAGCGGGAGGCGATTTCGTGGAGGTCGTGGCCTTTGTTGCCGCCGATGTCGATGAGGAATGGGACATGCGGTTTCGCGCCTGCGAGGAGACGGGATTGGAAGGGGTAGGTGTTGAGCCATGAGGATTTGCCAACGCGGCGGCCCGACATGAATGTGCTGTAGGTTTCGGCGAGGTCGGGGTGGGACTTGAGGTAGGCAAACAGATCGAGGGAATGGGCGTGCGAGAAAGGGGTGAGCAGTGCGGAGGTTGGGTTTTGGAAATTGGTAGACTGGAAGAAGGAGAGGAGGTTGGCGTTTGCGAAAGCTGTGGTGTCATATCTGGAGGGTGACGTGGTTAGGAACCTCCTGTTTCGCTGTTGGGGGAGACCTCGCATACAGGAGCTTGACCCCGGCCTGAAGCCCCGGCGTACTCAAGGCTTCAGTCACCGCATTGGTGCTATAACGTTGATAGCTGACTTCGGTGCATACACCCATCGCGGTAAGGACTTGCATGATGCGAGCTAAGAGATTGGTGTCCCCTTTGGACTTTCCAGTGTAGCTGGCATTCTCGGCCAATTGGGCGAGCGTCAAACCCGGTTGATTCCTGCGATTTCTGCCAATTGCCTGGGACAGTAGATCTTCTCCCACGTCTTCAAAAGGCTCCGTATCCCAAGTGTCGAGGCTCAGAATTCCCATCTCAACTGCGACTCTCAGAGCCGCGTTCTGTATTGGCTGCTCTGATATCAGTATTCTACATTTTGATACCGGGGCTAACGGGATAAAGACCTGGACATAAATCCTGAGGACGGTTTCCAGAGGAGTCTCCACGGCAGACCTGAGATCGGAGATCCTTGACAACAACTCTGAATGGGCTCTGGCCTCCGTGCCATCGTCAGCCATAATGGATGTCATGACTCTTCTGGCCATTCTCAGCCGACTCCAACGTGTCTTCCGCCCAATCTTCGATACTGTTGCTTGGGAAACCATGATGAAGAAGATAGGAATGCTATGTTAAAAAATCGCGAGATGAACTTGCTTTTATAGGGCGAGAGAGAACAAATGTGCTGCAAGTTGTTGTCTCATGAATGACGGTCAGGCAGCAGGGTCACCATGGGGACTGAATGCCTCCCTGTGGCCATCAGTATCCCTCGCCGTATCCATCTTCCAAAGAAGCATTGCTTAATGACTTCACGTCGTCCTCTAGGGCATCACTGCATATCAGTCAAACGATCATAGGCTGATCAAGCTGCATGCCCATGTGGTGTGTGTGCGAAGACCATCTTGACGTCTGCCATGAGGAGAGACTGACATGAACAGGTGGCGTAAGGAAGATCAGATGCCCAAGAAAAGCCAAGAAAAGACCAAAGCACGGAGATCTTGGATCTACAGCATTGGCTACATGCAAGAGTGCTGTTTTCCGATCATGCTGGCCACATAAGGAAATTGAAAAAGCAAGGAGCAGCAGTAGGACTTGTGCCGTGCAAGGTCCGGCATGTGTCATCCATACGTAGCAAAGCGCCAATTGGTTCTCTGTTATGGCAATCTCGTGTCTGATTAGAGACAAGGAATAAAATGGAATGAAGAAGAAGGCCTGAGAACCCCTCTGCCGTGAGACCAAATACCTTCAATCTGGATGATCCTAGTTTCTCGGAGATGATCGGTCTTTATGAATGTAAGCATTTCGACTTTCAACTTCGGCATTTGCTGGGTTCAATGTTCAGAGTGTGGTAACTGCATGGGATCATGGCCAGTTGGTTGAAATCGATAGACATCGTAAACGACAAGCGGCAGACACGAAACATGGCAATGCTGAAGCTGAAGTTGGAGTTGATATCACGGAGGCCGTAGGGCTGAACGGATATCGGCGATTTATCGCGTCTGCGCTCTTCCGCCTAAGTTGTCCAGCCTCTCTGGACAACGAGCTTCTCCGAACAGCATCAATACACTCATTACAAAGACACCAATGTGATATTCATACCATCATCACAATGGCAGTTGATCAGGACGCCAGCTTTGCAGCTTCCTCCCTCTACGCCCGTGCCCGCCTTCACACCCCTTCAGACTATACCCGTCTGCCTACCCAATGGCTCGACTCCTACGCCTCCTTCGTCCGCGCAAACGCATCCCAAGTATCCCAGCTTGAATCCGGTCTTCGCTCGGTCACATATATAATACCCGGTACAATCTCTCTCCACATTCAAGCGCCCCGGAGCCCCAAGTAGCACATATTGATATCAATCTAGGCCGCTTCCACGACACCCCCCTCCAAACCGAAACCCTCTATACAACCATCAATCTCCTAACTGCCTACCATACGCATCTCCTCGCCCCCACAACTGCCTCGCCCCAGTCGCGGTATGATCGGTTCTGCACCTCCAACAGAATATATGCGCGCTGCGCTGCGCTGCTAAGGACGGTGCAATATACCCAGCTGCTATGCGAGATGTTCGCCAAGAGATCCGGGGAGAAGGTCAGGTGGCGGGTTGTGGTGCTCCTGGAGATCGTGAAGGCGGTGTGTAGGTTTGCGATGAGCCGGGTTACTGGGAGGGGGGTTGTGGGAACGCAGATTGGAGCTGAGAATCAGGAGAGGAGGGCTGAGGAGGTTGAGGATGCTAATTCAGGTGATGGAGGGGTGGTGGTGAATGGAAGGGGGAACGAGGAGTGGAAGATGCCGCGGACGGGGATGAAATTGCCTAGTTTACCATCACCGGAGTTGGGAGAGAGTGTGACGGAGTTCCTGGGGAAGAGGGTAATCACCGCTGATGATATCAAGAGCGCCCAACGCTTGGTGCACAAGCTGCAGACTGTGCAGGGGCAATTGGCTGAAGTGATGTGGATCGTGAGACCGGTGGTGTACGCGCTGCTTCTGCAGAGGTTCCAAGCTAATAAGCGGGATTGGAGGCCGTGGATCGCGGGACTCGGGATGGAGGTTCTGAGTCGGCAGCTTGAGAAGAAGGATGTGGGGGAGAACGTGATTGGGGGAATCCGGGGGCTGAGTGTGGTCGAGAGGGAGGAAATGAAGAGGAGAGGGGGGAACATGGCGTGGTGGGGCATGAGGGGGGCTTTCTACGAGAATGTTACGAGGGGGTGGATACAAGGGGTGGCTGGAAGGTTGAAGGGGAAGATGCTGTTGGACATGGTGGGGAGGGTGGTGGAGGATTATGATTATCTGTGGGATGAGTATTATTTCTCTACTGCGACTGTGTAAAGGGATGATATTTGGGTCTTTTTTTCAGGATGATGGAATTTTTCTGTATTTCTGTGTACTTGATACCAATGAGCAAGATATCATGTGATTTCCACCTCATTAGCACTCCTTGTGTTGGCCTTCTTATGGCCACCTCTATTCCTTTTGTCTCCCATATCTTACTTCACATTCCTTTTTGGCGAAATTGGGTTAGATTGCTGCCGAGCTCCCCCGCCCAATATATCAAACATCAAATGCACTGGCTGCGCATAAGCCACCTCCCCACCCCACACCTGCAGCCCATCATGCATGGGCACACGTCGTGCTGTCTCCCCCAGGACCCTCCTCCTATGTCCCATCTCCCACCATCCCTCCCCTACCGTCCATAACCCGCCCACACTCCACCATAATCCCTAACACCAAAGAGCCCCACTCACCATGTCCACCACAACCCCCCCTCACGGACCCCAA
>JAABUQ010000936.1_pt1 | contig 65983 bp, 14 predicted proteins | sample 5560001 | NCBI WGS metagenome assembly JAABUQ01 (sample SAMN10711888, study PRJNA513371) | rock metagenome | isolation source: Antarctica rocks | place: Antarctica: Victoria Land, Finger Mt nord | collected 2015-12-18
TGTTTCGATCTCGTTGTGCGTTGTTTTATTTGTCTTTCGCTTTCTAATTTTAATAATAAAAATTCTTGCTTTAATTATTTGTGAAAAAATTTGTCGTCGCTATAATTGTAAGCCTTGAGAAAAACTTTAATGCCTAGAATTGTGTTAACGTCTATTGTATTAATTGACAAAATTGTTCGTTAAAATCTTGCAAGTCTTGCATAGATTATTTGAAATATTCGTAGTTTGCGAATTGTTATTAAAAGAAATACGCATAGTCGAATTGCTAATAAAAGAGCATGCGAGAAAGATAAATTAAACGAGACACATATAATGCAAGCTAACGAATAATTCGTTCTTCTAATTGTCTATTTGATCGATTCGAATTTTGCTAGTTAAAGTAATAGACAAACATTGTCTTTTATATTTCGCGCTTTGCGTCAAGTTTCTTAATAAAGTTCTAAAATAATGTGTGAACAATAGATGTATTAATAATAGAACGCAATTTTATCTCGAGCTAATTTTATGCTCAAGTCAATTGTCTTTAGATTTCTTCGATGTTTGTCAATTGCGCATAAAGAATAATGTTTTGCAAATATTTTATAGTCTCTCGTTCGTCTTTAGCATCTTTGACAATAAAGATCTTTGACGTTAACTTGTTAAACGTCTTGCTAATTCTTATTTTAAAGCGATTTTGCAATTCATTGATAAAGTTTAAAAAAAATAGACTTCGAAACGTTCGACGTTTAAAGTTGTTCATCTCTTTAAAATATTACGTTATGACAAAGTCGCAAAGACAAAGAGAGAAATTGTTTTAAACGACGACTTCGCCAACAATGTGTGCGTAATTATTTATGCGTTCGACAAAAATAAAGACTTCTTTATATATCGTTTTCTTGTGAGCGAAAATAATATTGTCTAGCTCATAGTTGTCTAAAACGTCTAAATGAAAGAAGCCTAGATTAAGCGTCTTGAATCGATTAGAAAATATATTTGTGTTTTCTTGTGAAAACTTATTAAAGTGTCTAGAGACGCGACGAAAATTAGTTGATTTATCTTGAGACAAACGTCATGTTTGCTTTATTGAAAAGCGTTAACATTCTTTACGCAACATAATTCGCAATTGATTTAAATCAAAGATTGCAAAGAATAAAGTTTATTCAAAAGTCGCGAAGTTGAGTTGCGTGATCGCAAGATTAAATTGCGAAAACAAAATCTATTTAAAAGTTGCAAAATTAACTTGAGCGTTAAGAGATTATTAAACGAGCTCTTGTTATTGTTGCAAGTCTATATTATTAAACGTAGTCGTATTCGATTAGATTAGCAAAGAATAAGTAGACTAAGCATTTGATTGTAAGACATTAAATTTAATATCTCGTTGCTAATATATACTAAGCATGTTGCTTAACGTCAAATAAGTTAAATGTTTATAAATTGTACAATTGCGCAACAAAGCTAAATTAATCAAACTATTGTTAATCACTTTGCAAAGAATTGTTAAAGCGTAAATTTATCATTTTAAATCTATTATTTATTTCGAAACTCGCCTAATTAATTTTAGATTAACGACCACAATTTATACTATTTTTTTCCAAGAGAGAAAGCTCGCTTTCGACGATGTAGATTGTTAACGTTCGCTAATGTGTTCTTGCGCGATTTATCGTCGTTTAATTCGTCAATCTTGTCGTTTCTTAATTTGTCGAAAGGGTCAATCATTGATTATTTAATTAAAAAGAAAAATAAAATAGAAAATGCGAATAAGAAAACGAGTCTAAAGATGCTTGAAGACGCAAGTCTATTTCGTTGAACGATAAGAACTTCGTCGAGATGCTTTAAGATGACGATCGAATTAAAAGATTTTAGATTTAGAATGTTATCAAAATAGACGTTTAGATTCTTTTGCTTAGATTGTTCGTTTTAATGTTTAAATAATTGTTTTATTAACGATTCTAATAATGTCTTCGAGATGATGTCGTTTAATGTAAAAGACAATGATGTCTTTAAAGTGACGACGTCAACTACAATAGATTGTGATGTCTTAAAAATCTAATAATTAAGAACGATAAATGATGATATCTTTGTCGAAGACTCGTTGTGAGCTATGACAAATAATAATTTCTTTGTCGAAACTTCGTTATTAATCGTATCAAATAAAGTTGTCTACTAAGATCTTTCGAATTTATTAATTGTTCGTTTGAATAAAGTCTTGTCAATTGCTCATTTAATTGATCAAATTCGCTTGTTTTTACTAAATTGGGCAAACTAAGTAGAACGACGAGTTCTACTTGTTGATTTGAATGAAGACGAACAAGACAAAAGTTTGAAGAGCTTCTTGATTCTTAGTCTAGTTGACTCACTAATGCAAGAAATATACTAATGCTTAATAGTGCAAAATTGCAAAATTTGATAAGTGAGAGCGAAAAGAGCGAAATTAATTAATTTGATTGAGAAAAACATCTTAATATGATTAGATAGACACTTGCGAAAGGCAAGCGAATGTTAGCTTTGATGCAATAATTTAATGTCTAATGATTGCGAAAGATAAACGAATGCTAACTCTAATGCAATGACTCAATGCCTAGTGATTGCTAAAGACAAACGAATGTTGACTCTAATACAATGATTCAATGCTTAGTAATTGCGAAACGCAAACGAATGTCGACTCTAATATAATGATTCAATGTCTAGTGATAAATGTGAGGCTAGATGAAAGAATTGGCGATCAATGTCGGTCGTCTAAATTAGACGAACGATTGACTCGAATCGTTGATTGAAGCTATCATTTGCTAGGCAAAGAATGACAACTAGGCAGGCAAGGCAACTAGGCAAGGTGAAAAGGCACGCAAGTGAACAAGGCAAACATCTATGATAATTGTAAAGATTATTCTCTAAGAACTAAGTTAACAATTAAGTTATACTTGATTGTTTAAAAGTAAACGCCATCAATAGACGTCAAACGCCCTCTTGTCATTTGACAAGAGCATTAGACACAAATCTCGTAACAATATATTTAACTTAACACTTTGCAATTACGTTCCATCGATTTTTTATATATTAATATGTTAACGTTGTTTACGAAACTTGTAATACTAATTTATAATTTAATGTTATTATATATCTTTAATAAATTCGCATTGTAAAACAAATATAATATTTAAAAGAGAAAAGAACTTTGCAATATATTTACGTTTGTATTGCGCTTCTTTATTGTATAATTGTTTATAATCAAGATAATACAATATTTCTCTAAAAAATTATTTATTTATTTAAGCAAACAAGTAGAAATTCGTCTCTTCTTTATATTGTGAAGCAATCGAATATAATGCAACACATTGTTAAATGCATTTAATACATCGAAATTAAATAAAAATATTACTTTCTTCTTTTAATCGCTTTATATTGTGTAAATCTTTTTTGTAATTAATTGCAATATTGTATTGATTAAACATTGTTTTTTAGCTTTAATTGTATATTTAATAAAGTATTATACGTCTTTGCGATATAACAAAGACGCTTCAATATTATTGACTCTAGTATCTTATTTAATATATTTAATAATACGATAAATTTAAAGAATAACAACTTAGAGTAATTCTTTTTTCTTAATTTGCATAGCATTATTGTAATTGTCTTTTTAAAATAAGACAATTGCATTTCTTTTTTAATATATTTATTAAATAGAAATCTTACTTAAGTTAAGACGATACAAATTAATTGTCGCAACGCACAATTAATTATATTATTAATTTTTAATGTTTTGTTAAGAGTTGTTTTGTGCATTGCTCTTATTACTTCGCGCTTTAATATTATTTCGTTATCTTTTATAAAAATTAAATAAAAGAATTTGTTTAAGTTGTTTACTAAAATTGTAAGCGAAAAAGAAAAATAAGATCGAAATATTGTTTTAATTTTATTCTTTGTTGTTGTCGCAATGTTTGTGTCGATTTATAATAATAATATAGTAAACTTAATTAACGTTCTTGTCGTTGCGTTTTTAATTACTTTGTTATTTTAAAGAGATTCTTAATAATGTTTTTTAAAGCTTTTATTTGTTTGCGAAACTTGTTTTGTTTGTGTTTTTTTAAAATTTTGCTCTTCCTATTGCATGCTCAAACGTATATTATTTACTCGCTAAAAATGCGATATTATTAATATAATCTTTTGATTTCTTTGATTATCTTTGTGCACTTTGTTATCTATTCGAATTTAATTCTTTTTTGTAATCTTGCTTACAAAATAAAGTTTTTAATGATTTATTTCAAAGCATCGAACAACTTTGTTGTGTACTTATTAATGTCGTTTTTTTTATTAAGTCGTTTATTATTGATTTGAGTAATAAATCTCTTAATATATTGTCGAACTTTTTTAAGTTTATAACTTTTTAATTTTATCTAGAACGACGTTAAAACTCTTTTTGCGTTCGAAGATTTAACACTATTCTTATCGAAAAATAATCGAATAAATTTTTTATCTTCTTATTTATATCGCAATATATTAATTGATTTGCTATTCTTTTTATAACAAACAATAAATCGATTGTAATTTAAACGTCTTAATAATCTTTTATTATAATTTCTTAAAAGAGAGTTAACATTACGTCGATTGCGCGCATTATATTTAACAAATTCTTCGAAAACAAATATTGTCTAAAATAAAAAAAGTTCGCTTAAAAAAAATACAAATTAAAATTTTTTACAATAACATTTTTGTCTTGTATGCGCAAAATTAACTTTATTGTTAAGAAACTATTTTTGTTAATAATCTTGTTATAATTATTTAAAAACAAATTGTAAACATTATAAATATTAACAAAATTATATTTTGTGTTATTATTGTCGAAATATAATTATAATGTTATTGTTTTTACATTTTTGAAATATTATATATTGTGTTAACTATTATTATTAATGCGTTTGTTAATATAGAAGCATATTTTTTGTCGTTATTTACGAACGTAAAGTTTACGCGTTTTAAGTTATATATCTTTGCTTTAACGTAATGTTGTTACAACTCTTGTATTATTAATATGTTGTAATTTTGTATCTTATTCTTTTAAAGCAATACAATTATTATTTTATTTCTTAATTTGTAAATATTATACTATAATATTCTAAGCTCGTTTTGTATCTCTATTAAAATTGCTTCGTATAATTCTTAATATCAATGTTTATTAGATTTTGTATCTCTTGTATAAAAGATATATTCTATAACAATATTGTTATTATTTTGTTATTATTTTGTCTTACTAGAGTAAATTAATTATTTAACGATTTGTTAGAGCGTCTTTTCTTAATCAATTGTTAAATTATGTTCTTTTTTATTATTACGAGAATATTCTACATACAATTTGTTTGCGTCAAATAATCAACTATTATTGTTTTACATTTGATTCTCTTCTTCGACGTCTAATTGAACGTCGTTGCGCTCTTAAGAGTTACTAGAATAATTGTTGTTTCGTTTGCTCTTATTGCTTTGACAACGTAATATAGTAACTTTATCTTTGTTGTCTTTTTTATTTTTAATTTTTTGTTCTATCTTTTAGAATACTTGAAATCGAATACTTTGTAAGTACTCTTGCAAACGTCGCATTTTTATTTTGATAAATTTAATTAATGCGAACATTAATTGAAGCGATAATCTCGCACATAATAAACGTATTGTTGTTCGTTCTTGTATTCGTATATTTAGTAATTATACTCTTAATACTTTATGCATTGCTTTATCTTGCAACTTGTATTATAATATTTTATTATCTTAATATTCGACTTATAAATTACGTTAAATTAAATTAACTTGTTTGTTATTTTTGCGCAATTTACTTATATTACAATAAAAACGTATTTCTTCTTATTGTTCTTTCTTGTAAGTTAAGTTATCTTATTAATTTTCAATTCTTAATATATAATTTTGCATAATCTTTTTATTGTTTTCATCTTCTTTTTCTTTATATTTTTAGGCATGCTCTTTACTTTAATATTGTACATTATTATTTTTGCGCATTTACGACGCAAAATTGTCGCAATAAATACGTTCTTAACTTAAAAATTACTTGATTTCAAAATTTTTCTGTTACATTTGTTATTAATTTTAAAAACTATTATTCTTTTAAAACGTCTTATTCTTTGTATGTTTTTTGCGTACTTAATATATTAACAATATTTAGATCGCGTGTTAATGCAATTATCTTTATTGCGCTTATCTTATATATTCTTTTTGTCTTTTTCTTTCTTTTAATTTACGTTATTAATTTTATTTTTCTAATTAATTGTTGCTTTAAGAGTGCTTGTTTAATATTTATTTTAATTTTTATCTATACAACTAATAACGAGCTTTATATTATGCTCGTTTATGTGTTTGCATCTTGTGCATCTTTCTTGACTTTTTTTACTTTTTTTAGTCGATTTGTTGTCTTTTTTGTCTTTTTTAATCTCTTTAACACAAATTTTATATCGATTCGTTTATTTTTGGCGAAGAATTCGTTGAATTTGCGCATAAGCTTTTTAACAAAAATACATTACTTAATTAACGTTATTATCGAAATTATTTCGAACGCGTTTTTTTTTTTAAATTTATAAAGCTTCTTGATTTTTATTATTTTCGCGATAATCTTTGTCGCAATTTGTAATAAGTCACGTTGAGACACATTAAGAGCGTCTTAATTACTTGTTGACGTCGCGTCGATTACGTTAATTTAACTCTAACAATCGAGATAAATCGTGGGCGTTATTGTTAGTAAGATCTTCTCTCTCGTTTCTTCTCGTATAATGAGATAGTATAATATCGATTTTCGCAATCTTCTGTTATTTTTACTAAATATATTAAGAGATTAAACAAAACAATTATAAATCGAAAAATTGTATAAAGTAATTAGATATTTAGCTAGATAAAAAACTTGATTTTAAGAGATATATTATTTAAAAAGATTAATGCAACAAGAAGAGTAGTATACTCTCTACTAAGACTATCGAATTCTAAATAAGATCTAAGAATAGACGTTAATAAACAACTCTTTTTAATATATATTACGTTAGTTAGCAACTACAAAGCAAAAATATAGTAGAATAAATAAGCAGATTATATTTATAAATTTTAGCAATTGCAATCTATATATAACTTTAAAAAAGATTCTAGAAGTATTTAGAATATTATTAATTACTGCTATAGAAATAGAAGCAAAATTATTTTCGAAAGACTTGCGATTGCAATACAAATACTAGACTAATTGCGTCGATTCGATTAGAATCTTGATAATTCGATTCGAATCGAATTGAAAGTTCTTGACAATTCGATTCTATTCCAAAACTTGAAGTCGAAAATTGAATCGAAAAATCGACTCGAATTGTCAAGATATTAGTTTTATTATAGATTATAATTAATTTGTTTAAAATCTTAGTTTTACATTTTTTAAAAAGAGAGAAACATTAAATAGTATTTATAGAGTCTATAGAGTCTATAGAGTGCAAATAATATATTATAGTAATAAATAGCATCTATAGAGTCTATAGAGCGTAAAATCAACAATAAATTAATAGAAAATTAATAAAAAAATCTATAATAATTTTAATAATTTGGTTTCGAAAATAGTAATTCTTGACATAATAACGTAGTTTTTGATTTCTTGATATTTCGATTTAATTCCAACTTTTGGAATCGAAAATCGATTCAATTCAATTCAATTCAATTTCAAAATACATAGATCGAATCGATTTTCAATTCGATTTCTATAGTTGATATTGACAGTTCGATTCGATTCCCAAAGTTGGAACCGAAAATTGAATCAACGATCAGTCTAAGAAATACTATCGAAAATACTATAATCGATCTAGTCTAGTGTCAAGTACTATTTGATTCAACATTACATAATTGAATTAGATAGTATTAATCTATATATATAGTCGAGCAAGTCTCTAGCTCTATACATAGTAACTAAGCATTCCACTATCTATTATTTTAACAAATTATAAAGCTCGAAATAGAACAAATAACTTATTTGTTTATTAACTAGAATGTCTAGAGCATAGCTAATAAATTGAATTGATAATAAACTTATAACTACTTCTATTAGCTAAGTTCTTAATAATTTCTAATATATAGAAGTTGATAATTAATTGTCCTAATACTTAAATGAGTCTTTAAGATCTAGAATATTAATACAATATCGAATACTATTAAACCAATAATTAGAAAGACTATTGAAACTTGTCGAATAGTTGATTGCTTAATTAAAGTACTCGAACAACAAGAATCTTTAATTATTAACAATTGAATAGCTAATATCTAGTTAAAGATTCTAGATACAAACCCTCTACTAAAGAGAGCTAGTATTATTGTGAAAACAATTAAATTTATTTTATTCGCAATTTATTGCTTTGCTTTTGTTAAAGAATGCTAACTATTTTTATTAGATTTCTATTAATAATAAGTTTCTAAAGATCGGAGAACTAATTAAGTAACAACTATACAACTAGAAATCGATTATTGGATAATTAGTAACTAGTCACAAACGTATTATTAAAGCGAGACAAGCTTTTACTTTAACATATTAATAAGAGATCTAAATTACTCAATCTTCTTGAATTTTTGTATTTTCTATCTATTGCAAAATTTTCTTACTAATAATCGAATAAGTCAATTTGTTAGCTGAATAGCTAGACCAAGTGCTAGTCAACTTCTCTTATTACAATATACAAGATAAATCAATAAACCGCGAATATTTTTCGAAAACTAAAATAACTTTATTAGCTATTCTAAAAGTAGCGCTAAGACGCAACTCTTAATCAAATAATATTTAATCTTATCTAAATAAGAGAGTTGAAAAGATCTTAATTATCTCGAAGATGCAAAAGATTTAGATCAAAAAAACTAGTATTCAATCTTGCCAAAATAAGAAGACTAGAAAGATTGATTTAACAATCGCAAAAATATAAAAGAACGTTGTTATCTTTATAATTATAGAATTAAGAAAAAGAATAAAAGAATTAAGTAGTCTAGTCAAATTCTAGATAGTCAAAAAGCTTGATTTATTGTTAAACAAAAACAACAATTTAATCAAGAGTTCTCTACTAGACTACTAGTATACATCTCTATCTATTAAACAAATTAAGTCTATTAATTCTATTCTTATTTATATTTGTTACAATCTAAAGATAGAACAACAAAAATATAAAACTTCAAGTTATGTAAAAGTCTATTAATTGTTTATCTATTAGAACTTTGTTCAAGCTAAGATTAACAAAATTAATTAACTTAGCACTATTGACGAAAAGCAATATGTCTAGGAATCTCAGGTTTTCTTACTCGAGTCTTTCAAAAAGTACTTATTAAACTAGATATTTAACTCGAGATTTATTAATTATTAGATCTTTGTAATCTAATAGCTAAAATATCTTTATCGAAATCTTTATTGCGCAATTGCGTATTGTTATTATATTCTCTGATAATAATATTTACTATCTACGAGTTATTAACAAAACTCTAGAATAACTGATATTATTAATATTATTATAACTACTAGTATTTTGTCTTATCTTTAATAGCTCTTAAATAGATTTCTAAAATTAACAATAGCGTAAGCTTTCTTGTTTGAAAACAAGATATATTTGAGACTCTTAAATAAATTAAGCTCTAGAAATATATTAGCTTAAAGATTTAATTCTTTAACTTATCAAATATTATTATTAAAAAACAAGCAAAATAAAATATAGACAATAAAAAGTGTATAAACACTCTTTGCAATATTGTTAATAAAAAGCTATATTATAATATTAAGAGTATCACTTTAATTAAAGTAATTTATAAGAAGATTGTTAAGAAATACAAGTTAAAAGAGTTGAGTATACTAATAGGAATTTTTATTAAGTTTGAAACTCTAAAGATCTCTAGTTGCTAGAATATTAATAAATACAAAATTGAGTTTCGCAATACTATTAATAAAATGTCTATCTATTTCAATAGTCTCTTTATAAATAAGAACTAGCTTGTTTTTAAATATTTAATTAATCTTAATAACTCTATTAACTTCTTTATTAATTGCTAGATATTCGAGTATATATTGTTTAACAAAGATAAAATTTACAAACAAGAACTACTCTTAATTATCTATATCTATAAGACTTAACACATCAATTCAATTAATATCTCAACTATTAATAATACTATCTTTATTTCAATAACTATTAAGCTTGCCACTATTATCAAGAATACTCTTCTTATTGCTAGCAACTCTAGATTTATATATATTAATCAAAAAAAGTATACTAGTTGGAAGAAGATAGATTACTAGAAAACTAATTGCTAGAATACGTATTTCAAAATTTGTCTTATCTTAAAGAAGATTAAAGAGTTCAATTATTAAGAAAATTAAAACAATAATAGAAACAAATATTGTTAAAACAATAACAATCGAAAGAATAATCGAAAGAAGTTCAAGTTCAAGAAAAACAAGAACAAAGATAAGTTCAAAAACAAGAACAAGAACAACAAAAAGTAAAACATTATTAGAGCAATAGATTATAGAGATTATCTTGTTTTTATTGTTGTAACAATTCTATTTGCAATTCTTAGATTATCTATATTTATAGCTACTTAGAGACTTGTCTACATGATTATATTTCTTCTAGATATTTAAAATATATAAGATATATATCTGTTTTAGAAGAGGGAAAAAGACTTTTTCGTTTCGGGAATAAAAATAAAAATTTTAAAGTCTACAAGTCAAAGAGTATAGTTATACAATTTAAACAAGTCTGCGTACGCATCTAAGAACAACATAGTTGCAAAAATATAGTTGTTTGTTGTTATTGTCGATCTCGATAGACGGAAAACGCGTTTTTAGAAATCAAACTATTAAACAAACAATTATTAATTCTTCAAATATCTATTTAACACAATTATCTACTATATCGACTCTCTCTTATACAATATATCAGCAATTTTACAATTTACTGTTTTAACTGTAGAACAAAAGCTAAAAATATATTGCGCAGAGTTTTTATATTAAGACTAGCAACAAATTCGACAAATAGCTATTTTATCAATCCTATTGCCAAGTTACGTAATAAAAAACTACAAACAAACGATAGAATTTTTTTTTTATAATAATACAATTGCTTTAGCATTTTCTTTTTAGAGTATAGCATAGAAAATCTATGTATAGTAACTATCTATACAAGAAAAGCTACAAATAGATCTGCAAGAAATATAAAGTAGCAACGTCGACTTAAAAGTCTATAGATTATATAATTCATTTCTTAGACAAAATTATTGATTTAAAAGTCGATATAAGCCAAAAAAAATAACTAGCTAAAATTAGAATTAGAATTAAAATCAAAACTAAATTTAAAACTAGACTTGAAACTAGAAACTACTTTTTTGTTGATAGATATATATATAGATACAGAAGCAAATATAGATACAGAAGCAAATATAGATACAGAAGCAAATATAGATACAAGCTTTGAGTTGGTATCTACTATATCAATAACAAAAGTAGCAAAAAATATGTTTAGAGCAAGCACAACTAGAAAGAATGTATTCGTATTTAGAAAACTAGAAAAGACTAAATTAAGAATTGTAAAAAGAAAAACACAATTTTACTATTGTCTATATTTGCTTCAAAATATACTAAAGACTCTATTCTAGTTATAAAAGACAATTATATATTTAATATAACAAAAACAATAATTGTAGAATCTATAGATACAATTTTAGAAAATCAAATATTTTAAAAAGCAAAATTTGATCTAAAAGATTCTAATTCAATTGTTAGAAAGCAAAAAGTACAACGATTGTTTGTCAAATATATAACTAATAATTGAGAATAAACAAATCTAGACAAACAAATTAGCAAGACAAAAGAGAAAATCGAGAAATTGATTATTATAGCAAAGATTATTAAACAAAGAAATTCTTTGAAACAAATCTTAGACTACGTAACAAGTGTATTTGAATACTACTATATCGATTTAATACAACAATATATTAACTATTTAGAGAAATTATTCGAATTAAAGCTAGATTAAATAATAAATTGTTTAGACAACTTAAATAAGACAAGAATACAAGAATATTAGAAAAAATCTACTAGAAATTTGAATTATGCAACAAAAGCAAACTAGATAGAGACATCGATTTCATATTAGTTTATTAACAATATTACAAATAATCAACCTATTTAGATCTTTATAGAAGTTAGAGCTTGAATGAAAATAATTAACAAATTTAAAAATAATGTCTATAAGCTTTAGAAACAACAAATTGCAACTAATATTTAAATAATTTCAAAAGCAAATATAAGAAAAAGACATTTAGGTAGAAGAGTATATAAATAAAAACTCTATAAAAAGACCAAACAATATTAACAAAGCAATAGAGAAATCAATTCTATATATAATATTAACATCTATAAAAGATACTTCTACAATTATAATTATAATTAAAAAGTCGAATACAAACAAATTGCTAGAATATAAAGACAAATAGGAATTACTATTGTCAAGAGCTATAATTAAATGCAATATTAAATAGTATAAAGCTGTATTGCACACTATTTCTGTAGATATAGTAAGAGAAGAAAGAATATTGCAAGATCTATAAACAAATATAGAATTATTTAATAATATCTTTGGAAATTTTAGAGTTAAACAACGGTTGAACAACGATTTGACAACGGTTTGACAACTATAGATGTCTATAGATGCCAATTTGGATATAGGAAATTTTTCAAATTTTAAGAAAATTATTTCAAGTCTCGAATCTAGCTCGATCGAGATTTTAACTCTTGGTGTATCAAGTAGTAAGATATCTAAATCGTTGATTTGTCAATACGTAAAGTTGTTAAAACGTTTTTCCATTAATTTTATTGATAATCCAAGATTTTAACCTTAAATTAAATGTTTCAAAATATTTGGGAACTCTCTAGCTTCGCGACTATCGACGCTTTAAAAAATTGAATAGCAAAATAATGCGATTTACAAAAATTGTATACGCATGTTAGATTCCTCCTACTAGCGCATATATAATAGATTAAATATAGCTAATATTATCTACTTAGAAAGAATAGATTAAATAATTTTTTTCTTGTTAAATTTTTTTCACAATCGTCACGCAATTGTTGTTCAATTCTAAAATATATTCTTGCGATTGTTGGTTGTTGAAGCATCCAACGGTTGAATAACCAAAATTTGGAATTCTCGAACATATAGCTTATCTCGAATACAAATCTTTGACTCGAGATAAGCTTATTTCGAATACAAAATTAAATCCAAGATAATCTTCGTATATGTCTAGCATAGACATCGCGATTATTCTAATTTCTATTGCTAGAATCCACGTACATCCGTATTTGGTAAACCCTAACTTTAGTCCTAGGTGTACCTAGATCTGCCATAACAAAAGTCGCAGTTTTCTATTACTAATATCTGGGCTTTGTGCGAGATCAAGATCAGAGCTCGTGGATCTTGCACCACCTGCGGGGATCTAGAGATCCAAGTCAAGCTTTGCGGGAGACGGCCTTGGCATCCCCCAACATTGCGCCCGTGAATGCGCCTGTCCTGTATAACAATCATGGTCTGCCTACGTGAGATGCGCACACGTTCTCTTGATCCATCAGATTTGTCCCAAAAGTAAAGTTTGCTCGAATCGACGAAATCTAACGTTTAAATCGAAAAACGTGATGATTTGACGCAACTATGCAACTAGCGAGCAACTGCAAACGTTCGTGCGCATCGCGAACATCAAAACTTTACGCGCCAAGACATAGTCTAACTCGATTGGGGTTTCGCAACTTTGTCGAACATGAAGAAAACAAAACGAGCTCTTTGAGCAGGTCCTGCTTCGACAATACTAATTTGAGTACGTAGGGTAGTTAGATCTGTGAGATCTGCAGAATCTTGCAAATATCTTGATCCCTATTAGCTCGATTTGCCTCCCGAAACGCGGATGTATACACTTATTTTATATATAGCATAGACATCGCTTTATATAAGAATTTTTTTTAATGCGCAAACAGGAACTAGTAGAATATATATATTGCGTGCTCTAGAGTTATTTAAGATCTATAATACGTCTCCATTTAATAATACAAAAAAATAGATTTTCGCATTGTAAAATTCAAGTTCTCTCATAATATATACTATAAATATATCTAACATAAATTGAACATTATTTGTTATCTGTACAACTTAAGCTCGAACTTACATTTACATTATACTTTAGTCTTGCTTATACTTAATTTAAATCTCAATAATAATATATTTTCTTTTATTAAGAGCTTGTTGTTCTTTTCTAAGATTGCTTATATATTAGCAAAGAATAAAAATTCTTTATTGCTTAAAAATCTTACAAATTAAAAGAATTTACAAGTAATTTTGCAATATATAACTAAAATTGAGATTACAAATATATTTTATATATATTAGACTCAAGCTAATTTTTTTAGAATCTTGCAAATATGAAAAAGAATATTTTTTATATTAACTCGAATACAATATCAAGTTTTTTTAATATTAATAATATTGCTTTTGATAGCAACAAAGTAAATAAATTTGCATTAAATAATTATTGCAATCTCGACAAATTATTGTTTATAAAATTTAAAAAAATAGATTGCATGTCAAAATAATAGATAATAGAACGCTTAGTTACTATATAGAAGTTGGAAGACTTGCTCGACTATATATATTGATTCATGCTAATCGATTCAATTACGTAATGTTGGGTCGAATAGTGTTGAATCAAGTAACATCTAATACTAGATCAAATTGAGTACAATATTTCGATACTTTTATTTAATCTAAGTTTAAAAATTAGCTTCTATATAAATTATATTTTATATTTTATATTTTATTAAGTTCAAAGTTTATTAAAATTTCTAAGTCTCAAGTATCTTTCTAGCAAAAGTAAAAAAAGTGTATAAAAGTTTTCTATTAGCAACTTATGTGCAGACATACGTATATTTACGACTTTAAAATTTAGTAAAACTCGAAGAATATATAAAAGACAAAATCTATATTAAGAACTATATAGACGTTGTCAATAATATTCGATAACTATATTAGTAGAACAAGAGAACAATAAATGCAGATTTAAATAGATAATGCAAAGATTAATAGCAATAAATATAGCAACTATTTAGTTGCAAGTTATTCAAATAATTAAGTCTAGTATTTATATTTAAGATTACAAATAATTCAATTATTAACTTAGTTTAAGAACTTGTCAAAACGCTTTAAATACGTTACGATAGAGAACTTTGATTTGCATGTTAGCTATTTGCTTCTTAATAAAGATATTTTTTAACTTAATCTAATTATTTGCGATCTTTTCGCGAACAAACTAAGTTTGAATACTTATATACTTTGTTCAAATATATTGCGCAAGATTTTTAGTAAACGCTATTGTTCTCTAATTGTTGCAATATATAATAATAACAACTAGACACAATATAGAAGTTGTTAAAAAAAGTTTTAATAATAACAAAAGTTCTAAACGTAAGCAATAACAATAAAGATAAATAAAATAGTTGCAACTAGTTTAACAACACTTGAAGCTAAATAATCTTCTTAACAATTTGCGTTTGCTCGATATACTTAATTTCGCAAAAAGATAGAGCAACAATTAATTAATATTTAGATAATTAATTAATAATAGCATTCTTTAAATTGAAGACGTTTCTAGAGATAAAACGACAAGTATCTTGATTCTCGTCTTAGTTAACGTCGATATAGCTTGACAAAGAATAAATACTTTTACAAAAAGTAAGATAAAGATTAAAAATATCTCGAAAATGACAAAATATTTGTTTAACAATCTTTTAATAAGCGTTAATAAGATTGAAAGTATATTTGCTTATTATTAGAATAACAAAAGCAATATTTGATTAAGTATCTAGCATCGCGTATATAAAAAAATCAATATTCGATTAATAAATATAACAATAATTTAAATCGACAATATAGTTCAAATCGACAATATATATTTTGAATATATTTACAGAAATAGTTACTAATTTATACTTCTATATTTCGTAATTTTTTAGTATCTTTTTTAGATATACTTTTTAACTCAAATAGAGAATTTAAGTTGCAAAATTATATTTAATTTTAATTTCTAAATCCTTCTAAACAATATCTAAGTTAATTATTTTGAATCAATTAATAAAAGTTCTCTTAACAATATTAATGAATTTTTATTAATATCGACAATTAAAAAATTGTCTATATAGATAACAATAATAGTAGAGCTATTAGTAAAAACGCTTAAATCGAAGTTTAATAAACAAAAATAGTGCTTTTTTAGAAATATTGCAAGATTATTATATTATATTCGAGACAATTGTTTTAGTTTATAAAGAGCTTTTTTAAATTAACAATTTTTTTTGTTTTGTTTAAAATTGTAAAGCAACTCGATATAGATTTCTTTATTAATATTTTTGTAAAAAAAAATAGTAACAACGTTTATTTACTTTAGATTCTAATTGTTAACAACAATAAAGATAAAGATAATCTTATAATTTATAGACTTAATTATAATAATAAAGATTTTAATATAATTTAAATTTTTGTGTTGTTTAAAACTTCTAATAACTTAACAAACTTTATAATAAAAAATCTTGTTATTAACTTTATACTTAATTTTGTAAATTCGTCTATCACAAAGTATATAGCGCTCGCTAGATGTTAAGCGAACAATATAAATATTATTCTTTTTTAAAAATTTAAACTTGTTTTGTTTAACTAATTGTTAATTTATCTTGCAATAAATATTTGTTATAACTTTAATATAGATCTTAAACTTATATAGCTCTAATAATATAGTCTTAAACAATAGAGCAAAAAAGTTTATAAATTTATCTTAATATAATCGAAGCTTCGAATATTTTTGCAACGCTAAATTTAGATTTTAAAGCAATATTAAATTTTAAAACGTATTTGATAATTTAGTAACTTTTAAAGACTTATTGAAATTAATAGAATTAAAAAGAGTATTGTCTTCGAAATCAAAAATAGAAAAGAATTTAAAATAAGTAGTATTTTTAAAATCTAAAAAAGATAAGATTGTAAATAAGATAAATAAATTCTCTAACTTATTACTAGAGTTTTCGATCTTATTTAAGACCAAAATAATTCTTTGTTGCTCTTATAATATTATTATAAGATTCAAATTAACTCTTACAAAGTTTAGAAATTTGTTAATAATATTAATAGTATTCGATTATTTAAGAAAAGATAAAAATTAACAAGTATTGTTGTTTTAATAATTAGCTTTGTTGTAACTAATATTTAAGCAAAGTAATACTTGTTTGTTGTCTAGTTAATAGATCTTTAATATATGTTAAATCTTTTCTTTATTATTTATTATACAATAAATATATTCTTTCTTATAGTTTATTAGTATTAAGAGTCTAATGCGATTCTAAATTTTTTGTCAATTAATACTTGATTAAATTTTTAGTATTTTTTTGCTAATTTATGCGTCGAATACATTTATAGTTATAAAGATGCTCGATACTTATCTTAAAAGAAGTAATAAGATATTTGATAACAAGAACGACATTGCAATACAAATTAACTATTTAATTATCTTCGATTAAAGATTAATAATTAAGTTAGTATCTTTTATTATAATGTTAATTTTTTGTATTAAAGTCTAATTAAGACGTTTAACGCAATTGTTTATTTCGGGAGAGACGACAACAATAGACTTTGTTTATATTTTGCGCTTCTTGCGTAAAGCTTTAAAAACTTTATTTATATATTTACTTCTATTGTTAACGCGAATGCCAATGCATTTGTTATCTTTATACTCAAATTTATTAATATAATATTTAAAGAAAATTAAAAGACTAACTTTATTCTTATTCTTAAGACATTTTATCTATAAGCATTTAATCTTATTATTTAGCTAAGTATAGACGTAGCAAATAATATCGAATTTGTTTAGAGACATAAATTCTATAATATCGATATAAATAAGACTGTTTTTTTAGCAATCAAACTTGATAGAAATTCGATAAAATATTGCTTTAACTCTTGCGCAAACGCAAAAAACCCAAACATTATTTGTTAAGAGCTTTGTAAAATTAAAGATATCTCTTCGAACAAACTAATAGATATTTTGTTTGTCTAAATAATTAAGACGTTTGTATTATATAATTATTGCATCTTTATTAATTACTAATAGAACAACAATAGAGACAAAAAATACAATAAACGTTTTTAAATTTAGAAAGTAAAGATTAAAGTTTTAAACTACTTGAACTTGCTAAGTATCGATAAAGAATTTATAATTAATAATTTTTCAAATAATATTAGCGTGTTTAATTTAATTATAGAAGATTAAATTGTACTAAAAATTCGATATATATTAGATATTGTAAATAGTAATATATCAAGCTTTGCTATTTTTGTAACAAACAAAAAGATAGATAATTCTAGTATCTATAGCAATTAAAGTGTCTTTTATATTTTCTATTATTCGATAGAATATTACTAAATAGAACACAAAGATACTAGAATTTTCTATTATATACTAATCGCATTTAGTATTAAAGACTGACTTGTATAAAAGATAATTAACAACAAGAGCTAGCGTAATACTTGTAAATAAAAACAATTTAAAAATCGAAAATAAGATTGTTACAATAATAAAGACAAGGTAACAACTATAAATTATTGCTTTAATAATTTTCTATTCTTTGTTATTGTTGTTTTTGTTCTTGTTTTTGTTAAACTTAAACTTGTTATTATTCTTTTTAGATTTAAATCTCTTTTAATCTTTTTTTTAATTATTGTAGTTTTAACAATACTTATTTTTATTATTGTTTCGATTGTTATTAAAGCTATTGTTCTTTAAGACGAGACGCAATTCTAAATATAAATTCTAGCAATCTAGTTCTTAATAATCTATCTTGTCGCAATTTGTGCATTTCTTTTGTTTAATATATACAAAGCTAGAATTGTTGACAACAAAAGGAGTATCTCTTGTAATAGCAATTAATTTAATAGTTGTTATCGAGATTAAAATACTATTAATAGCTAAAATATCTATTAAATTAATATATTGAATTTTGTAATTGTAAATAATAGTAAACAATTTTTGCTTTCGAATTCTATTTTTATTAAAGAACTTACATTTAGATATTTATTAATTAATAAAGAAACAAGCAATATTATTAAGATTAATTAAATATTTGAAGATAAGTTAATTCTTATCTATAGCTAAATTACTTAAATAGATAGATAATTTATTAATAATATTGCAAAATTTAATCTTGTACTTGTTAATATTTTAACAACTAATAGTTTTAAGAGACTCGAATTTGACAAAGTTTTTTATTAGTATATTTGATTCTTTAGACTTATATATCTTAACAATCTTTTAATAAGTTTCTTTAACTAAATCGATCTTTTTTACATTATAATACAAATCTCTATTAATAGTATTTTAAAGCGCATTTATATATAGACTGGCCGCGCTAACCCGGAAATGTCACGTGCAAATGCCAAGACCCGGGTCAAAAAAAATTCGAAGAATCGAATCGCTCAAAGTAGTTTAGTCGATTACTATAAGTAGTTTAGCGCGCTTCGCGCTAAACTACTTTGAGCGATTCGATTCCAAAAAATCGTCACGATCCGATCTTGGCGCCGGGTCGGGCTAGAGGGGTGATATCATAACCCGGCCCGACGATTAGTCTATTTATATACTTTTTGTTATTAGCATTTTATTTGACTTGTTCTTCGATAACAATATTAAGCGAATTAGCAAATCTAACGTTTAAATTAATATATTTTTAAAGCTTAATTTATTTAAAGACTTTAAACAAGTCTTGTTTCTAGACAAAAAAGCTTACACTATTGCTAATTTTAATAATTTGTTTAAGAGCTGCAAGAGATAACGCGAAGATATTAGTAATTATAACAATATTGACATAATTTATTATTTTAGAGTTCTATTAATAGCTTGTAAACAATAAATAATGTTTTTAATAAATATAGTAAAAATATACAATTGCGCAATAAAGATCTTGATAAAGATATTCTAACTATTAATTACAAAGATTAAGCAAGTTAATAGATCTCGAGTTAAATATCTAATTTAATAGATATTCTTCGAAGAGTTTAGATAAAGAAGATAGCTAGATATATTTCTTTTTGTTAATAGTATTAAGTTAATTAATCTTGTTAATTATTGTTTAAGCAAAGTTTTAATAAATAAACAATTAATAGACTTTTAAATAAGTCTTGTAATTCTATTATTCTATCTTGAGATTATAACAAATATAAATAAGAATAGAATTGATAAACTTAATTTGTTTAATAGATAAAGACATATTAATAATAGATAATTTTTAATTAGATTGTTGTTTTTGCTTAATTGTAGATACAACTCTTTAACTATCTAGAATTTGATCGAGTTACCTAATCTCTTTATTCTTTTTTTTTCAATTTCGACAATTATAGAGATAACAACGCTCTTTTGCGTCTTTGCGATTATTAAATCGATCTTTCTAGTTCTCTTATTTTAACAAAACTAAAAGTTAGTCTTTTCGATCTAGATCTTTTGCGTTTTCGCGCAATCTTTTTATTTAGATAAGATTAAGAGCTATTTAATCATAAGTCGCGTCTCGACGCTACTTTTAAAATAATTAATAAAATTATTTTAATCTTCAAAGTATATTCGCGATTCAATTTACTAATTTGTTTCTTATATTGTAGTAAGAGAAGTTAACTAGCACTCGTTTCAATTATTGAGCTAGCAAATTAACTTGTTTAATTGTTAATAAGAGGATTTTTGCAATAGACAAAAGAACAAAGATTAAGAAGACTAATTAACTTAGCTCTTTTATTAATGCGTTAAAGTAGAGTTTTGTCTTGCTTTAATAACGCGTCTTCGACTAATTATTAGTTATCTAATTATCGATTCTTAGTTGTATAATTGTTATATAACTAATTTTTCGATCTTTTTAGAACTTATTATTGATAAATATTTATTAAAAGTAATTAGCGTTCTTTAACAAAAGCAACGAGTCGCAAATAAGATAAACTTAGTTGTTTTACAATTTGTATTAGTTTTCTTTAGTAAGATGTTTGTATCTAGAATCTTTGACTAGATATTAGTTATTTAATTGTTGATAATTAAAAATTCTAGTTGTTCGAGTAATTGAGCGATCGATTGTTTAACAAGTTTCAACAATTCTTTAATTATTGTTTCGACAATATTAGATATAGTATTAATATTTTATTTCTTAAAAACTAATCTAAATATTAAAACAATTTAATTGTCAACTTTTGTATACTAGAAATTAACGAGAACTTAGCTAATAGTAGTAATTGTAAATCTACTGTCAATTTGATCTATTAATTATGCTCTAGATATCTTAATTAACAAGCAAATAAGTTTTTCGTCTTGTTTCGAGCTTATAATTTGTCAAAATAATAAATAGTAGAATACTTAGTTACTATATAGAAGTTAAAGAGCTTGCTCGACTATATATATGCGTTGGTGCTAATCGACTCGATTACGTAATGTCGAGTTGGGTAGTGCCGGCCAAGTAGTAACTCGGCACTAGATTAGATCGAGTACAATATTCCGACATTCATCTCTATAATCTATACTTATTCTATATTAATTTTATATTAATTTTAAGCAAAACTTTATTAATATTATTAGATTAGCAATTGTATCTAGAGAATGTAATTAAGTTGTAATATTAGAAGTGTAAAATTATTATAATATATCGATATATCTATATACTTATGCAAAGAAAAATTTTCACTTTGTATACAAAAAAAGTATTATATTAGATGTTACGTTAATCAATATATCAATTAAAATGTTAATTGACAAATATATCTTCAATATAGATTGTATTAATATCTAGAATATATTCGACTAATATCAAGTAATAGATTTAACTCTCTCTTGTAGCAATCGACAACAAAATTACTTAAGTTACTCTTTTATTGTTAAAAATTAAAAAAATAAACAAAGCAAATAAAGTTTGACAACAAAGTTTCAAAATATTAAATATTGCGAGTATACATATTTAGATACTCTTTGCGCATGTCTCGCATACAATAAAGTTAAACTTGAGGATATTAATAATTTTTATTGTTATTTAACTTAATTAATATTTCGCAATCGAAATTGCAATTAATTATAGCTTGAACTTACGCTTACTATATATTAAGTATATATAGAATTTGATTATTTACAGAGAAGCAACAAAATTAAGACTAGCATTTGCAATACGCAATTAAATATCTATATTCTAATTAATTAAAAACAATTCTCGTTTTTTATGCTAATTGTACGCAAAGATTATACTTATTATTTGTTATATTTTATTAAAATATCTCAAGAAATTGTTAACAATATAATTTAAACAATTAAATAACAAAAATCTATTGTATCTTATAGCGCGTAAATTGATTCTATACTTAATCTATATTGTGCTTGCACTACTATTTTATTTTATAGAACATTTTGCTATCTTTTCTACAATATTTGATTTATACATTAAATATAACAACGTTGTTTTATATTATATATATAATAGTCTTAATATAAAAGATTGTATTGCAATATTAATTTGCAAACAAAAATTAGAAAAGTCTTTTATTAAAATACTCTTAAAAATTAATTTTTATATTGCTTAAGCTATATATAGATCAAACTTATATATAATAAAAATTAAGCGCAAGTTTGCTTTTAATAAATTGCGTATTTTAGAAAGAAAAAAAATCAAAAGTATTACGTACTTGAATAAAAATTCTTAGCAATATATTATTGTGTACTATGTTTATGCTTAAGCTAAAATCTTTATAAATTAGTTATATTTTAAAATAAATTTTGTTTTTAAACAAGTTCGAAATAAAACAAATCTATAAAATATTTTTAATTAAAACAAGAATTATTATTGTAAGTTTAGCGCAAGTCTGATGTACATTTAATATATATTAAGATTGTAATAAACATTTATGTATTGCTACGCTTGAATTAATACAAGGATTATAAAGAATTATTATATAATATTTACAAAAATATTTAAGACTTTGCAAGAAGCAATGCGCAAGATAATAAAAATGTTTTATATAGATTGCAAAAACAAGAGATTGCAAATACTTGCAATAGATATAAACAAAAAATAAGTTAGAGATATATCTAGCTTATGTTTAGTTTATACTATTATTTTTAAAATTGTTAGAATTTAAAAAATATTTTTACAATCTAGATTTCACGCGAGAGTAATACAAATATTTGAAATATATACTAGTATTTTTCCAAGTATATATTAAGCGCAATTTTCGAAAATATTTTTCTAGTTATTTAACAAATCATTTTATTGAATAACTTTAGAAAGCTAAAACTATTAACGAATTAAATTAACGCATAAATAGTATAAATATATTATATTTTAAGTTTAAGACGTAAATTAAATATCGAAAACAAAATAAATTTCAATTAAACTATACAAAGAGAAAACAAAGATTTCGTTATATTAATAAATATTACTTTGCAGCTATATTAATATAGAAGAAAGTAATTATTTTTAGAACAATAAATTTGCAAAACAAAAGTTTCTTTGCTTATTTCTATATTTAGATAAAACTTATAATAAAACTAAGTCTTGTTTATACTAATTCTATACTTAGAATAAAAAAGTAATCTATAGAGATATTTAACAAGAATAATTTCGAGACAAAAAGAGAAGTCTTATTTATTCAACGCAATTGCAATAAATTTACTAGAATTGTTGCTTAATTAATTAAGGCAAATATTTAGTATATATTAAATCGAAGTTTCGAGTCTTCTTTTGCGTAATAATATTACATAAAAAGTATTTTATTTTAAGAAAATAAAAACTAGATTTTAGTTTAACATATATCGAGTTCAAATCTAATATATATTTTAACATTATATTATAAGACAAAAGTTGATAAAAAAACTTTATCTAGTAGAAGCAAATATTAAGCATTATTTAAATATAAATTTATTAATATATTTAAAATTTGTAGACGCAAATTATTAGTTAAACTTATATTTAATACTAGCTTTAAAATCGTATTTAACAAAGAAACTATATTTATTTTTGCATTTGTAGAATATTTAAGATTTGCTCAATATATATTGAACACAAATAATATCTGTGTCAAGTTCAAATATCGCAAAACTTATATAACAATATTCTTAAAAATCAAGTTAAAAATTATATACAAGCACAATATAAACAACGCAAAAGATAAGATTATAATACAAATTCTTAATATACTCTTAGCTTAAGCTTAACACAAGCAAAAGCTCTTATATTATTAATAATTTTGAACAACAACAAAGATAAGCTTAATATAAATTTAGCATTTGTTTTTTCGAAAACTTTTATATAATTATTATTATTATCTTTTGATCTTATAGATTATATAAAATATTGAATAGCATTAATTGTTTAAGACTTTTTAATAAACAATTATAGTGTATATTTGAACGCAAGTTATATAATATTTATAAAATAAATCGATTTATTAAACAGTATTTTAATAAGTTGAAAGCTTAACAATTAAAAAGAATTAATTAACAATAAAACTATATATAAGAAATTTATACTAATGATATATTTAATATCTTTTAAGAAGCATTGTGTTACAATATCAAGAAAACTCGCAATACTTAAGAAAAGATTCTATAAAAAATATGTAAAATACGTAAAAGAGCTAGATTACAAAGAGATTAAGCGTAAGAAGAACGCAAATAAAGTCTAATTATAGAAGAAGTTTTTTTAATATTAACAATATTGTTTTGAAATAAGTTATATAAGTAGCTTAAGTATAACATATATTGAACTTGCACAAAAGTATAATTATTTCTAGTAAAATATTGTATTTTTTATCTAAGAATAGCTATTGTAGCAAATACGCACAATTCAAATATATAATATATATTAATTTACTTTATTAAAGCAAAGTTGAACAAAAAAATTAACAACATATATAATATATATTGCGTATCGCAAATATCGAAATATATCGTTAATTGTTATACTAGAGACTAGCACAATCTATACTTAGTCTAGCATTTAGCTTATTAGACTTACAAATTTCTTATTTTTAATTTATGCTAGCTTCAACTCAATATATACATAATAGAAATAATAAGAATAATTTTACTTTTCAATTTCTTCTTTGTAGATATGTTGATAGTTAACGCAACATTTGTATTAGCTATATATAGACTTAGTATATAATTAATATTGCGAAAAAAATAATCGCACTTGTTGAAAAATAAAATCGATTTGCTGTTGTCAAAAACTATATTTAAATTTAGCATAGACTTAGTATATGCGAAGTAGTCAAAAATTTACAATTTTTTGCATCGAGATTTACACTTCTCGCGACTAAATATAAGCTTAGTATAGACAAAATATAATTCTTTTATAACGAAGTTACTCTTCTAAAAGTCAAAAACTTTTTTATAATTATTATTTGACTATATTGTAAGTATAAGCTTGAGACACATCAAATATAATCTAACTTACTAGAGAAGACTTTCACATTAAACTTCTTAATTTTATGTTCGTCTTTACCTGTTAGCTACGCATATGCTAAATATAAATAGAGCATAAATCTTTTGTATTCTTGGAATATAATAAAAAAAGTCAAAGTTCTAAGTTTAATAATTATATTATAGATCGAATTTTAACAAGAGTTCAATCAAAAAGTACAAAAAAGTTTATTTTGGCAAAAAATTTAAACGTATATTACTTTTGATAGTACAATTAAGTTGTTAACTTGTTATATTCTTTTATATTGACAAGTTGATTGAAAGAAAACAAAAAGAATTAGTAAATACGTCTAGGACTTCCTACTAATAAAAACAACAGTTGTACAACGATTGTATGTCGGTTGAACAACAGAAATCTAGATAGTTTATAGTTGTTCAACGATTGTTCAACGATTTAAAGTTAGAAATTAAGATTTTTTATAGTTGAACAACGATTAGACAATGGTTTGAGACTAGAAAATTAATTTTTCTATAGTTGAACAACGGTTGAACAACGATTGTTCAACCTATAGATGCCTATAGATGCTAATTTTGATATTGAAAATTTTTAACAACGGTTTGAGACTAGAAAATTGGTTTTTCTATAGTTGAACAACGGTTGAACAACGGTTGTTCAACCTATAGATGCCTATTCTCTCGTCTAATAATAAGACAGCCACGAGATCTAGTCTACGATTAGAGCTAGGACTTTCTCGCGAGCGAATCGAAGACAATACTTCAAAAGCTTGGCAATTTGTATAGCAAAAAAGATATCATCTCTAGTCAATTTTGAGAATATCTATATATTATATTTACATGTAAGTCTATAAAGCTCTTTTAGCACATATCTATTTTGCAAGCAATTCGTTTCTCGCATATCTTTGTCGCACATTTAAAAGAACTCTAAGAAGATCTTTTTCTAGTCTTGTTGTCGTTTGTTTCGCTTAAAACGTGTCTAATTTGTAATAAAGTTGTTTGTTGTTTTAAATTTTAGCATAAATAACAATATTGCTTTGCAACTCACACGCGATAATGCTCGAAAAACTCTATTGTAGACTTTAAATTTAAATTAAATTTAAATAGATTTCGATGTTATTTAGCAATGTTTCTTATAAGATGTAGATCTATTTTCTATCGTTATTGATAATAAGTTCTTTTTGTCTTCGAATGCGTTTATTTAAATAACAAATACAAATTGAGCATTGTCGCATCTAATACAAGCATAAAAAGAGATTATTAATAGCGAAAGCATTAAATAGAAGTGTAATAATTGATTCGAAGTTGCGCATTTTAATTTACTTCTCTTATATATTGATTGTAATCGACAATAAGCTTTAATTAAAAAAGCATCTTCTCTGCTAAGATATTCTTATTGTATAGAGTCAAATCTTCTTGATTTCTAGTTCGTTTAAGATAAGAAAAAGTCAAAATATTCTTTTTTCTTTAATTAGTTCTTATATTTTCTAATTTTTTTATTGTTGCTTGCTTCGTTATATATGCAATAATTATATATTCCATCGTATTAAGATCTTGTCACGTTACGCATAGCATCTTACTAATAATATCAATTAATACTATAATAAAGTCTTAATTTTGTTACTTTGTAAATATCTTTTTAATCTTTAGTTACTTTTTAAATATATTAAATTTAGCTTTGCATATATTTATTATTGCAAAGTCTAATTTCTTTAATGCAATTGCTAGTTTCGTCAAGATAAAAAAGTTATTTATATAGATAATATATTATTACGATTTAAGAAGCTCTCTAACTAGTTGCACTATTATCGTTTATATATCTAACAATTTTTGTTCTAAAGACTTGAAAAGATTTAAGATTTTAATAATTTTAAAACTAAATTTAAGAGAGAAAAGATAACTCTTTAACGTTAAACAATATATCTTAAAGTCTTTTTTAACTCTTTTTGTATCTATTTTTAATGTGTATCTTAAACGATCTTTAAAGAACTTTAATATCTTGTTAATAATAACGTTTTAATTTAATTTTAAATGTCTCTTTAACGCATTAAAAAAGTTAAATAGCAAAAACTTTATTTTGTGCAATTAATTAACAAATATAAAATCGTCGTCAATAAAAAAGTTCAAAATCTTAAGATATTGCTTAATTTCTTGAAATTTAACAAGAAATATTATTTAAATCTCTTAGTTTTTGCATTTAAAAACAAGAAAAAGATATAAATTTATTTTAAATATTTTAGAACTCTTTTTTACGTTTGTTTTTGAAATTTAATAACTTTTAATTCGATTTAGCTTTATGCACTTTATAGCTAGAAGAATTCTTATAAAAACGTCAATTTTTAGCTTATTTCTATTGCGTCAAAGTCGAAAACAAATTTTTTTTTTAAATAACTTGATTATTTAATACTTTAACGTATTAAGATTAATATAAGTAACAATTATGCGACTATGTCTTGCAATAATAAGCAATCTAAAGTAATTAATTAATGTTTTATATATATTAGATATACACGAAAGAGACTTTGTAAGCTCGTATTGTAGAGATTTGTAAACAGATAAAGAAAATAATATATTTGATGCAATTAAAAATCAAAGAGAACTTCTTTTTAAGTTTATTAAGTGTCGCGACGTCGTTTAATTTTACGTCAAATACATCAAAGTATTCTTGCTTATCTATTTGTAACATTAAATATAAATAGAGATCTATTAGATTTAAAAGAATTGAGTTGTTTAGTAAAGTATTAATAATAGTAAATAGATACAAATGCGATAATAACGACGAAAAAAAAGAAATGTTCTTAGAGAAATCCTACTAGCGCTCTCGGATCCTCTAATAATTGTCTTATTATTAGACGAGAGAATAGATGCTAATTTTGATATAGAAAATTTTGAAAATTTATTCTAAGTCTTGAAGCTAATTCGATCGAGAATTTAACTCTTGACGTATCGAGTAATAGAATATCTAAATCGTTGATTCGTCAATGCGTGAAGTCGTTAAGACGTTTTTCTATTAATTCTATACATAGCTTAGAGTTTAAACTTAAATTTAAAGTTTTAATTTATTTTGGGAAGTCTCTATTTCGATTACTATCAACGTTATCAAGCTATAAATAGAAAAATTACGTGATTTGCAAAAAACATATACGCGTAAGTGATTCTCCTATCTATACTTGTCTTATATATTTCTCTACTAGTCTAGTACTTAGGAAGTCTAATTAATTATAATTTTTTTGGATTTAATAAATTTTTCAATCAATTGTTGAACAACTATATTTCAATCTATCTATAGTTTAATTGCAGTTGATGGTTGTTGAAACAATCAACGATTGAACAACCGAAATTTAGAATTTTTCTAGTTGTTAATCGATTGGAAAACGGTTTTTGATCGGTTTTTGATCGGTTTTTCGATAGTTTTTCGACGATTGTACTACGGTTGTACTATAGTTTTTCGACGATTGTACAACGGTTGAATTTTTCACTAGTTAAACTATACTGTATTTCGAATATTTTTACGCAATATAGCACAAATATTATTATAGATTTTGTTATAGATCTAGACTTTGCGTCAATAAATATAACTAGCAAAATTACAAATCAATATACTTTATTAACAAAAAAGCAAACATTAAATCAAATTACAAGATTATTAGATATAAAATAATTATAAACAAACAACAAACAATAGAAAATCCAACTACTACGCTATACAATATTGTTAAAGTAGACTAAAAAGAATTTAGTGTATATTTGAGTACAAATAAGATTAAATAATTAACAAAAATCCAAGACAATTAGGATTTAAATCGAAAAGCTTAAATATTAACTCTAAAACTTGAAAAGTATATAGATAATAAATTTATATTAGAGTCAAAATTAAACTCTAGATCAGATTTCTAGTAGACTAAGAAGCTAGAAATTTTACGCAAGAAAAAGTTTATAGTATATTGTTAGTAAAAAAAGTTTCAAATCAATTAAGCTTGAAACGCAATTACAAATTTCAAAAACAAATATTTTGAAGCTATCAAAAAATACAAAAAGTCTACTTAAACGAAAATTTTAAGCAAGACAACTAACAAGAATATATCTCAAATATACAAGTATATGAAACAACATAATATCGAGATACTATTATTGAAGAAGAATATTATCAAAAATTAAGTAATAGAATTTAAAGTTAAATGCAAAGCTTTCTTGCAAGCTATATGTTTAAAACTATCTATAATCTCTATAGATACAAATATTGCAAAAACTAAAAATCTCAAAAATAGTCAAATACTAAAGCAGAAGAAGTAGAAAATGCTATTTTTATATTATTCTTCAAAAAAAGTAATATTGTAGAAAGTCTACAAAAGAGCTTTAAAGCTATTGAACGTAGTATTTATAATAATTATAGATGTTGATTATTATTCCAAATGCTAGCAAGAAGAAACAAACGTTATTTTGTATAAATTTAGCAAAAATAGAATAATATCTTGCTAAAATAACAAAAAAGATAATTGCTACAAGAATTGTACATCTGGCAAAACATTTACTATATAGCAAAGATATTTTAGATTACAAGCAAATAAAAGATAGAAAACAAAAATCGACTATAGATGCTACTCTAAATCTAGTATATAATACATAAATAGTCAGAAATAAATACAATACTCTATTGTACCTATTTATAGATATCAAACAAGTTATTAATTATATATTTCTTATGCAGTTGATTAATATGCTTAAGAGACTTAATATACTATGCAATATTGTTAAATAGATTACTTGTTTCTTGCACCAACAAGTAGTTAGTCTAGCATTTAATAGAAACAAACAAAAATCAAAACAAACTATTATACAGATATCTTAAGAATCTTTAATATTGCCAATATTGTCACGGTTTCTAATTTATATACGCTTTCTATTTCTACAAATTAGAGCAAAATACAATATATCTACTTCTAGCTATATTAATAATATAGCAATTTACTTATATCAAAGAACGCAATATTGTCAAAAACATTACAATACTTTAATATGTAGTCGACATAGCTTTTTTATAGATAAGTAACAATGCAGTTAAATTCGATAATATTAAAAAAAGCTTATTTACTTCTCAAGAAAGAGAAGGAATTCTATAGAGACTATTTTGCTATTAAATAAAACAATAGTTAAATTAAAAGATTGTATTAGATATTTGACTAGACGAAAAACTTAACTTCAAGGGATATATTATTAAAAATATTAATGTAGCAAAAAGAATATTATGTTCTCTATTAAGACTATTAATTTCTAAATAGAAGTTAACAACAAACATTAATAAATAGCCCTATTTAATATACGTTACTTTAATAAGCAACTATAAGATAGAAACATAATAAGATAAACAAGCAAATCATATTTACAAATTTCAACAATTGCAATCTATAACTTTAAGAAAAAATCTAGAAGCATTTAGAACGTTATTAATTGCTATTATAGAAAGATAACTATTACAAAAATATCACCTAACATTGCTAACATATTATTCTCTAGATTGCTAGCATATTACTCTTCTTACTAAGTCTAATCCAGTAACTTCTAGAATTCAACGCGTTATTTGTTTATATAATTGTTATCGTTGCTACTATTGCTATTCTTCTTTCTCTCTATCTATCTTCTATGTTGCATTTATCTTAACATATCTATATAATTGCTATCTTCGAGAGCAAATCTATACAAGTATATCTTTATTGAACAATTAATTAAGAAAATCAATAAATATGCAAAAAAACAAAACTATTCGATAACGCGCAAGCGAAGCAAGCAACCGAAAAAAGACGTTCTTATAAAAATCTAGATACGTTGCGATCGCGACAATAATAAGAATTCAAAGAGCTATAATTATCGAACTATCTTTAGTAAATGCGTCAACTATTCCTTCGAATATATTGCAAAGTTACAATTTAATATTTAGAACAAAAACAATCTAAATAACTAGATCTTAACAATTGAATACAATAATTATAGTTTTCTTTTTACAAAGTTGATTATCTTAATTATACAACAAAATATTGCTATATAGAATTCTATAATATTGCGCGAAATTAAAAAAGAGTTTTGAAAAGATAGCAAAATTAGCTTAATATTAAAAGAATTGCACATAAATAAGAACAACAAATACTCTATTTTTAAGTCTCGCAATATCTAGAACAAGTTCGCAAGACTTAGAGCAAAAACACTAGATACTTTAACGTCTATTTAGACTTTAATATAGAATCTAACAAACTAGAAGATCTAGTATATCAACTATAAGATACGAAAGAGCGACAAAATCAATTAAAATATTTATTCTTTATATCAAAAATCTTGCAAAAGATGCTTGCAAACTACTATAAGATTATTCGAATAGATTGTATCTATAAAACTAATAGATACAAGATATTGCTACTAATTATTATTGAAGTTGTTATCTTGAATATTACGTTTTACGTTGTTTTCTACTTTATAAAAGATAAGAAATACAATAACTATATCTAAGTAACGCAAGTCTTAAAGCAACTCTATAATTATCTTAATTTATTGTATCTCGAGATTTTGTTATTCGACGACAACAAAATATTGACGTCTACTCTTTGTTACGTCTTTTCTAACTTTAAATATTGTGTTAATTATGCTCTATGCGTGTAACATATAAATAACAACATTATTACTAATTGCAAGAAGCTTTTTCCTACAAATAAACTCTATAATAAGTTTATAAAGCAATAGAAGACTTTTTGTCTAACAAAAATAATTTGCTTGGTTTTGAAAAAAACTACAATGCGTTCTACTATATCTATTTTAATATTAACGTGCGCATTTGCATATATGTCGAAGAGTATATCTAATCGTTGCGTACTAAGTAAGCAAAATACTATACTAGTTAATTTTTGCACTTTAATAACATCTTTATCTTGCAATCGAAGAATACTTATTATTAAGTCAAGCAAAAACTTTATATTTTTATCAATAAGTACTTTATTTGCTTTACAATTTATTAACTAATCTTAGCAAGTAATTTAAAAACAATAAAGAACAAGCTACAACTCTTTTTGTACAATTAATATATTAATTACAACAACAATCTTAAGAAAAGCAAGTCTTGTATATCTTAAGATCTTTGTCGCATATCTATCTTTTGTAATTTGTACAACTTTGTTACTTCTTTTGCTTTTTCAAAGATTTGCAATTACTACAAGCGTATTTGCAAGCAATCTATTGTTATCGAACTCTACAAAAGCATCTTTACAGGAACTATAAACTTGCTATATACGTCTAAAATATAGAAGCGACTATACAATAAAGTTAATAGTAAGATATTAAAGCTAGAGAATATATATTGTTACTAGCTCTATATAAAGTTGTTTTGGGCAACAAGAACGCGAGCGAAGAAGCAAGAGAATTATACAATAGACAAATATTAAAACAACAAGAATAACAATAAGAATATCGAGATACAAGACACTCTATTGCTAGATATATTTTTTCTATCGCGATAGATTCTACAAATCTAGAAGTCTATTATTGTTAAAATAAAAAATTGTTCGCAAGAGTTACACAATCGATTATAAACAAAAACAATATTGTTGCAATTAACAATCTTATAGCAACAACGTCGACAAGCGTTTAAAAGCTCTACTTACTGCAAATTCTTCGACTTTAAGCTAATCTCAAATCTTCTTTCTAGCTAGATATCTAACAATTAATCGCAGAGTCAACAAAAAGACTAACAACAAAACAAACAAGATAGACAAGAAGATATCTAGAGATATTCGCGTTTCGAAAGACAGATCGAGCTTGATAGATTAGGATTCTTTTAAGATTTTGTAGATCTTACAAATCTAACTATTCTGCGTACTCAAATTAGTATTGTCGAGATAGAATTTGCTCGAAGAGCTTGTTTTGTTTTCTCGTTATTCGACAAAGTTGCGAAATCTCAATTGAATTAGACTATGTCTTAGCGCGTAAAATTTTGATATTTGCAATGTGCACAAACGTTTGCAATTGCTTGCTAGTTGCACAATTGTGTCAAACTATTATATTTTTTGCTTTAAATCTTAGATTTCGTCGATTCGAACAAACTTTATTACTGACACAAATCTAATAAATCAAAAGAACGTATGCGCATTTTACGTAGACAAATTATAATTGTTATATAGAATAGACGCATTTACGAGCGCAAGATTGAGGAATATCAAGATTGTCTCTCGCAAAGCTTGGCTTGAACTTCTAGATTCTCGCAAATAGTGCAAGATTTATTAGCTCTAATCTTGATCTCGCACAAAGCCCAAATATTAGTAACAGAAAACTGCGACTTTTGTTATAGCGAATCTAAGTATATCTAGAACTAAAGTTAGGATTTACCAAATGCGAATAAAGATATTGTTAAGAGTCGAAAAGTAAGTGTTTTAATCTTTTATATAAGCAATTTCTAGATATAAATTAGAGATGCAAATAGAGATTGATTTTGAGCATATTAAAGATATATTTTAGATTTGAATTTGCATCAAATTTGCACTAAAATATCGACGAGAAAATATATTGAATTTGGTAATAAATAGACGCAAAACTATGTATCTTCTAGAATCTCTCTTTAATCTTGTTAATATTGTTTGTTTACAAGATTACTAAATCCTGGAAATTACTCGATTAAACTTAGTAAAAAGAGTAATGTGTTAGCAATCTAGAGAGTAATGTGTTAGCAATATTAGATAGTATTTCTATAGTAATTATCTATAGAAATAGAAGCAAAATTATTTTCGAAAGATTTGCACTTGCAACAAAAATGCAACAAATATACAATTAAACTAGAAACGTTAGCAAAAAATTATTCGATAAAAATATATACTTCTAGCTCTTTTGTATTGCAATATAACATCAAAACAAAAATAAACAAAAAAAGATATTTGAATTGAGACAAAAATAAGTCTATAGAGTCTATAAATAATATCGATCAATTAAAATTAGAAGATTTCGCAAAAAAAGTTGAAACATTCTATACAAATGCAAAAAGTGCTAAATAAAACTATAAATAAAGTGAATTATGTAACTACAATCGATTTACTATATTAAGATTCTCTTTAAACTACATAAACCAAAGATTTAATCGAAATCTAGCAGAAATTCGAAAAATCAAAATTAATAGACAAAAACTATTTTACTTTGAAAACTAAGCTAGTTTAGAACGAAACAAATATTGTAATATATATTGATTAATTTAAATTACAAACTAGAGCTTCGAAAAAGAAATTCTAACTATTAAAACGTATCGAAATAGAAATTTATTTCTATAGAAATTAAATACAACAAACAATTATAGTTAAAGTCTAAAGAAGTACATAATTGTATCAAATACAAAATATATATTAATTGCATAAATAGTTTCGATTTGTCGACAATCAAAAAGATTAAATATTAATATTCAAATTTTAATTAATAAGTAATTAATTTCAAAGAAATTGCAAAATATAGAAAATTAAGACTCTATCTTCTTGTCTAATAATAAGGCAGTTATTAGAGAGTGCGAGAGCGCTAGTAGGATTCTTCTAAGAACACTTCTTTTTTTTCGTCGTTATTATCGCATTCGCATCTATCTACTATTATTAATACTTTACTAAACAATTTAATTCTTTTAGATTTAATAAATCTCTATCTATATTTGATGTTACAAATAGATAAGCAAGAATGCTCTAATATATTTAACGCAAAATTAAACAACGTCGCGAAACTTAACAAACTTAAAAAGAAATTCTTTTTGATCTCAATTGCATCAAATATATTATTTTTTATATCTATTTACAAATCTTTACAATACGAGCTTATAAAGTCTCTTTCGTATATATCTAATATATATAAAATGTTAATTGATTACTTTGAACTACTTATTATTGCAAGACATAATTATATAATTGTTACTTATATCAATCTCAATACATTAAAGTATCAAATAATTAAATTATTAAAAAAACAGTCTTGTTCTCGACTTTGACGCGATGTAAATAAGTTAAAAATTGATCTTTTTATAAGAATTTTTCTAATTATAAGATGCATAAAGCTAAATCGAATTAAAAACTATTAAATTTTAAAAACAAACGTAAAAAAGAATTCTAAAATACTTAGAGTAAATTTATATTTTCTTCTTGTTTTTAGATGCAAAAACTAAGAGATTTAGACAATGTTTCTTGTTAAATTTCAAGAAATTAAGCGATATCTTAAAATTTTTAATTTTTTTATTAATAACGACTCTATGTTTGTCAATTAATCGCATAAAATAAAGTCTTTGCTATTTGACTTTCTTAAGACGTCAAAAAAACATTTAAAACTAAATCGAAACATTATTATTAACAAGATATTAAAGCTCTTTAAAAATTGTTGGAGACACACAATAAAGATAGATGCAAAAAGAATTAAAAAAGACTTTAAGACATGTTGTTTAACGTCAAAGAGTTATCTTCTCTTTTTTAAATTTAGTTTCAAAATTATTAAAATCTTAAATCTTTTCAAGTCTTTAGAACAAAGATTATTAAATATATAAGCAATAATAATGCAATTAGCTAAAGAGTTCTTTAAGTTGTAACAATATATTATTTATACAAATAACTTCTTTATTTTGACAAAACTAGCAATTGCACTAAAGAAATTAGACTTTGCAATAATAAATATATGCAAAGCTAAATTTGATATATTTAAAGAGCAATTAAAGATTAAAAAGATATTTATAAAGCAACAAAATTAAGACTTTATTATAGTATTAATTGATAGTACTAGTAAGATGCTATGCGTAACGTGACAAGATCTTAATACGATGGAATATATAATTATTGCATATATAACGAAGCAAACAACAATAAAAAAATCAAAAAATATAAGAAACGATTAAAGAAGAAAGAATATCTCGACTTCTTCTTGTCTTAAACGAGCTAAAAATTAAGAAAATTTAACTCTATACAATAAGAATATCTTAGAAGAGAAGATTTTTTCTTGATTAGAGTTTATTGTTAACTACAATTAACATATAAAAGAAGTAAATTAAAATGTGCAATTTCGAGTCAATTATTACGCTTCTATTTGATACTTTCGCTATTAATAATCTCTTTTTATGCTCGTATTAGATGCGATAGTGCTTAATTTGTATTTGTTGTTTAAATAAACGCATTCAAAAACAAAAACAAGTTATTATTAATAACAACAAGAAATAAAGTTACATCTTATAAGAAATATTGCTAGATAGCATCGAAATTTATTTAAATTTGATTTAAATCTAAGACTTACAATAAAGCTTTTCAAACATTATCGCGTACAAGTTGCAAAGCAATATTGCTCTTTATGTCCAATTCTAAAACAACAAATAGCTCTATTACAAATTAGATACGTTTTAAGCGAAACAAACAACAACAAAATTCGAAAAAGATTTTCTCAAAGTTTTTTTAAATGCGCGACAAAGATATGCGAGAAGCGAATTGCTTGCAAAACAAATATGTGCTAAAAAGAGCTTTATAGACTTACATATAAATATTATATATAGATATTCTTTAAAATTGACTAAAAATAGTATCTCTTCTATTATACAAACTGTCAAGCTTTTGAAGTATTGTTTCCGATTCGTTCGCGAGAAAGCTCTAGCTCTAATCGTGAACTAGATCTCGTAATTGTCTTATTATTAGACGAGAAAATAGAGATTCGAGATTAAATTAGACTTAATTTAATCAAATTAGACAATATAAAATACAAAATATATACAGTATAGCTAGTACTATAGAAAAAAAAAATGAGTTTTTACCGCAGTAAATCGGTATTAAATCGGTAGTAACACGATAGTAATACGGTAGAACCCTAGTATTGACACGGTGTAACCCTAGTAGGAACACGATAGAGGGGAGATCTTACTTCTACGGTTGTACAATCGTAAAAGTCTTAGTTATACGAATTTGATATATTTAAATTTAATTTACTACCGATTTACTACGGGTTTAATACGGGTGCTAGTCGGCTAATTTTTGGTAATACAAAAGTGTTACGTGCGTTTTATGAGTAACTAATTTTGCTTAGTAAATAGACTTTTTTAAATTTAATAAAGTACATATATTAGTGTAGTACGCACGCGTTAGTAGGAGGAGTCTAACGCGCGTACATAATTTTCGTAAATCACGTAATTCTGTTATCTAAAATATAATAGTGTTGATAGTCGCGACGCTAGAGACTTCCTAGATATCTTAAACAAATTTAAGATCAAAACTTTAAATTCATAAATAGAAAAATGGTTCAACAACTTCACGAGCTGACGAATCAACGTTTTGAAAACTTTATTATTCGACAGTATTTTTCGAAAACCTCAATCGGGCTAGCGTAGGGACTTGAACAAATTTGTTATTAAAATTTCAATTTTTTTTTTAGTTTTTCCCGATAATTAGCATCTATAGGCATCGATAGATTCTATAGGAGTATTACGGTAGTAACACGGTAGTACTACGGTAGTACTGCGATAGGAATCCCGTAGTAGTAGGGTTTTCTTGGTAGTTACACGGTAGTATTACTAGCTTACTACTAAATCCGTAGTATAGCAGTAATACTACCGTTATACTACCGTGTCTTTTATCTATAGAGGGACCTTAAAGTATTATATAAGTTCTAGTTAAAACAAACGCTATTGAAAATAAGAAAGTATACAAATTAACAAAGAAAGCAGCAAAAGTAATTAAATCGATATCTATATATTCTATAGTTATAATTTTGTATTTTAGAAAACAAATTGACAAATTGATAAAATGAAATTGGCTAACAAGATACAGTATAGTCAGACTAGTAAGAAATTCAACCGTTGTACAACCGTTGTACAACTATCGAAAAACCGAGGAGAAACCGACAAAAAACCGATCAAAAACTGTTGAAAAACTGTTAAAACCCCGTTTTCTAACCGATTAACGACTAGAAAAATTAAGAATTTCGGTTGTTCAACCGTTGGATGCCCCAACAACCATCAATCGAAATTAAATCATATATAGGTTGAACTTTAGTTGCGCAACGGTTGATAAAAAATTTAACAAATCGAAAAAAAAATTATAATTAATTAGACTCTCTAAGTACTAGACTAGTAGAGAGATAGATAAAGGGGATATAGATGGCGGAGTCACTTACGCGTATATGGTTTTTGTAAATCACGTGATTTTTCTCTTTATAACTTGATAGCGTTGATAGTGATCGAAATAGGGATTTCTCGAAATAAATTAAAACTTCAAATTTGAGTTTAAACTCTAAACTCTAATAGAATTAATAGAAAAACGTTATAACGACTTCACGTATTGACGAATCAACGATTTATATACTTCGCTACTCGACACTCTAGTAGTCGAAACCTCAATTGGGCTAGCTTCGGGACTTATATTTTTTCAAAAATTAAATTCTTTTTTTTTATCAAAACTAGTATCTATAAGCATCTATAGGTTGAACAACCGTTGTTCAACCGTTGTTCAACTATGGAAAAACCAACTTTCTAGTTTTAAACCGTTGTCCGACCGTTGTTCAACTATGGAAAAATCAACTTTCTAGTCTTAAACTGTTGTCCGACCGTTGTTCAACTATAGAAAATCTAAATTTCTAAGTTCAAACCGTTAAAGAACCGTTGAACAACTATAAAATATCTAGATTTCTATCGTTCAACCGATGTACAACTGTTGTACAACTGTTGTTTTTATTAGTAGGAAGCCCTACCAGTATAGACGTAGTAAAAAATTAGCAAAAACAAATATTATATTAGATATATTTTAGAATTACTAGATATTTAAAAAGCAAAAAACAGATTTCTAAAAAGTATCGACAAACTTATATTTGCGATTTTTATATAAATAAAGCTAGAATATAGATATTTTCGCCAATATTTGATTAAACAAGAAAAAGTAAGTAGTTCTAGATATATAAGTATATACAAAGAAACGCGAATATTAGATTGTATAATATTGAATTGCAAATACTATTGTAACAGGCAGAGTTTAATAAAAAGAACGCTAAAAATCAGAATTTCAACTATAAAAATTCTATTTTCGACTTAAAAGAGCATACCTTATACTTTAAATTATCTAAAAAAGACTAGAATAACAACAACAAGATCAATTTTAGAAACAACAAAAGAACTTAAGAAGAGACAAGAGAATTTGAAAATTTCTTAAAGATTTTTAATTATATACTAGCAAGTATTAGAAACAATTAACATACTATATACAACAATAGTAGAGAGATATATAAAGTTATACAATTTACTAGTTCGACATATAAAAACTATATAGTACTATAGATAGATTTGTTGTTAATAATAAGTATTTCTATATCTATATCTATTGTAATATAGAAATGTTTTTGATTAATACTATCTTTAGAAGATTTATTATATAGTAGAATATTATATATTTCTCTATTGTTGTTGAACACAAATTTTAAGTTTTAATTTTTTAGAAGTTGATTAAGACTGGATATAATATATACAAGAGATCGAGTTTCTAAAGCAAATATAATTTGACGTTGTTGCTTTATTGTTTTTAGAGAAAAAAAGGAGTACTAAAATATTGTTTGTTGTAGAGTAGTAGTAATATGTTAGCTGTTGCTTTCGATATTAATATTAGCTTTGCAATAAGTTGTAATAGATTCGAAGCTTAAATTGCGCTAGAAGCTATAATATTACGAAATTGCTTTTTTGCTAAAAATTAAAATAATATATTATATTAAATAAATACTTATTCTGAATAATTATTTATTCGAGTGGAAAATTTCTACTATTAATTTTTTCAAATCTTATTTTGCTACTTAATAGCTATTATCGAGTTAAAAATACATTTTTCGATAAAACTAAGTTACTTTTATTTTGAATACTCGATTTTAGATTTTAATATTATATTTTAGAGACTTAGAATCTTTAACAATAATTGGAATTCTTAGTTTTTTATTAATTAGACTTAATTGTTTATCGAATCGTTTAAAATATTGCTATATTCGAGCTTTTTAGATTTTTTTTATTGACAAATCTAATTAAAAGCAAAAATATAGCAGCTCTATTTTCTAAATTGATACAATAATTATCGATTGCTTATTGCTAATCTCGAATATTAAAAAACTAAAACGAAGTTCTTGATTTTTAGAGCAATATATAGCAAAATGCGACAACTATAGATTTGCAATATTAATTGTTAAACAATTGAGTTATTATATTAATTTAACACTTAAATAAGAAAGAATATATTTGTACAACAATAAAATATTAACAATCTAGTTTATTGAAAATATAAAATTATATTCTACATATAGACTACTATCTTTATATAAGAGAATATTATTAATATAAAATATTAACAAATAGAAATCAATTATTACAATTTACAACTAAACAATCCTGTTATCGATACATTATTATTATTGCAACTTACTATACTTTCGAAGATAAATAAAATATTTGTTGTATTTTTCTCGAGATTATTTATAAGAGCGTTTTTTTAAATAGAAGCAATATAGTCTTTATATATAAGTATATAACAACAATAAAATAGCAAACTTTGTTATTAAATAGCAAAAACACAACAAGTAAAAAATACAAAATTTAACAAGCATAAAATCTTGTTTAAGTATCGAAAAAGAAAGATTTAATTAATTAATTTAATACAAGATATACAAGTATCTAGTTCTCTCGAAATTACTTTTATACTTTAAAAGCACTTTTTCTTATCGAAAATAAACTATTAGCGCTTTCTATTGTATCTTTAGCAATAACAAATAGTATTTTTATATTTTAACTATAGATTCGAACAGTATCTTTGTCTTTTAACAATATGTTGTACTAATATACGCTAATAGTAATATTTAGATCAATTATTTTACGTTAATAATTCATTGGTTGTTGTTAGAGCTTGTACTCTATATAAAGATTAGACACAATTATTTTCGAGATTATCTTTAATACTAGTATAAGCGACGAAAAGAGTACTATATCAATACAAATAAATAAGACAGACTTAACTGCTAGATTTGTAGATAATAATATTAATAAGAGCAAAGTATATTATTATTAGATAGACAAAGTTTCTATATCGATCGAGTTTGTAAAAAAAAATTGAAGAAAATACTTATATAGAGTTTTTCAGTATATGATTATACAATTGTAGTCTCAATAACTTAAATTTACTATTTTAATAGAAAATTTTGAACAAAAACAAATAAAATAAGAAATACGAGTCTTGAACAACTTATAAAGGTATTTAATCAAAATATTAACTGTTTGAAATTTAAATCTATCGATTGTAATAATTCGACAATATATAGTACTAAGCAATCAACTACCAAAAAAATTCGAGAAGCAATATTAAGTTGTTTCTTGTCTCGATAAATAATAAAAAAAAACTTATATTTATTTTTAAATCCAATTAACAATTGCAAAAAGAAAGTTAATTTGTTTATTAAACTTATATACTTACAATTACAAATTTAAGTTATAATCTTTGTTTAAATAATTATTAAATACTTATTTGTAATAATTAATCTATTTAGTTTGCAAATATCAGTTACTACTTAATATTTTCGAGTTCTGTCTAATAAGTTTTGTTAAATTATAAAGATAAAAATTCGAATAACAAAAACTTAATTAATTATATTATCTTGTCTTAAATATATAGTTTGTTGAATTCTTTATTAACTATCTTGCGATTGCATTCTTTTAAAAGATAAGTTTTGTATTTTATTTTTAACGCTAATATAAAGTTTTAATTGCTATTTAATAAGATCGATATTTAATCTTTTTTAACAAGATTAACAATTTTGTTAATATCTTTTTACAAGATACATAATTGTTTAACAAAATAGTATGAAATAATTATTTTGTTTAAACTATTGTAAGTATAAATACTATTAATTAGATTTGTCTAATAATTATTACTAAATATATTAATCTTAATATCTTCTTTAATTATTTAGTTTGTTTTGTTAAAACTAATTTGATAACAATCTTACTTCTTAAACTTTAATAGATATTTTGATATTGCGTATTGCAAGATACAAAGAGATACAAGACAATTGTTACAATTATATATATATTTATATTTTTTTATTTGCGATATAAAAATAAATAGCAATTACAAGACTTTTTTCGATTTTAATAATTTATTTTATTTGAGTATTATTCTTTAATTTTATTTTTAGTTCTGCTTTTAAATTTCGACAAGTCTTAATAATTAGTTTTTGTCTATTTACGTTAACAATTATATATTTAAAATCGATAATATCTAAACTAATCGTCGAGTCGAATTATGATATCACCCCTTTGATTCAACTCGACGTCAAGATTGAGTCGTGACGATTTTTTGAAATCGAATCGCTCAAAGTAGTTTAGTCGATTACTACAAGTAGTTTAGCGCGCTTCGCGCTAAACTACTTTGAGCGATTCGATTCTTCGAATTTTTTTTGACTCGAGTTTTGGCATTTGCACGTGATATTTCCGGGTCAACGCGATCAATCTAATAATATCTATTTTAAGTAATAGCTTTGTTCTTAAATTTTTTATAATATAAATTTCTTGATAGAAATAAACAATAATTATCTTGTTATTTATTTTGTCTTAAAAATATATTAAGATTCAAAGATAATTGTTAATCAAATATTTGTTATTTTTAATATTGCGCATAAATACGACAATATTAAACTATCTTGTAAAATACTTTAATCTTAAGATATTAAAAAAAGTTATTGTTGATTAATAATATAATATACTTGCTATTAATGCAAATAATATACAAGATATCTTTTTATAAGAATATTATTTAACATATTGTATAATATTAATGTCTAAAAGTTAATTTATTCTAACGCAATAATAGAGTGTTTAATTCGATTAACTCTAAGCTTATAAAATTTGTCTTAACAAAAATAAAGTCGATATAAAATATTTTAGTAGATTTTCAATAATATATCTTGTTATATCTGTTTTTAATGTATTAAAAAAGCTTGTTTTTTAATAAAAAATTTAAGATACAACTTTTGTATTTAAAGAGTTAAGAAAAAGATACTAATGTTAATTTAATATATATTGTATTTGTCTAATAAATTGCTTTCTATAACAAGTTAACTATATAAATAATTATTAATACTTTTTTCTTAATATAGTATATCTTTTTTAATTAATTGTTAGCAACATAATATATTATTATATTTGCACAAGAATTGCTATAATAATTTGTAAGATCTTCGAAAAATATAAAGTAATAAATAAACTCTATATATTTTGCAAAATTTGTATAGTATATTATTATAACAAGAGCTTAATAAATTGTTATTTATTTATAATTGCTCTAATAGTTATTGCAATAATTTTTGCAATATTTATTTTAATAATTGTCTCGATTTTACTATATATTGTTTTATCTAGTTCTTGTTTTTTAGTTCTAATAATAAGAATTCTTGCTTTAACTATTTGTAAAAAAAATTGTTATTATTGTTATTATAAGTTTTGCAAAAGACTTTAATATTTAAAACTATATTAATATCTATTATATTAATTGACAAAACTATTTGTTAAAATTTTGCAAATTCTATATAAATTATTTGAAATATCTATAATTTGCAAACTATTATTAAGAAAAATATATATAATCGAATTGTCAATAAAAGAATATATAAGAAGAGTAATGTTAGGCAAAGAATAGCACTTAGATAGGCAAAGCAACTAGACAAGACAACTAGATAAGATAAAAAGATACGCAAGTAAACAAGACAAACACTTATAATAGTTATAAAAATAATTCTCTAAGAACTAAATTAACAATTAAGTTATACTTTTGTTTAAGAGCAAACATTATCGACAAACGTTAAACATTCTCTTGTTATTTAACAAAAGCATTAGATACAAATTTTGTAACATATATTCTTCTTAAAAGAAAAGATATTAACATTCTTGTTATATTACAAACTCAAACGTTATTTAACTTCTAAATTCAACTATTATTCTATTTAGATCTTAATAGTTTAATCAATTGTAATAAATTTGTTGTTCTTGTTTGCTTGCACGTTATATTGCTAAATAATCTTAGCTTAAAACTCTTTGATACTTAATTTGTCGTAGAACTTCTTGTCGCGCTAGCGATAAACGTTCTTTTTTGCGTTTAAATACGTCTTGTTTAGCTCAATTTTTGCAAAGCTGTTTTAAAAATTATCTTTAAACAATTTAATAATCTTGATAATCTAAGTTAATTTGTTAACAAATTCGACAATATTTTTAAGAAAAACATAAATATTAATTACAACAATAAAATCCATATTAAGAATAATATTCCAAGTATCTTATATAACTTAAAAGCGCATTATTGTTTTGTTTGAATTATTTGCTATTTTGTTTAATATTTGTTTAACAATTGTCGCGAATCGAATTACTTAATAACTACTAGTAACTAAGATATCTATAAGTCTAGAAGTTGTTTTCTTGCAAATTAATTTATCTTTCGAAATCGATATTTAATGCACAATTAAATTTATCTTGATTATTTCGAACTTCTTCGCATAACGTTTTAGCAACTTTGAATTTTGCAAAACAAAAAATAAAATACAATTAAAAAAGATAGTTTTGTCAATCAAAATTTTTAAAGTCGATTTATCTACTTTTATTTTTAAAACTAAATATTCGCAAAACAACATTATTGTCTTAAATAAAATTTAATTGACGTTTGTCTTTCGCGTTTTTTGCGCGTCAATCAAAGTTATATTTTGATACTTAATTGCTTAACAAATTTCGATTAATAGAATCTTCTTATTAATATCGATTGTCTTAAAATCTTTCTTGTAGTATAAATTCAAAAATGTATTGTTAAATATAACAAGATTTAAGATTAACTTGCAAGTCTTATAGTTTGCAAAGATTTAATCTTTCTTTAAGAGCAACAACTTGTTAAAACGTATTAATATATCGTAAAATATAATACTATATACAAGATTGCTTATTTCAATTGTTTTGTACTTCTTTTGCAAGTCGATAATTTAAATAAATTAAACGTTAACATTATTTTGCAAGATATATCTTTTTTAAAAAATGTTAATAATACTTATAAACACAAAGACAAACTTTAGAAGCTTGCGTAATATACAAATATTGTTATTCTTATTAAAAGTTGCAAATTATAGAGCAAAGCAATCTTGTATTGTAATGTTAACGCAAACGACACAACTTATATTGTAATTAATAAGACATATATAACTTGTTAAATAAATAAAATAATTGTCGATTTCTATCTCTTCTTTAGATCAAAATAGAGCAATATTGTTTTTAACTATCTTTGCGTTTGATTTCTCAAAATCAATAATTAGACAAACAAGAAATACGTTATTGTCTTTGCAAAGCATAAATATAATAAAATAGCTATTAAGTATAAATATTTTGCGAATAAGTTGTTCGACATTTATTATAGTGTGCTTTCAAAGAGAATTGCTCTTAAGCTTAACATTTATTTGATTTAATTTGTCGTTATCTAATGCAATCTAATTATTATTATCTTACTAATTTAGCGTTTTCGCAAGATTGTTTTTGATTGTCTAATTTGCGATTTTGCGTTCGCGAACTTTTGCGATATTTTAACTAAGATAAAAGCTTTTGTTTTTTTTGTCAAAAGTTATGTTAATTATTTGTTAAACAATAACAATAGATAGACAATCTTACAATGCAACAACAATAATAAAGATATTATTGTTAATAATATAAAGATAATAGCTAACAATAGTAAGCAAGAATACGTGTTAACAAAATTAAATATAATAAGCTTTAATAATGTTGTTAATATTAATGTTAATTGTGCTAGTATTCTAATAAATCGCGTCTTGTAATCAAAACTTGTAAAGCATCTACTATAAGTAAACAATAAATTATAATGATTTAACATTATATTTAGACAAGTAATTTATTATTATTAATTCTTAAACGTCGACAACAATAACATTAAGATAATATTTCGACGTTGTTATTTTTTTGCTATTTATAATAATCTTAATCTTAAGCGATCTATCTCTTTTCTTAGATATAAGTACATTTTCTATTATCTTAAACAATCGATTGCACTTCTTTAACAATAATATAAAAACAATAATATTTACTAAAAATATTAAGACAATTACTTCAAATATTATAATAGTTGTTTCAAAATATCTTATAATAGAGAGAATAAACATTTCGTGCTTTATCTTGTAATTATTAACAAGTCTCGCAAAATTATCTAGCAAATTCTTGTTATATTATCGATTTTACTTAGTAATATAATTTTTTTATTAAACAAAATACTTCGAGATAAAACAATTTTACTTGTATTAACAAATACGATATTTAATAAGAATCTTAATTTTGTAAAAATGTTATTCGACATTTAACTTAATAATAATTTTCGAATAATTTAATTTTGAACAATTGTATAAGTTTTTATTGTCTAACGCTAACTTAAGATAAGCAATAAATATAATTAAATAAGTCTTTTAATTTGTCAAGAAATTCGATTTGTATATTAGATTGTTTTTTTGTTCAAAAATCTTAAAAGATTCAATATATTAAATCGATAACTTAAAGAATTTAACAAACAACAAGAAATAACTCTTATAAAGATAAAAATATATTATATTATTTATCGAAAACTCGATAAATTTGTAATATTTATTGTATATTGTTTTAACTACTATGTTAATCTATACAATTGTTGCTTTTGTTTCGAAAATATTAACAATTTTCTTTTGCAATTAATTTGTTTAAAAATTGTTAAATTTAAGAAAAAACAAGAAATTACGTATCTTAAAATTTATAATTATCTTATTTGATAACAATTTAATAGAAATACTAAACAAATTATTGAGATAAATGCAAAGTGCGAACAAAAAGAATACTCAATTTAAATAAGAATTAATAATCGCTATATATTGCAAAACTATCTTAATTATCTAATTTATTTATCTACTTTGTTTATTTATTTGTAAATAATATATTATTAAAATCAAAAACTAAACTTTCAACTTCTAAAATATAATTGTTCAAAATTTAAATATAAACTTGCAATCTCTATTGTGTACAAATACTTTTAAGACTTCTTAATTAATAAGATTGTTAAAAAGAATATTTGCTTATTTTGTTACAATATAAGTCGTTTTGTCACTCAAAATAAATATTTTTTTGAAAAATTTGCAAGTCGCTATTAAGACAATATCGAAGCTCTAATATAATAACAATCTTAAGTCAAAATTAATATACACAATATAAAAAGACATAAAAGAGCTCAAAATTAAGTTAAGATTTTTATACAATTAATGTTATTTAATTTGATAAAGATTGTATTTTTAGCAATAAATAATATATCAATACAATTGAGAGACAAGTTTGCAAAAATAAAAATTAACAATTACTATCTTGTAAATGCGAATAAAGTTAATATAACTATTTATGTTGTATATCTAATACAAGATTTTTGTCTTAAATTTCTTAAGCAAGCATAATCTTTTACGATTTGCATAATTTGTAAAGTAAAATAATTGTTTTTTTTTTAAAATTAACTATCAAAAAATATAGATAACTTTCGAATTATTGTTAGAATATCTATTTACTTAATAAATTTAACATATATCTCGAGAAGTCTTTTCTTAAAGATTTTATTTGTTTGAACGAAATATAGATAAAATAAGATTGTTTTGTCAATTGTATCTTAATTGATTAGATTTAATTTCTTTTTAAAAGTTTATTGCATTAATTTAGTTACAATCTTTATGTTCGTTGCAAAGTTGTCTATCTTATCTAAGATTAATAACTTGTTCTTACTATATTTTTTTTTACATGCAAGAAGTTTAAACAATGTATTCGAAATTGTATACAATCTTTCTACACAATAACGTATATTTAATAAAAATTATAAAAGATATTGCGAGATATGCACAAAACAAAGATTAAGCTTATTAATTAATAAAAAGAATACTATAATTTGTTTAACAATACTTATTGTAATCAAGTAATCAATATAAACTATAATAAGTCTTTTAATTGCTTCTACTAAATATCTAATCTTTTGTATTGTTTATACAAGACAGGTTACTTTTATTTTAGTTAATCAATAATTTATTTTAACAAAGCTTAGAATTTTAAATAGAAACAGGATATATTAAATATCGTCTTGTCTAAAGTTGTCGCTAATTGAATTGTCTTTAATATAATATATTTTAACATTAAATTCGCGTTTCTTAAAGACGTTTAAGTCTATATACAATTAACAATTGTTATTAAAATAAATTAAGAAGTTTGAAGCTATTAAGAATCGTTATAATTAATAGAAGAATTAAAGAAGAACAAACAAGTATTTAATATACGTATTTTTTGAATATGTCTTTGGCTTTTGTTTGTCAATAATAGAAAATCTCTTTAAAAGACAAGTCTTTTCTTATTGTAAAACTTTAGTTCGCTAGACATGTTAAATAATTTTGTCTCTTTAATAATTAACAAAATCAAGATAAATCTTAAGCATCTTTAAATTCTTAGAAAATTTAATTGTCTTAATAATAATAATACGCTTCTTAATAATAAACAAGTTAAAGACGTTTACTTTTTGCTCTAGCAAAATAATATTAAAATAGTTAAGATAAATCTTTTTAAGATTAAGCGTAATATCTAGCAAAATTAATTTGTCCAACAATTAAATAAGATAAGCTAAATATATATTAAACAATTAAAAGAAAACAACAATATTATTAATATAAATATAACAAAAGTTTCTAATTTAACAAAGCTCTCTATTTATTATTTGTTAAACGTAAATAAACGAATTTTTGAATTTTATAATAGCGACATTAAGTTGTTTTTTGTCTCGATAAATAATAAAAAAGAACTTATATTTGTCTTTAAACGCAATCAAGAATTGTAAAAAGAAAGTCAATCTATCTATTAAACTTATATACTTACAATTACAAATTTAAGCTATAATATTTGTTTAAATAGATATTGAATGCTTATTTGTAATAATTAGTCTATTCAATTCGCAAATATTAATTATTACTCGATACTTTTAAATTTTATCTAACAAGATTTATCAAATTACAAAGACAAGAAATTCGAATAACAAAGACTTAATCGATTATATTATCTTATCTTAAATATGCAATTTGTCGAATTCTTTATTAACTATCTTGCGATTGCGTTTTTTTAAAAAATAAATCTTGTATTTTATCTTCGACGCTAATATAGAGTTTTAGTCGCTATTTAATAAGATTAATATTTAATTTTTTTTAACAAGATTAATTGTTTTATTAATATTTTTTTTACAAGATATACAATTGTTTGACGAAACATTAAAGCGCAATAATTTTATCTAAATTGTTATAAACATAAACGTTATTAATTAGATTTGTCTAACAATTATTACTAAGTATATCAATCTTAATATTTTCTCTAGTTACTTGGCTTTCTTTGTCAAAACTAATTTAATAACATTTTTTTTCTCTTAAACTTTAACAAACGTTTCAATATTATATATTGCAAAATGCAAAAAAATACAAGACAATTGTTACAAATGTATATAAAAAATATTTCTCTATTTGCGATATAAGAGTAAACGTCGAACAAAATCGATTTAAAGAGATAGTTTCTATTAAATAAGATTTTGTCTTGTACTATTATTAAAATTTCGAGAACAAAATAAATAACTATTATAAGACTTTTTTCGATCTTAACAATTTGTTTTACTAGAATGTTGTTTTTTAATTTTATCTTTAATTTTGTCTTTAAATTTCGATAACTTTTAATAATAAGTTTTCGTCTATTTGCGTTAACAATTATATATTCGAGATCAATAATATTTATCTTAAGTAACAACTTTGTTTTTAGATTTTTTATAATATAAATTTTTTAACAAAAGTAAGCGACAATTATTTTGTTATCTATTTTGTCTTGAAAAAATATATTGAGAGTTAAAAATATATTAAGAGTTAAAAATAATTGTTGATTAAATACTTTAGTTGTTGTTCTTAATATCGCACACAAATACAATAACGCTAAACTATTTCGTAAAATGCTTTAATCTTAAGTTATTAAAAAAGTTATTATTGATTAATAACATAATATATTTGCTATTAATGCAAACAATATACAAAATGTCTTTTTATAAAAATGTTATTTAACATATTGCATAGTATTAACGTCTAAAAGTTAATTTATTTCGACGCAATAATAGAGCGTCTAACTTAATTAACTCTAAATTCGTAAAATTTGTTTTAACAAAAACAAAATCGACATAAAATGTCTTAATAAATTTTTAACAATAAATTTTATTATATTTGATTTTAATATATTAAAAAAGCTTGTTTCTTAATAAAAAGATTAAAACACAACTTTTGTACTTAAAGAATTAAGAAAAAGATACTAATGTTAATTTAATATATATTGCATTTGTCTAATAAGTTGCTTCCTATAACAAGTCGATTATATAAATAATTGCTAATATTTTCTTCTCGATATAATATATCTCTTTTAATTAATTGTTAGTAACATAATATATTGTTGTACTTATACAAGAATCGTTGTAATAATTTGTAAAATCTTCGAAAAATATAAAGTAATAAATAAACTCTATATATTTTGCAAAATTTGTATAGTATATTATTATAACAAGAGCTTAATAAATTGTTATTTATTTATAGTTGCTCTAATAGTTATTGCGATAATCTTTGCGATAATTATTCTAATAGTTGTCTTAATTTTGTTGTGCGTTGTTATATTTATCTTTTGTCTTTTAATTTTAATAGTAAGAATTCTTGCTCTAACTATTTGCGAAAGAATTTGTCGTTACTACAATTGCGAGACTTGCAAGAGACTTCGATGTCTAAAATTGTATCGACGTCTATTGTATTAATTGACGAAATTTTTTGTTAAAATTTTGCAAATTTTGCATAAATTGTCTAAAATATCTATAATTTGCGAATTATTATTAAGAGAAATACGCATAATCGAATTGCTTATAAAAGAACATACAAGAAAGATAAATTAAGCAAGATATATATAGTGCAAATTAACAAACAATTTGTTCTTCTAATTATTTATTTAACTAATTCGAATTTTGCTAGTTAAAGTAATAAGCAAGCATTGTCTTTTATATCTTGCGCTTTGCGTTAAATTTGTTAATAAAGTTCTAAGATAATATACAAGCAATAAGTATGTTAACAATAGAACGCAATTCTATTTCGAACTAATTTTATGTTTAAGTTAATTGTCTCTAGGTTTCTTCGATATTTGTTAATTGCGCATAAAGAGTAATGTTTTGCAAATATTTTATAATCTCTTGTTTGTCTTTAGCATTTTTAACGATAAAGATCTCTAACATTAACTTGTTAAGCGTCTTGCTAATTCTTATCTTGAATTAATTCTACAATTTATCGATAAAGTTCAAAAGAAACAAGCTTCGAAACGTTTAACGTTTAAAGTTGTTTATCTTTTTAAAATATTATATTATAACAAAATTACAATCTTTACGCAACATAGCTTGCAACTAATCTAGATCAAAGATTGCAAAAAATAAAGTTTATTCAAAAGTCGCAAAGATAAGTTGCGAGATTAAAGTTTACTTAAAGATTACAAAGTTAAGTTGCAAAGACAAAATTTATTTAAAAGTTACTAAATTAACTTAGACGTTAAGAGACTATTAAACGAGCTCTTGCTATTGTTGCGAGTCTATATTATTAAGCGTAATTATGCTCGACTAAATTAACGAAGAATAAATAGACTAAGCATCTAACTATAAGACATTAAGTTCGACATTTTGTTATTAATTGTACTAAGTATGTTGCTTAACATCAAATAAGTTAAAAAGCTATAAATTGTACGATTGCGCGACAAAGTTAAGTTAATTAAATTGTTGTTAATTACTTTGCAAAGAATTGTCAAAACATAAGTTTATTATTTTAAATTTATTGTTTATCTCGAAACTCGCTCGATTAATTTCAAATTAATAACGACAATTTATGCTATCTTTCTTAAGAGAGAAAGCTCGCTTTTGACAATATAGATTGTTAATGTTCGCTAATGTGTCTTTGCGCAATTTATTGTTGTTTAATTTGTCAATCTTGTTATTTTTTAGTCTATCGAAAGAGTTAATTATTGATTGTTTAATTAAGAACGCAAATAAGATAAAAGATGCAAATAAAAGACGAAACTTAAGATGCTTAAAGACGCAAATCTATTTTGTTAAACAACAAGAACTTTGTCAAGATGCTTTAAGATAACAATTAAATTAAAAGATTCTAGATCTAGAATATTATTAAAATAGACGTTCAAATTCTTTTGCTTAAGTTGCTTGTTTTAATATTTAAGTAGTTGCTTTGCTAACAATTCTAATAATGTCTTTAAAATAATATTGTTTAATATAGAAGACAATAATGTCTTTGAAATAACAATGTTAATTGTAGCAAATTGTAATGTCTTGAAAATCTAATGATTAAGAACGATAAACAATAATGTTTCTATCGAAGACTCGTTGTAAGCTATAACAAATAATAATAATTTTGTCGAAACTTTGTTGTCAATTGTGTTAAGAGAAGTTATCTATTGCGTTCTTTCGAATTTATTGATTGCTCGTTTAAGTAAAGTCTTGTTGATTGCTTATTCGATTAATCAATTTCGCTTATCTTTACTAGATTAAACAAATAAAGTAAAATAACAAGTTCTTATTGTTAATTCGAGTAAAGACGAGCGAGACAAAAGTTTGAAGAATTTCTTGATTCTTTGTCTAGTTAACTAATTAATGCAAGAGATATATTGATATTCAATAGTGCAAAACTGCAAAATATAATAAGTAAGAGCAAAAAGAACAAGATTAATTAATCTGACTAAAAAAGACATCTTAATACGATTAGACAAACACTTGCGAAAGATAGACTTGTTAACTCTAATGCAATAATTTAATACTTAATAATTGCGAAAGATAGATAGATGCTAGCTCTAATGCAATAATTTAGTATCTAGTAATTGTTAAAGACAAACGAATGTTAACTCTAATGCAATAATCTACTATCTAATAATTGCGAAACGCAAACGAATGTCGACTCTAATATAATAATTTAATGTCTAGTATAAATGCGAAACTAAGTAAAAGAATTAATAATTAATGTTGTTTGTTTAAATTAAACAAACAATTGACTCGAATTGTACGTTAAAGCTATTATTTGCTAAACAAAGAATAATAGTTAAACAAACAAAGCAACTAGACAAGACAATTAAACAAGATGAAAAGACACGCAGGTAAACAAGACAAACATCTATAATAGTTGTAAAGATAATTCTCTAAGAATTAAGTTAACAATCAAGTTATACTTGATGATTTAAGAGTAGGCGCTATCGATAGACGTCAAACGCTCTCTTGTTATTTGACAAGAGCATTAGACACAAATCTCGTAACAAGTAAATTAAGCAAAATATATATAATATAGTAGTAGACTAATCGCGTCGGGTCGGGTCATCGAGTTCGGGTCGAATACTCGATTCAAATCTTGGCGATTCGTATTAACTCGACTCGAAAGTCTTGGCGATTCGATTCCTGGAGTTGGATCGACAATTTGGGTCGGGTTGTAGACTTGAAATCGAAAATCGACTCGAAAAATCGACACGAATCGCCAAGACTATTAGTTTAATTATATCATAGTCAATAATAGTCAATGTATAGTCAATATATTGTAAATAGATAGTTAATATATAGTCAATATATTGTAAATAGATAGTTAATATATAGTTAATAATATTTAATTATCTAAATTATAATAAGGTAATGCATTATAGTAATGCATTACTATTTTAGAAAAAGAAAAACATTAAATAGCATCTATAAGGTCTATAGAATCTATAGATGCAAATAATGCATTATAGTAATAAATCGCATCTATAAGGTCTATAGGGTCTATAGATGCAAATAATGCATTATAGTAATAAATCGCATCTATAAGGTTTATAGGGCCTATAAATTGCAAAAAATGCAATATATTAATAAATATTTGATTCTAAAAATAGTAATTCTTGGCATAATGACGTAATTTTCGATTTCTTGGCGATTCGATTCGATTCCTAATATTGGAATCGAAAATCGACTCGAGTTAGATCGAATCGATTCCAAATTAGCGCGAATCGAATCGGGTTTTGGGTCGATTCCTATAGTTGGAATCGACGAGTTGGGTCGGTTCCAAAAGTTGGAACCGAAACCCGACCCGACGGTCAGTCTATAATATGGATTAACAAATAATTTATTCTTTTAATTATTTATTTGGTTAATTCGAATTTTGCTAATTAAAGCAATAAGCAAGTATTATCTTTTATATTTTGCGTTTTGCGTTAAGTTTTTTAATAAAATTCTAAAATAATATACAAGTAATAAGTATATTAATAATAAAACGCAATATTATCTCGGGCTAATTTTATGTTTAAATTAATTGTTTCTGAATTTTTTAATACTTGTTAACTATATATAAAAAATAATATTTTGCAAATATTTTATAATATTTTATTTATTTTTAGTATCTTTAATAATAAAGATCTCTAATATTAATTTGTTAAATATTTTGCTAATTTTTATCTTAAAGTAATTCTGCAATTTATCGATAAAATTTAAAAGAAACTTCGAAATACTTAATATTTAAAGTTGTTTATCTTTTTAAAATATTATATTATAATAGAGATTCGGAAAAATAAAGAGAGAGATTGTCTCAAATAACAATTTTGTTAACACAATGTATATAATTATTTATATACTTAATAAAGATAAAGATTTCTCTATATATTGTTTTTTTATAAGCGAAAATAATATTATTTAACTTATAGTTGTCTAAAGCGTTTAAATAAAAGAAGTCTAGATTAGATATCTTAAATTAATTAAAAGATATATGTGTATTTTTCTATAAAAACTTATTAAAGTATCTAGAAATGCAACAAAAATTACTTAATTTATTTTAAGACAAATATTATATTTGCTTTATAAAAGAATATTAATCTTTTTTATACAATATAGTTTGCAACTAATTTAGATCGAAGATTGCAAAAAATAAAGTTTGTTTAAAAGTTGCAAATTTAAATTGCAAAATTAAAGTTTGTTTAAAAATTGCAAAATTAAGCTATAGAAATAAAGTCTATTTAAAAGCTGCTAAATTAACTTAAATATTGAAAGATTGCTAAACAAGTTCTTGTTGCTGTTGCAAGTCTATATTATTAAATATAGTTATACTCGACTAAATTAGCAAAAAGTAAATAGACTAAATATTTAATTATAAGATATTAGATTTAACATCTTATTATTAATTGTACTAAGTATATTGTTTAGCATTAAATAAATTAAATAACTATAAATTGTACAGCTGCGAAACAAAATTAAATTAATCGAACTATTTATCAATTACTTTGCAAAGAATTGTTAGAGCGTAAATTTATTATTTTAAATCTATTGTTTATTTCGAAACTTGTCTAATTAATTTTAAATTAGTAACAACAATTTATACTATCTTTTTCAAAAGAGAAAACTTGTTCTCGACAATATAGATTATTAACGTTTGCTAATATATTTTTGCGCAATTTATTATTGTCTAATTTATCAATCTTATTATTTTTTAGTCTGTCGAAAGAGCTAACTATTAACTGTTTAGCTAAAAACGCAGATAAGATAGAAAATACAAATAGAAAAACAAGACTTAAAATACTTAAAAACGCAAATCTATTTTATTAAGTAACAAGAACTTTGTCGAGATACGTTAAAATAATAATCCAATTAAAAAATTCTAAATGTAGAATATTATCAAAATAGATATTTAGATTTTTTTGTCCTGACTACTTATTTTAATATTTAAATAACTATTCTGCTAACAACTCTAATAATATCTTCGAAATAATATTGTCTAATATAAAAGATAATAATATCTTTGAAATAATAATATTAACTACAGCAGATTATAATATCTTCAAAATCTAATAATTAAAAACAATAGATAATAACATCTCTATCGAAGACTTGTTGTAAGCTATAATAGATAGTAGTTTCTTTATCGAAACTTTATTATTAATTGTATTAAACAAAGCTATTTATTGTGTTCTTTCGAATTTATTAACTGTTTGTTTAAACAAAGTCTTATTAATTGCTTATTTAGCTACATTCGCATTTGTTCTGCTCGGATAATTCTTACTAATGCTACTAACGATGCTTGAAAAAGTAGACTTTTGTTAAAATTTAGATATCTTTGAATAAACTAGTCCAGATCGGGTAATAATAATAAATTTTGAAAATTTATAGTATAATCTAATTTTACTACGAAAATTAAGATATTTATAATTAAACTAGTCTAGATCGAGTAATATAAAGACTATTTATAGTATTTTTTCGTAGTAAAATTAGATTATACTAAAAATTTCAAAATTGTTTAAAATTACCCGATTTGGACGAGTTTATCCAAAGATATTTAAATTCTAACAAAAGTCTACTTTTTCAAGTATTGTTAGTAGTATTAGTAAGAATTATCCAAGCAAAACAAATGCGAATATAATCAAATTTATTTATCTTTACTAAATTAAGTAGACTAAATAGAACAACAAGTTTTGTCTGTTAATTTGAGTAAAAACAAGCAAGACAAAAGTTTGAAGAGCTTCTTAACTTTTAGTTTAGTTAACTTACTAATATAGGAAATATATTGATATTTAGTAATGCAGAACTGCAGAATTTGATAAGTAAGAGTAGAAAGAACAAGATTAGTTAGTTTAACTAAGAAAGATATCTCAATACAATTAAGCAAATATCTACAAAAGATAGACAAGTACTGACTCTAATATAATAATTTAATATCTAATAATTGCAAAAGATAGACAAATACTAATTCTAATACAATAACTTAGTATTTGATAATTACTAATGGTAGACAAATACTAACTTTAATACAATAATTTAGTATCTAATATTTGCGAAACGCAGACAAATATTAACTCTAATACAATAACTTAGTATCTAGTAATAAATATAAGACTAAGTAAAAGAACTAACAATCAGTATTGTTTGTCTAAATCAGATAGACAATTAATTTGAAGTGTATATTAATACTATTATTTGCTAGACAAAGAATAATAGCTAGACAGACAAAGCAATTAGACAAGACAATTAAACAAGATAAAAAGACACGCAAGTAAACAAGACAAACATCTATAATAGTTGTAAAGATAATTCTCTAAGAACTAAATTAACAATTAAGTTATACTTGATTTTTTAAGAGCAGAGATTATTAATAGATGTCAAACGCTCTCTTCCTATTTAACAAGAGTATCAGATATAAATCTTGTAATACAATTCTCGACAATTTAATATATAATTGTTCTAAAATAGCTTTACAATTATTATCTTAAGATATAAAGAATTCGAGCAACTTGCTATAGTTTCTAAAGAAATATAAAAGCAAAAGCAAAAGCAAAAAATCTTATAGATAAATATTAATTGCAAATTAAAAACAAAGTTGCGAATTAATAGTCTAGAGAAGCAAAATAAATATTAGGAAAATAGATTGTGTCTAAAGCAATAGAAAAATAAAACAAGAATATAGAGAGTATAGAATTGTAACTAATAAAATAGTTGTTAACAAGTCTTATTTCTTATATATTCGAAAATTTTATAGAACTAAATAACTATTATTGTGCATTTTGCTTATTAATTTATTGTTTTAGTTTTGTCTCTTCTCTTCCAATGTTTAACTAAGAAGTATAGAAGTATTAAATTGAGTTTTCTATTGTATAATAGCTAAAATATAGAGACTAAAATAAGACTATTTGGAATAGAGAAAGACATTATATATTGTTTTTGTTGCTATTTATGCTATTCGCTGTTATATTTCTATAGTCGAAATAAAATATTTGTTTATTTAAAGTATTTAATTTGATAATTACTAGAGTTATATTACTTCTCTTTGCTCTTATATTATCTATACTTTGCTATTATACTATCTCTTTCTACTACGTCTAATTGGATAAAAAACAACGTTAATAAGATTAGATAGAGACAATAGAAGATATATAGTTTTGCGCTTGTGTACTACTATATTCGATATATCTTCTTATTGATCTTTCGATGCAAATCCGAATCTAAAATATATCTTTTTGTATGCTTAGATTTTATCTCTAATTGCTTCTCTAATTTACATTTGAAAACTATCTATATAGAGAGCTAAAACAACTATAATTCAATTCTTTGCAACAGTTCTTTTTGTAGTCTTGTCGTCTATTTTGTTGTTAACTCTCTTATATATCTTTTTGCTTGTTGTCTTTTGCATCTTGCTGCGATCTAGAACTATTGTATAGTCTTGCGTTATTGCGTATCTATTTAAGTTTTTAATAAGCAATTCTATTGTTATGCTATTGTAATAGACATTAGACAATAACTTCAGTTCTATAGCTATTGTTAATAAAGCTCTCAATTTAGATAGTAATTGAGACAAGATAGCAACAACAATAGACAACAACAATAATGTAAACAAAAAACGCAATAGATCTTGAAAATTATCTAGTTAGACTTAGTAAGAAAGAATAATGTAATAGCAAAGTATAGATAACGTAGAAGCAAAGAGAGGTAATATAGCTCTAGCAGTTATCTTTATTTTATTTTTATTAAAATTATATTAATAGCAATCTATTACTCTTAATAAGTAATATTGTATTTCAACAAATCTATTTATCAATTGTAAACAAGTTTGTTTAATATTAAGATTTTAAAATATATATAGTTATTAATTTAGAAGAGAACTTCTTTGTCTATTTTTTTGTTTAACAATAACAAAACAAAATATCTATTCTCGAACTTTATAAATTTTAGCTTCTTTTATTTCGATAAAATTGAATCTACAGTATATTGTCGAGATAGAGAGAGTTTCTAATTAAGAAGACAGAAAATAATTGAACTTTATATATATATTAATTTGACAAATATATTTTATAAATATATTTGTTATTGTAGTTCTTAATTTGTTAGAAAATACAATATTTTTTAGTCTTAGATTTATCTATTATGTCTGTTAGATAATTTAAGTTAACAACAATATTATTTAGAATTCGAGAACAAATATAGAGCGTAAGACTCTAATTTTAAATATTAAATTTTTCGAAAAATAAATTATAAGTAGATCTAGACTTAGTATATTTGTATTTGCTATTTAAATGTCTTAAAGCAACAATATATTACTAAAAAAACGTATTTCGATAACAGATAGCAAATTCGAAGAATCGATAGATTAAACTTACAATATTATTATATTTGCTAAATTAGTATAGTATTTGCTTACAATTATTTTAAGTAGTTGCAAACAATTATCGACAAACACTAAATAAATTAAGAATATCTGCAAAAATTCTAGTAACTTTTTAGATATAACATTGTTAAATAACTTGTAGCAAACTTATTTAGAGCTATATTAAGATATAGTTCTTGCAGTATAGTTCTCTATTATATCTAGTTAGCTTTTTATTATAGAGCTTAATATATATTTTGTAAATTAGTACTAATACAATAGTTACTTTTATTAATAGTTGCTATAAAAGATTAGACAAAAATAGATTGTCTTATATATAAAAAGAATTAGAATATAGGAAACGCAGAAGACAAGATATCGCAATAGAGAGATACAAGATAGACTAGAAAGAAATACAATAGATTGTAATTAATAGTATTTTTAATTAAAATACTTTTATTATTAGTTACAACTCGATTAAAGAAAATTTTGTCTATTAGTTAAATATAAACAACTAGCTAAGTTGAACTTAGTTCAACAATAACTGCTCAAGTGTTTTGAATATTAATAAATCGATCTATTTTCTTCTATTGTTATTTTTATACTTGCAATATAGAGCTAATATCGAAGTCGAAATCGAAACTATATTTGATATGAATATTTGTAATAACGTTAGTATTTTGTTTATAGATAATCTCTATCGAAGAATTAAGACGTTAGAAATTTAGTAAATTTTTTAATTCGAAATAGTATACAGTAAATACTAATATATATATAAAGCAATTACGCTCTATTTAAAATTATATAGTCTAGAATATAGCTAACAAAAAATGCTATTATCTATTTAATATGTTATATACTAGAAGTGCTATTTTACAATTACTAAATATCTACTTAAATAAACAAAGTAGCAAGAATATAATTAGAATATCGATTTAGATATATATTGTACAAATATTTTATTATCTAATTTAATTAAAATTGTATCTCTTCGAGAAATATTCGAAGTCAATCGATATATCTAGTCGAATAGTTAGCTTATATATGAAAATATTTTACTTTGACAAATCTATCTCTCCTTTTTATTCTAGCATTATATTAATACTTTATCGAACGGGTTGAATTAATTCGAATCCAACCTGTTCCAACTTGTCTGCGGGACAGATTAGAGACGAGTTTTGCCTCTAAGAATCTAATCTAGAATGTGCGAATTAGATTAAAAACTCGCACAAGTCCAAATTTGAAAGCAAAACAATTCGTGAATCCCAATTTGCTATCTATTTTGTATAGGACTTGGCGTCAAGAATTTACGCAAGTCTATTTCTAGCGATCGTTCTACTCGCGTAGATCGCGATTTTTTATCTAAAGATTTATTCGGAACGGATTTTCTAACTAAGACTTCAACTTAGAACGAATTCTCTAGAAGCAGAATTCGCTTCAATCCGATCTATTTCGCGACATATTTATATATAGTATTTCTAAAGTCAATTGTCTTATATATTGTATTTCGTATTTCTATATATAGTCTTCGATGCTTTAAACTTCTAAAATTAATTTTTTTGTATATTAAATTTTGCAACTTCTTTTTTGTTAGTCTCTAATAGCTAGTATATCGATACAATATTAAAATAATGCAAAAATTGCAATTGCAATTGCAATTTATTTTGATTTTAGAAATGCTAGCTATAAAATTTATATTAAATTTATCTTTTACAAGATAGAGAGAGTAAATCTAGAGTTTCGAACTAGTCTAAATATATGCAACAAGCTTTATAATATTTGTATAATAGAAAATCTATCAAGACTACAAATAGACTAAAATCTAAAAATTGTTAACAACTATTTAATTAGTCTAAATATATATAATCTTAAAAAGATAATAAGTACAAATAAAACAAAGTTTGTTATAATTTTAGAAATACAATTTTATATTAATATAATATCTTAACATTGATATAATAATAAATTAACTATAATATATTTTGTACAACTATATTCTATTTTAGCAAATTTTTTGAACAAAATAATTTACTGCTATATAGTTCTTAATTAATCTTTTATTGTATTGTTAAAATTTAATAAAGACAATAATTTTAATACTATACAATATTATATTTTAGATTCGATATTATATCTCTATAAAAATTATATTTCAAATTCGATATTATATCTCTATAAAAATTAGATTTTAAAAAAGATAGTAGATTCTACAATTTCTACAAGAATCTTTGTTTTTAGCTTTAATTAAAGATAGCAAATATTGTATTTAAATACTATTGTTGTATATATAGAAAAAAGAAGAAGAGAGTAGAAATAAAAATATTTATAGAAACTAGATTAAACAATACTACAACAAGATAATCTAATAGATTAATAATACAATAGAGTTATATTATTATATTTAATTGAATTGCAATACTTAGATTAGTATTATATTCTATATTTATTTTAATCTCTAAAAGATAAATTTATTAAGAATATATTAAAAATTATCTATTTATACAAGTACTCAAAAGCAAAGTTATTTGCTTACTTAAATTAATTAATTGCGAATAGAATAACTTTATAGTTATTGTCGAGAACTATACAATTTAAGTCTATATAGAAGATTGATACTATTAAAGACTTAATTTAACAATCTCTTACAATTCTTAACAATCTTAAGAAATAGCTAAAATATTTGCATTTAATAAATCCTAACTTTAGTTCTAGATATATATAGATTTGCTATAACAAAAGTTGCAGTTTTGTGTTACTAATATCTAGACTTTGTGCAAGATCAGAATTAGAACCTTGCATTACTTGCAAAAATCTAGAGATTTAAGTCAAGTTTTGCAAAAGACAATCTTAATATCTCTTAATATTGCGCTTGTAAATACGTTTGTTCTATATAACAACTATAGATTGTCTGCGTAAAATACGTATACTTTCTCTTAATTTATTAGATTTGTCTTAAAAGTAAAATTTGTTTGAATTAATAAAATCTAATATTTAAATCGAAAAATGTAATAATTTAACGCAATTGTACAACTAGCGAGCAACTGCAAACGTTTGTGCGCATTGCAAATATTTAAATTTTACGCATTAAAATATAGTCTAATCTGATAGAGATTTTGCAACTTTGTCAAATATAGAGAAAACAAAACAAGCTCTTTAAGTAGATTCTATCTCGACAATACTAATTTGAGTATGTAGAATAGATAGATCTGTAAAATTTGCAGAATCTTGTAAATATCTTGTTCTCTATTAGCTCGATTTGTCTCTCGAAACGCGAATAAAAGCTAATTACTATAGCGTAATATCTAACAATATTTTATATACTATTTCTTTTTATATCTAGTATTTTTTTTTAGATTATATAAATTGACAAAAGCATTAATATCGAAAAATATACTATTGTTCGAAGATAATACTTAAACTTGTCGATATTAATAAAATCTTTTAATTTAGCTTAATTTTATAGAGTAGATATAAAATATATAGAAACTTTAATAGTTGTCGCAAGTTTATTGCTTCAATTTTTAATTACAAAATAAAGATATTTTTATCTTTTCGAAAATATTAGAGCTTGAAGTAGTTAATTATATATAAGACAAAAAATTTTGTCTAAATTTTTTTTTTTTTAGTAAAATATATAAATATAGATAGAAGATTCTAATACTATTGTATTCGATTCTTCTATATATATTTTAATCTATAGTTTTGCGTTAATCTTAATATTATTATTTTTAGAAGATTTAGTTGTTAAATTGTTTTGTCGACTTGCAATAGATATTTTTCGATTCAATTAAATACAACTATAGACTTTTCAAGAATCGATAGATTAGTATAAAGATTTCTATATTTGTATTTGATAAATTCTAACTTTAGTTCTAGATAGACACAGATTTGCTATAACAAAAGTTGCAATTTTGTATTACTAATATTTAAACTTCGTACGAAATCAAGATTAGATTTAATAGATCTTGCATTATTTGTAAGAATCTAGATTCAAATTAAGTTTTGCGAGAGACAATCTTAATATCTCTTAATATTGCGCCTATAAATGCGTTTGTTCTATATAACAATTATAGTTTGTCTGCGTAAGTGCGTATCTATTCTTATAATTTATTATATTTGTTCTCAAAATAAACTTTGTTCGAATCGATTAAATTTGACGTTTGAATCGAATAATATAGTAGTTTAAGTTAATTGTGCAACTAGCGAGCAATTGCAAACATCTATATATGTTGCAAATATTAAAACTTTACGCGTAAAAATATAGTCTAACTCGATTAGAATTTTGCAACTTTGTTAAATATAAAGAAAACAAAACAAGCTCTTCGAGTAGATTTTGTCTCGACAATACTATTTTGAGTACGTAGAGTAGTTAGATCTGTAAGATTTGCAAAATCTTAAAAGAATCTTAATCTATTAAGCTCGATCTATCTCTCGAAAGAGAAATGTAGATACAATTTATATTGCAAGTTTCGACTATATTATTTGAATTAAATTGTAATTGTATATTATAAACAATATATATATTTAAACAACATTATAATAGCTATTAATATTTTGTAAAATATCTACTTTTGTTAGAATACCTTTAGTACTCGAGAGACTTAAATTATTAAATCGAGTTTTTTTTTGCTAAAAATTAATATATTAAATTTAGTTTTAAATAGTTTTTAAAATATTTGCAATTTAGTTCTCGAGAATATATCTAGATTTTTATAGAATAATTTTTGGTTTTAGAGTTTCTGTATATATTACTGCGTATACAATATAGAGTTTTTTTTATCTCTTAAATCGATAGCAATAATAATGTATTAATATTTTTTGTCAAAAAGTCTAATTTTTTTGATAGAATCTTTGTATCTTAAAAGTCTAACTTGCTATATTGTAGTAATCTTTTGTACAATCGAACTTAATAGCTTTTAGTAAAATTAGAATTTCGACTTTATTATTGCAATAAGAATTTTACTATATAAATCGATCTTTAATATTCTATCTAGAATACTTAAAAATATAAATATATTTTTATCGATATTTAAGAGTTTATCTAAGTAGAGAAAACATAATTAATACTATTCGAATTTTTGTTTCGACTACATAATATATCGATAGAGAGAAGCAAATAAGCAATATTTATTTGTCAAGTTATAATTTTATAGAAAATTTTATATTAAGAAAAAATAAATTTCGATTAAGTAAGAGTAATAAGAAATAGCGTACTAGTATAGAAAATAGATAGACAATTGTACTTAAATTGAAGAAGAAGTTTTGAAATTTTTAAACAAAAAGTTAAGCTAAACATCTATATATTGCTAAATTAGAAAATTTGTTTCTAAAAATAAGCTTAAAGCGACTAAATTATATTGTAGAAATTTTCGAAACAATTATTTAATAATATACAAGCAACTTTTAAGGATTTTAGAATACTTATTTAGCGTATTCTAATATATACTAGTATAGATATACTATTTTACGTATATATATTTGCTAAAAAGTTAATATCTAATAAATTAATCGATTAATTGTAGTTAAACTAATTAGTTTATCTAGAATCTAACTTTTAACTAATTTCTAATAAGATTTCGATATTTATTTCGATATATTAATCGAGACTTTTTGCAAAAATTGTTACTCGATATTGATGTTAATTATAACACTATATTATTGCGCTTTAACACAATTTATATAGTAGAAGAAACTATATACGTAATTTTAATATTTGTTAGATTTTAACTTTAACTAGTGCAATTACTAAAAATATCTCGAGATATATTTTCTATTATTTCGAATAGATAACTATTATATGGAAAATCTACTATTATAAGTCTAACAAACCTTTTTGGAACTAATCAAAAAGAAATTTATTTGGTTATAAAAGACAGAAAATATTGCTTAAATTTTCAATTTTTAATACAAAATCTTGTAAATTACAAACGCAACAAGTTAATAAAAGTTTTTATTTTTTTAAAAATAATTAGATTTATTTAATAACACTTGTAGAACAAAATAGCAAAAATATAATTGTTTCTATATCGATATAGAGATAAATTCTAAAATACAATACAAAATAGTTTAATACAAAGTTTTTAAAAACAACATTTTTTGCTTAAGAGATATATATTATAATTCGATCTCTTTATTAATATATTTTAGTGCTTCTTCTCTTATAGAAAAATTGCAAAAACGAAAATCTAATAAATATAACTTAATTTGAGAAATTTGAAAATATTGCTTAATATAACAAAAAGAATCCAAT
>JAABUQ010000937.1_pt1 | contig 65952 bp, 44 predicted proteins | sample 5560001 | NCBI WGS metagenome assembly JAABUQ01 (sample SAMN10711888, study PRJNA513371) | rock metagenome | isolation source: Antarctica rocks | place: Antarctica: Victoria Land, Finger Mt nord | collected 2015-12-18
GCAGACCAGGCGGGCGATGCCCAGCAGCCAGGTCTTGAAGCGGCTCTCGCCCCGGAACCCGCCCGCGCGCAGGGCGCGGCCCGCCCGCAGCCAGGACTCGGACGCGGCCTCCTCGGCGTCCTCGCGCGTCGAAAGCATCCGCCGCGCGAAGGCATAGGTCGCCCCCAGGTGGCGGCGGAACAGCGTTTCCAGCGCCCGCGTGTCCCCCTCGGCCCCGTAGCGGGCCGCCAGCCGCTCGTCGTCCTCCCAATCGGCCATGCTTACCTTCTGTGTGTCGATTCCGTGCCGAAAAGCGCCGGGGTCGCGAGGATATTTCCAGGGAACTTTAGACGGTGCCTGGACGCTTGGGGAGACATCTTCCACGTGAAAGGGACACCGATGAACAAAATCGCCAACAAGATCGCCCGCCTCGTCGCCGCCTGGAGCGTCGCCGCCGTGCTCTGCGCGACTGGGGCCTTTGCCCAAATGGCCCCCGCCAAGACCCACGTCAAGGGCTACACCAAGACGCTCAAGAGCGGCAAGACCGTCCAGGTCAAGGGCTACAACCGCATGAAGATGCCCAAGATGGCGCACGTCAAGGGCTACACCAAGACGCTCAAGAGCGGCAAGACCGTCCAGGTCAAAGGCTACAGCCGGAAGATGGCCCCAAAGGGCATGATGAAGAAGAGCATGTAAGCCCGCATGTCTGCACGGAGAGTGTGACACAAAGACGGCCCGGCGAGCATTCGCCGGGCCGTCTTTGTCTGGACACTGAGGCCTACTGGCCCGGTGCGCCGCCGTCCGCAGGCGGAGGCGAGGGAGGCCCGCCGTCCTGCCCGCCGCCGCCCGGCCCTCCGAAGCCGCCGCCGCCCGGCCCTCCGAAGCCGCCGCCGCGCCGCCGCCCGTTTGGACGCCCGCCGCCGAAGCCACCCCCGCCCGGACCGCCGAAGCCGCCGCCGGGTCCGCCGAAGCCGCCGCGCTGGGGAAGATTAACGCCCACGGCGCTGGCAGTCAGTGTACCGTCGTCAGCCGTCTGGCCGGTGGCGATAATGCGGTCCCCGACCTTGATATCGGCGAGCTTGACCGCTGTGTATCGTGTCACCTTTGCCCCCTCGGCCATCTTCAGGAAGACCTGGACATCCGGCCCCAGTGTGACCGTCAGGTGCGGATCGCTCTTGGTAGGCAGCGCCTTGATCGTCCCGCTGGCCGCCGCGAAACCCTGTTGGGCCGCGCCTCCTCCGGCCCTATTGCCTCCATTGCCGCCCCCGCGTGGGCCGCCGAAGCCGCCCCCGCCGAAGCCGCCCGCGCCGGGCAGGCCGGCAGGCGGCTCGCCGACGGTGATGGCCGAGGCGGTGATGCCGGTCGGGACCCCCTGCACGGCGATCTGGTCGCCGACTTTCAGGTCCGACACGGCGGCGCTGGTCTGGGTGACGATCTGCGCGGCCCCGTCCAGTTTGATTGTCTGCGGCCCGTTGCCGCCGAACTGCGGGGTAATGGTGATCGTCCCCGCACCCATGTCCACGCTGCTGACCGTGCCGAAGGCAAACGGGGGCCGGTTCGGCCTTCCACCTTGGAACCCGCCGCCCCCACCGCCGTTGTCCGGCGGCCCCTGCGCCAGGGCGGGGGTCACGCCCAGGGCCGTGATCAGGCCCAGCCCTACGAGCCAGGTGCGGCCCTCCCAGAACTTATCTGTGTTCATCGATTTCTCCTTTGTGCATCCTTCGGCGGCTTATGATACTCAAGATGACGCCTGGACATGAAAAACGCATGAAAAACACAGCGGGCGCGGGCCTACTGGATTTTGCGCTCTTTTTCCTCGATGACGTTGGTCAGCACCTCGTTCCCGATGCGGCCTTCGGGCCGGACCGTCCCCTTCAGGCCGACCTTGTCGCCCTCGCGCGGTGCCCCCGCTCGGCTTAAGACCCAGGCCTGCCCGGTCCCGTCGCTGATGCGGTAGGCGGCCACGTCCGCGATCCCGAGCGGCAGCTCGTAGACCTTCGTGACCTCGCCGGCCACGGTGACGTCTTTGTTGGTGTAAGCCGAAGGGTTGCCCGTGATGCTGCTCAGCTTGTCCACGCCGTGGTCATTGCAGCCGGCCAGCACGGCGGCGGCGAGGGCCGAGGCGGCGAGTATGAGCAGCGTGGGTTTGCGTCTAACGTTCATGATTGTGGTTTTCCTCTCGATTCTGTCTGCGTCCGGCGCTTGTGTGACGCGGCGGCTTGGTACCAGGTTCCCCGGTACAAATACGCGCAAACTTTTTTGGCTTTTGGAACTTATGCCGGTGTAACAACGCTTATGACAGGTGAAAATACCCCAAGGAGGCTTCATCCCCATGAAGTTGATCAGCACCGTCGTCGCCGTCGCGGCCGCCGCCACCCTCGTCGTCCCTGCCTTCGCGCAGTCGTCCATGATGCACAAAGGCATGATGAAGAAGCCGATGATGCACGGCAAAATGACCAAGAAGCAGATGATGATGCACAAGAAAATGATGATGAAGGGCGGCATGATGCACAAAGGCATGATGCACAGCGGCACCATGAAGAAGACCATGTAACTTCGCCCTGAGGCGAAAAGACAGCCCCCGCTTTTGCGGGGGCTGTTTCTTTTTTCGCTGGCTAGGGCAATTCGTCATCTTCTTCCGAAGGCAGGTCAGCGCCCGCGACTTCCAAAGACATCCTACGCGCCAGCTCTCGCAGTCGCCCACGTTCGTCAATGATCTGCTGAACTTGGTTGCTGATCTTGTCTCTGATCGCTTTGTCTTTCGGGATAGGAAGTACCAGTTCGTTGAAACGATGTCCGATGCTGTCAATGATGTCCGCCGTGAACTGTTTGGCCCGAATCTGGCGGCGAACCGGGGGAGAGGACAGAACAGCCAAGAGCAGAGGCGCAGTGAAAGGGGCTTCATCCGACAGCCTCAGCTTGAGCAGATGGGACTGGTACAGCATCGGCCCATCGTGGGCGGAGACCATCGCGGCGGTTCCTATTAAGTACGTGCCATCACGGACGAAAAGGATGTCGCCCGTCTTTACGTCATGCTTGCCAGCATACTGCTGATAGATCGCCTCGCTGACGCCCTGTTTCGGGTCCGTTTTAATTTCCCAGTTAGAGATGTCGGACGTGCGAACGAAGGGGATGCTGCCCGTGCCGTAGGCCATCTTGCCGATCTCGTCTCCAGTGGCGACGGCAAGCACTTTGTCAGCGATCAAACTTTGCACGGAGATCAAATCGTGGGTGTCGGCGAGAGTGTTAACGCCTTCGGCCACGTCGGGATCGTAATACTTGGGGATAAGAATGTTGCCTATCAGCGAGGCTGAACTGACCTTGAAGCCCAGACGACTCGCCGGTCGGCCTGTCTTCGTGTTCTTGACCTCAAAATAATGCGCGGTGATTGTCGGAACGTCATCAAGCAAAACAGCCTCCCCTTTGTCGTTCGCTCGGATCGTCGGGTTGCCGCGCGAGTCGTGGCCGCACCACTTGGCTTCCGCCATGAAGATGTTGTAGTCTTCGCCGGGCGTCGGGGGCGTGTTCTCGATAAACACCGCGCAGACTTTGGCATGCGTCCCGCCCTTGCCGCTGGTCTTGAACAGGGCCTCCGGCATGGAGACGACGCCGAAGATTTTCGTGCGCCGGCGCAGGTAGGTGACGACGTATTCATACGTCGGCATTCCCAAGGTGGACTCCGGCAGCACGATCCCCAGGCGACCTCCGGGCTTCAGGAGTTGCAGGCAACGCTCCAGGAACAAGATCTGCGGCGGCTGGTCGTCATGGAGCGCAACACCCTTTTGCATCGTCCCGGTCGCCTTGTCCCGCGCCCACTTGTGGCCGAGGCTGTATTGGGACAGGACGGTCGTGCCGCGAACGGGGATTTTTGCGCCGAAGGGTGGGTTGGTCAGGATGACGTCAAAGGAACCTAGCTTGATCTTATCCTGAGTCGCGTGGCCCCACTCCGAGGGCGGGAGCAGGCTGTTCTCGCAGAAGACGCCGCCCCGCCCGTCCCCGATGATCGCCATGTAGGCTTTGGTGACTTTCGCCAGGAACGAGTCTTTGTCCAGGCCCCGAAAGAAGCGGGTCGCCACGTCCCGCTTGCGGCGGTCCTTCTGGACCTCGTTCCAGTTCTTCTGCTTCGCCTCGACCTCCACCTGCCCCCAGACGTGTTCCAGGGCCATGATGAGGAAGCCGCCTGACCCGCAGGAGGGATCAATCAGCATCTCGCCCGGCTGGGGATCGAGGATGTCGATCATCATCTTGACGACGTTGCGGGGCGTAAAGAATTGGCCCTCGCTGCCGCGCAGGGCCGGGCCGATGAACACCTCAAAGGCGTCCCCGACTGCGTCCCGCTCCGCCTCGGTCACGCTGTAGTTCTGAAGTTCGCCGACGATGTAGAGGATGCTGTCTGCGTCCAGGCTGATGGCATCTTTGGCGGAGAAGACATCCTCGTACTCGCCCTTGACCTTGTTCTCGAACAGGCCGACGATGCGCGCCTTCACGTCGGCGGCGGACTCATCCAGCCCGCTGCGGAACGTCACGATCTCATCCGATGCAGTGTTGACCTCGTCGTAGATTTTGCAGAAGAGGAGGTTGATGATCTCCTGCGCGAACGCCTCATCACGGGTCATGCCCGTGGTATTGCCGGCGAGATGGTTCCGCAGGTCACGGAAGACGGCTTTCAGGTTGGAGGGACGCCGGAGATCGCGCCGAAGGTACAGGCCGATGTCCTCGATGCGCTGGCCTTGACGCGGGATCGCGGGTAGTTCTTTGTAGGCGATGCTGCCGTTCTTCTGATAGATCTTTCGCAGGTAATGATGTTCTTCGCCGTTGAACCAGACGCCGATGTCCGCGCGGCTCATGTCCATGTAAATCTTGAGCTGAGCGATGCCGTCTTTGCGCGTCTTCTTCTTGCACTCCACGAGCATGAACAGGTCGTCTTCCGTCTTGTGCTCCGAGGCCTTGAAGATGGCGATGTCAGTGGGGTACGATTTTTCTTCGTCGGAGGGGTTGCGGCGGACGCGGTGCTGCGGGCGCGTCTGAATCTGCCCCTTGGCGTAGCCGTAGTCCTCCACCAGCCGCCGCGCGAGGACCTGAACCGCCTCCACCTCCTCCGGCGTCGCCTTCACCTGCTGGCCGCTGATGTAGTCGCGCAGGTAGCCGGTCCGCGCTTCCACCTCCGCCGGAGTGAAACCATCCGTAATTTCCAACGTCTCTTCGTCCATGCTCATAGTTCATTCCACCGTCACCGACTTCGCCAGGTTGCGGGGCTGGTCGATCTCGCGGCCCAGGTCGGCGGCGATGTAGTAGGCCAAAAGCTGCATCGGGATGATGGACAGGACGGGCATGAACGTGTCGTGGGTGGCCGGGACGCGCAGCAGGCTGTCGGCGTCGCGCGCGCTCAGGCCCTCCTGGCCCGCCTTGACGATGCCGACGACCGTGCCGCGCCGGGCGCGGACCTCCTGGACGTTGGACTGCATCTTGTCGTACAGCGCGGACTGCGTGGCGAGGCAGACCGTGGTGACGCCCGGCTCGATCAGCGCCAGCGGGCCGTGCTTCAGCTCGCCCGCGGGGTACGCCTCGGCGTGGATATAAGACACTTCTTTGAGCTTCAGCGCGCCTTCCTGCGCCGCCGCGTAGTCGAAGCCCCGGCCCAGGAAGAAGAACGACGACGAGCGCGCGAGCTGTTTGGCGACCGTCTGGATTTCGGACGTGTCTGCCAATATCTCGGCGACCTGGTCGGGCAGGCGCAGCAGTTGCTCGACGTAGTCGGCGACCACGCCCGGACCCAGCTTGTTTTCTTCTTGGGCGATGTACAGGCCGAGCAGGTACAGGCCGATGAGCTGCGTGACGTAGGCCTTGGTGCTGGCGACGCACACCTCGGGGCCGGCGTAGGTGTAGAGCACCTCGTCGGCCTCGCGGGCGATGCTGGACCCGACCACGTTGACCAGGGCCAGCGTCGTCGCGCCCTTGATCTTGGCTTCGCGCAGGGCCGCCAGCGTGTCCGCCGTCTCGCCCGACTGCGAGATGATGATCGCCAAGGTCTGCGCGTCCACGATGGGGTCGGAGTAGCGGAACTCGCTCGCCACCTGCACCTCGACGGGCTTCCGCAGGAGGTGCTCGTAGAAGTTCTTGCCCGCCAGGCCGGCGTGGTAGGCCGTGCCGCAGGCGACGATCACGATCCGGTTGAAGCCCAGGAGTTTCGCGGTGGGGATTCGCAGCTCCGGGAACGTGACCTGGTGGGCGTCCGTCGTCCGCCCGCGCAGCGTGTCCCGGATGGCCTGCGGCTGGTCATAGATTTCCTTGATCATGAAGTGCGCGAAGCCGCCCTTTTCCGCCCGGTCCACGTCCCAGGTGACGTGGAACACGTCCCGGTGCAGGGGAAGCCCGGCCAATGTCGTCAGCGTGACGCCCTGGGGGGTGATGCGGGCGAAGTCGCCGTCTTCGAGCACCAGCACGTCGCGCGTGTACTCCATCATAGCCGGGATGTCCGAGGCGAGGAAGTTCTCGCCCACCCCCAAACCGATGATCAGCGGCGAGGCCGTCTTGGCCGCGTAGATGGTCTCCGGCTCCTCGGTCGAGATGACGCAGATGGCATAAGCCCCCGTGACCTCGGACAGGGCGGCCCGGACGGCGGCCTCCAGCGACCCCGCCGCGTCCGCACCCCCTTCAGTGTCCATGTGAGACTCGATCAGGTGCGCCAGGACCTCGGTGTCTGTGTCGCTCGTGAAGACGTGTCCCGCTGCGGTCAGCCGCTCGCGCAGGGGCAGATAGTTCTCGATGATGCCGTTGTGGATCAGCGCCAGCCGGCCCGAGCAGTCCCGGTGCGGGTGGGCGTTGACGTCGTTTGGCCGCCCGTGCGTCGCCCAGCGCGTGTGCGCGATGACCGTGCCCGCCGACGCCCCCAGGCCGTCCAGTGCGGCATTGAGGTTGTCCAGCTTCCCCTGCTTCTTCAGCACGGTGACTTCGGCCCCGCCCGGCTCGACCACGGCGACGCCCGCCGAGTCGTAGCCGCGGTATTCGAGCCGCTTCAGGTTATCTAGGGCGAGCCGGACGCTGCCCGCCCGCCCGCCGACATATCCCGTAATTCCACACATCGCGTACTGCCGCCCCCTTTGGTGCTCTTCGCGCCGATCCTAATCCCCCCAGTATACCCCACGCCCCGGCGACGCCTTGACGGCCCCGGCTCCGGGTGCTACAATGCCACACCCATTCTCTCTGCGATGGTGGAGCGTAAACCCTATGTCACTCGTGCTGGACTCCCTCGAAATCAAAAACTTCCGCGCCTTCAAGCACCTGCGGATCGAAAAGCTGGGGCGGGTGAACCTAATCGTTGGCAAGAACAACGTCGGCAAATCAAGCGTGTTGGATGCCTTGACCCTTTATGCGTGTAAGGGTGATCCTTACGTGGTTTTTGCACTTCTCCAGGAACGTAACGAGATAACCCAGGGTGATACAGGGAGCAAGACTCTTCGACGTAGCAGTGTGGATGCCTTAGAGAAAGCTTCTTCACTCCGGTTCCTGTTCCACGGGAGACCCAAACTGAGTGACAGTACCGAACCTATCCAAATTGGCTCTCCCAACTTGATAGATGATAAAGTGGTTATCAGCGTACTATCTGCCTTCTCGCAGGATTACATAGACACCACCGAGGCATCTCAGTTCCCAAGCCTTACGGAAATAACAGGCAATCTCGTGCCACGCCTCAGCGTCAAAGTTGCTAACGAGCCTGCGTTCCAATTTCCGCTTGATGACGATTACCGTTCAGGAATCCTTCGGTTTCGTCCAGAAGTGACAAAAGTTCATTACGTACCTGTGATGGCCGATGGGCTAGATTTGAACGAGATGGCGATGCTTTGGGATAACGTTGTCTTGTCTGACTTAGAAAAAGACGTGCTCGCATCGCTCCAAGTCATTGCCCCCAAGGTGAAGGCCATCAACCTGGTTGGCAGCGAAGGCCCAAACGGTGAGCGTATCCCTAAGATCAGAGTAGCCGGTGCTGATGGGCCGATCCCACTGCGTAGCATGGGCGAAGGCATGAACCGGATGTTTGGCATCGCCCTTGCCCTCGTCAACGCCAAAGACGGAATGCTGCTCATTGATGAAGTGGATACCGGCCTGCACTACTCGGTGCTGCCCGACTTGTGGCGGCTCATCTTCGATGTTGCCCACCGGCTCAATGTGCAGGTGTTCGCCACGTCGCATAGCTGGGACTGCATCCGGGCGTTCCAGCAGGCCGCCGAGGATAACACGCAGGAAGAAGGTGTTTTGGTGCGCTTGGAGAACCGGAAGGATGGCGTCGGTGCGGTCACGTTCGATGAACGGGATCTTGCCATCGTGACACGCGAGCAGATCGAGGTGCGCTAGGCATGGCCGATCAATCCTTGATGTTGGTCGAGGGGGACGATGATTACCATGTCTTCCAGCATTTGTTGACGGCGCATGGCGTGGACGAACAACGCTCGTATCGGTTAGAGCCTTACGGCTCTAGTCCGAGGTCGCCGCGAGAAAATGAGATCGTTTTCCGGGAGCGTCAGGGGGTGCAGAACGTCCTCGATTACCTCTCCCAGCAGTTGAGGCTCATCACCGACTTGAAGCGGCTCGGGGTGGTCGTGGATGCGGACTCTGATTTTGCCGCGCGTTGGCAGAGCCTACGCGATATTCTTGTCAATGCAGGTTACACCTATGCGCCGAAACAGGCGGACCCGCTGGGCCTGATACTGGAACACGCGGCGAGTCCCGAAGAAAAGCCGCGTGTCGGCGTCTGGATCATGCCGAACAACCAGGATGCAGGCAGCATGGAGGACTTTTTCGCGCTGCTACTTCCCCCTGAAGATACGCTGTGGGAACGGGCGCGGCTGTGCGTGGAGCAAATCTCGAGCGAAGAGCGGATTTTTGGTGGTGCTCTTATCAAGGCCCATGTCCATACGTGGCTGGCTTGGCAGAAGAGGCCCGGCCTGCCGATGGGGAAGGCGATTTCTCAGCAATATCTGAACGCTGACGCCCCACACGCGCTGCAACTGTTGAACTGGCTGCGGCGGTTGTTCGATCTGGATGACACTCGAAGTAGAAGCCTATGAGATTATCGAAACACGCTTCTGTGCTGTTATTGATGTGCTGGGCGGGTCTGCTGTGCCCTGCGCCGCGTGTTTGGGCGGCGGCGGGGGACTACTACCGGATCACGGTCGTGGATGCGGACACGGGGCGGGGGGTGCCGCTGGTGGAGCTGAGGACGGTCAGCGCGGAGCGGTTCTATACGGACAGTAGCGGCATCGTGGCCGTGAATGAGCCGGACCTGATGGGGCACAGCGTCTGGTTCAGCGTCAAGAGCCACGGCTACGAGTATCCCGCCGACGGCTTCGGCAGCCGGGGCGTGGCCCTCGAAGTCAAAGCCGGCGGCGAGGGGCAGATCAAGCTCCGCCGCGTGAACATCGCCGAGCGGCTGTACCGGATCACCGGGGCGGGCATCTACCGCGACAGCGTCTTGGTCGGGCAGCCGGTCCCGATCTCGCACCCGCTGATGGACGGCCTGGTCGTGGGGCAGGACACGGTCATGGCGACGCCGTACCGGGGCAAGATTTACTGGTTCTACGGGGACACCAATCGCCCAAGCTACCCGCTGGGCCAGTTTGCGACCTCGGGGGCGACCTCGCTGCCGCCCAAAGCGGGCGGGCTGGACCCGGACAAGGGCATCGACCTGACCTACTGGGTGGACGGGGACGGGTTCAGCAAGAAGATGCTGCCGCTGCCCGGTGCGGGCGGGCCGGTCTGGGTGGGCGGCGTCTTCACGCTGGATGAAGCCGGCGGGAGGCAAAGCCTCTACACCCACTACAGCCACCTGGATGGGAGTGGGAAGCTCGCCGAGCAAGGTCTGGCGGTCTTTGACGACGCCCAGGCTGAGTTCACGCCGATCACTAAGTTCGCCAACGACGCGCCGCTGTACCCGGACGGGCAGCCGTTCCACGTCCTCGTGGCCGGCCAGCCCTATCTCTACTGCCAGTCCAAGTCGTCGCAAGCCTGCCCGCTGGTTCGCGCACCCGCCGACCGGGCGCACGTCTCGGACCCGCGCGCGTATGAAGGTTTTACCTGCCTCGCACCCGGCGCGCGCGAGGCGGGCGCGGACACGCGGCTGGACCGAGGTGCGGACGGGAGATTGATTTACGGCTGGAAGGCGGACACCGCCGTGCTGGGCGACGACGCGCAGGAGGCGCTGATCAAGGCGGGGAAGATGAAGCCCGAGGAGGCGCTGACCCAATTGCGGGACGTCGAGACCGACGCCCCGATCCACTCGCACGGCGGGTCGGTCTACTGGAACGCCTACCGAAAGCGCTGGGTGATGATTTCGGGCCAGGCGAACGGCACGTCGTCGTATCTGGGCGAGCTGTGGTTCGCCGAGGCCGACACGCCGGTCGGGCCGTGGGTCTACGCCCGGAAGATCGTCACGCACGACCGTTACACGTTCTACAACCCGACCCAGCACCCGTTTTTCGATCAAGACGGGGGACGGCTCATCTACTTCGAGGGCACCTACACCGACACCTACTCGGGCAACGCGGACATGACGCCGCGCTACAACTACAACCAGATCATGTACCGATTGGCGCTGGACGACCCGCGGCTGGCCCTCCCAGCGCCGGTATATGCACTGGCGGGGCCGGACGGCTATGCCCTGCGCGAAACCCTCGACGCGCGGCATGAATGGGGCCAGGTGCGCGGCGTGGCGTTTTACGCGGTCCCGCTGGGGGGGCACCACGCGGGCCTAATATCTATCCCTGGCGCTTCGTTCGTCGGTGCCCCCGGCCCGCCGCTCTTCTACGCGCTGCCGCCGACGCTCGCCGTAGGGGAGAAAGCGTCTCCCGTCGTCGTGCCCCTGTACCAGTTCCGGGACCCGCACACGAACGCGCTTTCTTACCTGACCGACCCGGCCTCGGCCTCGCCGTTACTCGAACGGCTTTCCGACAAGCCGATCTGCCGCGTCTGGCGCAACCCCTCATCCGTCCTCGCGCTGGATCCGGCGGCCCGGCCCGTGACACCGTGAGTGGTCACTCACAGGCCCGACGCCCCCGCGCGTTCACACTGATCGAGCTGCTCGTCGTGATCGCCATCGTGTCGATCCTGGCGGCTCTACTTCTGCCTGTCTTTCTGAGCGCACGGGCCAGGGCGCACCGGGCACAGTGCGCTGCAAATCTCAAGCAGATCAGCCTGGCGCTGGCCTTGTACCAGAACGACAACGAGGAGAAGCTGCCGCCGGGGCACCCGCTGGCCGCGCCCCTGCCCGTCAGCGGCAGCGACTACGCGGGCTGGGCCGGGGCCTGCAATGTCTACGCCCGCGCGCCGCGCGTCTTCGCCTGCCCGACGGACACGACACCCAGGGGAAGGCTAGCGGGGGAAGAAACCTACCCGGTGACGTACTTCGGGAACGTCAACCTGAGCGCGAAATACACGCCGGGCGGGCTGGCCCAGGTGGAGATCGGCTCGCCCGCGCTGACCGTGCTGGTCGCCGAGTCGACGGGGGGCGGGGTCGTCACCAACACCTGCCGCTTGGACAACCCCGGCGAGACGGAGTCCGCGCTGGCGAACCGCTTCATCAGCATAGATGCCGCGGGTGCGAACCGGCACGAGGGCGGGCGCAACTTCGCGCTGGCCGACGGCCACGTCCGCTGGCTGCGCCCGCAGGCTGTCAGCGTCGGTATGCCCGGCGAGGCGGCATCGCCCGACGCGCTGACGCCGGGTTTCGCGGCGACGTTCGCCGTCCGCTGACGCTCTCTGTGGTGCCCTAGCGGAGCTGAAGAACGGCGGAGATGGGGAAATGATCCGACGGGAAGGGGCGGGCATGGTCTCCGTGGAGGACACGGGCGGACAGCACCTGCCACTCGGGGGAACAGAAGACGTAGTCTATCGGGCCGCCCGCCGCTTCGCCGGTGAAGCCGTGGAACGTCCCCCCGGCGACCGCCGCCAGGGCGCTTGTCAGCGGCGACGAAGCTGCGCCTCCGAGCCGCGCGACGGCGGGGTTGTCCGGCTCTGCGTTGAAGTCGCCCAAAACGATCACGGGGCCAGCCCCGGCGCGGTGTCGGATTCGTTCGAGGAGGAGTTCGACGCCCTTTTCGCGCGCGGTCTGCGACTCATGATCCAGATGCACGTTATACACAAAGAACGGCGCATTGGTATCCTGCTCGGTAAGGCTCACCCAGGTGCAGATGCGCGGGTGCCGTGCCCCCCAGGCTATGGAGCCAGGCGTCTCGGGTTCTTCCGCCAGCCAGAACGTGCTGCCGGCAGCCGTCTGAAACCGGTCCCGGCGGTAAAGAATCGCGCAGTGTTCGCCCGCGTCCTCGCCGTCATCGCGCCCGACGCCTGAGATGTCATAATCCGGCAGAGCCTGCCGGAGAAAATCAAGCTGGTGGCGGAAGGGTTCTTGAAGACCCAGCACGTCCGGTGCCCACGCGCGCAGCAGGGCTGCCAGACGCTCGCGTCGCAGCTCCCACCGATGCTCCCCATCGTCGGGGCAGTCCCAGCGGACGTTGCAAGTTCCCACGGAAAGAGGCTTTTGGAGAGTCACCCGCGTTCGGCCCCCTCGGCGTGATCACCCGTCAGCAAATCCGCCGCGTCGTCGAGCGGCGGGTCCACCAGTTCCGCACCCTTCGGCCTCATCCACGTCCGCGCCCAGTCAGCCAGCGCCTCGAAGATGCCGTTGAGGGCCTGTCCCTTCTCCGTCAGCGCGTACTCGACGTGCGGGGGCATCAGGCTCAAAACCGTCCGCGTCACCACCCCTTCTTCCTCCAACGCCCGCAGGCGCTCACGCAGGGTGGCCGGGTTCAGGCCGATCTCGCGCGCGATCTCGTTGAACCGCTGCTTGCGGCCCAAGAGGGCGCGGACGATGTGCAGCGTCCACCGCTCGCTCAGAAGGTTCAGGGCAGCGTTGGCCGGGCAGAATATTTCCGTTTCTAAATCATGCGGCTGATGGCTCATGCGGGTCTCCGAGACGATAACACGCGGCGTTGGGAATATGTGCCGCAAAAATTTGGAAAATCTTCCGGGGCGGGAACCGATCCTACGCCGCCGTGATTATAGCTTCCGTAAAGCACACTGGTATCCATAGCGCTTCACAAAGTATACCGCAAGCAGAAGGAGAACTGAAGATGAGCATTTACTCACCACCCGTCGCCGGCACAGGGGAGCGGTCGGGCGTGGACACGGCGCTCCTGATCGCCCGTATCGCCCTGGCCCTGCCGTTCATCTTTCACGGGGCGCAGATCGCCTTCGGCGCGTTCGGCGGGCCGGGCCTGGACGGGTTCGTGAAGGCATCGGGCGGGAAGCTGCCACTGCCCGTCGCGGCCCTGGTCGGCTACGGCGAGTTCCTGGGCGGGCTGGGCATCCTGTTCGGCGTCCTCAGCCGCATCGCCAGTGTGGGCGAGCTGCTGATCATGCTGGGCGCGATCTTCATCGTACATCTCAGCAAAGGCTACGACGGTACGAAGGGCGGCTTTGAGCACCCCCTGACGCTGCTGCTGCTGGCCCTGGTCATCATCGTCGCCGGGCCGGGCCGGATGACCCTAGCGCGCATCCTGCCCCTGCCCAAGAAGCCCGGCACCGACCAGCCTGTTCCCGCACTGGAATAGAGAGAGTCAGCGCTACAGAGTGCCCGAGAGGAATCTCAGATGATCCCGACTTAGAAACGGAGCGCGCTCGGCGTCCTGACCCTCACCGGCACGACGGCTGCCGCCGCTGCCTTCGTGCTGCTGTCGCCCGGCCCGGCTTTCCCCGCGTCCCGCTCGGTCCGGCGACGGTGCGGGCCGCGGCCGCCGGCGCGTACACCCTTGACCCCGCCCACACGTCCATCGGCTTCGAGATCCAGCACATGGGCCTGAGCAAAGTGCAGGGCCGGTTCCGCTATTCCGGGCCGGTGCAGGATCCGTTCGGCGGCACACGGGTGGGCATGGTGGCCGACCCGATCACGATCAGCCGCAAGGACTACGGCATCACCTGGGACCACAAAATGCCCGACGGCTCCCCGCAGCTTGCCGACGCTATGACGGTGCGCCTTTCGGCGGAAGCGACCAAAGAAAAATAGTTCGAGAGCGACGTCTTTCTGTCCCCACCCCGTCCACACGGATGGGGCGGTTTTTCCTGCGAAGAGTACCCCATGAACCAGACGCTCACCGGCCTGCACCATGTCACGGCCATCGCCAGTAACCCGCAGGCGAACGTAGATTTTTACACCGGCGTTCTCGGCCTGCGGCTGGTCAAGAAGACTGTCAACTTCGATGACCCCGGCTCCTACCACTTCTACTACGGCGACGGGATGGGCAGCCCCGGTACGCTGCTGACGTTTTTCGCCTGGCCCGGCGGGCGGCGCGGGCGGTCGGGTCTGGGGCAGGTCACGGCGGCGGCATTGTCCGTCGGCCCGGACGCGCTGGACTTCTGGGCCGAGCGCCTGTGCCGACACGACGTGGCCGTCGAGGAACCCGTGACGCGCTTCGGCGAGACCGTCCTGCCCTTCACCGATACTGACGGGATGCGCCTGGAACTCGTCGCCACGCCTGGCGATGCGCGGACGGGCTGGGCGGACGGACCCATCCCTGCCGCAATGGCAATTCGTGGTCTCCACGCTGTTACCCTGCCTGAGCGCGACGCCACAGCGACAACGGCGCTGCTGACCGAGACGCTGGGCTTCCGCCGGATCGCCGTCGAGGGCGAGTGGACGCGCCTGGTGCTGGGCGGCGGAGGCACGGGGGCCTACGCCGATCTGCACGCGCTGCCCGACGCGCTGCCCGGACAGGTCGCCGTGGGCAACATCCACCACGTCGCCTGGGCGACCCCGGACGACGCCCAGGAGCAGGCCTGGCTGCGCCAGCTTCAGGCGCTGGGGGTAGGCGTCAGCCCGGTCATGGACCGCGATTACTTCCACTCGATCTATTTCCCCGAGCCGGGCGGCGTCCTGTTCGAGATCGCGACAAACAACCCCGGCTTCGCGACCGACGAGGCCCCCGAGGCACTGGGCGAAAGCCTGCGCCTGCCGGCGAAGCTGGAGACGATGCGGGCGCGCATCGAGGCCCGCCTGCCGCCGGTGTCTGTCTCACGGAGAGGTGCTGGATGACCGCCGCACCGGTCAATACTTTGGGCTTTCGTCACCGCTGGGTGCCCGCCGCCGACATCGCCGCCGCGCCGACCCTGCTGCTCCTGCACGGGACCGGCGGCGATGAGGACGATCTGCTGCCCCTGGGCCGGATGCTGGACCCGAGCACGAACCTGCTCAGTCCACGTGGCCGGGTGCTGGAAAACGGGATGCCGCGCTTCTTCCGGCGGCTCGCCGAGGGCGTTTTCGATGTCCCCAATCTGATCGCGCAGACGGAAGCTCTGGCGGAGTTCGTCGGGGTGGCGGCGGACACCTACGGCTTCGACGTGGGGCGGGTCACGGGGGTGGGGTTTTCAAACGGCGCGAACATCGCGGGCGGCCTGCTGCTGCTCCGGCTCGGCGTACTCCACGCCGCCGTTCTGCTGCACCCGATGGTGCCGCTGGTCCCGCAAACGCCCCCCGATCTTGAGGGCATCCGCGTCTTCATCGGGGCGGGCCGGCAGGACCCGCTGTGCTCGGCTGAGGAGACCGAGCGCTTGGCGGCTCTACTGAGCGGATACGCCGCTGAGGTCACGCTCCACTGGGAACCCGAAGGGCACAGCCTGACCCACGGGGAAGCACAGGCGGCGGCAGGCTGGCTCAAGGGGTGAGGCTCCTGCCCCCCTAGCGCCAGCCTGAGAACTCCGTCCCGCGCATCAGGCAGCTCTCGCGGCCCGTGATCAGCGGCTGGCCGTTCGGGTAGAGCTTTTCCTGGCGAGCGGACCACTTCGGGTCGGTATGGTACGACGCCCACGCGCGCTCGCGGTGGGCCATGTTCTCGAAGACCAGCATCACCGTCAGGCGGGGTGAGACGCCGATGTAGGTGGTCCACATCCCCATGACGTACATCCCGTGACTCTCCATCGCCGGTGCCGCGTCTTCCCCAAACCACTCGGCCACGCGCGTGAGATGTGCCGCCTGGTCGAACCTGTACGTCCGCAGCTCGAAGATGCCGCCGGCCAGGCGGGGCGGCTGATCGTCCCAGCGCGGCAGGCGTGAGAAGGCCGTCGGCTTCAGGACGCTGTTGGTGATGGTATGGGTCGGGTTGCCGCCCCAGCGGGCGTTGGTCTCGGCCAGGGTCTGCCGCCACTCGGGGTTCGCGTCGAAGGCGTCCCAATTTTCCTGCCGCTGGGCTAGGCTTTCCCAGGAAAGCATATGCGTCAGGCGCGGGCTTTGCGGCCCAACAAGGACGCTCCAAAAGCCGACCGGCGTGATGCCGCCCTGCTCCCAAAGGCGCAGGATGGGGTCGGCGAAGCGGCTGGTAATGAGGTCGAGGCTGCGGTCGCTGTGTGTGTCATAGTGGCGGAGTTCGTAAAGCATAGATGCCTGGGTTTTCCCCGAACGGACGCGCGTTAATCAATAGGGGCTAGTCGCTGCGGGCGGACTCGGCCCCCGTTTCTTTCAAGTGGAAATAGGCTTGCAGCATCGCGCGGGCGACTTTACCCGCCGTGGAGCCGCCGTGCCCGCCGTGCTCGACAATGGCGGCGATGGCGATGGTCGGGTGGTCGTAGGGCGCGAAGCAGATGAACAGGCCGTGCGTCATGGTCGCCCCGTAGGTCTGGGCCGAGCCGGTCTTGGCGGCCACGGCGAGGGTTGGGAAGCTGACGATCTTGCCGGTGCCCGCCGTGACCGTCGCCCGCATCGCTTTTCGGACCGCCTCCATGTTGGCCCGGCTGACCGGCACGTGCCGGACGACGGTGGGCCGGCTGCGGTACAGGACGCCGCCGGCTGCGCCATCGGTGACTTTGGCGACCACGTAGGGCCGGAGCACGTTGCCGCCGTTCGCCAAAGTCGCCGCGACGCGGGCCATCTGCAAAGGCGTCGTCAGCACGTCCCCCTGGCCGATGGACATGTGCAGCGTGTCGCCGGGGAACCACTGGGCGTAGGACGCCCCGAGCCGTTTGTAGCGCCGGGCCTTCCAGGCGGGGGAGGGGATGGAGCCGATGTCCTCCGGCAGGTCGAGGCCGGTCTTCTCGGCCAGCCCGAACTGCTCCGAATAATAGGCAAGCCTTTCCGCCCCGATCTTGCGGCCCGCGATGTAGAAGAATACGTCGCACGACTGCGCGATGGCCTTGGTGAAGTCCGTCTCGCCGTGCGTCTCCCAGCAGCCGAAGCGGGCGCGGCCCAGGTGGAACGAGCCGGGGCAATAGACGGCGCTGCCGGTGGTGATCGCCCCCGTCTCCAGGCCCGCCGCCGCCACGACCGGCTTGAAGGTCGAGCCAGGCGGGTAAAGCGCGTCGATGGCCCGGTTGATCAGCGGGTGGGCGGCGTTTCGGTTCAGCGGGTCCCAATCGCGGGCCGCGATGCCGGTGGCGAACTTGTCCGGGTCGAAGGTCGGGGCGGACGCCATCGCCAGGACCGCGCCGGTGCGCGGGTCCAGGGCGACGGCGGCCCCGACGAACTTGTGTTCCTTGAACACGCGCTCCGCCGCCGCCTGGGTCGGCGCGTCCAGCGTCAGGGTCAGCGTCCCGCCCGGCGCGGCGTCTTCGTGGTTCAGCGCACGGATCGTGCGTCCGTGCGCGTCGATCTGGACGTCCGTCCCGCCGGGACGGCCCCGCAGGTACGACTCGTAGGCGGCCTCGACGCCGGTCTTGCCCAGGAAGTCGTCGCTGAAGTAGCCCTGCGCCCGCCGCGTCTTCCACTCCTCATCGTTGATCCGGCCCATCGTGCCCAGCAGGTGCGCGGCCAGTGTCCCCTTGGGATACCAGCGGACCGGCTCGGGCTGGGTGCTGACGCCGGGCAGGAACGGCTTGTTTTCCTCGATCTGCGTCACCGCCGCCAGTGGCACGTCTAGGGCGATGCGGACGGGATCGTAGGGGTTCTGCTGGTTGTCGGCGAGGGTCTGCTGGATGTCACCCGGCGCGGCCCCCAGCAGAGTCGCCAGACGCCCGAGCACGACCGGGTTCTTGGCGACATCGGGCGTCGCGTAGATCGCCAGCCGGGGCCGGCTGGCGGCCAGCAGCGCCCCGTGCCGGTCCACGATCACGCCGCGCGGGGCCAGGGTGCGGATGCGCCGCGCCTGGTTGGCCGCAGCGGCGTCACGGAAATCGTCGCCGTGGGCGATTTGCAAGAACCACAGGCGGCCTATCAACGCCAGGAACAGCAGGCCAATGACGACGCCGAACCCCCAGGCGCGCTGCTGGGCGGCCCGCTTGGTCTGCTGGCGGGACGGCGGGGCCGACCGGGGTGCGGGGCGCAGCGATGGAGGGGAGATCATACGTTGATCATACGCGACTCGCGCGGCGAAGGTTGCGCGGCCTGATCGGCTATGCCGCGTAACTCAGACGGGCGCGGGTGTCGTCCTCGGTAAGATAGGGAAAATCCGATAAGACTTCCTGATGCGTCATGCCAGCCGCCAGATACGAAAGAACATCATGCACCGTGGTATGCATCCCGCGAATGCGGGGTGCAACTGCTCCCGCCGGAAATCGAACCCGGATCACACTCTTATAAGGGGTGGGCATTAGCCGTTATGCGACGGGAGCTTGAGGAGACGCTGCCGGAGCGAATGCGCTTTGAATCTATGCCAGGTATCATGTCTCTCTCCTTTCTCCTGCCAACAAAAAAATCTCCCGCCGCCGAAAAAACTCACCCCGCCGCCGCACTGGCAGTGTTCTCTTCCTACTGCTCTCCCGGCGGCGGGGAGTACATGCGGCTGTAAGAGTGCGGCTCCTGGCCGCGGGGGAAGGTTCGGGTGACTGTCTGCGGATCCCACTTGGTCGCCCGCAGGCCGTCCTCGGGGTTGATGTCCAGGGTCACGGTGTCGTCTGATGAATGGTGCCGGCGGCGGTGGCGTGAGTGCGCGCTGTCGCCCGTGTCGGACGGAGCGGACGTGTCGGTCGTGCCGGCCCCGTTGTCACTGCCACCACTCGCACTGGGGTCGGGCGGGGCGGTGTAGTTGGGGGACAGCGCGGTCGGCTGAGAGCCGGCGGTGAACGTCTCGGGGTGGGAGCCGGGCGTACCCTCGGGGGCGAGGAGACCGCTGCCGTCGTCCACGTTGACCGTGACTGTCCCGTCGCCGTTGTCGTGGGGTCGGGAGGCGTGTTGCCGGCGGCGCGGGGCCGGCTGCTCGGGGGGCGTGTCACCGTTGTCCTGGGGCGTCGGGGTCCCGTCCGCGTTGACGGCGGCAGCCTCGTCGGCTTTGGTGACGGGCTTGACGACCGGAGCCTGCTTGGCCTTCAGCCGCGCAGCCTCGCGGGCGCGGGCGGCGTGGAAGATGGGGAGCGACTGGCTCATGAACTTCGCCCAGATCGGGGCGCAGACCGTGGCCCCCCAGGCGTTGCCTTCCATCTCCTGGCCGTAGGCCGGGGGCAGGTTCTTGGAGCGGTAAATGGGATGCCCGGCCCAGACCGCGCAGACCAGGTCGGGCGTGTAGCCGACGAACCAGACGTCTTTGTGCCCCTGCGTCGTGCCGGTCTTACCGCGCGCGTCCGGCACCTGGTCCGCCACGACGTGGCCGGTCCCGCGCGGCTCGGTGACGACCGCGCGCAGCATGTCGTCGAGCTGGGCCACGGTTTCTTTCTGCAGAACGTGCGTCTCGATGACCGGCGGGACGTCTTCGATGACGTTGTCCTGCATGTCCGCGAGCCGCGTCCAGGCCGCCGGCTCGGGGTGGTTGCCGCCCGCGGGGAACGTCGAGTAGACGCTCGCCAGCTCCAGGGGCGTCACGCCGCTCGACCCCAGGGCCAGCGAGAGGACCGGGTCGAGCGGCGAGTGGACGCCCATCATGCGGGCGTAGCGCACCGCAGTCTGCGGCCCGATCAGGCGCAGGACCTTGACGGCGGGGACGTTGATCGAGTAGGCCATCGCCGTCCGCAGGTCCACGTAGCCGTCGGAGTAGCCGTTGTCGTCTTTGGGCACGTAGGGCTTGCCCCCGGTGCCGAAGACGGTGCGGGCGTCGAGGACGGGGGTGCTTTCCTTGACGGACCCGTCGTTGATCGCCGCCGAGTAGACCACGGCCTTGAACGACGAGCCGGGCTGGCGGCGGGCCTGGGTGGCGATGTTGAACTGGCTCTTCTTGTAGTCCGTGCCGCCCACCATGGCCTTGATCTCGCCGGTCTTGGGGTCCAGAGCGACCAGGCAGCCCTGGGTCGGCCCGCGCCCGCCCGCCCGCGCGATGCCTTCTTTGACTTCGCGCTCGGCGATCTGCTGCATGGCCCAGTTCAGGGTCGTGTAAACTTTGAGGTTGCCCTGGTAGATGCGGTCCGCGCCGTACTTGCGCCGGAGCTGGTCCACGACGTAGTTGACGAAGAACGGCGCGTGGAAGATCTGGCTGCCCTGCGAGGGGGCCTTGGCCCCGGCCAGCTTGATCGGCTCTTTGACGGCGTGCTGGAACTGGGGCATCGTGATCATGCCCTGCCCCAGCATCTGCTCCAAGACGCGGCGCTGCTGGCCGCGCGACGCCTTCATGTCGCGGTAGGGGTTGTAGTCGTTGGGGCGGTTGGGCAGGCCCGCCAGCAGGGCGCACTGGGCCAGGTCGAGCTGCTTGACGTGCTTGTTGAAGTAGACCTCGGCGGCGGCCTCGACGCCGTAGGCCCCACTGCCGTAGTTGACCTGGTTCAGGTACATCGTCAGGATGTCCTGCTTGGTGTAGCTCGATTCGATCTGGTGGGCAACGATCAGCTCGTTGAACTTGCGTCCTGCCGACTTGCGCCGATCCAGCCCCTCGACCCCGAGGTTGCGGGCGAGCTGCTGGGTGATCGTGCTGCCGCCCTCGCCCTTCAGGTCGCTGTGCCGGATGTTGCTGTAAAGCGCGCGCGCGATGCCCTTGAAGTCCACGCCCGAGTGCGAATAAAATCGCTTGTCCTCGAACGCCACGGTGGCGTCCATCAGGTTCTTGGGGATGTCCTCGACGGGCACCACGCGCCGCCGCTCGGTAAAGAACTCCGCCAGCGGCGTCCCATCGGACGAGTAGACGTAGGTGATGCCCAGCGGCGTCCCGTTGATGTCGATGGTGCCGGGCGTCCCGTAGAGCCGCAGGAACACCCAGGCGATCAGCGTGACGAGGGCCAGCAGGGTGAAAAACGTCACGACCTGGAAGAAAGCCTTGACGCCCCGCCAGAAGCCGGAGCCTTTGCGCTTGGGCGCGGGTCTCTTTCCGCCGAGTGGCGCGGGCTGTTGCGGGGCGGGACGTCGTGGTGGTGTGCTTGTAGTCGCCATAATGCCTCTTTTGGTATTATAGGGGCGCGGGCGAGGCTTTGTCAAGAGAGCGGACAAGCCTGAGACGGGTAATCAGGTATAATACCCGCATCTTCGGCGTGTTTGTTCACGCGAATCTCAACCATGTCCACCGCACCGCCCCATCCTCACAGCCGCCGCCTGTCCGTCCTGATGCCGGTCTTCAACGAGGAGGACACGGTCGCGCGCATCGTCGCCGAAGTGCTGGCGCTGCCGATAGATTTAGAACTGATCGTCGTGGACGACGGCTCGACCGATGGCACCCGCGCCCGGCTCCACGCCCTGGAAGCTGCGCACGACCCGCACCTGAAGATCGTCTACGCGCCCCAGAACGCCGGCAAGGGCGCGGCCATCCGCCTCGCGCTCTCCCACGCGCGCGGCGCTGTGGTGGTTATTCAAGATGCCGACTGTGAGTACGACCCGCGCGACTTCGTGCCGATGCTGGCCCGGATCGACGCCGGGGCGGCCATCGTCTACGGTACGCGCCTGTCGCGCGAGGCGGCCCGGATGAACCACGAGGCCCGCGACAAGTTCTTCTACGCGCGCCGCCTGCTGCCCGTCCTGACGAACGCCCTGTTCGGGACTCGGATCACCGACGAGGCGACCTGCTACAAGATGTTCCGCCGGCCCGTCCTCCAGTCCTTCCCCCTGCGCTGCGAGCGATTTGACTTCTGCCCCGAGGTGACGGCCAAAGCCGTCAAGCGCGGGTATAAAATCTATGAGGTGCCGGTCCATTACCATCCGCGCACTGCGGCGCAGGGCAAGAAGATCGGCTGGCGCGACGCCTTCGAGGCTGCCTGGGCGCTGCTCCGCTACCGGCTCTTGGATTAAGACTTCTATGACCGTTACTATCGCACAGACAGAAGCCGAGCTTGCTCAGTGCTATGCCATCCGCGTGGCCGTGTTCGTCGAGGAGCAGGCCGTGCCGCTGGAACTCGAAATGGACGAGTACGACGACGCGGCGACCCACTTCCTGCTGCGCGACGGTGGCGCACCCCTGGCGACGGCGCGGCTGCTGGACAAGCACGGCCTGGCGAAGATCGGGCGCGTCGCCGTCGTCAAAGAGGCGCGCGGGCATGGCCTGGGCCTGGCCGTGATGCAGGCCGTTCTGCAAGAGGCCCGCCGCCGTGGGTTTGTCGAGGCCATTTTGGACTCGCAGACCTATGCCATCCCCTTCTACGCCCGCCTGGGCTTCGTGGCCGAAGGCGATGAGTTCGACGACGCCGGCATCCCCCACTTCCTGATGCGCCTGCGGCTGTAGGTGATGGGTGCATACAAAGAAGACCCGGCACTGAAAGCCCTCCGGGTCCGCCAGTGCGGGCCGGGCTACCCGGAGAAAGTCGCTCCGCGACTGAAGGACAGCAATTATGGCCTGTTCCTCAGCCCCGGCGGGGCTTTTCCTGTATCTGGGTAGCCCGGCACTTTCAGTGCCGGGCCGGTTTCATCCATCCCCGCTCTACACATACTGCCGCCCTTCGCATACATAACGGGGATGCCCCGCCACTCGCCCGTGGTCGGTCTCGGGCCAGGACAGGGCCGCGCCGACGGCGGCGACCAGGGCGTCCAGCGCGTCGCCCGCCGGGTCCAGCATCACAAGGCGACGCCGGGTACGGCCCACGGACACGTGCGAAGCCAGGCCCGCCAATATCTCGCGCCGGGCGCGGCGGTGCGATGAGGCAAGCGCCCCCGCCCCCGCGCGCTTGTAGCCCGTATGGGGCAGGCCCAGGCACCGTAGTGTGCTTGAGGGACAGGCCTCGACCAGCACACGCGCTGACCGGGCCAGGCGCGCGTAGTCGAACGGCAGGATCGCCGTTCCCTCAGTCCCCCACAGCGCCCCCAGCACGTCCCGCATCCCGTAGAACGTCTGGTAAATGATTCGGTAACTGTAGGTGTCCCACGGTGCCCGCGTCTCCACATCAGTCAGGCGGCGGATGTGGCCCTTATGCCCCAGCGCCTGGGCACGGCGCAGGCACTCGACGCCCGCCCCGTAGGCGTCGTCTCCCCACTCGTGCAAAAAACCTACCTGGGCCGGCCAGCCGCCCGTCGCCGCCTCGGGCTGCACTTCGAGCGGCAGGCCGAACGGGAAGCCCAAAGCCCAGAGCGCACTGTGAGAAGCGGCGATCTGAGACACGAGATGCGCCAAGACCGGCTCGCGCTCAGGGACGCCGCAGAGCGCGTCCAGCCGCGCCAGCCGGGTCAGCTTGTAGGGGGCGGGGGCATCGTCCCGCGCGTCCCGCTCGATTCGTGCGAGCCAGGCGTGGCGGCCCGCCAGCCGCGCGCCGCTGAAGTCCACGCCGTAAATAGCATTGAAGGAGACGGTGTCGGATGTCGGGGTGGGGGGTGGAGCGGCAGGCGCGTCGTATTGGTACATAGGACGCCATTCTACCACGGGGGTGCAATGTGAACATATGTTCTGCACCAGTAACGGGAAGAAAGAACCCGCCCCGTCTCGCTTAGGCTATGCCCAGGGGCATTACTTCGTATCTGCCACCCCAGCTCACGAGTTCGCCACCCCTCCCTGTTAGGGTGGGGACTCAAGATAAGCCTCTTCCTCTGCTGGCCCTTCCCTAACAGGGGAGGGTGGCGTATGCCCTGGAGGGCATTACTTCGTATCGGGTGCAGTTGCTCCGGGCTTGCCCGCCGGGAGGGGTTCCGCGCCTATCTACTCCGCCAGCGACTCGCGGCCCGGCGGCGGCGCGAAAGCCAGGTGCCGGAATGCGGGCCAGTCTTCCAGGTCCTGCGCGTAGTCTTCCGGGTCGTCGGCGAAGAAGTAGTCGTAGCCCGTGAATAGGTGCTCGAAGGGGATGCCGACGGCCTCGGCCAGCGCGTCCAGCGGGGCACCGGCGAACTGGCCGGCGTGAGTTTGTGCCGCGCGCAGGAGAGCGGCCAGCCGCGCGGGCGGGACGCGGAGGATAGGGGCCAGAACGTCGGCGTCGCCTGCGTACAGCATAGTCTCGTCGGGCGTCTCAGCGATGCGCGCGGGGTCGTCGGCAAAGCGGTCCCGGACTTCACCACCATCGTAATAGGTGTAGCCCCAGTGGACGTCCTCGGCGACCCAGACTTCCAGAACGGGCAGGTTCGCCAGGGCCGACAGCCGACGCGCCAGCAGGCCGCTGTCCTGCCAGTCGTCGGCGTAGACCGACACCCAGCCTGTCCCCACCGCGCCGCTGACGAGGACGCCGAACCACGCGTCGCCGGGCGGCAGCGCGTCCTCGTCCTCGACGGCGACCGAGGCGGACACGCTTCCCAGGTCCGCGCAGCCTTCCCCGACGCAGATGTCCGCCACGAGACCGCGCACCAAGGCGGCATCACCCGTGCGGACGCTGACGCTGATGTAGTAGCCGCTCATGCTTTTGTTTCCCTCACGTGCGTGTCCCCTGCCGCAGCCCGGCGGGGACCACGGCGCGGTCCAGGCGGTCGAAGCCGAACTGCACCAGGAGGGCCAACACGGCGGCGGGGATGGCCCCGGCCAGGATGGTGTCGGTGTTGACGGTCGCCAGGCCGGTCACGATGCGCTCGCCGTAGCCGCCCGCGCCGATAAACGCGGCGATGGTGGCCGTGCCGACGTTGATGACGGCCGACGTCTTGACGCCCGCGAAGATCGCCCGCGCGGCCAGTGGCAGCTCGATCAGCCGCAGCCGTGCGCCGGGCGGCAGGCCCAGGGCTTGGGCCGACTCGCGCAGGGCCGGCGGGATGTCGGTCAGGCCCGTGTAGGTGTTGCGGACGATGGGCAGCAGCGAGTACAGGAACAGGGCGATCAGCGCGGGCAGCGCGCCGGTCCCGGCGAGGGGGATCAGAAAGGCCAGCAGGGCCAAAGAGGGGATGGTCTGGATCAGGCCCACGGTTGATAAGATCGGCCCGGCGGCCCCGCCGCACCGGGCGGCCCAGATGCCCAGCGGGACGCCGACCAGGATGCTGAAGAAGAGCGAGACGAACACCAGAAAGAGATGCTGTCCGGTCAGCGGCCAGAAGTCCGGGCCGAACAGCTTGGCCCAGAAGCCGTTGCCCCCGCGCGACGCGGCCTCGCCGCCCTGGACTTTAAGGTCGTTTTTCAGGAATTCGGCGGCGACGGCGGCGAACGACACCCCGCGCAGGTCGGCCTCGGCGTTCATGGCGATCATGCGAGGCAGGGGGATGCGGCCCCGCAAAGTCTGGAACGCGGCCCAGGCTTTGGGGTGCGCCTGGGGGAAGCCCAGGCGGTACAGCAGCACGGTGTCGTAGACGGGGAAGAAGTGGCGGTCGTCGGTCAGCGTCCGCATCTTATATTTGGCGAGCTGGGCGTCGGTCGTGTAGATGTCCATCACGTCGATGCTGCCCGCGTTCAGGGCCGCATACGCCAGCCCGTGGTCCAGGCCGCGCGGGGCGAAGTCCGGCAGTTTATAGGCGGCCTTGAGGCCGGGCCAGCCGTCGGCCCGGCCCAAGAACTCCTGCGTGAAGCCCAGCTTCAGGTCGGGATGTTTGGCGAGGTCGGAGAGCGTGCGGATGCCGAGCCGCTGGGCCACATCCTCGCGCATGGCAAGCGCGTAGTTGTCGTTGAACCCCAGGGGGATGCCGACGCCGATGCCCTGCGCCTCCATCTCCGTGTTGAGCTGGTCCAGGCTGCCCGTTTTTTTGTCCTTGAGTATCTCCTGCGCGACCGTCGCCGTGTAGTCGGGGTAGACGTCCACGTCGCCGCGCTTCAGGGCGGCATACACAATCGCCGTGTTGCCCAGCCCCTGCTTGTGCGCGGCGTCCCCGTCGCCCGCCGACCGGGCGAGCTGGGTCAATATCTCGCCTAATATGTAGGACTCGGTGAACCGCTTGGACCCGACGGTCATGGGCCGGGCGAGCGAGGGGACGGACGAACAGAGCAACAGGAGCAGGGCGGGGACGGCGCGGAGGAGCCGGAATACCCCTCCCCGCCATAAGAATGGCGACCCTCCCCCAAAGGGAGAGGGTGAAGCGTCTCTTCTGACTCCCTCTTCCTTTTTAGGGACCCTCCGGGGCGCCTGTGCTTGGGCGGTTGGGGGGTTAGGTTCTTTTGTCATCGCTGCGCCTCCGGGATGGGCGGCAGGGGCGAGCGCTGGGCGCGGATGAAGTCGGAAACATACGGCTCGGTGGGGCGCTGCAAGAGGTCGTCCAACGTCCCCGCCTGCACGATCTTCCCGTCGCGCATCAGAACGATGGTGTCCCCGAAGTAGGCCGCCTCGCCCATGTCGTGCGTCACCAGCACGACCGTCTTGCCCAGCCGGGCGAAGATGTCTTTGAGCTGTGTCTGAAGCTCGCTGCGGGTGATCGGGTCCAGCGCGCCCAGCGGCTCATCCAGGAGCAGCAGGGGCGGGTCCAGCATCAGGGCGCGCATCAGGCCTACGCGCTGCCGCTGCCCGCCGGACAGGGCCGTGGGGTAGCGCGAGAGCGACTCGGGGGGGAGCTGGACGAGCCGGGCGAGTTCGGCCATGCGAGCGTCTACTTCCCCAATCGGCTTCCCCAAAAAACGAGCCAGCAGGGCGACGTTCTGCCCCGCCGTCAGGTGCGGAAACAGGCCGCCATCCTGGATCACGTAGCCCATGGCGTGCCGCTGCGCCTCGGCGTTGGCGGGCGTCAGCGGCGCGTCGCCGATCACGACTTGGCCCGCGTCCGGCGTGATCAGGCCGACCAGGAGCCGCAGCAGGGTGGACTTGCCGCACCCGGAGGGTCCGATCAGCACCGTGGTCCGGCCCGGCGTCAGCGCCAGGTCGGTCGGCGCGAGGGCGACCCGCCCGTTGTAGGATTTGGAGATGTTCTGGACCGCGACGGTGGAAGCCATAAGAAAGTTGTCAGACCCGTTGTACGACAGGCTCCGCCGGTGCCTATGGGACGACGGCGGGGGCCGGTGCGGGGGCGTCGGCAGGCTGGATGGGGATGATGCCGCCCATCGCCTGGACCGCGCGCAGGTTGACGAAAATTAACTGCCCCACTGACCCGGCCTTGGGCTGGGCCGGGTGCGTCGAGGCGTTGGTCACGGGCACGTCGTAGCACACCAGGAACGTCTCGCCCCCGGCCTGGGCGGTCTCGCCCCGCGTCGCGTACTGCGACGGTTTGCCCTGCCCGTCCACCAAAAAGACCAGGTGATAGCTGGGGTCAAACTGCTCGGCCTTGAGCGCGAGCGGGTACGTCTTGCCCGCGTACAGGTCGGCAACCGTACCGAGCGCGGGCGTGGCGGCGAGGGGAGCCGGCGCGGCCTTGGCGGGCGGCGTCAGGCGCATCGCCGTCAGGCCAAGCATCGCCCCGGCGGTCAGGCCGCCGAGCAGCGTAGTCGTAAAAAGCGTTTTCTGTTTCATGGTTCCCTCGCTGATGTCAAACAGGCCTCGGGCGAGCGGTCAGCCGGAAATTAACACGAGTAGTTGAAAACTACTCGCTAGGTGAGGCGTCCTTCGGACGGCGGGGAATGCCTCGCTTACCTCTGACACCCAGAGGTGTCTCTTCCAGCGGGTAGTTTTCAACTATTTGTCTCAGCGCACCGGGCGGGTTCTCCGTCTCTCACCCCTTCTTCGCCTGGTGCGTCGTCCCGCGCTCGGTCAGCGGGATGGCGGCGAGCCAGTCGGGGAGGGCGTCGGGGGCGAACTTCTCCACGTCCAGCTTGAGCAGGGACTCTAGAGGAACGCCGAAGTCCACCGTTCCGCCGCTGCGGTCGGCGAGGACGCCGACGCCCACTAGGTTGCCGCTGTAGCCCTCGACGACCTCCAAAGTATCCCGGACGCTGCCGCCCGTCGTGAGAATGTCGTCCACGACCAGCACGTTCTCGCCCTCGCGGATCTCGAAGCCGCGCCGGAGGACGCGGCCCTTGCCGTCGTCGCCGCGCTCGGCGAAGATGCCGCGCACGCCCAGGCTCTTCGCGACTTCATAGGCCAGCAGGACGCCGCCGGTGGTCGGGCCGACGACAACCTGCACCTCGTCGCCCGCGAACCGCCGGGCGATCTCCTGGCAGAGCCGCTCCACATAGGGCGGGAACTGCAAGACCTGGAACTTCTCCAAGTACACCGCGCTGTGGTAGCCCGAGGCCAGCAGGAAATGGCCTTCAAGCAGCGCGCCGGAGTCTTTGAACATCTGCAACACTTCGCCATTGGTCAGCATAAGCGCGTTGTTCGGCGCGGCCCGAGGCGATTCCTGCCGCTCCCGCTCGGATGTCCAACTTGACTCCGTGCCCCCTTTACCAGTATACTGTGTCGGCTTCCTGAACGCTCCGAGACGGCTGCCGATGGCTCCAAGACGCGCATGGCGAACACGACCACCACATCTCCGGCCCCTGCCGTGGCCCCCGCGCCCCTGGGGGTGGCATCGCTGAGGGCGCTCGGCTGTCTGTTCGCCGTGGTGCTGAACTATCTGGGCGAGATTCTGATTTTGTTCGGCCTGGCGGTCCGCTCGGCCCGGCGCGGCGTGGACGCGCGCGACCTGACCGAGCAGATGGCGTCGCTGGGCGTCAACTCCGTGTCCATTGCCATGCTGACGGCGACCACGTCGGGGGCGGTCCTGGCCCTGTACTTCGCGCCGTTCCTGAAGCAGTACGGGGCGGAGGGCTTCACGGGCGCGGTCGTGGCCCTCGCCATCGCCCGCGAGCTAGGGCCGGTCCTCACCGGCGTGGTGGTGGCGGCCCGTGCCGGGTCGGCCATCGCCGCCGAGCTGGGGACGATGAAGGTCACGGAGCAGATCGACGCCCTGCGGGCGCTCGCGGTCAGCCCGGTCCAATACCTCGTCGTGCCGCGCGTCCTGGCCGCCGTGATCATGGTGCCGCTGGTCGGCGCGCTGGCCGACGCGGGGGGCATTCTCGGCGGCTACCTGATCTCGCAGTCCGAGGGCGTGCTGGGCGTGACCTACCTGAACTCCATCCGGCAGTTTTTGACGCCGCTGGACTTCGTCAAGGGCATCATCAAGACGGTCGTGTTCGGGGTCATCATCGCCCTGGTCGGCTGTCACCAGGGGCTGGCGACGCGGGGCGGGGCGACCGAAGTCGGGCGGGCGACGACCAACGCCGTGGTCCTGTCCATTGTGCTGATCTACATCGCAAACTTCGTGCTGACGTACTTTATGTTCTCTCAGGTGACCTCGATTTGACGGCCCATGCCCACACCGACGGGACTCAGACGGCCCCAGAGGCGGGGGATGCCTGGGACGAGCCGGCCTGGATCGAGGCCCGCAACGTGCGCTACACGGTCGGGGAGAAACAGGTCCTGCGCGGCGTCACCCTGGGCGTCGCGCCTGGCGAGATTCTGTGCGTCATGGGCATGTCCGGGTGCGGCAAGACGACGCTGCTGCACTGCATCGGGGGCCTGACCGCGGCGACGAGCGGCGAGATACGGATCGGCGACTCGCAGATCGTGGGAATGCCCGAGGACGAGCTGAACCATGTCCGTGAGCGCATGGGCATGGTGTTCCAGTACGCCGCCCTGTTTGATTCGCTCTCGGTCTTCGAGAACGTGGCGTTTGGCCTGCGCCGGCGGCGCAAGATGGCGCTGGACGAGATCAGAAAGATCGTGGCCGAGAAGCTGGCCCTGGTCGGGATGGCGGGCACCGAGGCGCTGTACCCGTCGCAGCTTTCGGGCGGCATGGCGAAGCGCGTCGGCCTGGCGCGGGCCATCGCCATCTCGCCGGAGATTCTGCTGTACGACGAGCCGACGTCGGGCCTGGACCCGGTCGTGGCGAGCGTCGTGGACGAGCTGATCATGCAGATGCGGGACAAGCTGGGCGTGACCAGCATCGTCGTGTCGCACAACATCACCAGCATCTTTCGCATCAGCGACCGGGTGGCCATGCTGCACGAGGGCCGGGTGCTGGCGACCGGCACGCCGGAGCAGATTCAGGCGTCGCAGGACCCCATCGTTCGCCAGTTCATCGAGGGCCGCTCGCAGGGGCCAATCGCAGTCGCGCGGCGGTAGGCGTAGGCCGTGAACGGAACTTAAATCTTTATGGCGACACTGGGAAACGCGGGACGGGTCGGGCTGGTGGCCGTGGTCGCGGTCCTGCTGTTCGGTGGGATGTGGGTCTTTCTCAAGGGGGGGCTCGCCAACAACAACACGTATGCCTTTGACGTCCAGTTCGCCGACGCGCACGGCGTCACGACCGACACGCCGGTGACACTGGCGGGCGTCCAGGTCGGCAAGGTGGAGAAGGTCGGGCTGGTGGGCCAGCGGGCCGTCCTGCGCCTGCGCGTCCGCGACCAGATCAACGGGCAGCCGTTCCGGGTCGCCAAAGACTCGAAGTTCCTGATCGTCACGCCCCTGCTCGGCGCGACGGGGACGGTGACCATCCTGCCGCCGATCAACCCGAGTCTCACGCAGCACGGCGACATCCAGGACGGCGAGGCGGACCTGATCGGTGAAAAGACGGCAGACTTCAACGCCTCGTTTGCGCGGGCCAACGACCTGCTGACCCAGCTCACCGAAACCTCCAAGCGCGCCGACAAGCTGATCGACGCCGCCACGGGTCTGGCGAGTGACCCTAAACTCCAGGGAGGGCTGTCGCAGACCGTGAGCAACATCAACGCGGCCTCGTCCAATGGCCTGAAGCTAACGAACACGTTGAACGGCCTGCTGCTGTCCGACAACGCGCAGCTTGTGACCCTGCTGAACCAGACCAAAAGCGGATCGCAGGTCGCGCTGGGCAACATCGAGCAGACCACGTCCGCGATCCGGGACACGACGCTGGAGAACCGCGGCCAGATCGCCGGCATCGTCCGCAACCTGACGGACACGACTGCGGCGGTGGCGGGCCTGACGCAGCAGGCCAACCAGGCGCTGAAGGGCGGGGCGGGCGAGAACCTGCGGGCCACGGTCGCGAACATCAAAGTGACCACGGACAACCTGGCGGCGACCACGGCCAAATTTAACGCCATCGCGGGCAGCTTTCAGACGCTCAGCGGCGACCCCGTGGTGCAGCGCAACCTGCGCGAGACGCTGCAAAACATCCGGGACAGCTCCGAGCAGACGACGTTCCTGCTGGAGCGCCTGAACAAGCTCGCCGGGGGGCGCCGCAAGACCGCTGCTGTCGTCATCCCCGGCGGCCCGGCAATTATTGTGCCCGGAGGGGGTGCCGGCGGCGGAATGGGCGGGGGCGTCAAGCCGCCGGTCACGCCGGCCCCGGAGCGCGGGGCACCGCTGTTTCTGCCCCGCGTGGACCTGGTCGTGAACACGCGCCAGAGCCACTTCCGAACGGACGTTGACGCCATCGTGCCATTGAGCCTGGCTCCGGTGACGTTCATCCGGGGCGGCATCTACGGCGTGGCTGACAACAGCCGGCTCATCTTAGAGGGCGGGCAGGGCATCGGACGCGGCGGCCTGTTCGACGCCCGCGCGGGGCTGTACGCCTCCAAGCTGGCCGTGGGCGGCGACTACGGCCTGGGCCGGCCCGTGACGCTGTCGTTCGATGTCTACGACCCAAATAAGTACCACCTGGACGCGCGCGGGACGCTGATGCTGGCCCCCGAGATTGGCCTGATTCTGGGCGGCGAGGACATCACCCGCCGCAGCGGCGCGCTGATCGGGCTGGAATACCGGCAGTCGAAATAAATCCGAACATTCACAGACAACAAAGAAAGCACACACCATGAAAACGAAGATCAGGCGCGCGACGAAAGTCATCTTGATGCAGGACATCGAGCACCAGGGCAAGCAGGGCGACGTCGTTTCGGTCGCCGACGGCTACGCCCGCAACTACCTGTACCCCCGCAAGCTCGCCGTCGAGGCCGCCGGGGGTGCGCTGAAGAACCTGGAGGCCAAACACGCCCTGGAAGAGCGCCGGACTGAGAAGCAGCGGGCCGAGGCGGACCGAACAGCGGAGCAGCTCAGCGAGAAGACGATCACCCTGCGCGTCCGGGCCGGCGAGAACAGCCGTTTGTATGGCCGCATCACGGCGGCGGACATCGCCGAGGCCGCCGAGCGCGAACTGGGCGTCAAGCTGGACAAGCGCAAGGTTGGCCTGCTGGACCCGATCAAGGCCGTCGGCGAGTACGACGTGCCCATCAAGCTGCACCGGGACGTGACCGTCCCACTCAAAGTCGCCGTCGTCGCGGAGTAAGCCCCCGTGGCAGAACGCAGCGAATATGACAGGGGCCGCCGGGGCAACAGCTCCGGCGGCAATGGTTTCGGGGGCAACGGCTTCGGCAACGCCGACGGCGGCGGCCCCCTGGGCGCGTATGTGCCCCCGCACTCCATCGAGGCCGAGCAGTCCACCCTCGGCGCGATGCTGATCGAGCGCGCTGCGGTCGAAAAAGTGTTCGAGATACTGGACGCCGAGGACTTCTACCGCGACGCGCACCAGACATTGTTCGACGCCATCACGACGCTGTCGGAACGCGACGAGCCGATTGACTTCATCACCGTCCAGAACGAGCTGAAGAACCGGGACAAGCTGGACTCGGTGGGCGGCGTCGCGTACCTGACGGCTTTGTTCGACACCGTGCCCACGGCGGCGAACGTTGAGTATTATGCCAAGATCGTCGAGGAGAAGGCTACCTTGCGCCGGCTGATCTCCGCCTCGCTGGAGATCATCGGCAGCGCCCGCGGCGAGGTGGAAGACGTCGGCGAGGTCCTGGACGAGGCCGAGCGCGCCATCTTCGGCGTCTCCCAGCAGCGCGCCACGGCCTACTTCTCCCCCCTGCGTACCCTTCTGCTCTCGGTCTACGAGCGGGCCGAAGAGTTGAGCGAGATGAAGTCGCAGATTTCGGGCCTGTCCACGGGCATCCACGACTTCGACATGATCACGTCCGGCCTCCAATCCACGGATTTGATCATCGTGGCTGCTCGGCCGAGCATGGGGAAAACCTCGCTGTGCCTCTCCATCGCCGAGCACGTCGCCCTCAAAGAGAAAAAACCGGTCGCCATCTTCTCGCTGGAAATGTCTAAGGAGCAGCTTGCGCTCCGTATGCTCTGCTCGCAGGCGCAGGTCAACTCGCACAAGCTGCGGACGGGGCACCTGTCCGAAGACGAGTGGGGGATGCTGGCGGGCGTCGTGCAGAACATGTACGAGGCTCCGATTTTCATCGACGACGCCACCGACACGTCCGCGCTGACCATGCGCGCCAAGTGCCGCCGCCTGATGGCCGAACACGGACTGGGCCTGATCGTCGTGGACTACTTGCAGCTCATGCGCTCGCACCGGCGGACCGAGAACCGCGTCCAGGAGATCGGCGAGATCGCGCGTGGCCTGAAGTCCCTGGGGCGCGAGCTGAAAGTTCCCGTGATTGCCCTGTCCCAGCTCTCGCGCGCCGTCGAGAGCCGCGAAAACAAGCGCCCCATGCTCTCAGATCTGCGCGAGTGCGTCGTCGGCGACACGCGCCTGACCGACGCGGTGACGGGCCGCCCGGTGCCGATCCGCGACGTGCAGACCGGCGACACGATCCTGGCGATGGACGGGCGGCAGAAAGTCCGCCCGTTCGCCGTCGAGCGCGTCTGGTCTACGGGCATCAAGCCGGTCTTCACGCTCTGCACCCGCACCGGGCGGGCCGTGACGGCGACGGCCAACCACCCGCTGCTGACGGCGCAGGGCTGGAAGCGGCTGGAAGAACTCGCCCCCGGCGACATCATCGCCACGGCCATGCGCCTGCCGGAGCACGGAGAAGAGAAGCCTGAGAGGGCCGACCTGTGCCGCCTGTTGGGCTACCTGGTCGGCGACGGGACATTCCAGACGCACCGCGCGGTCGGTTTCTGCGGGTCCGAGCCGTGCGCCGTTGAGGATGTCATCGGCATCGTGGCGCGGCGCTTCCCCGGCGTAGCCTGGCGCGAGAAGAGGCATTCCGGCAACTACCAGGAGGGCGATTTCTCCTGCCTGTACCCGAACGGCTACGGCAAGCCTTATGGAAACCCGCTGCGCGAATGGCTGCGCGAGATAGGCGTACTGGGTGAACGCGACAGCACGAAGCGCGTCCCGGATTGGGTCTGGGACGCGGGAGAGATCGGCGCGGCCAACTTCCTCGCTGGCTACTTCTCCGCCGATGGCTGTGTCAAGAAGGCGGCGGGGCGCGGCTGGTTCGTCCACTTTGATACCGTCAGCCGGCGGCTGGCCGAGGACGTGCAGATGCTGCTGCTGCGCCTCGGCATTGTGGCAACGGTGAACGACGGCTACCAGAGCGCCAAAGCGACGCAGCCGCTTTATCGCGTGTCTGTGGTAAGTTTCGCCAACAACCTGCGGCGATTCGTTGTCGCCATCCATCCCGGTGGGCGCAAGGGAAATCTGCTGGATCAGATGGTTTCGGAACTAACAGACGGCGTGACCAACGGCAGCCTGTTCGGCCTGCCGCCGGAGGTCTCCGATCTGCTGTTTGACAAGACCAAGCACCTGCGACAGCAGGGGCGGAAGCTGGAAGAAGGCCGCCGCCTGTACTGGAAGCCGCAGGGCAAGCGTCCGCGCCGCGACGTTTGCGCGCGGTTTGCCGACGGACTTAAAGACGAAGTCCTGGGCGTCTGGGCGAACAGCGATCTGCTGTGGGAAGAGATCAAGAGCATCACCCCGGCGGGCGAGGCGGAGGTCTTCGACATCACCGTGCCCGGCTGCGCGAACTTCCTGGCGAACGGCATTGTCGCCCATAACAGCGGCTCCATTGAGGCCGAAGCCGACATGGTGTGCTTTCTGTACCGGGAAGCGTACTACAAGATGAAGGAGGCCTTCCAGACCGAGGGCGGGGAGAACCCCGTCCAGCAGGAGATGGAGGAAACGGAGATCATCGTCGGCAAGCACCGCAACGGGCCGACAGGAATGGTTAAGGTGGGCTTCATGGCGAGGTACGCGAAGTTCGTGGACCTGGACCTGACCCGGACGGATGAGCCGACGGGGTTCTAGCGGAAGGCCTCGACGGAGAGGCTCGGAAAGGGCGCGATGCTGAAAGTCTTGGTCATCGGCGGCGGGGGGCGCGAGCACGCGCTGGTCTGGAAGCTGGCGCAGAGCGAGCAGGTCAGCCGGCTGTTCTGCGCGCCCGGCAACGCGGGCATCGCCCGGCATGCTGAGTGTGTCCCCCTCGCCGCGACCGACAGCGAAGGGCTGTTGCGCTTCGCCGTCGAGAACGGCATCGACCTGACCGTGGTGGGACCCGAGGCACCGCTGATCGCCGGCATCGTGGATTTATTTGAGCAGCGCGGCCTGCGTATCTTCGGGCCGGCGCGCGAGCCGGCCCTGCTGGAAGGCTCCAAGGCCTACGCCAAGGGACTGATGCTGCGCCACGGCATCCCCACGGCCCACTTTGCCGCCTTCACGTCGCAAGAGGCCGCGTCCTACTACTGCCGCAGTCACTTCGGGGCGCAGGCCAATGCCCCGCTGGTGGTCAAGGCCGACGGCGAGGCGGCGGGCAAAGGCGTGTTCATCTGCCGCAGCGACGACGAGGCGCAGGCTGCGCTGACGCAGATCATGGCCGAGCGTGTCTTCGGCGAGTCCGGTGACACGGTCGTGGTGGAGGAGTTTTTGGAGGGCGAAGAGGCCTCGCTGATGGCCTTCACCGACGGCACGACCATCGTGCCCATGCTGCCGGTCCAGGACCACAAGCGCGCTTTGGACGGCGACGAAGGCCCGAACACGGGCGGCATGGGCTGCTATGCGCCTGTGCCCGCCGTCTCGCCCGCGCTGTACCAACAGGCCGTAGACCAGATATTGCGGCCCGCCGTTGAGGCCATCCGCGAGTCCGGCATCCCCTACAAGGGCGTACTCTACGCGGGCATTATCATTGCGCCCGACGGCTCGCTCAAGACTTTGGAGTTCAACTGCCGCTTCGGCGACCCCGAGACGCAGGTGGTCCTGCCGCTGCTCGAAACGGATTTGGTGGACATACTCTTAGGCGTGACCGACGCGCGCCTAGACGAAGTGGAAGTCCGCTGGAAGCCGCAGAGCGCCGTGTGCGTCGTGCTGGCCTCGGGCGGCTACCCCGGCGCGTATGCCACGGGCCTGCCCATCGAGGGCCTGGAGCAGGTCTCGCACCTCTCAGACGTGGTCGCGTTCCATGCCGGCACCCGGTTCGACGACGAGGGCCGGGTCGTGACGGCGGGCGGGCGCGTTCTGGGCGTTTCGGCCCTGGGCGACGACTTCGCGCAGGCCCGCGCCCGCGCCTACGCCGCCGTCAAGAACATCTCGTTCGACCACATGCACTTCCGCACCGATATCGGGAGCCGAGTAGATACGCCCGCGTGAGCGAGGTTTCGTAATGACACACGTCGAAAGCCTGGAGGGGGCAGCCGCGCATCGACTCGTCCCGGCACTTTCACGCCTGCTTCAGCATGTCGTTCACGGCGGGGCATCGATCGGGTTCCTCGCTCCTCTGCCCCTGGAGGACGCCGAGCGGTACTGGCAGAAGGTTCTGCACGAAGTCCACGAGCAGTCTCGCATCCTCCTTGCCGTGCGGGAGGGAGATGAGGTCGTGGGGACGGTTCAACTCGCACTCGCCGTGCCTCAAAACGGCCGGCACCGGGCCGAGGTTCAGAAGCTGTTCGTCCACCCCGCCCGCCGTGGCCGGGGCATCGCGAAAGCTCTCCTGGCCGCTTTGGAGGGGCACGCCTGCCAGGCCGGGCGGACGCTGCTGGTACTGGACACGGCGTCGGATGACGCCGCCGGCTTGTACACCCGCTCGGGCTACCTCCGCGCCGGCGTCATCCCGCAGTTCGCCCGAAGCCCCGTGGGCGTGCTGGAAAGCACACAGATATTCTATCGCCTGCTCCCTTGATCGAGTCAGGCGGAGCAAGAAAGAGAACCATGCGCGTCATCATGTTGAGCTGGGAGTACCCCCCAAAAATTGTCGGCGGCATCTCGCGCCACGTCTACGACCTAGCCCACGCGCTGACCGCGCAGGGCGTCGAGGTCCACGTCATCACCTGTGAGCACCCCGGTGCGGCAGAGGAGGAGGTCGAGGACGGCATCTTTTTGTACCGCGTGACGCCGTCGGGGCCGGGCAACGACTTCATTCACTGGGTCCAACTGCTGAACGACGCGATGCTGGCCCGCGCCGACACGCTGGTGGCGGAGATTCTCGGCAAAGCCGACGACCAGCCGTTGCTGCTGCACCCGCACGACTGGCTGGCCTACTTCGCCGCCGCCGCTTTGAAGCACAAGTACCACCTGCCGCTGGTGGCGACCATCCATGCGACCGAACATGGCCGCAACAGCGGCATCAAAGGCCCGACCCAGGAGTACATCAATTCGGTCGAGTGGCAACTACAGAACGAGGCCTGGCGCGTCATTGTCTGCACCGACTTCATGAAGCGCGAGTGCGAGCACGCCCTGGGGACGCCCTGGGCCAAGATGGACATCATCCCGAACGGCGTGGACGCGGCTAAGTTCCAGCTTCCCGACTTCACCCCCGCCCAAAAGGCCGCCTTCCGCGCCCGCTACGCCGCGCCCGAAGAGAAGATCATCTTCTTCGTGGGCCGGATGGTGCGCGAAAAGGGTGTGCAGATATTGATAGAAGCCTTGCCCAAGGTCCGCTGGGGCTACCACGACGCCAAGCTCTTGATCTGCGGCGGCGGGCAGCGCGAGCACCTGGTCCAACTGGCCGCGTACCTGGGCATGGAGCGGCACGTCTACTTCGCGGGCTTCGTGCCCGACGATGACCTGCTCAAGATCTACTCGATTATCGACATCGCGTGTTTCCCCTCGCTGTACGAGCCGTTCGGCATCGTCGCCCTGGAGGCGATGGCGGCCCATGTCCCCGTCGTCGTGTCGGACGCCGGCGGGCTGCCCGAGGTGGTGGAAAACAACGTGACCGGGCTGACCACTTATGCCAGCAATCCCGGCTCACTGGCCGACGGCATCTTGAAGCTGCTGCACGAGCCGGAGACGGCCAAGCGCATGACCGATGCAGCCTGGGAGCGGGTCGGGACGACGTTTAGCTGGGACACCATCGCCGCGCAGACGCTCGCCACTTACGCGCGCGTCTGGGCCGAGTACGCCGAGAGCGACTGGCGCGCGCCGGACCTCACGCCCGCCCTCCTGCCTTCGCCCGTATCTGCCACGGCCATCGATGTTTAGGCGGCGGCTTTATACGATACTATTGCTATAACCACACTTTCCGCGACGGTGCAACGAGGGGAGAAGAGACGGCGATGACGGCTTTTTTGGCTTTGAGCATTTATCTGGTCCTTGCGGCGGCGTTCTACAGCCGTCTGACGGCCACGGCGGCTGATATGTCGCTGCCCCTGCCCGTCCGGCGCAGCCGGTGGCACCGGGCACGCGTCCTCAAGGCGGGCGTGGTGCGGCGCATCCAGGCCGGTTTGCGGCTGCCGAAGCGGACGCGCTGAAGGGCCGGAACGGAAACCCGAACGCCCGCCGGATGATCTATCCGGCGGGCGTTCCCGTGTCTAAGCAGGAAAAGGCGTGGCGGGCGGCGAACAGGACCGCCATGGCGGAACCCCTGGGGATTGCGGTGGTCGGCACGGGATACATCGGACGCGGGGCGCACCTGGCCGCCTTCAGAAAGATGCAGGAGGAAGGCCTGGTCCGCATCGTCGCCCTGTGTGATGTGGACTCGGAGGCGCTCGGGGCCGCGTCCGCGCTGGCCCCCGGTGCCCGGACTTTCGCCGATTACCGGGAGATGCTGGCTTTGGACGGCATTGACGCCGTGGACGTCTGCACCCCGAACTATCTGCACAAGCAGCCTGTATTGGATTCGTTTGCGGCGGGCAAGCACGTGCTCTGCGAGAAGCCGCTGGCAATCAACGCCGCCGAGGGCGCGGAGATGGTGGCGGCGGGGCGCGCGGCGGGGCGGCAGTTCGGGGTCAGCCTGAACATGCGCTTCGGGGCCGGCGCGCAGGCCGTCAAGCGGTTCGTGGATGACGGCAAGCTCGGCGAAGTCTACTACGCCCGCGCCCACGCCCTGCGGCGGCGCGGCATCCCCGGCTGGGGCCAGTTCACGCAGAAGGACAAGCAGGGCGGCGGGCCGCTGATCGACATCGGCGTCCACATCCTGGACATGACGCTGTGGCTGATGGGCCACCCGGAGCCTGTGTCCGTGTCGGGCCAGACATACGTCAAGTTCGGGACGCGCGAGGGCGTGATCGGGCTGCGCGGACAGTGGGACCCGAAGTTATTCACTGTGGAGGACTTCGCGGCGGGCTTCGTGCGCTTTGCTGGTGGCGCGACGCTGTCGCTCGAATCGTCGTTCGCCGCCAACATCGGCGCGGACCAGTTCGGCACCAGCCTCCTGGGGACCGAGGGCGGGGCGTACCTGGACCCCCTGAACGACATCAACACGCGCCTGTTCCGCGAGGAGAGCGGGACGCTGACCGATACCACATTGGTCTTCCTGCCCAAGGCCAACACCCATGAGGCCGAGCTGCGCGCCTTCGTCCGGGCGCTCCAGGAGGGGACGCCCGTGCCGGTGCCGGGCGAGCAGGGCCTGCGGGTAACGCGCATCTTGGACGCCCTTTATTTGTCCGCGGAGACGAGCCGTGAGGTTCTCCTGTGAACGATCCTCTCCTGAACGATCCCCCTTCCGGCCCCCCGCCTGCACCGCCGCCGGCCCCGGACAAGCCGTCCGGCTGGCTCGCCGCCGTCCTGCCGGTGCTGCTCATCTCCGCCTGCGCCGAGCTTGGCATCTCCATCCTGAACAACTCCGCCCTGCCGATCTACTTCACGCAGGGGCTGCACATCCAGACGAAGACCTACGGCTACTTGATGGTGCCGTTTTTCATCAGCGAGGTGCTGTTCAAGTCGCCGCTGGGCGTGCTGGCGGACCGGTTCGGGCGCAAGCCGCTGATGCTCGGCGGGGCGCTGGTCACGGTCTTCACGCCGCTGGTCTTCATCACGACCCGCTACGACCCGCTGGCGGCAACGGCGGTCATCACTCTGCTCGTGTTCGGGTTTTTGCGCGGCCTGGATGGGATGGGGCAGGCCGCGCTGTGGCCCGCGCTGTACGCCTACGTCGGCGATGTCGTGGAGGAAAAGAAGCGCGGTGCGGCGATGGGCGCGCTCAACGTCGTGTACATGGTCGGGATCGCCTTCTCTTTCCTGATCGGCGGCTTCGTGGATGACACGTTCGGCCCCCTGTTCACCCGCGAGGCGACGTTCGGCGAGCAGATGGGCAGGCTCGGGGGCCGCCTCCACCACGGGCTGCACCGCGCGGGGCACGGGTTGCGGGGTGTCCTGCATCACCCGACCGCCACACCTGCGCCCGTCGATGCCGCGCCCGTCGTCGCTGCACCGGTCCTGCTGGCGAGCCACCAGCCGGGGTACTACTACCCTTCGTTCATCCTCGCCAGCGTGCTGTTCGGCATCGCGGTCCTCGCCGCCCTGAGCGTGCGCGGGAAGGTGCGGCACCACCGGCACCTGACTGTCGAGCACGCCCACGAGCATTCCCACGAACACGGCCACGACGAGACGATGACCTGGGAAGGTTTCGTCGCCGCCCTGCGGACGGTGCCACAGTTCTTGGGGCTGGCGTTCGTGACGTTCCTGGGCATCGGGTGCATCTCCCTGCTGGTCAAAAAGTTCGCGCTGGACGAGTACGGCATGTCGGAGACGGCCTTCGGGGCGCTTGTCCTATGGCCCGCCCTCGCCATCGCCGCCGTGGCCGTTCCGGCGGGGCTTTTGGCGGACCGCTGGGGCAAGACGCGGTGTGTGCGTCTGGGCTTCGTGCTCTGTGCGCTCGGTCTGTGGGGCATTCCCATCCTGCACCACCTGCGCGTGGGCATCGGGGGCTTCATGGCTTCGGCGGGCCTCTTGGGCGTGGGCTTCGTGCTGGCCTTCCCGGCGTGGCTCGCCCTGCTGACCGAGCTTGGCGGGGAGAAGCGGCGCGGGACCGTCTTCGCCGCCGTCTCGACGGCCCAGGGCGTGGGCGCACTGGGGGGCGTGTTCATCGGCACCCAGCTCTACGACGGCGTCGGCCACATCGCGCCATTCGTCGCCGCCGCCGTTCTGGTCACGGCGGGGACACTGCTGACGCTGGTGTTCGTCCGCGAGGGTGCGCTGAAGCGGAGCGAAGAGAGCCTCGCCCGGCTGGACGGCTGAAAATAACCGGGCCGGCGGCAAAAAACATTGAAGGCGTCCTGGTGTCAGGGCCTCTAAGTGTCCAGATGCAGACGCGTGAGCGCGACCCAAATCCCCGTAAAACTGCCTGTAAAAGACGCTTGCAAAACAATAGGCCGTATGTTATAATGAATAGCTTTCACTTCCGCGAGCCGTGCCGGCTCAGAAGACCGAGCCAAGATCACACGTGAGCGACGGGCGATACGACCCGCCGCCGCTTTCATCCCCACCCATCACTCCGCGCTCCGACACAGGGCCACTGTGCCCTGATGACATTTGTCGTTCCGTTCCGCCGATTGGCCCGGTGCCGCGCCCGCAGCGTCCCTCGAGGGATGCGCGCGCGACGCCTACAACCAGGGAGGTTGTCGTCCTTGAACGCTTCACGCACCACGTCCGCCGCGCGCACCGCCGGCTCGCTTTTCGCCTCGCTCGCTTTCCTCCTGGCTGCCCTCATGCCCTCCTTTGCCGCGCCGCAGCGTAGTGGCGCGGGTCAGTTCCTGGCCCTGAGCGCCGCCCTGCGGGCCGCCCACACCCGCGCCGCCGCAGCGCCGGTCGATCCGAACGCGACCGGGGAGCAGCACACGCCGAACGGGCGTGTGCTGCTGGACCGCCGGATGATGCGCTCGAACGCCATCCGCAAGCCGCGCGCGGGCACGGGCAGCAACACCGTTCCCATCCCCGGCGCGGTGCAGACGTTCGACGTGTTCAACCCCCCGCCCGCCTTCCGGCCCCTGGTCGGCTTTGCCGGCGCGAACGGGCTGACCAACTCGGCGGCCAACCCGCCGGTGTTTACCAGCGCGCTGACGGCGACGAACCTGACGCCGGTATGGTCCGCCGACCAGACGTTCCTGCTGTTCTCGTCCAACCGGAACCAGATGGGCGGCGTCAACGCAGACGGCCCCGGCGGTACGCCCCTGTTCCACCTCTGGGTGATCTCGGTCAACGGCGGCGAGGCATTCCAGGTCACGACGAGCAGCACGGGCACCGGCGAGTTCTTCCCGACGCTCTCCTCGACCAACAACGACCTGGCCTTTGTCTCGGATGCCCAGTCGCCCGGTACGCGCAACCTTTACGTCGTCAGCGGCCTTGCCGCCGGTTCTTTTTTGAACGCTGCCAATCCGCCGCTGAACGTGTCCAACAGCAACACGAACATGGGCGGCATCACGTCCGTGACGATGCGCGGGCTGGACGCCTCCGGCAACCCCAATACAGGCTTTACCCAGGTGAACCGCCCGACGTTCGCGCCGGGTAACCCCGGCCAGTTGGCGTTCAGCGCCCTGAGCGTCACCGGCACCTATCGTGGACGCAACCATATCTACTTCCTGAACACCATCACCGGCGGCTTCGACCCGAACAATATCTCGTTCCCCGCCAAGCTGACCGATGGGCCGGCGGATGATACCGACCCGGCCTGGTCGCAGGACGGGCAGTTCATCGCCTTCGCCTCGACAGCGGGCACGTTCGCCAACCAGCCCAACGGCTCCAACTCGTTCGGCCCCACGAACCCTTCCGCCGTACAGGACCCGAACCAGTCTCAGGTGATCAGCAGCACCCCGGATACGCAGGGGCGGCGCTCCATCTTTTTCATCAACGGCGGCGGCGGCAACGTTTCGGGCAACAGCGCCGGCTTCGGACAGCTCCCCGTCAGCCTGCAAGGCGTCGGTGGGCGCATCACTGCGGCGGGCACCGACAACTTCGGCCCCGCCTGGAGCAACACCACAATCCGCAACCAGTACACGAACCCCGCGCCTGGGTTCGAGTACCTCGCGTTCGGTCGCGGTGCCACCCCTGCGTCCCTGCATGACATCTTCTATCTTCAGGTCGTGCGGAACATCGACGCGGGCGGCCAGACGGGCCGCTCCACCGAAGCGGGCACCACGCCGGAGCCGCTCGCCACGCCCATCTACCAGATCGATGCCGGGAATCCGTTTGGCGGCACCCCGCCCTACGGCCCGGACAACGCCTTCGCCACCGGCGTCACCGCAACGGGCGGCATGACCGAAAACAACCCCGGCCCGTTCAACACGGCCAGCGACCCCGGTACGCCTCCGGGCATCTACAACACGGACCGGAACGGCCCGGCGTTCTCCTATCTGTTCCCGAGCCTGACGCCGAACGCGACCTACACTGTCCGGCTGCACCTGCTGGACCCGTCGCCCACGGCGGCCCCCGGCACGCGCGTCTTCAGCGTCAGCGAGAATGGCCGGCCCGTCACCGAGATCGACAACGTCTTTGACGCGCAGAACAGGCCGGTGGGCTTCGACATCGCCAAGGCGACCGGCACGGCCCCCGGCCAGGTGCTCGGGCTGGTCTCGGCCAACGGTGCCCCTCTCGCCGGGGTGACCGTCACGATCACGCCCAACAGCGGCGCGGCGGCTGTCACCGTCACGACCACGGCGGCGGCGACGACCAACTACACCGCTTCCGTCAGCGCCGGGACCGCGACCGAGACCGTCTCGGCCCCCGGCTTCGGGACGCAGACCGTGCCGATCAGCGTCAACAGCAACGGCAGCACCCGCTCTGACTTTGCTCTTCTTCCCAACAACGCCACCCTATCCGGCAGCGTCCAGGACCAGAACGGGCCCATCGGCGGCGTGACCGTGACTGTGACCGACCAGACCACCAATGCCGTCGTGGCGACGACGACGTCCCTTGCCAACGGCACCTTCGCCAATGTTCCCGTTCCTGCGGGCACGTACAACGTGACCGCACAGCCCGCAGTCGGCCGCGCGGCGACACAGACGCTCTCGGCGACCTTTACCGCAGGCCAGAATACCCCTGTCAACTTCGTGCTCCAGAGCGGCACCACGACCGGCATCCTTGGCGGCTTAATCACCGATGCGGCAGGTGTCCCTCTGACGGGCGCGACCGTGACCATCACCGGGCCGAACAACTACCGCGCCATCGTCACCACGACGGCGGTGACGTCGCCCGCAGCCGGGCCGACCGGGGACAAAAACCCGCAGAATTTCCAGGTGGCTCTGCCGGGGGCGGCTACGCCCGGCCTGACCTACTCGGTCACGCCCAGCCTGGTCGGTACCAATGTCTCGCAGGGCAACACCCAGCCGGTCATCAACGGCCAGTTCAACCGGGACCCGACGCAGGTGCTGACGCGCAGCAACGGCTCCAGCGGCGGCAACACGGCCACGGTGCAGACGTTCAACGTCAACATCCCACGTCAGAGCTTCACGCAGAATGGCGTCGCGGTCACCGCCGGGACGGTGGTGCTGAACTTCACCGGAGTCACCGGCAACGCCATCGTCGAGGGCATCGAGGTCCTGGCGAACACGACCGACGCCACGCAGAGCAGCGGCTTCGGCGGATTCTCCAACAACTCCGACCCGTCCGGCCCCGGCCAACTGTCCGCATTAGGCGGCAACGGCCAGGTAGTGCTGACCTTCCGGGCACCCCCGAACACCCAGGCGGAGCCGCCGTCGGGCTACAACATCTTCCGCAGCCCGGCGGAGCCGACGTCCGTCAACACCCCCGGTGCCAACAGCGGCGGCGCGGGCCAGGAAGGCAGTGCGCCGTACCTGACCAACGTCCAGCCGACAAACAATGGCAACGGCCAACTGACCTTTGTGGACACAGGCGTCACCAACGGGAACGAGTACTTCTACCAGGTCACGGCCATCCTCCAGCAGCGCATCACGCCCGAGGGCGCACAGCCGGGTAGGCCCAATGCGCCCAACAACGTCGCCATCAAGCTGAACACCGACGACAACGCGGGCCAGACCAGCGCGGCAGGCAACGCCTACGACGACGTCTACCCGACCTGGTCGCCGTTCCTGTCCATCTTCAGCATCGCCTACCAGAGCGGCAACTTCCAGGGGGCCGCCATCGTCGGCGGGCGCACCGTCACCTACAACAACCCGACGACCAGCTTCCCGACGGAGACCGCCGTCTCGGTCGGTGCGGGCGGCACGGTCGCCACCTCTGACACCAACGCCCCGGCCTACTCGGTCGGCGCGTCCTACACCGGCATCTTCGAGTCCCAGGTGCTGAACCTGGACCCGCCGACGCTGCTGCGCTTCAGCAACAACGAGATCGTCCACGTCCAGGCCGCCGGCTCGAACCCGGTTACAGGCACGCCCAACAAGCTGGCTGCGACCGGCGGGCAGCAGATCACCTTCACGGTGCGCCTGAGCGACCGCGAGGCGGGCATCGACAACACGGGCGGCCCCAACGGCGGCCCGCGCGTCTACATCCAGATCAAGGACCCAGACAGCAAGTACCAGGACGCGCAGGCCCTGGAGCACAAGGTCTTCTCCCATGACCCGCAATTCGTCTTTCAGAGCAACCGAGCAGCCATCGGCGATACCAACAGCGGCACTGCTGACGCCAACTTGGGCCTATCTTTCGCGGATTTCGAGCACCAGAACACGCCGAATTTCCCCTTCCAGAGGTTTACCTACCCTTCCTACGGCAAGCCTGCTACGGGATCGCCGGACATCGCCCGGTTCGTGTTCCCGCGCGGTGCGCATGGCGGGCAGTGGCCCTTCCCCAATGGAAACAACCCAGACGACACCTACATCTTTGTTGGCAAGGACGGTGGGGGCGTTAACCCCGTGGCCGGGCTTCAGGGCGGGAACCCAGCCCTGTTTATCCCGACCGGGCCGGAATACGAGGCGCAACTCCTCAACCCGCAGTTCGCTTCCAGCGGCAACCAGAACGCGCCCGGTGACTCGTCTCCGAACGACTACCGTAGCCCGTACTGGCTGGCGGGCGTGGACGACCAGCAGGCCTTCAGCGGTGGCGTCTACCCTAACGGCACGGACCGGCCCACGGCCAACGTGGCCGGGCCGAACGGCAACACGCCCGCCGAGTGGCTCCAGCTCCAGCCCGTTCCCCAGGCCCAGCAGGACAACTTGGGCGGTGTCCTGTACACGGTGACGTTCACGACCCCGTCCTCGGTCAGCGACTTCTACCTGGACGTGATCGCCTACGACAAGGCCCAGTTCCCGAATTTCCCCGGCGGCACGTCGCGGTATTCCGGGAGACGGACCAACTGGCGCATCTACGACAACGTGGGCGGCTTCAGCACCCAGCGCGACATCGGCAGCAACGACATCCTGTTCGTCAGCGACTACGCCCTGGGGCAGAAGTTCGCAGCGACGACCTTTGCCGGCCAGCAGGCCAACCTGAACCTGGTGCCCAAGCAGTTCGGCACCGAGTCGTACCTGACCGACGTGGATGTCAGCATCCTGCCGGACCGCGTTTACGCCGGCATCCCGACCACGCCCACGTCGTACCTCTTCAACGATGTGCTCGACCCGTTCAACTACTTGGGGCCGGGCAGCCCCGTCCCCTCGCAGTTCCCGACACAGAACGGGCTGGGCGTAGGCTCTTATACCGACTCGGTCATCAGCACCGGGACGCGCGACGGCACGACGTTCGACACGTCTCAGAAGTACAGCATCTGGCGTATCCTGTCGCGCGGCCCCGTGCCTCAGTCCATCCTGAACGCCTACGCGCCGACCCGTATCCAGCAGCCGGCGATCCAGGACACCCAGAGCGACATCCCGGCCCTGAAGAACCTGCCCGCAGCCACGATCCTGAGCGCCCCGCGCTGCATCGTCTGGCTGTCGCCCTACACCGGCGACCTGCTGACCGACCCCGGCACGATCGATGACCCCGGCTCCTTCAACATACCGGGCCAGCCCGACCGGAGCAGCACCCAGACGATCCTGGCGAACTACGTCGCCTCGGGTGGCCGCTTGTTCATCACGGGGCAGGATGTCGGCTCGGCGCTGACGCTGAACGGCACCGTGGGCAATGCCGCGAGCGGCAACCCAGCGAAGCCGAACTTCCTCCCGGACGTGCTGAACGCCCAGCTCAAGTCGCCCGGCAATGGCTCCGACGTGCTCACTGCTACGAGCAACCGCATCACGGCTGATCCGCTCTATGACGGCTCCCAGGGGGGCATTAACGGGAGAATCCGATACCTCTCTGCCGACGGAACCTTCGGGGGTAATCCAGGGATCGGGAGCATAAAGTTCCAATATCCCTACCTGGATCACTTGGAGATGAGCGACGTGGACCGCAACGATGCGGCGTTCAGCCAAGTCCCGTCCATCCAGTTATCCACCGGGGCCAGCATCCAGGGCCAGATCGACACCGTTACGCCGACGAACGGCGCGACCGTGGCGATCACCTACACGAACGGCGATGCCGCCTTGGTCTACCACGATGACCCGTTCGATATGAACAAGCCCCATACGCTGCCGAACGGCGGCACCGGGAGCCGCGTCGCCTATGCGGCCTTCGGCCTGGAGGCGATGAGCAGCGACTTCTACGCCAACGATGCGCCGAACCCAAGCTCGACCCCGCCGTATGACCTGACGATCCCGCCGGTGTTCCCGCGCAACGTCCGCCAGGCCATCCTGCACAACGTCGTCTGCTACCTGCGGACGGGCAGCATCAGCGGCACCATCAACCAGACGGCGGGGACGGGCCAGGGGGCCGGTCAGGGCGTCCAGGGCGTCACCGTCTACCTGCGGCCCACGGGGGGCGCTCCGCCGACACGCGCGTCCTTCAGCGCGACCACGGACGGGGGCGGGAACTACACCATCGCCGGCGTCGAGCCGGGCACCTACACGCTGGTCGCCTACAAGGCCGGCTTCACGCGGGCTGTCTCTAACGCCGGCATCGCGTTCACCGTCGAGGGGGACGTCAATGTGCAAGGAGGGACGCTGACTATCACTCCTGTCCCACCGGGCAGCATCGCCGGCACGGTCAAAGACATCGGCGGTAACCCGGTCGTTGGGGCCACCGCCACCTTCACGTCGGTGGACAAGAGCATCGTCAAAACGGTGACGACGTTCAGCGGCAACCAGGCCGGGCAGCCGGCGGGCACCTACTTCCTGCCCAATGTCCCGGTCACCGACTACACAGGTGCTGCCACGGGGCCGCTCAACGAGCAGGGCCTGGCCGAGTACCAGCCGGCGGCGACACCTGATGCGCCCTTCAACGCGGGTATCACCGTGCAGTCGCAGACGACGACGCAGCCAGTGAACTTCACGCTGACGCCGAACCCGGCTACGGTTTCGGGGTACGTCTTCGACACCACGCAGGGCGACAACGCGGCAGGCCGGGCGGCCCTGGCCCGCGCTACCGTCAGCGCGTTCGCGCCCGGCAGCACGGTCGCGGCCGCCACGGCCACGGCAGCCCCAGACGGCAGCTACACCCTCAGCCTGCCGGCCACGCAGACGCCGACCACGTACACGATCAGGGCCACCAAGGCGGGGTATCAAACACCGGCAGGTGCCACTCCGGTCACGGTCACCGTGGTGCTGGGCGACAAGTTCACCGGCAAAGACATCGGCCTGATGCCGATCCCGCCGGGCAGCATCTCGGGGACCGTCACGGACAACTCCAACCCGGCCCAACCGGTTGCCGGCGCGACCGTGACGTTCACGCCCCAGAGCGGCGGCACGGCAGTCACCGTGGTCAGCGCTGCGGACGGCACGTTCAGCATCCCCAGCGTCCCCGCCGGCACGTACACCGGTACGGCGGTCGGGCCGAACAACCCGAACGGCAAGCCAACCACGACGGCTGCCCCGGCGCAGACGATCACGGTCAATCAGGGGGCGAACACCGGCCCGGTCAGGTTCGTCCTGGTCCCGGTCCCGCCGAGCATCTCCGGCACGGTCACGGACGCCAGCACCAAGGCACCGCTGGCCGGCGTCCAGGTCACGACGACCGACAACACGGCCGGGACGAGCGCCGTGACGACGACCGGCGCGGACGGCACCTACAACACGGGGCCGCTCAAGCCCGGCGACAACTACACGGTCACGTTCGCCCTGAACGGCTACACGGGTGCCACTCTGGGGCCGCAGACACTGAACAATGGGGACGCGCTCACGGGGCAGAATGTTGCCCTGACTCCGATCCCGCCGGGCAGCATCACGGGGAGCGTGACCGACGGGGCCGGCCTGCCGGTCGTGGGGGCCACGGTGACCTTCACCCCGGACACGGGCACGGCGGTCCGCACGGCGACCACGGATGGCAACGGCAACTACGTCATCCCGCCGGTCGGCCAGGACGTTCCTGCCGGCGGCTACACGGCCACGGTGGTCGGGCCGAACAACTCCAAGGGCAAGCCCGAGTACGCCGCGCCCGTCTCGAAGCACATCGTCGTCCCGCCGGGCAACGGCAAGAACCCAGTCGTGGTCAACTTCACGCTGGCCGCGCTGGGGCCTGTGATTGTCGGCACCGTCTTCGACAACACGGCTGCGGCCCATCCGGGCATCGGCGGTGCCACGGTGACGCTGACTCCGGTCGGCGGGACGCCGGTCACGGTCACGGCGGACGGGAATGGCAACTACAGCTCCGGGCCGCTCAGCCCCGGCACCTACGCGGTCACAGCGACGGCCCCCGGCTACTTTACCGGGCCAGGCGTCCCGGCGAGCGTCACCGTGGAGCTTGGCGATACGTCCACCCGCGTGGACGTCCCGCTCTCGCAGAAGGCGACGATCTTCGGCCTGATCACCGACGCCAGCACGGGGACGGCCCTGCCCGGCGTCACGCTCACTGTCACCGACGCTGCAACGGGGGCTGCGGTTGCGACCGTGCCGTCCCCCCTGACCACGACAAATCCCGCGACCGGATCGGACGGGCAGCCCCAGAACTACCTGGCGAACCTGCCCCCCGGCACCTACGTCCTTTCGGCCACCAAGCCGAACTACGACACCGCGACGAGCGCCCGGTTCACGGTGACCAACGCTGCCCCGGTGCGGGTGGACGTCAAGCTGCTTAGCAGCATCGGGACGCTGGGCGGCCTGGTGACCGACGCCACGAGCGGCACCCCAGTCGGGGGCGCGACCGTGACGGTCACCGCGTCTGCGACCAAGACGGTTGTGGCAACCGTCACCACCAGCGGCACGGCCTCGGCCGCGCCGGACAACGGCCAGCTCAACTACACCGTATCGCTCACCAAGGGGACTTACACGGTTACCATCCAGAAAGGCAGCCAGGGGCCGATCTCGCAGACGATCACGATCAAGGGCGGCGTGTTCAACCGGCTGGACTTCACCGGGCCGACGAACGGCCTGCCGGCCCTGCACACGTTCGCGGCGGGCTTCCAGTTCCTCTCGGCTCCGTTTGACTACAGCACATCTACGTTCGACGCCATCTTCGGCGGCCTGAACACGGCCCCGTCCGGGACGACCCCGAACGGCACCCGCTCGCATGTGGCCGTGTGGGACCCGAGGGCCAATGGGGGCGTGGGCATGTACATGCTGGATCCGACCCCGCCCGCCGACGCCTTCCGCATCGGCTACGGCTACTGGATCTATCTGAAGAACTCGGTCGCCCTGGTCCAGCCGGGGACCACGCCGGGCGCGGGCACCGTGCCGGTCTCGCTCCACCCGATGTGGAACCAGATCGGCGTCGCCAGCCCGAACCCGACTGGGACGCCCGTTTCGAGCCTGCTGTTCGACAACGGCGCGGGCGGGACCATCACCTTCGCGCAGGCCGTCGGCAGCCAGTACCATCTGGTCTCGCCGACCCTGTACCAGTACACGGCAGGCTCCTACCAGCCGATCACGCAGAGCGACGTGCTGCTGCCCTACCGCGCTTACTGGATCAAGGTTTTCGCCGACGCGACCCTGGAAGAGCCGACCAAGTAGCTTGGCCGGCGGCCTGCCATGCGGCGGAAGCGACCCGAGTCGCTTCCGCCGTTCTTTTTCTCTTCAGGCCTTTCTCTGGAACACTCGCTTGAAAAAAACGCTTGCACAAACCGCGCCGCCGTGATATAATCAACCCATCAGCCCGTGCGCCGTGCCTAGCCCGGCCCCGAGGACGATCACACCGGAGCCGTGGGCGACGAGAGGCTGCTGGCTTGCGAACACGCGAGCCACTGCTCCCCCGCAGACCCACCGCCCAGAGAACCCAAGATTTCCCCAGCGACCTGCTGCCGCCTGCACCCGATCTGCACCTAGTCGATATTTGCGCCTAACGCGCCGCACTCAGAGTCGCCGCCCGCCCCCGCCGCTGGGGAGCGGGCCGGCCGTCCCGCCCACTGCGGCGTTCCGTCTTGGAGGTTGTATCCGCTTGAAAGCACTGCGTCCTATCCGCTTCCTTGCCCTGCCGTCCGCCCTCGCCGTCCTGTTCTGCACCGCCTTCGTCGCCGGTCTGACCCAGGCCGCCCCCGCCATTCATCACGGCGGCGGCGTGGGCCAGGGCCTGGCCCTGCGTGCCGCGCTGAGCAGGCTGGCGATGCCCGCCGCACACCTCAAGCCGTTCAGCGCCCTGGGCGTGCCGCAAAACGTGCGCCGCACTGACCGGGGGCGTTTCGTCCCGGATTATCCCTCCCGGCCTTCCAGCATGCGTTCCAACGCGATCCGCAAGGCCAACGCCACTACGGGCACGACGCCCCAGGTGGACGAGGCGGTGCAGACGTTCGACGTGTTCAACCCCACGCCCGGTTTCACTCCCACGCAGGGGCCGTCGCTGACGCCCACCAACCTGGAGCCGGTCTGGACGGCGGACGAGACCATGCTGGTCTTCTCCTCCAACCGCACCGTGTCGGGCACGGCGGGCGCGCGCTACCACATTTGGGCCATCCCCGTGAACGGCGGAACACCGGTCCAGCTCACCACGAGCACGGGCCTGGCCGGCGGCGGCGAGTTCTTCCCGGCCCTGAGCGCCGGCAACAACGCGCAGCTTGCCTTCACGTCGGACGCCCAGACGCCGGGCACCCAGAACCTGTTCTCCATCCCGTTCGCGGCCACCACGGTGGACGTCGCCACGCAGCCGTCGCCGACCATCCGCACCGACGCTTTTGCACTGGCCCAGGGCGGGACGGGCTTCAGCCAGGTCTTCCGCCCCACGTTCTCGGCCACGCGCCCCGATGAGATCATCTTCTCCGCCCTGAGCACGGCGGGCCAGTATGGGGGCCACGACCATATCTTCTTCCTGTTCACCGGCACAGGCGGCGCGGACCCAAACAACCCGTCCCTGCCTGCCAAATTGACCGACGGACAGGCCGACGACACTGACCCGGCCTACTCCGCCGACGGCCAGCTCATCGCCTTCGCATCCACGGCGACCAGCCTCGCTCCCATGACGCAGCAGGCCGGCACTCGCTTCGACCAGGCGGCCCTACTGACGGCCGGCCCCGATGCGGGCGGCAACCGCAGCCTGTTCCTGATCGGCGGCGGCGCGCGGACCGGCTTCGGCATCCCCACCAACGGCGGCAAGCCGGCGACTGTGGCCGGGACCGACAACTTCGGCCCCGCTTGGTCGTCGCTTAACGCCAACCAGTACACCAACCCCGCACCCGGCGCGGAATATCTCGCCTTCTCGCGTGGGGCCGGCCCGACCGCGCCGCACGACATCTACTACCTCCAGGTCCTTCGGAACATCCAGTCCGGCGGCGAGACGGGCAAGTCGAACGAGGCGGCGACCACGCCGGTCCCGGCCCTGACGCCCATCTACCAGGTCAACGCGGGCGGCCCTGCCATCACCGACCAGCGCTTCCCCACAGCCAACTACACGGCGGATCAAGCCTCGCCGGGTGGGGCCGGCAACTACTACTTCATCGGCGGCACCGCTGACGTGCCCAACCCGCCGCCGGCCACCAACACCTTTAACGACCCGCAGACGCCGCCCGCCATCTACAACACGGACCGCTCCGGCACCTTCAGCTATACCTTCGGCAGCCTGACTCCGGGTGCCCCCTACATCGTCCGCCTGCATCTGTCCGACCCGAAGAACGCCCTGCCCGGCAAGCGCGTCTTCAACATCAGCATCAACGGCAATCAGACCCAGACAGTGGATATCGTCCAGCTCGCCCAGTCCGCCCCGAGCCGCTTGCAGGGTCTGGTCACTGACAGCGGGACCGGCCAGCCTCTCGCGGGTGCCACCATCACCGTCACAGATCAGACCGGTGCCCCCGTCCAGACAACTCCCTCACCCCTGGTCACCACGGCCAACAACGCGGCGACCAATTACGACACGACCGTCCCGCAGGGCAGCTACACGGTGACCGTGACCGCGCCCGGCTATCCCTCCGAGTCGCAGTTCGTCAACGTCCAGAGCGGCAGCACCGCCCGCGCCGACTTCGCGCTGACCATGGCGACCGGTACACTGTCGATCACCGTCGCCGACTCCGGCAAAAACCCCGTGCCCGGTGCCAGGGTGAGCGTCACCGACCACGCGACCGGCGTCTCGGTCGTCACGCCCCCCGGCACGACCAAGGCCGACGGCACCTTCACGGCGACCGTGCCGGTCGGCAACTACGACGTCACGGTTACGCCGCCCGCCGGCTCGGGCTTTTCGACCGCGACGCAGACCATCGCCGTCGCGGCCACCAATACGGCCCAGAATCCCGCCACACTGGCCTTCGTGCTGCAAAGCGGTGCCACCATCGGTGCCATCGGCGGGCTTATCACCGACTCGGCCAGCAAGCTCCTCGTGGCCGGGGCGACTGTTCGCCTCCTCCAGCAGGGCGGCGTAACTGTTGCCATCCTGACGTCCTCGGCGACCTCCACCGCCTCGCCCGCTGCCCCTAACGGCGACGGCAATCCGGTCAATTACCTTGGCAGCGTCCCGGTCGGCACATACACCGCGCAGTTCAGCGCGCCGGGATATGCGCCGCAGACGCAAGCCGTTACTGTTGTCAATACCACGGGCACGGCGGTTGCGCCCGCCGTGGGTACGGCGTTCGTGCGGGCCGACAAGGCGCTGGCAAGCTCCGCCCCCGTGCTCGGGCAGAACACGGCGGTGACGCTGGACATCAGCGCCACGGTCAACACGTCCACGCAGACGGACAACAAGGGTGTCACGACTGTCCCCAAGGGCGTGATCCGGGTGAGCTTCGCGCCCGCCCCGAACGGGGGAGATCCTCCCATCGTGCAGGGCATCGAGGTCCTGGCGAGCAACGATCCCACCCAGAGCAGCGGGCTGGGCCTGAACAGCGGTACGTCCGCCAATCTGGCCCCGGTCCTGAGCGCCATTGGCGGGGACGGCCTGGTCACGCTGAACTACGCGGTGGCGAGCGGCACCCCGTCGTTCTACAACATCTACCGCAGCACGTCCGGGTCGGGTACGGAGGGCACGACGCCCTACAAGACCAACGTCACCGACACGACCTTCGTGGACAAAAACGTCACCGATGGGACCGAGTACTTTTACCAGGTCACGGCGGTCTTCCAGGAAACGATGTCCGTGGAAGGGCCGCAGCCGGACGGCACGACGAACGCCGCCATCAAGCTGAATACCGACGACAATGCGGGCCAGACCGGTGCCGGCGGCAACCTCTACGACGACATCTACCCGACCTGGTCGCCGTTCCGGTCCATCTTCAGCATCGCCTACTCGTCCAACCGCTCCGTCACCTACAACGACCCCGCCACCGGGCTGCCCTCCGAAACGGCGATCTCGCTCCCGCATGGGGCGAATGTCGGCGGTGGCGGCGTCGTCGGCCCGGCCTACGAGGGCATCTTCGAGTCCCAGGTGCTGAACCTGGACCCGCCGACCCTGGTCCCTTACAACGGCAACGAGGTTCTCCACGTCACCGACGCCAACGGCGTCACCAGCCGGGCGGGCCTGACGCCGGGCCGTCCCGTCACCGTCACCGTGCGCCTGAGCAGCCGCGAGGCCGGCGTGGACCCGGACAACGTCTACCTCCAGGCCAAGGACCCGGACAGCAAGTACCAGGACGCCCAGCGGCAGGAGCACAAAGTTTTTGCCAAGGACCAGCAGTTCGCCTTCCAGGCCAACAACCCGAACCGGAACACGCCCGACAGCGGCTCCTCGTCACAGCTCATCAACGGCGGCGGCTACAGCGGCTTCAACTTCCTGGGCGGCTTCCGCTACAGCCAGCGCGGCTCGGTGGGCGGCCTGGAAACGGACACGGGCGGCAACGGCGGCAACCCCGGCGACACGATCGGCGTCGGCACTGTCCCGGTCGCCAACCAGAACACCACCAACCCGGTCACGACCGGTGACGACGGGAAGCCATTCCTGGATGCGAACGGCAACCCCAAGCCCGCACCGGGCTTCGACCCCGGCGTGTTCATCCCGTGGGGGCCGGAATACGAGTGCCAGGTCGTCAACCCGCAGTTCGCCAACAACCCCACCGGCAACGCAGGGGACACGAACGCGAGTGACTACGTGAACCCGTACTACCTTGCGGGCGTGGACGACCAGCGCGCCTTCAGCGGCTTCCCCGCCTTGGGCACCTTCCGCGGCCTGGTGGAGACAATCAGCCGGACGACGGACCCGAAGGGCGTGACCACCACGACGTTCGCCCCGGTGGGCGGCGCGACGATCACGTTCACGGACAACCGGACCGGCCAGCCCGTCGCCACCTCGCCCTCGCCGCTGGTCACGACGGCCACGCCGACGTTCGCCTCCGACGGCGTCACGCCCCTGTACAACTTCTCGACGCCGCTGCCGCCGGGCACCTACAACATCACGATCACCAAGCCGGGCATCTTCACCCGCATCCAGACGGTGTTCGTCAGCGAGAACCAGACTACAACGAATGCGTTCGTCGTCGACCCCGCCCCCGCCGGTACGCCTGCCACGGACGTCGAGGACTTCAGCTTCTCCGCGGGGCAGTTCGGCCTGTCCAGCTCGAACGGCCACGCGCCGCGGCCCACGGCCAACTTCACCGGCACGACGACGACGTTCAACCCGACCACCGGCCGGCAGGTAACGGCGACGACCTTCCACCCCGCCGAGTGGCTGAAGATGACGCGCCTGCCGGACGCCCAGCAGGACGGGCAGGGCGGGGCGCTCTATTCGGTGACGTGGACGCCGCCGACCTCGGGCAGCGACTTCTACCTGGACGTGATCGCTTACGACAAGGCTCAGTTCCCCAACCTCGCCGCCGGGACATCGGCCTTCAGCGGCGAGCGGGGCAACTTCCGCATCTATGACAACGTGTGGGGCTTCAGCACCCAGCGTGACATCGGCAACAATGACATCCTCGTCGTCAGCGACTACGCGCTGGGCCAGAAGTTCGCCGCCACCACCTTCGGCGGCCAGAACAGCCTAGTCAACCTGGTGCCCAAGTTCTACGGGGCCGAGTCTTACCTGACCGACGTTGACACCAGCATCCTGCCCAACGCCGTGGACCTCCAGGCTAACATCGCCGGGCGCAAGTACCCCATCGAAGAGACGCTGCCGATGCGGTCGCTGACCAACTTCGGCAGTACCCGCGCGGGGACCGACGGGAGCAGCTACGCGGACAACAACGTGCTGAACGGCCTGGGCGTCGGCTCCTACGACGACGTCAACATCGACGACCAGGGCCGCATCGACGGCGTCCCCGCCGTCGCCTCGCAACAGTACAGCATCTGGCGCGTCCTGTCCCGCGGCCCCGTCCCGGTCTCGGTCTACCAGCAGTACGAGCCGACGTTCACGACCCAGCCGGCCGTCAACGACACCACGGCCACGCCCGCGATCTCGTTCCCCGCCGGCAAGGTGCCCAACGCTAACCGTTGTATCCTCTGGCTGTCGCCGTTCGCCGGCGACCTGCTGGTTGGGCCGGGCACGATCACCGACCCGGCCACGCAGGCCAACCTTCGCGCCTTCGTCACGGCAGGCGGCCGCTTGTTTATGACCGGCCAGGACGTCGGCTCGGCCCTGACGCAGGGCGGGACGACGAGCAACGCGGCCGGCGGGTTCCTCGTTGACGTGCTCGGCGCGAGCCTGACCTCGCCGAACAAGGGCACCTTCAACGCGCAGGGCGGCGGCGACATCGCCAACAACCGCATCTCCAACGTGGCCTTTTACGACGGCGAAGACCGGATGAACTTCTATGAGCTGGGAGCCGACGACATCTTCCACTTCACGGCCCCCTATCAGCGGCCGCTGCTGCTCGGCAACGACATCGGCGAGAACTTCTTCACCGACCAGATCGGCGTCGATGGTGCCCGCTTCCCTGTCTGGCGCACGGATGGCTCTCTGGACCAGCTCGGGCCTTATGCCCAGCCCTTCGCACCGGGCGGGCGCGGCAGCTCGGGCGGCTCGGGCACAAACCGCAACAACTCCGTCCTGGGCCAGATCGACACGATCAAGCCCGCCGGCACCAACGTCCACACCGACCTGACGCTGGCCCTATACACGAATACAATCCCAGGCGTCCCCATCGGCGATCCTAACGCGGCCTCCTCGCCGGGCGGCATCGGCCTGGTCTACTACGACAACCCGGTCACGGCGGCGGGCGGCACGGGTGCCAAGGTCGTCTACTCCGCCTTCGGCCTGGAGGCACTGAGCACCGACTACTACGGGCGGTACGTGACGGCCTTCAACCTCAACACCAAGTTCTACCTGCCGCGTAACCAGCGCCAGAACGTCCTGCACAACATCGTCTGCTACCTGCGGACGGGCACGGTGCAGGGCACGGTGAAGGCCACGGCAGGCAACACAAGCCCCGGCGCAGGCGTACCCGGTGCGACCGTGTACCTGATCTCCAACACGCCTGGCCTGAAGATTCCCGGACGCGGCACCTTCAGCGGCGTCACCGATTCGTCGGGTGCCTTCCGCATCCAGGGCGTCGAGCCGGGGACCTACACCCTCGCCGCCTACGCCCAGGGCTTCACGCGGGCCGTCTCGAACGCCACCCAGACCTTCACGGTGGAGGGCGACGCGCTCCAGTCGGCCAGCGTGACGCTGACGGCAACCACGCCCGGCAGTCTGTCCGGCACGGTCACGGACCCACAGGGCAACCTGATCGCCGGGGCGAGCGTGACCTTCGTCCCCGCCAACGGCGGCCAGACGCTGACGGCCACGACGGACGCCAACGGTCGGTACACGGTCTCGAACGCGCCGCCCGGCACCTACACCGGCTCGGCCGCCGACCAGCCCGGCTTCGGGCCGTCCAAGACCCAGACCGTGACGGTCACGAGCGGGGGGGCCACGACGGCCAACTTCGTGCTGCTGGCGGGTGCCGGCTCGATTACGGGACGGGTGCTCTCCGCCGCCACCAACGCGCCGATTGCCGGGGCCACAGTCTACGTCACGAGCGGCAGCCCCACCGTCGTCGTTGCCACCGCCGTGACCGACGCGACGGGCACCTACACGATCAGCATCGGGGCCGGTTCCTACACGCTCACGGCCACGGCGACCGGGTTCGGCAACAGCCAGCCGACACCTGCCGTGGTCTCCGGCGGGGGGCCAACGGTGGAGCCGGACATCCTGCTCGGCCCGGCCACGGCGGGCAGCCTGGGCGGCCTGGTCACCACGGCGGGCGGCACCACGCCCCTGGCGGGCATCAGCCTGACCATCACCAACATAGGCACCGGCATCGCCGTCTCGCCCGCGCCGGTCACGACCGGCACGACCACGACGGCTCCCGCGCCGGACGGCGGGGCGATCAACTACGGCCCGGTTTCGCTGGCTCCGGGTACTTACACCGTCACGGCCACGAAGAACGGTGTCACCACGGCCGCGCAGACGGTCACGGTTACGGCGAACGCGTTCACGCGGGTGGACTTCAGCGGCGTCAATGGCCTGGCCGCCGTCCACACCTTCGGGGCGGGTCTGAACTTCCTGTCGCTGCCCTATGACTACTCGGGGCAGACCTTCGACACCCTGTTTGGTACCCTGAACACGTCTCCGGCGGGGACGACCCCGAACGGCAACCGCTCCCACGTGGCCGTTTGGGACCCGACGGTCGGCATCTACGCCGTCGAGCCGACCGCCCCCGCCGATGCGCCCCGGCTGGGGGTCGGCGAGTGGATCTACTTCAAGAGCGCCGTGGGCATCAACCTGACCGGCGTGACGCCGACCGGCTCGGTGGGGGTCGCCCTGCACCCGGCCTGGAACCAGCTCGGGGTCCCGACGCTGAAGGGCGTTCTGGTCTCGACGCTGAAGTTCGACATGGGCGGCGGCAACGTCCTCTCATTCGCCGACGCTGCGGGCAGTGCCAACCACGTGGTCTCGCCGACGCTGTACCGCTACGACGGCACCGCCTATCAGCCGGTCTCGGCCACGGACACGCTCCAGCCCTGGCAGGCCTATTGGATCAAGGTCTTCGCGGATACGACGGTGCGTATTCCGACGGGCCAGTAAACGGGCACACGCAACAACTGACACCGTTGTCTTCGGTGTAGAAGGACTCTCACGCAGTGAAACAGATGAAACAGCATCCCGGCGCGCGGGCACTCAGCGTCCTGCTCTCGTTCCTGATGGCCCTGCCCGTGCTGGCCCTGCTCCTGCTGCCCGGCCAGGCCGTGCGGGCGCAGAGCCTGGCCGGGCGGCAGCCGACCTGGGCGGTGCTGGACTTTGCGAACCCGTCGGGCTACGGCAGCACCGATGTCGGGCGGCTGGCCGCCGACTCGTTCGTCGTGGAGCTGGCGAAGCTGAACCGCTACGCCGTGCTGCCCCGGCAGGACCTGCTGAACGGCATCCAATCGGAGGGACTGACGCCGCCGCTGAATCTGACCAGCATCCAGCGGCTCGGACAAGGCCTGGGCGTGGACGCGATGGTCGCGGGCGAGATCGCCTCGGTCTCGTTCTCCCGCGACCGGCGGCAGGCTAAGGTCAGCCTGGTCCTGCGCGTGATCGACCCGCGCTCGGGCTTCCTGCTCAACGGGGCACTGGCCGAGGGGCTGTCCAACCCGCGCCCGATCCCGGTCAACGACGAGGAACAGCTCGTCAATGAGGCGTTCGGCAACGCGGCGTTTAACGCCGTCAAGCAGATCAGCAAGTTCAACCTGCCGGTCGCCACCGTGCTGCTGTCGGGCGACAGCGGGCTGAACGGCGGCTCCACGAGCGTCGAAGTCAACAAAGGCTCGCGGGACGGCATGTACCCGAACCTGGAAATGCTGGTGACCCGCAACGGCGTCGTCACGGGCCGCATCCGCATCAACGAGGTGACCAACAACGACTCCAACGCCACCGTCACGGACCTGGGCATCGGCATCAAGCCTGAAGACCGTGCCACCGCGATCTATCACCTGCCAGACTACACCATAGATAAGCACGTCGGCTCGTTCCAGACCGCGAGTTCCGCCGATGTGGCCGTGGACACGCCCTCGTCTGGGACGAAGCGGAACGCCTTCAATGGGGTGGGAGGAATCCTCGTCGCCCTGCTGGCCGGTTTCCTCCTCTACTCTGCCGTCCGCACGGGCCACAAAGACAGGTCGCTGGGTGGGGCGGCGGTTCAAGCGGCGAGCGCGGTCGCGGGCCGCGCATCCGACCTGGGCGGGTCGCTGACTTCGGTTCCGGTCGGCATCACCATCCCCCCCACCCAGTACATCCCCGTTGCCGTCCGCATCACCTCTGACACGGGCAACATCAACTACAACAACTTCCTGGAATACCACGTCTACCGCAGCGACTTCCCGCTCGCCCTCAGCAACGTCAACGCCCTGCCCGGCGCGATCACCGTGACGATCCAGCAGGGCAGCCAGGGCAACAACAACAATGGCGGCGGCGGCGGCACGACCCAGATCAACGATGCCCAGGCCCGGTCCGGCTTCGGACAGGTCCCGCTGCTCGTCCAGGGCGGCCACAGCCAGCTCACGATCTTCGACGACCCCAACGACAAGACCGGCATCGCCGCTTCCAAGCCGGCCCCCTCGGACAGCTCCACCCTGGTCACCATCAGCGACATCCCCACTGCGGTCACGGCGGGCGGCGTCACGAGCTTCGGCACCATCCCCGGCACGGGCCTTCAGTTCGGCCAGCGCGTCTCCTATTCGGTCGAAGGGCTTTACGTCCAGCCGTCGACGTTCATCAACAGCGGCGGCATCAACCCCGGCACATCGGGCACCGCAGGCAGCACCAACACGAACAACAACAACAACGGCGGCCAGAATAACAACAACGGCGGCCAGAACAACAACACCGGCACCACAACCGGCACCAGCGGCCACGGGATCACTTATCAGCTTACCGGGCAGCGTACCACCAACCCTGTGACGCTGATCGAGCCGGTGCATCCGCTGGGCAACTCGGTGACGGGCACGAGCCTGTCCAATGTCAACGTGACTGTGCCTTCGACGCGCGGCGGCAACGACTACATCCTCCAGATCAGCACCGATCCGGGCTTCTCCAATGTCCAGACCTACAGCGCCGCGCCGGGTGCTTACAGCGCCTCGCCCACCAACCCGACCAACCAGGGCGTGACGCTCTCGACGGCGACCGGCTCTGCCGTCGTCTTTAACAACATCAACCTGACCACGGCCTTCCCGAACGGCACGGTGTTCTTCTACCGGGTGGGCGCGCGGGACAGCGCCAACGGCACGGACAACAACCCATACATCTTCAGCGACCCGCTCGCGCTTATCCTGAACGGCAACGCCGGTGTGAGCGGTCTTGTCCGCGCCCTCCGCAGCGGTGCCGCGGCGCGGCACCGCAGCCGCTTCTAGCCTCGGCGCTTTTTGGAGGCACACATGAGGAACCCGACAATGAACCTTTACCGCAGCCGCGCGCTGCCCCGACGTCCGCTGGCCTTGGGCCTCGCCGTCGCCCTGCTCTGCTCGCCCGCCGGGGGCATGCTCGCCCCTGCCTATGCACAGGGGGCAGCGCCCGCTATCCCCCCCGCGCCGCCTGTCGCCCAGGTGTCCCCCGCGCCGCCTTCGGCCTCGAACGCCGGCGGCGGCATCCGCATCCCGACCGTGCCGGTCGAGACCGGGCCGATCCGCACGATTCTGCTGTTCCCGTTCGCCAACGCCATCCCCGCCGCGGACACGTCGGGCGGCTTCAACCCGGACATCGTGGGGGCGCGTGTCGAGGACGCCGTCAAGCTGAAGCTGAACGTCATCGGGCGCTTCAAGGCCAACTCTTTCTCGCCCGCGCTGCCGCAGATCCAGCGCGCCTTGCAGGAGGCGCGGGTCGAGGGCCTGAGCGAGAACGATCTGGTCCCTCCGTATGATGACGCCCAGAAGGGCCAGAAGATCGCCGCCCAGGTCGGCACCGACGGCTACCTGCTCGGCACCATCGAGGCCCTGCGGGTGGACCCGGCCACGCGCAGCGTCACGCTGACGGTCGCCGCCACCCTCCGCAACTCCGTCACGGGCGGCGCGGCTAAAGTGATCGGTGTCACCGGCCACGGCGTCTCCTACAACGCGAGCGACGACCCGGACAGCCTGCTGCAAGAGGCCGTCAACGACGTCGCCGGCCACATCGTCTCCGCCCTCGATTCCAGTGCCCCGCACACGGAGCACCTGACGCCCGTCCGGGCGCAGAGCGAGCACCGTCGCGGCGGCGGCGGCTTCCTCCTCGGCATTCTGCTGGCGACTGCCATCGGCTTCGCCATTTCGTCGTCCCACCACAGCAGCGGGGGCGGGGGCGGTGGGGGCACCACGACCATTGCGCCCACCACCGGCACATCCCTTCCGCCCAACCCGCCGATCTCGATCATCGGCAGCACGAGCGGACCGCCCAGCCCGCCGGTCACACCCTAAGCGCGGGTTAAGTCCCACGGAGGCCCCCCGCCCCAGCTCTGGGGGTCGGAGGTACAGAAGAGGCCTCCTCGCTCCCCCTCCGGCTCCCCTGAATCGGGGCCGGGGGCCTTCTTTATCGTCTCTGAGCGCCTACCCATGCCTCTCCAACCACAACGTCTTTGGCTCGTGCTTGCCGCTCTGATCGTCCTGCTGCCCGGCCCGCGCCCGGCTTGTGCTTCGGGCCGGGCCGCGCTGACGCTGGCCGCCGCACCGGACGTCGTCTACGCCGACGGCAAGAGCACCACAGTCATCACCGTGACCGTGCGCGACGGCGGGGGCAACCTGGCCGCCAACGGGACCTCGGTCCACTTCACCACGACCCTGGGCACGCTGACGCCTGAGACCGTGACAACGACCGAGGGGGTCGCGCGCGTGTCGCTGACCAGCACCAAGTCGGCGGGCATCGCCACCATCGGGGCCAGTGCTGTCGCCAACACGCTCAACGGTGCCTCGGACGGCACGACGACCGTGGAATTCACCGCGGACCGCCAATCACTGTTCGCGCGGGACGCCCGCTGGATCCGCGTGGACTGCCCGCAGTACCTGATCTACAGCGCGGACTCGCACATCATCGAGGCTCAGGGCAAGTCGGGGTCTGCTCACCTCTTCTTCAAGGCGCTGGACATCACCGCCGACTCGATGCAGGTGGACCTCCAGACCGAGACCGTGCTTGCCCACCAGGCCGTGCTCCAGCGGGGCCGCCACGCCCTGCGCGTCGCTGAGCTGCGCTACGACCTGGTTACCGAGGCCGGGACGGCGGTGCTGGCGGGCAGCCCGCAGAGTGTGGTCGTGACCGGCTATGGGCTGGAAGCCACGCCCCAGCCTGAGGACGCGGCCCACCTGCCGCTGATCGCCAATCCCTACCGCTTCCTGGACCTCTCCGACAGCCACCTCGTCGTTTCGGCTCACGGCATCACCGCCGCGCCGGGTGACCAGGTCCAGTTCCGCCGGGCGACGCTCTACAGCGACGGCAAGAAGCTGTACTCGGTCCCGTACCACGTGATGCCGATCAACACGGACCAGATCTTCGGCCAGCAAGTCGTCGGCGTCGGCTCCCAGGGCCTGTTCCTGAACGTGCCGTACTACTACAACGTCACGCCCCACAGCCGGGGGACGGTCTACCTCCGCAACGCCGCCGTCAACGGCGCGAGCCTGGCCGGCAGCCTGTCCTCGGGGACCACGTTCTTCGGCAGCCAGGCCGCGCGGCATGGGCTGGCGCTCGACCTGGAACAGTCTTATGAGTTTGGGAGGGGGGGGACGGGGCAGTTCCTGGTGAACGGCATCACCCGCTCCCAGTGGGGCGCGCAGTGGACGCACACGCAGCGATTCGATTCGCAGACGACCACGTCGCTGTTCATCGACTATCCCGACCACCGCAGCCTGTACGTCTCCTCGAACACCGCGCGCCAGTTCCGGGGCTTTTCGCTGAACCTGAACGCGGCGGGCAGCAGCGATCCGGGCATCGACGGCTACTCGGCGTCGAGCCGGAGCCTGAGCACTTCGCTCCAGACCGACGCTCGCGTCCTGGGCCGCTCCGGCGTGAGCTACACGGCAGGCCTGGCCGTCCAGACGGGCACCCTAAACGAGACGTCGCCGGATACGGGCACGGTCGTCACACCCATCTCCACCCGCACCGTCAGCCTCAGCTTCTTCACTGCGCCACTGCACCCGGACAAAAGAACCCAGGTGACAGACTCGCTGCTGATCGGCGAGGCCTTCGGCGGGCAGGGTGCGACCGCCCCCACGGTCAACTTCAGCGCCGGCCTGACCCGGACGTTCCGCCGCTCCGACTCGCTCTCACTGAACTACACCTACCGCTACGACCCGCTGCTGAGTCAGATCGGGACGCCGTCGTCGGACCTGAACCCCCTGGAGGCCCTGCTGCGCTCCCCGACCCAGCAGCGCCTGACGGCCACCTACGTCGCCGTCCCGCTGCCGCGCCTCCAGGTCTCGCTCTCGGGCGGCTACGGCCTGCCCCTGAACGACCGCAGCCTGTTCGCCAGCACACGCTACCACATCAACAACGACTGGGGCGTGGGCCTGGCCGCGTCCTTCGAGCAGTACGTCGTGGACCGCTACAGCGACGTTCAATACTCGGTCAGCCGGCGCATCTTAGGGCGCGACCTGATCGTCTTCTATTCGCCGCGCACACATCGCCTGTCTTTCGACTTCGCCGGGGCGGGCTGGCAATGAGGCCGTAAACTTCACTGCCGTTAATGATTGCAGGCGATTATTAACGGCAGATTACAACCGAACAATACTCGCACTCAAAGGGAACATCCGGTCGCACCGGGTCGTCTGTTGAAATGTGATCTCCTTATCTCAGCCACCCGAGTTCTTTGAGCTTTTGTGATGGCGACCGCCGCAGCGAACGGGTTTGCTGCGGCGGTTTTTTTGTTTTGTGTGGGCAGCCCACTTACGCCTTAGCCGCCTCCGCCGCCTTCGCGGCGGCATCGGCAGCCTTCTTCTCTTCTTCCGCCTTCTTGGCCGCCTCCTCCGCCGCCACGATCTTTTCCACCTCGTCCGTCAAAAGCTGCTTCATGGACGCCAACGCCTGCGCGTCCAGGCCTAAATGCTTCTGCAACACGCGGCCCGTCTTGCCTGAAACCAGATACAGGCTGGGCAGATGCGAGACGCCCCACATGCGAGTCTGATACAGCTCGTAGTCCATCAGCAGGGACACGTCGGTCAGCCCGTGCTCCTTGGCGAACGCCGCCATCTCCCCCCGGTCACCCTCGCCGACCCCCAGGGCCGTCCACTTCTGCGTCGGCAGATCCCGCGTCCACCCCTGCACGGCCTCCAGCGCCTGCACCGAGGGGGCCGAATCGGGCGAAAAGAAGACGACCAGCAACAGTCCCTTGGCCCGCAGCTTGGCCGTGTACTGGTACAGCCCGTTGGTGTCGCTCAGGCCGAAATCCTGAATGGGGCGGGCGGTGGTCGCCGTGCCCGAGCCGTAAAACCGATCCGTGACTGACATGCGTTCTCCTCCGGTCCCGTGGCCGGGCCTGTTAATGGGCGGTTGGTAAAGTGCCGCTATTGTACCCGCAACCCGTCCAGGTTCTTCTGGCCTGCCCCGCGGTATACTGTCCGTACACAGCGGAGGTTAAGAGGCCCCAACTAAAACCCGCCTAGAAGCCCCCTAACCCCCCACTCTGGGGAACAAGACAAGTAACTTCTGGCTCCCCGGAGTTGGGGAAGGGGGGCCGCAAGCGTTTTCGTTAGATACTGTATTGGTTGTCAAGCCTTCGTTGCGGTCGCCAGCGCGATTGTTGCGTCGAAAGGCTTGCCAGACTTGAGGACGCCGAAAGCCAGGTGCAGCAGTTTCCGCATCGCCGCACCCAC
>JAABUQ010000938.1_pt1 | contig 65858 bp, 71 predicted proteins | sample 5560001 | NCBI WGS metagenome assembly JAABUQ01 (sample SAMN10711888, study PRJNA513371) | rock metagenome | isolation source: Antarctica rocks | place: Antarctica: Victoria Land, Finger Mt nord | collected 2015-12-18
TCCGCCGCTACGCGGCTCCCTCCCTCTCCCCAAGGGGGAGAGGGCGACCAGCTCACAAATCCGGCAGCACCTGATCCGCCACGCCCCACCCTTGCAATCCGCGTCCGCCCGCCCGCGCGAGCAGCTCCGCCGCGTCGCGCACCGTCCAGCGCGCAGGCGTTTCGAGGTCGCGCAACTCGGTCCACGATACCGGCGCGGCGACCGGCGCGCCCGCCCGCGCGCGCGCGGCGTACGGCATGATCGCGGTGCTCCCGCGCCCGTTGCGCAGATAGTCGATGAAGATGCGCCCGACCCGCTTCGCCTTGGTCATCACCGCGACGAAGCGCTCCGGCTCCGCCTGCGCCAGCGCGCGCGAAAACCGCTCCGCGAAGTCGCGCACCTTGGGCCATTCCGCGCGGGGCGTGAGCGGCACCACCACATGCACCCCCTTGCCCCCCGATAGCAGCGCGAAGCTCGTCAGTCCGAGCTCGGCGAGCTGATCGCGGAGGAACTCGGCCGCGCGCTTGGTTTCTGCGAAGCCCAGCCCCTCGTCGGGGTCGAGGTCGAACACCATCCGGTCGGGCCGCTCCAGCGCGTCGATGCGGCTGCCCCAGCCGTGGAACTCGATTGTCCCCATCTGCACGCAGGCGACCAGCCCGTCGGCGCTTTCGACATAGAGATAGTTCTCGGTCGACCCGTCCTTCTCGGGGATCGGCACCTGATGCACCTGTTCGCCGAACGAGCCTGCGTCGTGTTTCTGGAAGAAGCAGCTCTTGCCGCGTCCTTGCGGGCAGCGGACGAGGCTGACCGGCCGATCGCCCGCCCAGGGGAGCATGATGGGCGCGATTGCCGCATAGTAGTCGGCCAGCTCGCCTTTCGTGACTGTCGAATCGGGGAAGATCACCCGGTCGCGGTTGCTGACCTTGACGGTGAGCGCGGGCGCGGGGCTTCCCAGCAAAGTACTACTTTGCTGGGGGCCGGCGGCGGTCGCGGCGGCGACGGATTGCTCGCGTTCGAGCACGACCTCGCTCGCGCGCTTGTCCTCGCGCAGCGCCAGAAAGCTCGCGTGGCGGAGCACGCCGTCGGGCGTCACCTCGGCATAGGCGATTTCCGCGACCAGCTCGGGCGATACCCAGCGCGCGCCGCGCACCATCGCGCGGGGTGCCTTGACCGTCGCGTCGTCGCGGGCGAGCGCGTCGAGCCGCTCGCGCAGGTCCGTCATCGTGCTCGCGTCGAAGCCGGTCCCGACCTTGCCTGCATAGATGAGCGCACCGTCCTTGTACGCCCCGAGCAGCAACGACTTGAACCCGCGCGTCTTGTCCGAGGGCGTCCAGCCGACGATCACGAACTCCTGCCGGTGGGTGCATTTGATCTTGAGCCACGTCCTGGTCCGGCCCGCGCGGTAGGGGGCGTCGGCGCGCTTGGACACAACGCCCTCATAGCCCTCGCGGCACATCGCCGCGAACAGCTGCTCGCCCGAGCCGACGATGTGGTCGGCATAGAGCAGGCGCGGGTCGCCGCCGGGGACGAGCGCGCGCAGCCGCTCCTTGCGCGCAAGCGTGGCGAGCGCGGTCAGGTCCTCGCCGTCGTGCTGAAGCAGGTCGAACGCGAACAGGGTCATGTTGCCCCCCGCGCCGATCGCGTCCTTGAGCGTCGAGAAGTCGGGCCGACCGTCCTTGAACGCGACGATCTCGCCGTCGATCAGCGCGGTGTCGACCGGCAGCGCGGCGCAGGCTTGCGCGATGCCGGGGAACTTGTCCGTCCAATCGAGGCCGGAGCGAGTGTAGACCTTTGCCTTGCCCGCGGCGACCGCGACGAGCGCGCGATAGCCGTCATACTTGACCTCGTGCAGCCAACCCGAACCGGCGGGCACCGCGTCCACCAGGGTGCAGAGCTGGGGTTCGAGGAAGGTTGAGAAAACGATCTTCCTCGATTCTTCCCGCTTCGCGGGGAGGATCGAGGGTGCCGCTCGGTCCGTTCGTTCGCGCTTCATCGCCCGCGCTACGGTGCCCGCCGCGATCTCCTCCATCGTTCGGCCGGTCTTGACGCTGGTCAGCGCGGTCTCGACCAGCGTGTCGGTGCCGCCGACCTCCGCGTCGCCGACCTTGCGGAGCAGCCAGTTCTCAGCCCGTTCCCTGCCGCGCGGCTTGAGGCGGATCAGCATCCACTCGCCGCGCATCCGCTCGCCCGCGAGCACGAAGTGGAGGTGGCCGTGGTCAAGGTCCTTTGCCGACTTACCCGCGATCGGTGCCCATGTCCCCGCGTCCCACAGCATCACCGTGCCGCCGCCGTAATCGCCCTTGGGGATCGTTCCCTCGAACTCGGCATAGGATAGCGGGTGGTCCTCCGTCCGCACCGCCAGCCGTTTCTCGTCGGGGTCGAGACTCGGTCCGCGCGTCACGGCCCAGCTCTTGAGCACGCCGTCGACCTCCAGCCGGAAATCCCAGTGGAGCCGGGTCGCGTCGTGCTTTTGCACGATGAAGCGCGCCTGTCCTGAGCCTGTCGAGGGGCCTTGACCGAACGCGGGTGTGCCCGCCGGCTCGGCGGTGCGGGTGAAGTCGCGCTTGGCGTTTTAGCGGGCGAGGGGGTCGGGCGTGGTCACGTCGCGTTACGCACGCTTACGCGCCGCCGGTTTGCGCGCGGGAGCAGCAGGCGCGGGCACGGGTTCTTCCGCCTTCGCGTTGCCGGGAGCCTTGCGCGCAGGCTTTTTCGTCGGCGCGGGCGTGTCCTCGTTGGCAGGCACGAGCGCCTTCGGCTTGCGCGCGGGCTTGGGCGCGGGCGCGGCGTCGGCGGGTGCCGTCGCGCCACGCTCCATCGACTTCTTGAGCGCCGCCATCAGGTCGACGACGTTGGACGCGCGCGCAGGTTTGTCGTCGGCCTCCTCGATCACCTTGCCGCCCTTGGCCGCGCGCTTCTCCTCGACCAGCCGTTTCAGCGCGTCGACATAGCGGTCGTGGAATCCGTCCGGCGCAAACGGCGCAGTCTTCTTGTCGATCAGCGCGGTGGCGAGGTCGAGCAGGTCAGCGTCGGGCTTGTCGTCGGGGATGTCGCGGAAATAGCCCTGCGCCTTGTGCACCTCGTCCGCGTAGCGAAGCGTCTCCAGCACCATGCCGCGCCCGCACGGCTTCAGGCTGACCACATACTCACGCCCGCGCATCGCGAGCTGGCCGAGCCCGACCTTCTTAGCCTTGCGCAGCGCCTCGCGCAGGACAATGAACGCCTCTTCCGCCAGATCGTCGGCGGGGACGACGAAATACGGCTTTTCGTAATACAGCACGTCGATCTCGCTCGCGTCGACGAATTGCGTCAGCTCCAGCGTCTTCTTGGACTCCAGCTTGACCGCGTCGATCTCGTCCTGGTCGAGCAGCACGAACTCGCCCTTCTGGTATTCGTAGCCCTTGACGATCTCCTCGGGGTCGACCGGGCCGACGCCCGTCACCATTTTCTCATAATGGATCGGCTGGCCGGTCGGCTCGTGAATCTGCTTGAAGCTGATCGCCGCGCCCGACTTGGTGGCGGTGTAGATCTCCACCGGAATAGACACCAGCGCCAGCCTGATCTGCCCCTGCCAATATGCGCGCGCCGCCATCGTGCGATCCTCGTTACGAAGCCGATTCAATCCGCACCGGCGTGACTCGTTCCGCGCGGTTCAGCGAAGCGCGCTGTTGTCTCGCGCGCCGTGCCGAACCGAGACGATGAACACATCGCGACGGCGGACACGGTAAAAAATCAGATACCCGCGATACAGTCGCTTACGAAGTGTCCTGCGGCCGTGCACGAGCGAGTAGAGGTTAGGACGAGTCCCAATCTCCTCGCACGCATCGATTAGTTTATCGACGAACTTATTGGCCATGCTCCTGTCGTCACGAGCAATCCAGTTACCGATTGCGACCAGATCGCTACGGGCGCGGCTCGAAAGCTCGACCTTCAAGCCTGAACCTCGCCGAAATGGGTGCGCATCTCGTCGCGAACCTGATCGGTCGAGAACGTCCGCCCCTCCTTGATGTCCCGAAGCCCCTCCCTGATCGCCTCGCGATCCTCTTCGGATACGTCTGTCAGCGCGTCGGCTTCGGCGTCCGGGTCGATCTCGTCGTCATCCTCCGCGACTGGCTCGGTCAGATGCCGCAGCCCGGCTTCGAGCGCCTGCGTCACCGACTCGAAATAGCCCTGCCGCACCAGTTCCTCCGCCTGCGCGTTCAATTCGTCGCTGATGAGCACCGTTGTCATGGGACACCTCCGTCCTGTCCATACCCTGAGAGCGGTGGCGATCAAAGCCGACTTGCCCTACGTAGATGTCCATGACCGATCCCCTGGCCCTGTTCGACGAGTGGTACGGCGAGGCAAAGGCGAGCGAGCCCAACGACCCGAACGCGGTGGCGCTCGCCACCGCCGACGCGCGCGGGCGGCCGTCGCTGAGGATGATGCTGCTCAAGGGGCACGGGCCGGACGGCTTCGTGTTCTACACCAACCGCGAAGGCCGCAAGGCGGCGGACCTGGTCGTGAACCCGCATGCCGCGCTGATGTTTCACTGGAAGTCGCTCAGGCGGCAGGTGCGCGTCGAGGGCGAGGTGACGCTGGCCAGCGACGCGGAAAGCGACGCGTATTTCGCCAGCCGCGGCCGCGACTCGCGGCTGGGCGCATGGGCCTCCGACCAGTCGCGCCACCTCGACGCGCGCGAGACGTTCGAAACACGGGTGGAGGCGATGCGCGCGCGGTTCGACGGGCGCGACGTGCCGCGTCCGCCGCATTGGGGCGGCTATCGCGTCGCGCCGGAGCGGATCGAGTTCTGGCGCGACCGCGAGGCGCGGCTGCACGAGCGCCGGCTGTTCACCCGTCACGGCGAGAGGTGGAGCGAAGGCCTGCTCTACCCATGACGTTCGAGGAACGCCGCCGCGTCATCCCGCACGCAGTTCGCGCCGCGCTGGCGGGCGTCGGCATGGCCGCCGCGCTGTTGGTGCTGAAGGGCTTTGCCGCGTGGGCGACGGGGTCGGTCGCGATGCTGGGGTCGTTGGCGGACACGCTGCTCGACCTGCTCGCCTCGCTGGTGACGCTGTACGGGGTGAAACTGGCGGGGACGCCCGCCGACAACGATCATCGGTTCGGGCACGGCAAGGCGGAGGCGCTGGCGGCGCTGTTCCAGGTGGCGCTGATCACGCTGTCCGCCGCCGCGATCCTGTGGCGGGCGGTGGGGCGGATCGGCGTGGCGGGGATCAACGACCACGCGCCGGTCGGTATCGCGGCCTCGCTGGTCGCGATCGCGGCGACGCTGGCGCTGCTGGGCTATCAGCGCCGCATCATCCGTCGCACCGGGTCGGTCGCGATCATGGCGGATAACGTCCATTACCAGTCGGACCTGCTCGTCAATGTCGCGGTGATCGCGGCGCTGGTGCTCGATCAGTATCTCGGCGTGCGCGGCGCCGATCCGGTGTTCGGTATCGGCATCGCGCTGTGGCTGGCCTATGGCGCGTTCTCGGCGTCGAGCCAGGCGATCGACATGCTGATGGATCGCGAATGGCCCGAGCCGCAGCGCGCGCATTTTCTCGATGTCGCCGCGCGCCAGCCGGGACTGCGCGGCATCCACGATTTTCGCACCCGCCGGTCGGGCAGCCTCCAGTTCGCGCAATTTCACATGGAGGTCGCGCGCGACATGAGCGTCGCCGCCGCGCACGATGTGGTCGAAAGCGTCGAGGCGGCGCTTAACCGCGCCTTTCCTAAGGTGGAGGTGCTGATCCACCTCGATCCCGAAGGCCATGTGGATACCGACAACCCGCTGGTGGAGACCGACGTGACCCCGCACTGGTTCGGCAAGCGCCTGTGAAGTTGTCCTTCACGCAGGTCGACGCCTTCGCGGATCGCGTGTTCGCGGGCAATCCGGCGGCGGTGATGCCGCTCGACGAGTGGTTGCCCGACGCAACGCTCCAGGGAATCGCGGCGGAGAACAACCTCGCCGAAACCGCCTTCCTTGTGCCCGACGCGAGCGGGGCGGCGGATTACGAGCTGCGCTGGTTCACGCCGACCACGGAGGTGGTGCTGTGCGGCCATGTGACGCTGGCGAGCGGGCATGTGCTGCTGTCCGCCGACGCGGCGCTCGAGCAGGTGGCGTTCCGCACGCGTAGCGCGGGCATGCTGACGGTCGCGCGCGCGGCGTCGGGCTATGAACTCGCGCTGCCGAACTGGCAGCCTTCGCCCAAGTCCCTGCCCGCGATCGTCGCGGCGCTCGGCGTGGCGGGCGTGGTCGAGACGCTGTGGCACGAGCATCGCTATGGGCTGGTCGTGCTGGAGAGCGAGGCGGCGGTGCGCGCCTGCGCGCCCGACTTCCGGCGGCTGGCGGCGGAGGGCGACGTCCTGACGATCGTCTCCGCGCGCGGCGGCGATACGGATGTGGTCAGCCGCGCGTTCGCGCCCGGCGCGGGAATCGACGAGGACCCGGTGACCGGCTCCGCGCACGCGGTGCTGATACCCTATTGGTGCGAGCGGCTCGGGCGCGACCGCCTTACCGCGTACCAGGCAAGCGCGCGGGGCGGCCATCTCGACTGCCGGGTCGAGGGCGACCGGGTGGTGCTGGGCGGGCGATGCGTGACGGTGATCGAGGGCAGCTTCCTGCTGCCATGAGCGCACCGGACGCGGTGAAGATCGCGGGGCGGCTACCCGTGTGGGCGCTGGCCTTAGCGGAGCGTTTGCGTCTTCAGGCCGCGAGTACCGCCGGTTGCGTTTCGGCGATCACGCCCCCGCCGAGCACGCGGTCACCTGCATAGAGCACCGCCGCCTGGCCGGGCGCGACGCCATATTCCGGCATGGCAAAGACGAGCCGGTCGCCGTGGAGCCGCGCGGAGACCGGCCTCGCCATCGAGCGGACCTTGGCGGTCAGCGGCCCGTCGCGGTCGCCGCCGATCCAGTTCACCGCCTCCAGCCGTGCCGCCGCGACCGCCAGCGCCGCGCGCGGGCCGACCACCACCCGTTGCGCGATCGCATCGAGGCGAACGACGTAGAGCGGCTCCGCCGTACCGCCGAGGTGCAGCCCGCGCCGCTGGCCAACGGTATAGTTTATCAGCCCGGGATGCTCGCCCAGCACGCGGCCCGCGAGGTCGACGATTTCGCCCCCGCCGTCCGCGCCGGGACGCAGCTTGCGGACCAGCCCCGCATAATCGCCGTCGGGCACGAAGCAGATGTCCTGGCTGTCGGGCTTGGCGGCAACAGGTAGCTCGAGCTCGGCGGCGAGCTCGCGCACGCGCGGCTTGGGCAGGCTGCCGAGCGGGAAGCGAAGGTAATCGAGCTGTGCCTGCGTGGTCGCATACAGGAAATAGCTCTGATCGCGCGCCGGATCGGCGGCGCGGTGCAGTTCCGCGCCATGCGCGCCCTCGACCCGGCGGACGTAATGTCCCGTCGCGAGCGCGTCCGCGCCCAATTCGCGCGCGAGGCCGAGCAGGTCGGTGAACTTGGGGCCGGTGTTGCACTGCACGCAAGGGATCGGCGTGCGCCCGGCGAGATACTCGTCCGCGAACCGGTCGATCACCGCCGCCTTGAAGCTCGATTCATGGTCGAACACATAATGCGGGATGCCGAGGCGGTCGCACACCCCGCGCGCGTCGCGGATGTCGCGCCCCGCGCAACACGCTCCCGCGCGGCCCACCGCCTCGCCATGATCGTACAGCTGCAAGGTGACGCCGATCACCTCCGCGCCCGCGCGCGCCGCCAGCGCGGCGACCACCGAGCTGTCGACCCCGCCCGACATCGCCACGACGACGCGGCGCGCGGCGGGATCGGCCCCGAGCTGAAGATCGCATTCTGTCATGGCCAGCGACATAGCGATGGCGAGCGCGGCTTTCACCTGTCTTAGCGAAGCGTTGCGCCGCGCTTTACCCCGCCTTCAACCGCGCTGGGCTAGGCCGCTCGTCCCAGAGGAGTTTCGGCATCTTGCAACTTTCCCATTCCCCCGTCGCCGCGCGGTCGTCCGACCTGGATGTGGTGCTGGCGTGGGCGACCGCGCGGCAGGCGGTTACGCCCACCGCGCGGGCGCAGGCGCGGTTGCCCGCGCTCGCGCCGGGGAGTGGCCCGTTCGCGCCCGCCGACGGCGCGTTCGCGCGCGCAGTGGCGGATGCCTTCACTGGCTGGGACAAGGGGTGAACCGGCCGTTTACCGAGCCACTTTAGCTGGCGTTCAATCGGCGCGGGTAAACAGGCGGGAATGCAGGGGCTGGTGGCCCGGGGTGTGAGGACCAGAATGATCGAGAACCAGAAAATCCGCCCCGCCAAGGTGATCGGCCCGCTCGGCGAAGCGCTGACGGTGGACTCGTTGCCGCCGCCCGAGACGACGCGCTGGGTGGTGCGGCGCAAGGCCGAAGTGGTGGCGGCCGTCAACGGCGGGCTGTTGTCGGTGGACGAGGTTTGCGACCGCTATAGCCTGACCGTGGAGGAGTTCGCCGGGTGGCAGCGCGCGATTGATCGCTCCGGCATGCCCGGCTTGCGCGTGACGCGCATCCAGCATTACAAGTCGCTGTACGAGCGCCAGCAGCGGTATTGACCCTTTATCGGACGGCAAGGCCGAATCGGGAGCGGAACCAACACGCCTCACCATGAGTCTCTCCCTTGCTTGCCCGACACTGTTCGGGCGTGAATAGGGGAAATATTGTGATCAATTTCATCGTTTGGCTGATTCTGGGTGGTGTCATTGGTTGGCTCGCGAGCATGGTCATGCGGACCGACGCGCAACAGGGAACGATCCTCAACATCGTCGTCGGCATCGTCGGTGCGTTTATCAGCGGGTTGATCTTCAATCACGATATGAACAACAATGATTTTTCGCTGATCGCGCTTATCGAAGCGTTTGTCGGCGCGGTGATCTTGCTCGCGATCGTCAACCTTGTTCGGCGTGGCCGCGTGCGGTGACGCTTGGGCGCGGATAACGCGCCACTATGGAACACGAACCGCGGCCGTCCGGGCATTCCGGGCGGCCGTTTCGTTTTCTTTCACCGCCCGGCGGATATCATCGCTCCGATTGTGACCGGATGTACGGATTGCCTCTCGACGGGAAAGCAGGCAAATCGAAGCAGAACTGAGCTTGAGCACGGTGCTATAATGGACTAATACACGTCGATCGGGGCAGGGGGTGCCGCGCGCAAGATGGGGGCCGAGACGGGAATGTGCGCATGAACTATGAGTCGGGCAGCATCGCCAACGAACCTCGGCTGTCGCTGGACGGGCCGGATGCGCGGCGTGGTCGGCGCGGGTGGATCGTCGGCGCGGTAACGCTGCTGGCGCTCGCCGCAATCGCCTGGTTCCTGTTCGGGCACAAGAAGGCCGACCCGGCACCGGCGCGCGTCGACCAGGCACCCAGTGTCAGCGTGATGCAGCCCGGCCGTCGATCGGTCGACCGTATCGTATCCGCGACCGGAACGCTGGCCGCGCGTGTCGACATGCCGGTCGGCGTCGCGGGCGAGGGCGGACGCGTGACGGCGGTGCTGGTGCAACCGGGCGACTGGGTACGTGCGGGACAAGTGCTGGCGACGATCGACCGTTCGGTGCAGGCGCAGACCGCGGTCAGTCTCGGCGCGCAGATCAAGGTCGCGCAGGCTGATGCCACGCTGGCGCAATCCGCGCTGGCGCGGGCACAATCGCTGGTAGGTCGCGGCTTCATCTCGAAGGCGGACATCGAGAGCAAGACCGCGTCGCGCGATGCCGCCGCCGCCCGCGTTCACGTCGCTCAGGCGCAACTCGCGCAGCAACAGGCCACCACTGGTCGGCTCGACGTGCGCGCGCCCGCCGAGGGGCTGGTGCTGACGCGCCAGGTCGAACCGGGTCAGGTGGTGAGCGCGGGCACAGGCACGTTGTTCCGGCTGGCCAAAGGCGGCGAGATGGAATTGCGCGCGCAGCTGGCGGAAAGCGATCTCGCCAGCATGCGGGTCGGTGCCTCCGCGCAGGTCACGCCGGTGGGCGGCGCCCGCAGCTTCGCCGGGCGGATCTGGCAGGTGTCGCCGGTGATCGACCCGACATCGCGTCAGGGCGTGGCGCGCGTCGCGATCCCCTTCGACCGCGCGCTGCGCCCCGGCGGGTTCGCGTCCGCCACCATCATCAGCGGCGTGGGGGATGCGCCGTTGCTGCCGCAGTCGGCGATTCAAAGCGACGACAAGGGCAATTACGTTTATGTCCTCGGCATGGGCGACAAGGTTGAACGGCGCGCGATCACGTTGGGACAGGCTTCCGACGCGGGGGTCGCGATCGCCTCCGGGTTGAACGGGCTTGAGAAGGTCGTGATCTCGGCCGGCGCGTTCCTGAATCCCGGTCAAAAGGTTCAGCCGGTGCTGCAGAAAGCGGAGATATAGGCGTATGAGCTTTCGCAACATCTCCGCCTGGTCGATCCGGAACCCGATCCCGGCGATCGTGCTGTTCTTCATGCTGACCGTGGCGGGGCTGGTCAGCTTCGCGCGAATGCAGGTGAACCAAAATCCGGATATAGATTTTCCGGTCGTGCTGGTGATGGTGAGCCAGCCGGGTGCCGCGCCGAGCGAACTCGAGAACCAGGTCACCCAAAAAGTCGAGGCTGCGGTCCGCGGTCTGCAGGGGATCGACGAGATCAACTCCACGGTCACCGAAGGCAGTTCGGTCACGGTGGTCCAGTTGGTGATCGGCACCCCGATCGACCGCGCGGTGGAGGATGTGCGAAGCGCGGTTCAACAGATCCGCTCCGACCTGCCCGACGGCATCTTGGAGCCGCAGATCGAGCGACGCGACACCACCAGCGACGATTTGGCCAGCTACGCGGCGGTCAGCACCGACATGACGGTGGAACAGCTCAGCTGGTACATCGACAACACCGTGGCCAAGGAGCTGCGCGCGGTTCCCGGCATGGCCGGGGTGGACCGCAACGGTGGCGTCAACCGCGAAATCCGCGTCACGCTCGATCCGGTGAAGTTACAAGCCTATGGGCTGACCGCGTCGGGGGTGAATGCGCAGTTGCGCCAGGTCAATCTCAACGCCGCGGGCGGCCGCGCGGAGATCGCGGGCGCGGAACAATCGGTTCGCGTGCTCGGCAACGCGCGCGATCCCTATGTTCTCGGGCAGACGCAGATCGCGGTCGGTGCCGGGCGTACGGTGAGGCTGAACGACATCGCCCAGGTCCGCGACCTGTACGCCGAACAGCGTTCGGCCTCCACGCTTGACGGTCGCCAAGTGATCTCGTTCGATTTTCAGCGATCCAAGGGTGCGTCGGACGTAGCGGTGTTCGAGGGGGCCGAGGCAAAGTTGAAGGCGCTCGAGCAGCGCAATCCCAAGGTCAAGTTTCGGATGATCCGCAACTCGGTGCGCGATACGCTGAGCGAGTATCACGCCGCGATGGAGGCGATGTTCGGAGGCGCGGGCCTCGCGGTGCTGATCGTGTTCCTGTTCCTGCGCGACTGGCGCTCGACGGTCATCTCCGCGATCGCGATCCCCCTGTCGGCGATCCCTACCTTCTACTTTCTCGAACTGTTGGGTTTTTCGCTCAACTTCATGGTGCTGATGGCGCTCAGTCTGGTTGCGGGCGTGTTGGTCGATGACGCAATCGTGGAGATCGAGAATATCGTCCGGCATATGCGGATGGGCAAGACCGCCTATCAGGCGTCGATCGACGCCGCCGACGAGATCGGCCTTGCCGTATTGGCGACGACCATGGCGATCGTCGCGGTATTCCTGCCGGTCGGGTTGATGCCCGGCATTTCCGGCCAGTTCTTCAAGAATTTCGGCCTGACCGTCGTCGTGTCGGTGCTGCTGAGCCTCGGCGTCGCGCGATTGATCACGCCGATGGTCGCCGCTTATTTCCTCAAGGCGCACGGCGTACAGGAACACGGCGGTAGTCGATTGCTCAATATGTACACACGGGTACTCGTCTGGACGCTTGACGACAGCCGAGCCAGGCGCGTCGCGGCGCGGGGCGGAATAGCGCGCCGCGTCGGCGCGAAGTTCCTTGATCACCGCATTTGGGTGGTGGGCATCGGTGCGTTGTCGTTCGCGTTAACGATCGTGTGCTTCGCTGCGATGCCTAAGGAGTTCCAGCCCGAGCATGACGAGGACAGCAGCACCGCCTCGATCGAGATGGTGCCCGGCACGACGCTCAGCCAGACCAAGCGGGTGGTGGATCAGGTCGCCGCGATGCTCGGCAAGCTGCCGCAAGTCGAGTCGGTGTATTCGCGCGCGTCGGTCGGCACCGGGCGCGTGACCGCGACCTACAAGCCGCAAGGCGAGCGCGACATGAAGAGCACCGAATTCGAGCGGCTGCACGGCCCCGAACTCGCCGCGATCGCCGACGCACGGGTCACGTTCCGATCGCAGCAGGGCTGGGGAGGCAGCGGCTTGCCCGTGACGTTGGTGTTGGGCGGTGACGATCCCAAACTCTTGGCGCAGACCGCCAACACGCTGGTGGACCAGATGCGCGGACTCCGCAACGTGGTCGCGCCCCGAGTCGTCGGCGACCTCAACCGCCCGGAAATTCAGATCACGCCGCGGCTGGACCTTGCCGCCAGCATGGGCGTGACAACGCAGGCGCTGTCGAGCGCGATCCGCATCGCAACGCTGGGCGACATCGACCAGAACAGCGCGAAATTTTCACTGTCCGACCGTCAGGTGCCGATTCGGGTGGCGCTTGATCAAAGTGCGCGCCAGCGACTGTCGACGATTCAGAATTTGCCCGTCGCCACCCAGTCTGGCGGATCGGTGCCGCTCAGCGTCGTCGCCTCGATCGGATTCGGCGCGGGGGCGACCAAGATCGAGCGCGTCGCGCAGCAGCGTCAGGTGACGGTCGGCGCGTCGCTGCCACCCAACGTTATATCCTCCCAGGCGCTCGATGATGTCCATAAACTGCCGATCATGAAACACTTGCCGATCGGTGTCGGCGAACTCACGCTCGGTCAGCAGAAATGGCAAGCGGAGATGATGGTCAACTTCTTCGTCGCGGTGGCGTCGGGCGTGTTCCTGGTATTTGCGGTGCTGGTGCTGCTGTACCGCCGTATTCTGCCACCGTTCGTGAACATGGGATCGTTGTTGCTCGCGCCATTGGGCGGCTTCCTTGCGTTGATGATTTCGGGCCAACCCCTATCGCTGCCAGTACTCATCGGCACGTTGATGCTTCTCGGGATCGTCGCCAAGAACTCGATCCTGTTGATCGACTTCGCGCTGGAGGAGCTCAACAAGGGTGTCGACCTGTTCACCGCGATTGTCGACGCCGGGCATAAGCGCGCGCAGCCGATCGTGATGACGACGGTGGCGATGGTCGCGGGCATGGTGCCGACCGCGCTGGCGCTGAGCGGGGACAGCTCGTTTCGACAGCCGATGGGGATTACCGTGATCGGCGGGCTGATCCTGTCGACGCTGCTGACGTTGCTGATCGTGCCTGCGGCGTTCAGCCTTGCGGTCGGAATGGAGCGATGGATCGGTCCGCGGCTCAGCCGACGGCTGCTCAGCTTTCGCCCGGGGGACGACGGGTCGACCGTGATCGGTCCGATCGACCGGCCCGGGGTGATCGGCTATGGCGGCGACCGGCCCGCGCCGGCCGAATAACCCGGTCGCCGCTGCGTCGTCGCGCCCCTCGCAACTGGGGTGAACTTCGCCGTGTGTCGCGGATTGAACCCGGCATGCGCGCCCCGATGATCGCCGCCCCGCGCATAATCTCGCGCGAAGGCCCGCCGCCTGACCTCACGCGCATGCGGCGGGTCGCGACGGGGCTGCTGCTGGTGATGGCGGCGCTGTTCGCGATCGCGCGCGCCCTGGAGCCACGATATGCTTGGGCGGGGCTCCTGCGCGCCTTTGCCGAGGCCGGGATGGTCGGCGGCATGGCCGACTGGTTCGCGGTCACCGCGTTGTTCAAGCGCCCGCTCGGCCTACCGATCCCGCACACCGCGATCGTGCCACGCAACAAGGACCGGATCGGCGACACGCTGGCGACGTTCCTGCGCGATAATTTTCTCGTCCCCCGCGTGATCGCGCAACGCTCGCGCCGGCTCGACGTCGCGGGCGCGGTCGCGCGCTGGCTGACCGACCCGCCCGAAGGCGCGGGCGGCCGCTTTCGCGGGGGCGCGTCCAAGTTGGTGGCGACGATGCTGGAAGCGCTCGATCCGGCGCAACTCGGCAGCATGTTCAAGTCGGCGGTCGGCAAGCGGCTGCACGACACGCAAGTCGCGCCGATTCTGTCGCAACTGCTCGGCGCGGCGATGGCGGAAGGGCGGCACAAGCCGCTGCTCGACGCCGCGATCCGCTGGGCGGCCAAGGCGATGGCGGACAACGAACCGCTGATCCGCCAGCTGGTCGCCGAGCGCGCGGGCAGCATCCTGCGCTGGACCGGCCTCGACAAGGAAGTGTCCAACCGGCTGATCGGCGCGCTTGACAAGTTGCTGGCGGAGATGGCGAGCAACCCCGACCACCCGCTACGCCGCCGCGCGGAAGAGGGACTGGAGCAGTTCGCGGTCGCTCTCCGGGACGACCCGCGCACCCGGGCGCGCGTCGAGACGATGAAGAACGAGCTGGTGGCGAACCCCACGATGCAGCGCTGGCTCGACGGCTTGTGGGAACAAGCGCGCGCACTGCTGCTCGGGATCGCGCGCGACCCGGAACGCGCGATGGCGGGACGGCTGGGCGAGACGTTGCGCGGGTTCGGCGAGACGCTGCGCCGCGACCGGCGACTATCCGCGCGCATCAACCGGTTTGTCCGGCGCGCGGTGGTCGGCGTCGCCGCCGACTATGGTGACGCGATCGTGCGCTTGGTGTCCGAGACGGTGCGCGGCTGGGACGCGCAGACCATCACCCGACGGCTGGAGAACCAGGTCGGCAAGGATCTGCAATATATCCGCGTCAACGGCACGCTGGTCGGCGGACTGGTGGGGTTGGTCATCCACGTCGCCGAACTGCTTACCTAGCCGCTTGCCGTCGACGCGGGATTGCCGCAATGCACGCACAGATGAGCGACATGGCCGATTTCGCCGAGGACGGCACCGGGAATGCGCGCACCCTGCGCTTTTCGGGCGATTTGTCGCTGGCCAAACTCGGCGACTTGCCGCGACGGTTGCACGACATCGGCGACGGCGTGCGCACGCTCGATCTGTCGCGGGTCGAGCGGATCGATACCATCGGCGCCTGGGTCGTCCATCGCTTCGCCGCCGAGCATGGCGCGATCGTGGACGGGCTGTCGGACGACAAACGCCACCTGTTCGATCAGGTCGAAAAGGCGGATCAGCCCGTGGCGATGCGCGCGGTGCCGCAAAGCCCGGTTACCCGCGTCGTTGGCGAGGTGGGCGACGCGGTCGTGACCGCGGGGCGTACGCTGTTCGGGTTGCTCGGCTTCATGGGGGCGACTGTGGCGGCCGCCGGCGGGGTGATCCGCAGCATCTGGCACCCACCCCGCCGCTTCCGCTTCAACACCGCAGTGCAGCAATTCGAAGCGGTGGGCGTGCATTCGCTCTACATCATCGGGCTGATGAGCTTCCTGATCGGCGTCGTCATCGCGCAGCAGGGCGCGGTGCAGCTTCGCCAGTTCGGCGCGGAAGTCTACACGATCAACCTGGTCGGTCGGATCACGCTGCGCGAGTTGGGCGTGCTGATGACCGCGATCATGGTCGCGGGGCGGTCGGGGTCCGCCTTCGCCGCGCAGATAGGCACGATGAAGCTGACCGAGGAGATCGACGCGATGCGCGTGATCGGGGTATCGCCGATGGAGGCGCTGGTGCTGCCGCGCACGATCGCGGCGATCATCCTGATGCCCCTGCTCGGCTTCTACGCCTCGGTGCTGTCGATCATCGGCGGCGGGCTGCTCAGCTGGGTTTCGCTGTCGATCCCTCCGGTCACCTTTATCGAGCGTATCCGCGAGGTGGTGCCGATCACCGACCTGTATGTGGGCCTGATCAAGGCACCCGTGTTCGGCGCGATCATCGCCATCGCGGGCTGCTATCAAGGCATGCAGGTGGAGGCGGACGCGGAGCAGGTCGGCACCCGCACTACGGCGGCGGTGGTGCAGGGCATCTTCATGGTGATCGTGATCGATGCGTTCTTCGCTGTATTCTTCGAGAAGATCGGATGGCTGTAAGCGTCATCGACCCCGGTGCCGATCCGATCGTCCACGTTCGCGGTCTGAAGAACGCGTTTGGCGAACAGGTCGTGCACGACGGGCTGGATCTCGACGTGCGGCGCGGCGAGATCTTGGGCGTGGTCGGCGGATCGGGCACGGGCAAATCGGTGCTGATGCGATCGATCATCGGGCTGCAGCGACCGGTGGCGGGCGAGGTGACGGTGTTCGGCACCTCCACCGTGACCTGTAACGAGGTGGAGGCGATCGAGATCCGCAAACGCTGGGGCGTGTTGTTCCAAGGCGGCGCGTTGTTCTCGACGCTGACGGTGGCCGAAAATGTCGAAGTGCCGTTGCGCGAATTCTATCCCGACATGAACCTCGCGCTGATGGACGGGATCGCCTCCTACAAGGTGGTGATGACCGGGCTGCCCGCCGATGCTGGGCCCAAGTTCCCGGCCGAGCTGTCAGGCGGCATGAAAAAGCGCGCGGGCCTCGCGCGCGCGCTGGCGCTCGATCCGGAGCTGTTGTTCCTCGACGAGCCGACCGCCGGGCTCGACCCGATCGGCGCGGCGGCGTTCGACGATCTCACCAAATCGCTCCAGAAGACACTAGGGCTGACCGTGTTCCTGATCACGCACGACCTCGACTCGCTGTACGCGATCTGCGACCGGGTAGCGGTGCTCGCCGACAAGCGGGTGATCGCGGTGGGGACGATCGCGGAACTCCTCGCGCTCGACCATCCGTGGATCCAAGAGTATTTCCGAGGACCGCGCGGGCGCGCGGCGGTGGCGACGCAAGCGGCGCATGACGCGCGAGGACTCGAGGCGGCATAATGGAAACGCGCTCCAATCACGTTCTGGTCGGCACGGTCTTGCTGATCCTGCTGGCGCTGCTGGCTTTGTTCACCATCTGGCTGGCACGCGTCGGCGGCACGCACCAGAAGGAGTTCGACATCTTCTACAAACAGGCGGTCGACGGCCTGGCCAAAGGGTCGCCGGTCACTTACGCTGGCGTGATCTCGGGCCAGGTCAAGGATATCTCGGTCTGGAAGGAGGACCCGGCCTTTGTCCGCGTCCGCGTGCAGGTCAACGACCAGACGCCGATCCTGCGCGGCACCACCGCCAGCATCCTGGGCAGCTTCACGGGCACCAGCAATGTGTCGCTCGCCGGTGGCGTTCGGGGAGAGCCGGAGATCACATGCCCCCCGGAGAATCCGCTCAAGGCGTGCCCCTATGGCGTGCCCACGATCCCGACCAAGCCCGGCGGTTTCGGCGCGATCCTGAACGCCGCGCCGCAGTTGCTGGAGCGACTGTCGACGCTGACCGAGCGGTTGACCGGACTGCTCACCGACAAGAATCAGGGCTCCGTGCAAAGCATCCTGGCAAACACCAATCAGATGACCAAGGCGTTCGCGGACCGCGCACCCGAAATTGCCGCGACCGTCGCGGAGACGCGAGTCGCGATCGCGCAGGCGGGCTTGGCGGCCAAGCAGATCGGGGACCTCGCGCAGACCTCCAACGGGGTATTGTCGACGGGCATCAAGCCGACGATCGCCAACTTGAACCAGACCATCGCCTCCGCGCGGACCAGCACGGACGCGCTCAATGCCGCGCTCGGCGATGCGCGTCCCGGCTTGCAGGCGTTCTCCAAACAGACGGTGCCGGAGGTCGGGCAGTTGGTCCACGATTTGCGCGAGACGGCGCAATCGCTCTCGTCGATCGCCAACAAGGTCGATCAACAGGGGGCGGGGTCGCTGATCGGCTCGCCCAAGCTGCCGGATTATAAGGGGCGGGGGAAATGAGGACCGTCATGTTCAAGCCGCTCGCCGCGCTGTTGCCGCTCGCCATGCTGTCCGCGTGCATCAGCTTCGGCGCGAAACCGCCGCCCACGCTGCTGACGCTACGCACGACGGCCGAGGTGCCAGTCGGCCAGCGCCAGGTCGCGGCGGCGGGCGCGGCGACGACGCGGTCGACGCTGACGCTGGGCGGGCAACCGGTCGGCAGCGTCACCAACGGGCCGCTGGTGGCGTCTAACTCGATCACCGTCTCCGTGCCGACCGCGACGCAGGAGATCGCCACCGTGCGCGTGCCGGTGCAGGCGACGCCGACCAGCATCGCCTACCTCAAGAACGCGGCTTGGGTGGAACCGCCCGCGCGCGCGTTCGGCCGGTTGCTGGGCGACACGCTGACTGCGCGTTCGGGGCGCGTGGTGCTGAGTTCGGCGCAGTCGTTTCAGACCGGAGCCTCGCAACTGACGGGGGACCTGCGCGCGTTCGGCGTCGACGCGGCGAGCAACTCGGCGGTGGTGGTGTTCGATGCCGCGCTGCTCCGCACGTCGGGTGGCGGGATCGAAAAGCAACGCTTCGAGGCGCGAGTGCCGGTGGCGGCGATCGACGCGACGAACGCAGGCGTGGGCCTCAACGCGGCCGCCAACCAGATCGCCGCGCAGGTGGCGGACTGGGTGGGGCGGTAGGATCAGTCGTTCTCGCGGTATAGCGAGATTTTCGCGACGATTTCTGTCATGATTACGGCGTAGCCGAGGACAATCCGCCGATGCCATTCGACACAAGAATCTGGGAGCGGCCTTCCGTCGGTGGAGATGTCGGTGGTGTCGCGATTGAGACGGTGGTGGCTTTAAGGGCCATCCATGCGGCTCTTGATAAACTAGCTGCCGCCAGCGCTGTCAACATAAAGGCGGAACTGGATACAATAGAAATCGTGATGAACGATCTTCATGAAACGTTCAATCATTTGGCGGGCTGGATTAATCCGAATGACACTTGATGAATCGCAGCGTGACGCATGGCGACGTAAACAAGAGGAGCGCGCTCAAAAGGAGCGGGTGTCGGGACCGGCCGGAGGCGATGGCAGCGGCTTTGCGGGCCTGGAAATCCGTGTTGCTAAGATTGAAACGCACCTTGAGCATGTACGAGCAGACCTCGACAGGTTACGTGATGTGCCCATTAGAATAGCAATTGTTGAAGAACGGATCACTCACCTACCGACCAAAAGCTGGATGGTCGGTTCGCTAGGAACAGCATTGGCGGTTATTGCTGCTCTTATCGCGTTTAGCGAGAAGATTCATGTCCTAGTGCATTGATGATCGCACCCGCCTCGTCGCGAGTGGGACGTCGCATACGTCCACGCCGCCCAGCCCCACCATCGGCGGCTTGGGATGCACTCTCGTGTCGATCGCAGCGGCGAAGCGGGGGTTGTCCGCCGCGCGGTATTCGAAGCGGGGCCGGGTCGCGGCGGGCAGCTCGCTCGCCAGCCGGACGGTGACGATCGGCAATCGTTCCGCCTGCGTCGCGTACATGCCCATCGGTGCGTCGCTGCGCGGCAATGCGGATAGGTATGGCATGCCCTCGATCACCCGCCCGACGATCGTGTAGTTGCGGTCGAGTCGCCGCGCGGAGCCGCCGAGCGGGACAAACAACTCCGCGCCGCTGCCGGTGTCGGGGGCCGCGTCGCGCGCCACGCCGACGGTGCCATAGCAATACGCGAGCCACCCCGCCTGCCCGTCGCTCGCCACCGCCCAACCGTCGGCGGTAATCCCCGACGCGGTGGAATAAGCGTCCGCGCGCGCCAGCCGCTGCGCGGGACGAAATCCGCTCGCAAGATCATATTCCGCCGCCGGTGCTTTCACGACGTCGGCGGGCAGCGGCTTGTGCTCGCTTTGATCGCCCCACTGCACGACCCAGTTCTCCTGCACGCGATAGACGCTGAGGCCATCCCACCAATGCGCGAGCGCGAGCCGGCGGACATTGGCGACATGCTCGGGTGCGTAGCCGGGCGCGAGGCGGACCACCACCGTATGCCCGCCCGCCAGTTCCATCACCAGCAGTTGATCGTCGGGGATCGCGCGCCAGTCCGCCGACGCGGGGTCGGCGGCGGTGGTCGCGACCTGCGGCGCGGAAAAGAAGGCGAGCATGGCGGCGAGGAGGACGGCGATCATCGCGGCACGCTGCCACGATCGGCGGGTGATGCGCAACCGCCGCGCCGGTTCGCCGTTACGCATCCGACGCAACAGCAAAGGGACAAGGTCATGGACGTCTCCAACGGATCGGTGGTGGAGCGTGTCGCGCGCGTGCTTGCCGGGCAACGGATCAGCGCCAACGCGCAAGGCGACGCGGAGTCCGCCGCGCGCTTAGTCGACAGGCAATGGCGCGAGCATCGGATGGACGCGGTGGCGGTGCTCAAGACCCTGCGCGAGCCCGATGCGCGGATGGCGGCGGCGGGCGACGTGGCAGTGTGGGAGCGCATGATCCTGGCGGCGCTGGAAGAAACCAAGCCGGCCACGGTGGTGCTTTAATCGGCGAATGCCGCCGCCCGCTTCTCCATGTTAGCGCGCACCGCCTCGGTTTGATTGGCAGAGCGCAGCAGCAGCGCCTGCTCGCCGCTTTCCGCCAACAATAGCGCGGGCACGTCAGCGTCCGCCGCTTGGCCGATCAGCCGCTTGGCGGCGCGAATCGCGTGCGGGTTGCGCGCGGCGATCTCGCGCGCGAGCACCAGCGCGTCCGCGCGCGGGTCTTCCGCAACGCTGGTCACGAAGCCGAGCCGCTCCGCCTCCGCCGCGCCGAACTCGCGCGCGGTATAGGTCAGCTCGCGTAAGAAGTCGTCGCGCACGCTCGTGCGCCACAGCGCGGTGCCCGCCATGTCGGGGACGATTCCCCAATGCAGCTCGCGCACCGCGAAGCGCGCGTCGGGGTGCGCGATCCGCACGTCCGCGCCCGCCATGATCTGCAAGCCGCCGCCGAACGCGACGCCGTGGACCGCCGCGATCACCGGGACGGCCAGCGCGCGCCAGCCCCAGGCGACGTGCTGGACCAGATTAGCGGGGCCGTGCGCGCGCGCGATGCTCAACCCCGATCCGCCCCCGGCCATGCTCGCCATGTCCAGCCCCGCGCAGAACGCCCGCCCCTCGCCCGACAGCACGACGCAGCGCAGCCCCGGCGTCGCGTCGAGCGTCGCCAGTGCATCGGCGATACCGGCGAACATCGCCGGATCGAGCGCGTTCATCTTGTCCGCCCGGTTCAGCCGCACGTCCGCGATGCCATTCGCGATCTCGATCGTTACTCGCTCGGTCATGCCCGTCTCCTCGGACACCGGTCTAGCCGCTCGCTTGGCGGGCGGGAACCGGGTGTGTAGGGCCGGGCGCATGAGCTTCGACGTCCAACGCCTGCTCGGCTCGCCGCATGGGCATGGCAGCCGTCTCGGCATCGTGTTCCACGCGCAAGGCGATGACTGGGCCGAACTCGCATTGCCGTACCGCGCCGAGCTGATCGGCGACGTTGAGACGGGGGTGCTCGCCTCGGGCCCGATCGTGACGATGATGGACATGGCGACCAGCTGTGGGGTGTGGCGACGGCGCGGGCGGTTCGTGGCTCACGCGACGTTGGACCTGCGCGTCGATTACCTGCGCGCGGCAAGGCCCGGGGCGACGGTGATCGGGCGCGGCGAATGCTATCGCATCGCGCGCTCGGTCGCGTTCGTGCGCGGGCACGCGCATGACGGCGACCCCGCCGATCTGGTCGCGCATGTCGCGGGCACGTTCATGGTCACCGAATGACGCAGCTGCCGCCGTTCGCCGACGTGCTCGGGCTGCGCGTCGAGGCGGGTGCGGACGGCGCGCCGGTGCTGCTGATGCCGTTCGGCGCGGCTGTGGTGGGGCGACCGGGGTTCCTCCACGGCGGCGCGCTGGCGGGGTTGCTCGAGATGGCGGCGATCGCGGGTCTGCGGCACGCGCTGGCGGCGGACGGGGGCGGGCGGGTCAAGCCGATCAACGTCACCGTCGACTACCGGCGCGGCGGGCGGGACAAGGACACGCGGGCCGAGGGCGTGGTGACGCGGCTGGGCATGCGCGTCGCGAACGTCACCGCGCTCGCCTGGCAGGACGACCGCGACCAGCCTATCGCGACCGCGCGGTTCAACTTTCTGGTGGTGCGCGAGTGACCCCTGTCCCTCTCCCCTTGAGGGAGAGGGATTTATTTGGGCGTCAACCGCAGCAGCTTGCCGTCGTCGGTCAGCAGCCAGATCGCGCCGTCGGGAGCCTGGGCCACGTCGCGCAGGCGGGTGCCCATCGCCCATTGGTCGCCCGGCGTCGCGCGGTCGCCAGCAAGGCCGGCGCGGATCAGCGCCTGCCCCGAGAGCGCGGCGATGAACGCGGAGCCGCGCCATTGCGGGAACATCGCGCCCGAATAGACGATCATCCCGCCCGGCGAGATCGACGGATTCCACCATAGCTTGGGCGCTTCATAGCCGTCGCCCGAATGGTGGTCGGGGATCGGCAGCTTGTCGTAATTGTCGCCGTTGGAGGCGTTGGGCCAGCCATAATTGCGCGCGGGCAGGATCAGGTTGAGCTCGTCGCCGCCGCGCGGACCCATCTCCTCCTCCCACAACCGGCCGTCGGCAGCAAAGGCGAGGCCGTAGGGGTTGCGGTGGCCGCTGCTGTATGTCTCGGCGGGTGTGGTATTGGGGCGGCGCGCGGCCACCGTCCGCGTCGCGGCGGTGCGCGCGGCGGCGGTGTCCTTGGGCGGATCGGTGACGAGCACCGTGTCCGCGCCCAGTTTGCCCGCGCCCGGGTTGCCCGGCCACGGCGTGCCGTCGAGGGTAAGGTGCAGAATCTTGCCCAGCGCCTGATCCGGGTCCTGCGCGGGAGTGAACCGCTGGCGCTCGCCCGAGGCGAGGAACAGCGACTTGCCGTCGGGCGCAAAGGCGATCACCGCGCCGAACTGCCCGCCGTCGCCCGCCGAGCCGGAGCGCCAGAGAACCTTGACCTCGTCCAGCGCCGATCCGGACAGCTTGCCGCGTGCCATCGTGAGTTGGCTTCCCGACCCGACCTGTTCGGCATAGGTCAGATATACCAGCCCGCTCCGCGCGAAGTCGGGCGCGACTGCCACATCGAGCAATCCGCCTTGACCACCTTGCGCGACGGCGGGCACGCCAGACACGGGCGTGAACGCGCCGTTCGCCTCGCGCAGCATCAGCCGCCCCTTCTTCTCCGTCACCAGCAGTCGCCCATCGGGGAGGAACGCCATCGCGAACGGCTCGTCGACCGCGCCCATCGGGTCGACCTTGAACGGTAGCGCGCTCGTAGGCGGCAGGTTGGCGCGGCCCTCGGTGGCGGGCGGCGCGGCGGGGCGCTGGGCGGAACAGGCGGTGCCGGCGAGCAGCAACGCGGCGAACAGAACATGGCGTGTCATATCCACGAGGTAGGCCAGGATCGCGGCGCGCGCCAGTCGGGCGCGAGGGTCGCGCGAACGGCTGTCGGTCGCCCCAGGTCGGTGGGCAGTGCGACGCCGCTTGCCCAACGCGGCATAGCTGGCTATGTAGCTGATGTGCTCTCTACATCGCTGGTGGTGTCGGGGTCGGGCCTTCGGGTTCCGGCGGCACTCCGGCATGTTTGGAAGGGACAGTTTTGGCGGACATCGCCGCGCTCACGCAGTTGATCGAACCCGAGGCGCGCGCGCTCGGCTTCGCGCTGGTGCGGGTCAAGCTGTTCGGGAGCGCCGGCGACCGCACGCTGCAGGTTATGGCCGAGCGTCCCGACACGCGCCAGCTGACCATCGACGATTGCGCGGAGCTGTCGCGCCGCGTCTCCGACCGGCTGGACGAGACCGACCCGATCGCGGAGGAATACCGGCTGGAGGTGAGTTCGCCCGGCATCGACCGGCCGTTGACCCGCCTGCAGGATTTCGCCGACTGGCGGGGGCACGAGGCGCGGGTCACGCTGGTCGACAAGCTCGACGGGCAAAAGCAATTCAAGGGCGAGCTGGTCGGTGTCGACGGTGACGCCGTGACCATCCGCGCGCGCGACGGCGTCGTCTCCAGCGTCCCGTTCGCGCTGATGGAAGACGCTAAGCTGGTGCTCACCGACAAGTTGATCGCCGCCACGCAGCCCCTCTCCGTCGAGGGCGCGGAAGACATCGAAGACGACGCGTCGCACGACGCCGCACTGGAAAGACAGGATTAACGCCATGGCCACCGCCGTAACCGCCAACCGCGCCGAGCTGATCGCGATCGCCAACTCCGTCGCGACGGAGAAGATGATCGACCGCGAAATCGTCATCGAGGCGATGGAGGACGCGATCCAGCGCGCGGCCAAGAACCGCTATGGCGCGGAGAACGACATCCGCGCCAAACTCGATCCCACCACCGGCGACCTGCGCTTGTGGCGCGTGGTCGAGGTGGTCGAGGCGGTCGACAATTACTTCACGCAGATTGACGTACCCCAAGCGCAGAAGCTGCAGGGCGCCGCGGTGGTCGGCGATTACATCGTCGATCCGCTGCCCCCGATCGAGTTCGGCCGCATCCAGGCGCAGGCGTCCAAGCAGATCATCTTCCAGAAGGTCCGCGACGCCGAGCGCGAGCGCCAGTTCGGCGAGTTCAAGGACCGCGTCGGCGAGATTATCACCGGCGTCGTCAAGCGGGTCGAGTTCGGGCACATCGTCGTCGACCTCGGCCGCGCGGAAGGCGTGATCCGCCGCGACGCGCAGATCCCGCGCGAGGTGGTGCGCGTCAACGACCGCATCCGCTCCCTGATCCTGAAGGTGATCCGCGAGAATCGCGGGCCGCAGATCTTCCTCAGCCGCGCGCATCCCGACTTCATGAAAAAGCTGTTCGCGCAGGAAGTGCCCGAAATGTATGACGGCATTATAACCATCATGGCCGCCGCGCGCGATCCGGGCAGCCGCGCGAAGATCGGCGTGATCAGCCGCGACTCGTCGATCGACCCGGTCGGCGCGTGCGTCGGCATGAAGGGCAGCCGCGTCCAGGCGGTCGTGCAGGAAATGCAGGGCGAGAAGATCGATATCATCCCCTGGTCGGTCGACACCGCCACTTTCGTCGTCAACGCGCTCCAACCCGCGTCCGTGTCGCGCGTCGTGATCGACGAGGAGGAGGACCGGATCGAGGTGGTGGTCCCCGACGACCAGCTCTCGTTGGCGATCGGACGACGCGGGCAGAATGTGCGACTCGCCAGCCAGCTGACCGGCAAGGCGATCGACATCCTGACCGAGGCGGACGCGAGCGAAAAGCGCCAGCGCGAGTTCACGACCAACACCGAGCTGTTCCAGAATGAGCTCGACGTCGACGAGACGCTGTCGCAGCTGCTGGTCGCGGAGGGCTTCTCCAGCCTGGAGGAAGTCGCCTATGTCGAGCTTGAGGAGCTGGCCGCGATCGAGGGCTTCGACGATGACCTCGCGGGCGAGTTGCAGGAACGCGCGCAGGAAGCGTTGGAGCGGCGCGAACAGGCCAACCGCGAGGAGCGGCAGGCGCTGGGCGTGTCGGACGAACTGATCGCCATACCGTATCTGACCGAGGCGATGCTGGTCACGCTGGGCAAGGCAGGCGTCAAGACGCTCGACGACCTCGCCGATCTCGCCACCGACGAGCTGGTGGAGAAGAAGCGGATCGAGCCGCGCCGCCGCAACGAGGACGCGCCCAAGCGGCCCGAACCCAAGGGCGGTGTGCTCGGCAGCTATGGTCTGTCCGACGAGCAGGGCAACGAGATCATCATGGCCGCCCGCGCGCACTGGTTCGAGGACGAGCCGAAGACGCAGGTGGCCGACGCCGGGGAGGACGCGCATGCGGACCCGGCGCAATGACACGCTGAGCCGAGAGCAGCGTCCCTCTCCCTGCAGGGGAGAGGGGCAGGCGCGTAGCGCCAGGGTGAGGGACTGGGCGACGCGCATGTGGCCACGCCCCAGGCACTCACCCTGCTTGCTTCGCAAGCTGTCCCTCTCCCCTAAAGGGAAAGGGTTGTGAGCGAGCCCGTCCGCTCCTGTATTCTCGCCCGCGAGCGGGACGGGCGGGAGAACTTGATCCGCTTGGCGCTCGCGCCCGATGGGCGGGTATTGCCCGACGTGCGTGCGAAGGCACCGGGGCGCGGCGCGTGGATCGGGGTGACGCGCGTGGAGCTGGAGGTCGCGCTCGCCAAGGGCAAGCTGCGCGGGGCGCTCGCGCGCGCGTTCAAGACCGGCGAGTTCATGCTCGCGCCCGAGCTGCCGCAGCTGATCGCGGACGCGCTGCAACGGGCGACACTCGACCGGTTGGGGCTGGAGGCGAAGAGCGGCACCTTGCTGACCGGCACCGACCGGATCGCGGACGCGGCGCGGGCGGGAAAGCTGCACGCGCTGTACCACGCCGCCGACGCGGGCGAGGACGGGATGCGGCGGCTGGCGCAGGCGTGGCGGGTCGGATCGGGAAGCGAGGGCGAAGACGTGCGGGGCTTGGCGCTACCGGTCGCGCGCCCCATATTGTCATTGGCGTTGGGGCGCGAGAATGTGGTACATCTTGCCCTGACGGACCGGTCGGCGGCGAAGCGGGTGGGCGACGTGCTCGACCGCTGGCTGCATTTCATCGGACCCATCCAGCCTCCGGCGTCTTGCGAAACGGCCTCGCAAGGGGCAACGGCGCCGCAGTCCGGCGAGCCTGCGGCCGTGAACGATAAGGAATACGAGTGAGCGAGACCGACAACGAAAAGCCGAAACTTGGCATGCGCGCGCCGCTGGGGCTGCGCCGCACGGTCGAGACCGGCAAGGTGAAGCAAAGCTTCAGCCACGGCCGCTCGAATACGGTGATCGTGGAAACGAAAAAGGCGCGCACGTTCCGCCGCCCGGGTGACCCCGGCCCCGCCGACGCGCCCGCGCCCGAGCCGGTCGCCGCCCCCGCCGCGCCGGTCGCGCCCGCGCCCCAGCCCTTGCGACCTGTCACGTCGAACGAGACCGCGCAGGAGCGTCAGTCGCGTCTGCTTCGGCAGGCGGACGAGGACCGGATGACGACGCAGGACGCGCGCCGCCGCGAGGACGCGCAGCGCGCGATCGACGACGAGCGCCGTCATTCGGAAGAGCGCGCGCGCGCCGAGGACGCCGCCCGCGTCCAGCCGCAGCCCGAACCAGAAGTGGCGCGCGCCGCCGAGCAAGCCGCGTCGACGCCGGTCGAGGTCGCGGCTCCCGCGCCGGTCGAGACGTCCGCGCCCGTCGAAGCTGATCCTGCTCCAGCGGAAGTGCCCGCGCCGGTCGAGGCGGCTGCGCCGGCTCCGATCGCCGCGCCAGCGGTCGCGCCCGCACCGACCACGGTCGCCGCGCCGCCTCCGCCGCCACTCTCCACGGAGTTGGGGCGCGACCCGCTGATGCCCGCGCCGCGTCGGTTCTCGCCCGTCGCGCGTTCCGAGCGGCCCGCGTCGCCGCCGCCCAAGGCCCCCGAACCCGCCGCGCAGCCGGTTGCTGCCGCGTCGGCAACCAGCGCGCAGCGCGCGCTGCCGAGCGGCACCGCCACGCCGCGCAACACGATCCCTGGCCGTCCGCAACAACGCGACCGCAAGGGCGACGATCGCCGCCAGTCGGGCAAGCTTACCGTTACCCGCGCGCTGGGCGATGGCGACGGCGCGCGCGCGCGCAGCTTGGCGGCGCTGAAGCGTGCGCGCGAGAAGGAAAAGCGGCTGTTCGGCGGCTCGCGCGAGGCGCAGGCCAAGCAGGTGCGCGATGTCGTCGTGCCCGAGGCGATATCCGTCCAGGAACTCGCCAACCGCATGGCCGAGAAGGGCGCGGACCTGGTCAAGGCATTGTTCAAGATGGGCATGCCCGTCACGATCAACGCGATGGTCGATCAGGATACGGCCGAGCTACTCGTCACCGAGTTCGGCCACAACATCACCCGGGTCAGCGAGTCGGACATCGACATCGCCGCCGATACCGACACCGAAGAAGATGCGGCGCTGCAGTCGCGCCCGCCGGTGGTGACGATCATGGGCCATGTCGATCACGGCAAGACGAGCCTGCTCGACGCGCTGCGCGGCACGGACGTGGTGCGCGGCGAGGCGGGTGGCATCACCCAGCATATCGGCGCGTATCAGGTCACGCTGAAGGACAAGTCGCGCGTCACCTTCCTCGACACGCCGGGCCACGAAGCGTTCACGCAGATGCGCGCGCGCGGCGCGGACGTGACCGACATCGTCGTGCTGGTGGTGGCGGCGGACGACGGGCTGATGCCGCAGACCATCGAGGCGATCAACCATACCAAGGCGGCGGGCGTGCCGATGATCGTCGCGATCAACAAGGTCGACAAATACGAGGCGAACCCGCAACGCGTGCGCGAGCGGTTGCTCGAGCAGGAAGTCGTCGTCGAGGCGATGGGCGGCGACGTCCAGGACGTCGAGGTATCCGCGCTCAAGAAGACCGGACTCGAGGAACTGGTGGCGAAGATCCAGCTGCAGGCCGAACTGCTTGAACTGCGCGCCAATCCGGATCGCCCCGCCGAGGCGACGGTGATCGAGGCCAAGCTCGACAAGGGTCGCGGTCCCGTCGCGACCGTGCTCGTCAATCGCGGGACGCTGCGCGTCGGTGACGTGTTCGTGATCGGCGCGGAGTCGGGCAAGGTCCGCGCGCTGGTCGACGACAAGGGTAAACAGGTCAAGGAAGCCGGCCCGGCGATGCCTGTCGAGGTGCTGGGCCTATCGGGCGTGCCGCAAGCCGGCGACCCGATGCAGGTGGTCGAGAACGAGGCGCGCGCGCGCGAGGTCGCGGAATACCGGGCGGGCGTGCTGACGCAAAAGCGCACCACTTCTGCGCCCGCCAGCCTGGAAAGCATGTTCTCCGCGCTAAAGTCGCAGCAGGCGATTGAATATCCGCTGGTGGTCAAGGCGGACACGCAAGGCACGGTCGAGGCGATCGTCGGCGCGATCAACAAGATCAGCACCGACCTGATCCGCGCGCGCGTGCTCCATTCGGGGGTGGGCGGCATCACCGAGAGCGACGTGACGCTGGCGGGCGCGAGCGGTGCGCCGATCATCGGCTTCAACGTCCGTCCCAACGCCAAGGCGCGCGAGATCGCCGACCGGCAGAAGGTCGCGTTCAAATATTACGACGTGATCTACGACCTGACCGATGACATTCGCAACGGCATGGCCGGACAGCTCGGGCCGGAAGCGTTCGAGACGGTGGTTGGCCGCGCCGAAATCCGCGAAGTCTTCTCCGCGGGCAAGCATGGCCGCGCGGCGGGTCTGCTGGTGGTCGAAGGCAATATCCGCAAGGCGCTCAAGGCGCGCATCACGCGGGCGGATGTCATCATCTATCAGGGCGAGATCGCGTCGCTGCGCCGGTTCAAGGACGACGTGGCGGAAGTCCGCGCGGGTCTGGAGTGCGGTGTGACGTTCACGCAGAACTTCACGGATATCAAGGCGGGCGACTTCTTGGAGACCTACGAGGTCGAGATGCGCGAGCGGACGCTGTAGGCGCGAGTAGCAAGCTACGCTAACCACCTCCTGCGGTCGGCAACCTGCCGGCCGTAAGGAGGTGTTTTATATTGAGAATAGAACGATAGCAGCATTGGTGCTTGGCATCGCGATGCTCGTCATCGCGTTCGTCAGGTTGGTGATCGAGTTAATAAAGCTCGACCGCCACTAGGCTGATGCGGGGCTCGGCGCGCGAACGCCGGGCCCCAATACACTTTGGGCCCGGATGCGCGAACATCCAGGCCCAGGAGGTGCTATTGAAAGTAAAACGATAGCCCGAATTATGTAATCCGACTCTGCCCGAGACACAAGATGCGTCCGACCGATACCCCCGACCGCTCCGTCCGCCTGCTCCGCGTCGGCGAGCAGATGCGGCATGTCCTGTCCGAGCTGCTCCAGCGTGGCGAGGTGCATGACGACACGCTCGTCCGGCACCTCGTCTCGGTGACGGAGGTGCGGATGTCCCCCGACCTGCGCCACGCGACCGTGTTCGTGAAGCCGCTGTTGGGGCAAGACGAGGAAGCGGTGCTCAAGGCACTGCGCACCAACACCGCTTTTTTTCAGCGCGAGGTCGCGGCGCGGGTGCGGACCAAATATGCCGCCAAGCTGAAGTTTCTCCCCGACGAGAGCTTTGAAGAAGGCGACCGGATCGACGCGATCCTGCGTAAGCCGGAGGTGGCGCGGGACCTGGGCGAGGAAACGGACGCACCGCCTCAGTTCTCACCGAGTAGCCAATAATACAGGATGCACGGCTTGGCCGCACCGAGCGAGGCGTACAGCGCCTGCGCGGTGACATTGCTGGCCTCTGCCGCGAGCCAGCAGTCGGCGCAGCCCAGTTCGGCAGCCCATCGCGTCACCTCAGCGACAAGCCGGCGGGCGATCCCGCGGCGGCGGTGCGTTTCCGCGACGGTCAGTTCGTCGAGGTAGAGGTCGGCGGGCTTGTCGACATGGCGGTGGATCACCGCCGCGGCGCGCCCGACCACGACGCCGTCCGCGATCGCGAGCACCATCAGATTACCTGGGTCGGCAAGATAGTCCGCCAACCGCGCGGGAACGATCGGGTCGTCGAACACGCCTGCCGCAACGGAGTCGAGCGGGGCGGTGTCGGCGGCGCGCAAGCGGCGGATCGAGATGTCGTCCAACGAGGTTCTCCTTTGGCCGCGATAACGCTGCGGCGGTCCGGGTAGCTGCTGAGCCGCCGGCGCTCGCCGGCCATTCCGTGTGGGCACGAAACTGCTACCCTGGCGGCGATGGCCAAGCTGTATTTCTACTACGCCTCGATGAACGCGGGGAAATCGACCAATCTGCTTCAGGCGGATTTCAATTATCGCGAGCGGGGTATGCGGACGATGTTGTTCACCGCCGCGATCGATGACCGGTTCGGCGAGGGGCGCATCACCTCGCGCCTCGGGCTGTCCGCGCCCGCGACGGCGTTTGAGGAAGAGACGGACCTCCACGGCTGTGTCGCCGGTGAGCACGCGCGCGCGCCGCTCGCCTGCGTGCTGGTGGACGAGGCGCATTTCCTCCTCCCCGCGCAGGTCGCCGGCCTCGCGCGGGTGTGCGACGAGTTGGGTGTGCCGGTGCTCGCCTATGGATTGCGGACCGACTTCCGGGGTGAGCTGTTTCCCGGCTCCGCGCGGTTGCTCGCGCTCGCGGATGCGTTGGTCGAGATCAAGTCGGTATGCCGGTGCGGGCGCAAGGCGACGATGAACCTGCGCATCGACGCGGACGGGCGCGCGATCGTGCAGGGGCCGCAGACCGAGATCGGCGGCGACGGTCGCTATGTCGCGCTGTGTCGCCGCCACTTTGCCGCGGCGCTGGCGTAAGCGCGGCGCGCTCCCCACATCCGGATCATGAACATGGTGATCAAGGCGGCGCTGCTGCTCGGGCCGCTGGTGGTCGCGATTGTCTTCCACGAGGTCGCGCATGGCTGGGTCGCGCGCTGGCTCGGCGACCCGACTGCGCAGGAACAACGTCGGCTAAGTTTCAACCCGCTTCGGCATGTCGACCCGGTCGGCACAGTGGTGCTGCCCCTGATGCTGGCGCTGGCGTCCGCGCCGGTGTTCGGTTGGGCCAAGCCGGTGCCGGTCGACGCGCGGCGGCTGCGCAATCCGCGCACGGGCATGGTGCTGGTCGCGCTGGCCGGGCCGGGGATGAACCTGTTGCTGGCGACGGTGGCTGCGTTGCTGCTTGGGCTGGTGACGCAGGACGGCGTAGGCGGGCTGGTCGCGACGGTGCTGATCCAGTTCATCCTGATCAACGTATTCCTGGCGCTGTTCAACCTGCTGCCGATCCCGCCGTTTGACGGCGGGCATGTCGTGCAGGGCTTGCTCCCGCGCCCGCTCGCCGAGCATTATGCCAAGCTGGCGCGGTTCGGCTTTCCGGTGATGCTGATCCTGCTGGTGGTGCTGCCCAGCATTTTGCCGGGCGCGAACATCGTCGCGCGCGTGGTCGCGCCACCGGCGACGTGGCTGTCGCACCAGTTCCTGCATGTGGCGGGCGTCGTTGCCTGACGCGCTGCACGGCTGGCTGGTGATCGACAAGCCGGTCGGGGTCGGCTCCACACCGGCGGTGAGCGCGGTCAAGCGCGCGTTGCGGGCGGGAGGCTATGCGAAGGTGAAGGTCGGACATGGCGGCACGCTCGACCCGCTGGCGAGCGGGGTGTTGCCGATCGCGCTGGGCGAAGCGACCAAGCTCGCGGGGCGGCTGCTCGACAGCGACAAAATGTACGAGTTCACGATCCGCTTCGGCGAGGAGACGGACACGCTCGACGGCGAGGGGCGCGTCGTCGCGACGAGCGAAATGCGGCCGGGCTGGGCCGCTGTGGAAGCGGTACTGGCGCGCTTCACCGGCCCAATCGAGCAAATGCCGCCGGCCTATTCGGCGCTCAAGGTGGACGGCGAGCGGGCCTATGATCTGGCGCGGGCGGGCAAGGTGGTGACGTTGGTGACCAGGAGCGTGGTGATCCATTCGCTGTCCCGTCATCCCAGCGGAAGCTGGGATCGCTTGCCGAGCGGCCCCAGCTTTCGCTGGAATGACGAATTGATGAGTGAGGCAATTTGCCTCGCCCACGTTTCCAAGGGCACCTATATTCGCAGCCTCGCGCGCGACATCGCGCGTGCGCTCGGCACGGTCGGTCACGTCAGCTATCTCCGCCGCCTCCGGGCGGGACCATTCGACCTCTCCCGCGCGATCACGCTGGACAAGCTGGCGGAACTGGGGCAGGAGCGCGCGCTTGAGCAACATTTCCTGCCATTGAGGGCGGGGCTGGACGACATCCCGGCTCTCCCTTTGACGCCCGACCAGGCAGGGTCGCTCCGACAGGGGCGGGTTCTGGACGGGATAGACGCCGCCGACGGCCTTCACCTTGCCTTGTTGGACGATGTTCCGGTGGCGCTGGTCGAGGTTCGGGATCGCGAGGTCCGGGTCGAGCGGGGGTTCAATCTTTAAACGATGTCGAGGGAAGACGCATGACGATCACCGCCGAGCGCAAGGGCGAGCTAATCAAGGAACATGGCCGCATTGAAGGCGACACCGGGTCCCCCGAAGTCCAGGTCGCAATTCTGACGGAGCGGATTCGCAACCTGACCGAGCATTTCAAGGGCCACGCCAAGGACAATCATTCGCGCCGCGGGCTGCTGATGATGGTCAACAAGCGCCGGACGCTGCTCGACTATCTCCGCAAGACCGAGGGTCAGCGGTATCTCGACATCATCGCGAAGCTCGGGCTTCGCAAGTAATCGCAAGGGCGCCCGCGGGCGCCCTTGTCGCATCGGCCGCCCGCGCAATCCGGCGCGGTGGCCTGGAGCGACGAGTCGCTCCGCACCGCGCTGGCCGGTTAGCCAGCACATAGGCCCCGTCAGCATCTGGCAGGCGGAGTGAAGGAAACAGAATGTTCGATACCAAGAAAGTCAGCATCGAGTGGGGCGGCCAGACCCTGACGCTCGAGACCGGTCGCGTCGCGCGGCAAGCCGATGGCGCGGTGCTCGCCACGCTGGGCGAGACGGTGGTGCTGTGCGCAGTGACCGCCGCCAAGTCGGTCAAGGAAGGGCAGGATTTTTTCCCGCTCACCGTCCACTATCAGGAGAAGTTCTCCTCCTCCGGTCGAATCCCCGGCGGCTTTTTCAAGCGCGAGCGCGGCGCGACCGAGCGTGAGACGCTGGTCAGCCGGTTGATCGATCGCCCGCTGCGCCCGTTGTTTCCGGAAGGGTTCTACAACGAGATCAACTGCATCGCGCAGGTGATGAGCTATGACGGCGAGAACGAGCCGGACCTGCTGGCGATGATCGCCGCGTCGGCGGCGATGACGCTGTCGGGCGTGCCGTTCATGGGCCCGATCGGCGCGGCGCGCGTCGGTTATCAGGACGGCGAGTATCGGCTCAACCCATCCGACGCGCAGGTACAGGCGGGCGAACTCGACCTGATCGTCGCCGCCACGCAGGATGCGGTGATGATGGTCGAATCGGAAGCCAAGGAGCTGTCTGAGGACGTGATGCTCGGCGCGGTGATGTTCGCGCATCGCGCGTCGCAGCAGGTGATCGACGCGATCATCAAGCTCGCCGAACAGGCCGCCAAGGAGCCGTGGGAGCTGAAGGCGGGCGCGGACACGTCCGCCGCCAAGCAGAAGCTGCGCGACCTGATCGGGGCGGACCTCGCCGCCGCGTACAAGCTCACCGACAAGCAGCAGCGCCAGACCGCGGTCAACGAGGCGCGCACCAAGGCGCGCGTGTCGCTCGAGACGCTCAAGCATGAGAACCCGGCCGAGTATCTAGGTACGCTCAAGCTGGTGAAGAAGCTGGAAGCGGAGATCGTGCGCGGCGCGATCCTGACCGACGGCGTCCGCATCGACGGCCGCGACACAAAGACCGTGCGCCCGATCGACGCGACCGTCCACTTCCTCCCCCGCGCGCACGGCTCGGCGCTGTTCACGCGCGGCGAGACGCAGACCATCGCCACGACGACGCTGGGCACCCGCGACGCGGAGCAGATGATCGATGGGCTGAACGGGCTGAGCTATCAGCATTTCATGTTGCACTATAACTTCCCGCCTTATTCGGTCGGCGAGGTCGGTCGTTTCGGCGCGCCGAGCCGCCGCGACATCGGCCACGGCAAGCTCGCTTGGCGGGCGCTCCATGCGGTGCTGCCGACCAAGGAGGAGTTCCCCTACACGATCCGCGTCACCAGCGACATCACGGAGAGCAACGGCTCCTCGTCGATGGCGACGGTGTGCGGCGGCTCGCTAAGTCTGATGGACGCGGGCGTGCCGATCAAGCGGCCGGTGTCGGGCATCGCGATGGGACTGATTCTCGAGGGCAACAAGTTCGCGGTGCTGAGCGACATCCTCGGCGACGAGGATCACCTCGGCGACATGGACTTCAAAGTGGCCGGGACGAGCGAGGGCATCACGTCCTTGCAGATGGACATCAAGATCGCGGGCATCACCGAGGAGATCATGCGCGTGGCTTTGGCGCAGGCCAATGAGGGCCGTGCGCATATCTTGGGTGAGATGGCCAAGGCGCTCGATCATACGCGTGAGGAGCTGTCCGCGCACGCGCCGCGGATCGAGAGCTTCACGATCGACAAGGCCAAGATCCGTGAGGTGATCGGCACCGGCGGCAAGGTTATCCGCGAGATCGTCGCCACCACCGGTGCCAAGGTCGACATCGACGACGAGGGCGTGATCAAAGTTTCGTCCTCCGACCCCGCCCAGATCGACGCCGCGATTGCGTGGATCAAGGGGCTGGTCGAAGAGGCCGAGGTCGGCAAGGTCTATGACGGCAAGGTCGTCAACCTGGTCGATTTCGGCGCATTCGTGAACTTCATGGGCGGCAAGGACGGGCTAGTTCACGTTTCCGAAATGAAGAACGAGCGCGTGGAAAAGGTGTCGGACGTTCTGTCCGAGGGCCAGGCGGTGAAGGTGAAGGTGCTCGAGATCGATCCGCGTGGGAAGGTCCGTTTGTCGATGCGGGTGGTCGACCAGGAGACCGGGGCCGAGCTGGAGGATACGCGGCCCGCGCGCGTGCCGCGTGAGGGCGGCGACCGTGGCCCCCGCAGCGGCGGTGGTGGCGGTGGTGGCGACCGTGGTCCGCGTCGCGACGGCGACCGCGACCGTGGTCCACGCCGCGATGGCGGGGACCGTGGCCCACGCCGCGACGGTGGTGATCGTGGTTCCCGGCCCGAGCGGGCGAGCGGCTCGCGCGAAGGCAATGGCGATAGCGGCCCCGCGCCCGACTTCGCACCCGCCTTCCTGACGAGCGACCGCGACTAATTTGCCACACTGATCGTCGATAAGGGGCTCGGAGCGATCCGGGCCCTTTTTGCTGGCCGGGCTGGGTGCGCTGTCACGGAACTGTAGCACCCGAGTCACCGAACTGTTGTCGAATCCGCTTACCGCTCCCTCGTCCGCGATCGACGCCGGACCATAGGGGATTTTCGATGACGTTCTCTGGCTCGGCGATCTCGCTCGCTGCCCTTTCGCTCGCGCTCGCCGCTGGCCCAGTTGCGGCGCAAACGTCTCAGACGGGCGCGCCCGCCGAGTCCACCACCCAATCACCGACGGGGGCCACCACCGGCGCGAGCGCGGCGGACCAGCCGCAAACCAGCGCGACGGGCAACACGACGGCCACGGGGGACACCGGCGGCATTGCCGATGTCGTGGTCACCGCAACGCGGCGCGAAACCAACCTGCAGAGCACTCCGATCTCCATCTCGGTGCTTAATTCTCAGGCGCTGACCGACCGGCATGTGCTGAGCCTGTTCAATCTCGCCGACGGGTCGGTCCCATCGCTTCGTGTCGCCACCTTCGAGGCGCGCCAGTCCGCGCTAACCATCGGCATTCGCGGCATCGTCCCCTATGACCAGAACCAGACCGCCCGCGACGGCGGCGTCAGCGTGTATATCGACGGGGTCGCACTCGGGAAGACGCAGGGCCTGAACGCCGCGCTGTTCGACATCGAGCGGATCGAGGTGCTCAAGGGGCCGCAGGGCACGTTGTTCGGCCGCAACACCGAGGGCGGCGCGCTGTCGCTGGTCACCAAGGCGCCCACGGGTGAGTTCGACGGGCGGGTGGTCGGCGGCGTCGGCAATTACGGTAGCCGCAACGCCGAAGTCCATCTCGACTTGCCGGCGTTCTACAACGTCTCGCTCAAGTTCGATGGCGTGTACCAGCACCAGGACCCGACGGTGAAGGATCCGCTCGCGGGTTCGACCGGCTGGAACTTCTACGATCGCAAGGGTGGCCGGGTCGCGGCGCGCTGGAAGCCGGTCGAGGGGCTGACCGCGGACTTCGCCTATGACTACGCGAAGGACGAGAATACGCCCAATTTCAGCCAGTTGCTGAACTTCAACCCTAACCCGAGCAACTTTCCGGTCGGGACCTATGTCAACACCGCGGCCGCCGGTGCGACTCCTGCCTACGCGCTCTATACCTCGCCGACCGGCGTCCCGTGCGGCGGCACGATCGCGGCAGGCAGCACGCGCCCGATCTGCGTCTCACCGCTGGCACCGCTGGTCAGGGTGCATCCCGAGCGGCAATACTCGTCAGACATCGCCGTGCCGCAGCAGCCCAGCGTCGACATCACCCACGGTGTGTCGGCGAACCTGCGCTACAAGCTGTCGCCCGCGATCGAACTGCGTTCGATTACCGCGTGGCGCGGCGTTTCTACCGATCAGTGGGACAATTCCGGCGGAACAGCTCGCCAGACCTTTGCGCCGAATGCTAATTTCAGTCGCTACAGCCTGTCCTTCTTGCGCCAGCACCAGTTCAGCCAGGAGTTCCAGGCCGTCGGCAGCATCCCCCAATTCGATTATGTCGTCGGCGCCTATTACTTCACCGAGCACGCGACCGAATATGCTGCCACGCCGCTCAGCGATCTGTTTAATGCGGACGGCACAGCCTACACGATCCGGAGCCCGATCGTGACGGGCACGGTGACGGGGGCGAATTCGGGTTACCAGCCCTATGCGTCGTCATGCGTGAACACGCTGGCGGCGTCGGTGCCGCAATTTGCGAATAGCTGCCAATTCATTACTCGGGCGAGCGAAGCCTACGATCACAGCTACTCGGCGTTCGGCAATCTGACGTTCACGCCGGCGGGCCTCGACATCCTGCACTTCACCGCAGGCCTGCGCTACACCAAGGACAAGCGTCGCGGCCGGTTGTACGTGGTCAACAACACGGCTCAGCCGTTCACCTTCTCGAATAGCCTCAGCCGCGTCGATCCGCTGTTCAACGTCGCCGTGGACGTGACCCCCGCCGTTCACGTATATGCCAAATACGCGACCGGTTTTCGCGCAGGCGGCGCGAATGACCGCTCGCAAAGCTTCAACGCGTTCGGCCCCGAGTCGGTCAAATCGTACGAGATCGGGGCGAAGATGGACTTCCTCGATCGCCGCGTCCGGCTTAACGTGGCCGGTTACATCATGAACCGCAGCAACACGCAGTTCGACTTCGACCAGTACGACACCAACGCGGCAAGCCCGACGCTGGGCGCGCACATTGAGCAGACGCAGAACGCGGGCGACAGCAAGATCCGCGGCGTCGAGGCGGACCTGACGGTGCGGCCGATGGCTAATCTGACGCTGACGGGCGCATACGCCTATACTTATTGGCGCGCACCCTCGGCGGTGAACTCGATCACCGGTGGGCTGCCACAGCAGCTCTACATCGTGTACACGCCTAGGAACGCGGCGTCGGGTTCGATCGAGTACCAGATCCCGGTCGGGACCGCCGACACCAAGCTGCGCCTGCACCTGGACGCCAACTATGCCAGCAGCCAGAACAGCTTTCAGCTTGAGCCGACCAGGACCGATGCCAGCTTTATCGTCAATGGTCGTTTGGCCTTGGCCGACATTGCGGTGAACGATCGGAATCGGGTCACTGTGTCGGTATGGTCACGTAACCTGTTCAACCGGTCGTATGTGTATCGCCGCTCCGCCGCGAACTCGTCGCCGGTGCAGAACTTCAACGGTAGCACGCTTGTTTCCACCAACTATGGTGGCGTGCTCGGCGATTATGGTAACTTCAATTCGCCGCGGACATGGGGTCTGGAACTAGCCGCAAAGTTCTGACTTTACCGGAAATAGCGAAGGGTGCCGGTCGCGAGACCGGCGCCCTTTCGTCGTTTAGTCGCGAAACCCCGGGTCCACCCGGTCGAGCTTGCGGAGCAGCGCGGGCCAGGCGAGGCGCTTGGCGAGCATCGAGGCACCTTTGGGGTTGCTCTGCCCGGCAACCTTGTGCTCGACGCCCTGGGGCGGGTCGTTGAGGTTTTCACGTCCCGCGCTCAGCATATGCACCTGCGCCTCGCACGCGCGTTCGAGGAAATACAGCCGCAGGAAACAGCTCGCCACGCTGTCGCCGACCGCCAGCGTGCCGTGGTTGCGCAGGATCATCGCGTTCTTGTCGCCCAGATCCGCGACCAATCGCTCGCGCTCATCGAGGTCGGTCGCGATACCTTCGTAATCGTGATAGGCGACGTCGTGCGCGGCGATCATCGCGGTCTGCGTGTGCGGCAAAAGCCCCCATTCCATCGCACTCACCGCTTGGCCGTGCGGCGTGTGGAGATGCATTACCGCTGCGGCGTCGTCGCGCGCCGTATGGATCGCTGAGTGGATGGTGAAGCCCGCCGGGTTGACCGGGCGGTCAGTCGTGCCGACCGGATTGCCCTCGACGTCGATCTTGACGAGGGTCGACGCGGTGATCTCCTCGAACATCATGTTGTAGGGGTTGATCAGGAAATGGTGCTCGGGGCCGGGCACGCGCGCGGACAAGTGCGTGAAGATCAGGTCGTCCCACCCGTATAGCGCGACCAGGCGATAAGCGGCGGCAAGGTCGACGCGCGCCTCCCACTCGCCGGGGGCGTAGCGGGGAGAGGGGTCGATCTGGGCGAGGGTGGCCATGAGGTACTCTCCTGTTCGACGCGGAACCACGACGGTTGCGGCACATTCATCTGTTGCGAACGGCGTATGACCGAGAACGGGATTCCACAAGGTTTCCGCCGGTTTGTCGGTCTCGCTGGAGAGGTGAATGGATCACACAATCAGCATGTCGGCGATGGACAAGGTCGGCGAGGCGATGCGTCGATCTTTACCGTATCTTCCCGGGGAGGCACGCCACGCGGTCGAGGCGTTGCTCGAGCCGGAGACGCTCGCCATTATCGCTGCTTCGGTGGTGGCCTGGGCGGGTTCGCACTTGATCGGGGTGGGGGAGTTCGTTGACGTTATCTTGCTGGTTGTGGGTGCCGTCGTGCTGGGGTTCTCCGTGTTCGATGGCGCCCGCGAAATGCTCGCATTCGCAGATGGCGCGTTGCATGCCCGCTCGAATGCCGACCTAGACCGGGCCGGTCAGCACTTTGCGCGCGCGGTTACGATCTTGGGCATCTCGGTCGTGCAGGCTGTGCTGCTACGTGGTGGCGCGCGGGCGGTGCGGGCGCGACGTGTTCCGCGCTTTCGCCCGATGCGCGAAGTCGCCGATCCGCCCCCGGCGGGCAATCAGCTGCGCGTCACCCGCCCGGCCGCGCTTGCGAGTCTCGGCGTAACAGATGATTACGGAGCCATTCAGGTCTCGCGCGACCAGTCGTTGAGTGAACAACGGATCACGCTTTTGCACGAGCTGGTTCATCGATTCTTCTCTCCGCGAACCGGGTCTTTCCGCCGCTTCCGGGCTTCATTAAACATGACGGGCTATACCCGTTCGGCTCTGTTGCGTTATGTTGAGGAGGCTCTCGCGGAAGGCTACGCCCAGCTTCACGCCAATGGACTCGCTGAAGCCGTGAAGCAATGGCGGTTCCCGCTCAAGGAGGGATATGTAACCGTGAGCCAGGTCGCAACAGAGGGCAAAGTTATCGGCACGATCGTGCTCGGCGGTGTGCTGCTGCATGTTTCAGTGTCGACCGGCCCGATGCCGAGGAGTAGATGATCAGCGCCGAGGAGGCCTTAGCAGCCGCGCGCTCGCGCGCGCAGGAGAAGAATTGGTTCTTCTCTGACCCGGTCGAATGTGAGTTTCGACGTGGGTGGTTCGGGCTGAGTTCCTGTTACAATATCGAGACGAACGCCGGCCGTCGTGGAACCAAGGCGCGGTTCGTGATCGACGCGGAGACGGGGGCCATCCTCGACGAGGGCTACATCCCGCGCTGACCCGCTTAGGGGAAGGTCCGGAGGGTTCTGTTGCCCGGCCCCCCCGGCGGCCGCTGGAATCCGATTCTGTTGCCCGGTTCGGTCCGACCGCGCTTTTGTTCGTGTAACCTAGACCGTTAGGCCGTCAGTTACGCGGCAATCGCGAGTGCTTCGTTATCGTTGGCACTTATGTATGGGCCGTCACGGTGGTCCCATTCCGAGCGAAAGACTACGCCGTTCAACACACGTCGATCCTGGTTCGACCCCGTCAGAACCGGCCCGATCAGCCGGTTGTGGTGGAGTCGCCGGGTACTGCCCCCGGGTCCGCTGCGCCTATTATACGCAGCCCTTTATCGCCATAGCCGGGTTGCCCCTGCGGGGATGGATATATGCCTATGCTCGCGAGGGCGCAATGGTGAGAGCAGAAGGGGCGTCGCGGCGGAGCCGCGCCGTGACGTCGAACGAGTCAGGCGAGGACAGGCTCGCCTGCCCGTCGGCCGGCGCTCGACGGAACCTCGGCCAAGCGTTGCTTAGCCTCAGCCTCGCGCTGGGCCTCGCAATCGCCACAAATCGGGTGCATCGAACTTGCATCATGTTAACTCAGCGTTCCCGTTACGCGCTCCGCGCGATGTTGTTCCTGGCCGACATGCCGCCTTCGGGCGCGCCGACGCCGATGACCCGCATCGCGGCGGAAGCGAATGTCCCCCGCAAGTTCCTGGAACTGATCCTCGCGGAGCTGCGCGAGGCGGGGCTGCTGCTCAGCTATCGCGGCAAGATGGGTGGCTATCGCCTGTCGCGCCCCACCCACCTCATCTCGCTGGGCGAGATCATCCGCGTCATCGAGGGACCATTGGCGCTGGTCCCGTGCGTCAGCCGGACCGCGTACAGACGCTGTCTCGATTGCAAGAGCGAGGCGGATTGCGCGATTCGCCACGCGATGATGCGCGTTCGCGACGACACCGCGCGCATCCTAGACGGCACCAGCCTGGCGGACGCGACGGCGGACAAGCTGGTCGCGGCCTGAGCGTCAGCGCCGGGCGCGCATCTCGTCGCGGATTTCGCGCAGTAACGTCACGTCGGCGGGCTCGGTCGCGACGGCGGCGTCCGCCTTGGGCATGAAGCGGTTCACCGCGCGCACGACGAGAAAGATGATGAACGCGACGATCACGAAGTTCACCGCCTGTGTCACGAACGCGCCATAGCCGAGCAGCGGCACCCCCGCCTTCTTCAATCCCGCATAATCGTTGAGCGAACCCGCATAGCGGGCGGGCACCGGCCCCAGCCGCACGAAATAACCCGAAAAGTCGAGCCCGCCCAGCACGCGCCCGATCACCGGCATCAGCACGTCGTCGGTCAGCGAGGTGACGATCCGGCTAAACGCCGTCCCGATGATCACCGCCACCGCGAGATCGAGCACGTTGCCGCGCGCGATGAACGTCTTGAACTCTTGCAGCATACGCGTGCGTCTCCTGGGAGCCCGCTCGCGGCCTACGCGCGATTATACCTCGCCAAGCCGCGACGGTGATCTATATTGCAGGACAGGCCAAGGAGGAGCCGTCCCGATGTCGCTGCGTCCCGTTCTGTTTCCCGCCATCGTCGCCGTCGCGCTGTCGGGCTGTGGCATCAACTCCGTTCCCACCGCCGAAGAGGGCGTCCATGCGCGCTGGGCCGATGTCCAGAACGAGTATCAGCGCCGCTCCGACCTGATCCCCAACCTCGTCTCCACCGTAAAGGCGGCGGGCGCGCAGGAGAAGGATATCCTGGTCCAGGTCACACAGGCACGCGCCAGCGCCAACGCGGTCAAGATCAGCGCCAGCGATCTGACCGATCCGGGCAAGTTCCACCAGTTCGAGCAGGCGCAGAACGCCGTGACCGTAGGCCTGCAGCGGATGCAGGAGGCCTATCCCGAGCTGAAATCGCAGGGCAATTACACCACGCTGATGTCGCAGCTGGAGGGGACGGAAAACCGCATCACCGTCGCGCGGCGCGATTACAATGAGTCGGTGCAGGGCTACAACACGCGCATCCGCACCTTCCCCGACGCGGTCGGCGCGAAAGTGTTCTATGGCGCGAAGCCGATAATCCCGTTCAGCGCCACGCCGGGTTCGGACGTCGCGCCCAAGGTCAATTTCGGGTGATCGGGTCGCTTTGATCGCCGCCCTGCTGCTCGCCTCGACCATGTGCACTGCTCCGTCGCCATCGGCGTCGGCCGGGTACGCGTTTCCGGCGTTCACCGGGTACGTGGTCGACAGGGCCGGGGTGATCGGACAGTCCGAACGCCGCCAGCTAACAAAGCGGCTCGGGCGCGTGGAGCGGCGGACGGGGCATCAGGTCGCGGTAGTGACGGTAACGACGCTCGGCGGACACGCGATCGAACCCTATGCCACCGCGCTCGCCAACCGATGGGGTGTTGGTCGGTGCGGATACAATGACGGCGTGCTGCTTCTGGTCGCGCCGCGCGAACGCAAGGTTCGGATCGCGGTCGGCTATGGGCTGGAACGCACGTTGACGAACGCGGAGGCGAGCGAGATCGTGGAGCGGCGTATCCTACCGGCATTTCGCGCCGGGCACATGGAACAGGGAATCGCGGCGGGCGTCGATGGCGTGCTCGGCGAGATCGCGCCCGGCGGGGAGGGTCAGTGAGACGGCTGTTGTACCTGATGTTCGTATTGCTGCTCGTGCAGACGGGTTTTGCGTCCGCTCAGACGTTCCCCAAGTTCACCGGATTGGTGGTCGACGCAGCGAATGTCCTGCCGCCCGCGACGAAGGCCGACCTGCAGGCCAAGCTGCTGGCACTGCAGACGCAAACGCATCGGCAACTGGTGGTGGCGACGCTCCCGGACCTGCAAGGCTATGACATCGAAACCTATGGTTACAAGCTCGGGCGCGAGTGGGGCGTGGGGCTGCGCGATGTCAACAACGGCGCGGTGCTGTTGGTCGCGCCCAAGGAGCGCAAGGTGCGGGTCGAGGTCGGCTATGGGCTGGAGCCGATCATCACCGACGCGCTGTCGAGCGTGGTCGTCAGCCAGGACATCCTGCCTCGCTTCAAGGCGGGCGACCTGCCCGGCGGCGTCATCGCGGGGGTTGACGCGCTCGACAAGCAGCTGCGCGCCTCGCCGGAAGAGGCCAAGGCGCGCACCGATGCGGCGGTCGCGGGGTTCAACAAGGAGCACCAACGTGTCGGCCGGAGCGGCGGCGGCGTGCCGATCGGGCTGATCTTCTGGGCGATGGTGATCGGCTTCGTGGTGCTGTCGATGCTGCGGCGGCGCGGCGGCACGGGGCGGGCTTATACCGGCGCAGGCTATGGCGGCGGGTTCGGCGGAAGCAATCTGCCGATCGTGATGTGGGGCATCGGCGAGGCGCTGAGCCAGCGCGAGCGCGGCAGCGGATGGGGCGCGGGCGGCGGAAGCTGGGGCGGTGGCGGCGACAGCGGTGGTGACGGTGGCGGCGGGTCGGACGGCAGCTGGGGCGGCGACGGGTTCAGCGGCGGCGGTGGCGGCTCGTTCGGCGGCGGCGGCGCGTCGGGAAGCTGGTGAGGATGCGCTTGCCCGCCGCCGACCGCGATCTCGTCACCGCCGCCGTCACCCGCGCGGAGGCGCTGAGCGACGGTGAGATCGTCACGGTCGTGTCGGCGCGATCGGACGGGTATCGCGATGTGACCCTGCATTGGGCGGTGCTGGCGATGCTGGGCGTGCTCGCGTTATTGGCGTGGCGACCGGGGCTGGCCGACCCGCTGGTGGCGCTGTTCGCGGAGCCGTGGGACCCGGCGACGCCGACCGGCGCGATGCTGGTGAGCGCGCTGGTGCTGGAGGTGATCGCATTCCTGCTCGTGCGCGGGTTGCTCGGGGTCGAGGCGGTCCGCATGGCGCTTACGCCGGGCGCGACCAAGGCGCGACGCGTGCGGCGACGGGCGCGCGACCTGTTCAGCGTCGGCGCGGAGCAGCGGACGCGCGCGGGGACGGGCGTGCTGCTCTATCTGTCGCTCGCCGAACGCCGCGCGGAGATCGTCGCCGAACACGGCATCCACGCCCGCGTCGCGCCGGAGGCGTGGGGCGAGGCGATGGCGGCGCTGCTCGCGGGCGTGCGCGACGGCCGCGCGGGCGAGGGGGTGGCGGCGGCGGTGGAGCGGATCGGCGCGGTGCTCGCCGAGCATTTCCCGCGCTCGGCGGATGACACCAACGAACTGCCCGACCGGCTGATCGAGCTGTGACGGACGCGACGGAGACGCTCTGGTCGGGCAGGTTCCTGGAAATACGTCGGCGTGACGGCTGGGAATGGGCGGCGCGGCGCGGCGAAGTTCGGGCGGCGGTGATCCTGGCGATCCATGACGGCGCGGTGATCCTGGTCGAGCAGGATCGCATACCGCTCGGGTGCCGCTCGCTCGAGCTGCCGGCGGGGCTGGTCGGCGACGATGCGGACGCCGAAACGCCCAAAACCGCCGCCGCGCGTGAGTTGGAAGAGGAGACCGGCTGGCGCGCTGCGCGGGTCGAGGCGCTGGGCATTTTCGCGTCATCGCCGGGCATGACTTCCGAAACGTTCACGCTGGTCCGCGCGACCGGCCTGACGCGCGTCGGCGCGGGTGGGGGCGTTGCGGGCGAGCGGATCGCCGTCCATGCAGTGCCGCTTGCGGAGCTGACCGCGTTCGTGGCGGCCAGGCGCGCGGCGGGGGTCGCGATCGACGCCAGGCTGTTGCTGGTGCTGGCGTCGACGCTGACGTCGCATGATAGGTTGATGTCGGTGAGAGCGGGACGGTCCGCGCCGGCCTAGTCGCGACCTCGATCCGATCAAGGAGTGACCGATGCGCACCTATCCCAAGCCGCCCTTTGCCGAGCAGCAGCAACCGATGCCCGGCTCCAGCGCGGCGATGGATCCCAAGCCCGACTATGGCGAAGGTAGCTATCGGGGTTCGGGCAGGCTGGAGGGCAAATGCGCGCTGATCACCGGCGGGGACAGCGGCATCGGCCGCGCGGTCGCCTATGCCTATGCGTGCGAGGGGGCGGACGTGCTGGTCAGCTATATCAGCGAGGATGACGACGCGAACGAGACCAAGCGGCTGGTCGAGCTGGCGGGGCGGACGGCGGTGCTGGTCCCGGGCGACATCTCGGACCCGGCGCATTGCCGCGCGCTCGTCGAACGGGCGGTGAGCGAGCTCGGCGGCCTCGACATTCTCGTCAACAACGCAGCGCATCAAGCGACGATCGATGCTCTGGCCGACATCACCGACGAGGAATGGCAGGTGACCTTCGCGACCAACATCCACGCGATGTTCTATTTGGCAAAGGCAGCGGAGCCGCACCTCGCCAACGGGGGCGTGATCATCAACACGACCTCGATCAACGCGGAAAAGCCGAGCCAGCAATTGCTCGCCTATGCCACCACCAAGGGCGCGATCCACAATTTCACCGCCGGGCTGGCGCAAATGCTGGCGGAAAAAGGCATCCGCGTGAACTGCGTCGCGCCGGGGCCGGTGTGGACGCCGCTGATCCCGAGCACGATGCCGGTGGAAATGGTGACCTCGTTCGGCGCGGAAACCCCGCTCGGTCGCCCCGCGCAACCGGTCTAACTCGCCCCCGCCTATGTGATGCTGGCGAGCGACGAGGCGAGCTATATTACCGGCGCGACCGTGCCGGTGACGGGTGGCACGCCGTTTCTGTAAACGCGGGCGGGCTATTTGAAGTTGTCCGCGTACGCCTGCAGCTTGAGCTTGTAGAGCGGTGCTTCCTGGACATGGTAGGCCCAGCCTTCGCGATCGGCGTGAGCGGTCGCGGCTTCCAGCGTCGGAAACGAGAGCATCACCTGTCCGCGCGTGTCGCCGCTGCCCGCCCAGCCGGTGAGCGGGTCGGGGTGCATCGCTTCGGTGCGTTCGAACTCCAGGATCCATTGCCCGGTGTGCGCGTGCTTGCCCGACGACATGGCATTTTGGGGCGACTGGAAGATGCGGGCGGTGGGCATGGCGTTTCCTTAGCGACTACCGTCTGAACGCGCATCGGCCTTTTTGGTGCGCAGCGTCGCGGTCGCGCTCGCCGGATCGTCGGGCCAAGGGTGGCGAGGGTAGCGACCGCGCATCTCCTTGGCGACGTCGGCCCAGTTGCCGCGCCAGAACCCGGGCAGGTCGCGCGTGGTCTGGATCGGGCGTCCGGCGGGCGAGGTGAGCGACAGCACCAGCGGCGTGCGGTCGGTGCCGATCACCGGGTGCTCGGCGACACCGAACAGCGCCTGGACCCGCAGCTCGACGCGCGGGCCACCCTCGGCGGCATAGTCGATCGCGTGAGTCGATCCCGCCGGGCTGGTAAAGGCGGGCGGGGCGAGCCGGTCGATGCGCTGCAGTTCGTTCCATCCGAGCAGCGCGCGCAGTGCGTCGACGAGCGCGGCGGGCGGAACCGCGTCGAGGCGGCGCCTGCCGACGAGCAGGGGGCCAAGCCAGGCGTCGAGGTCGGCGAGCAACGCTTCGTCGTCGACCGATACACCCGCATGGGCGGCGCGGGCGCGAAAGACGTGGGCGGTGTCGGGCCACGGGAGCAGCGCCAGGCCGTGACGGCGGACGCCGCCCAGCAGCGCGCGCTCGATCTCTTCGCGGTCGGGCGCGTCGTCGGGGCCGGTGGACAAGCGCAACGCCCCTAGCCGCCGCTCGCGCGTGGCGGCAATCGCGCCGGTGGCAGGGTCGAAGCGGACCTCGCGATGCGCGGTGATGCAATCGGCGAACAGCCACTCGATGGTGGGCAGGTCGAGCGCGGCGGCGGACAGGATGCGCGCGCCCGCCGCCGACCCCTGGGTCTCGCCGACCGCGAGCCACTCCGCGCGCGCGAGCGGAGAAGCGGGGTCGAGCCGGAATCCGCGCCCGCCGACGCTCGCCCACCGCTCGCCGGTCGCGTCGCGGCGACGAGCGACGCGGTCGGGAAAGGCGATGGCGAGGCAGACCGCTTCTCCCCTCCCTGCAAGGGAGGGGTTGGGGGTGGGTAGCGCGCGAAGCGCGCGCTCGGCAGAGGGTGCGCGTAAACCGCCCGGCGCTGGCGCGCCGGTACCCACCCCCAGCCCCTCCCTAAAAGGGAGGGGAGTCAGCGATGCCCACCTCCTCGCCAACCGCCGCGCCCCGTCCGCTCTTTGCCCGCGCTCGGCCCTCCAGCGACGCAATCGCGCATCGACATCCACGTCGCTTCCGCCCAGCCCGCGCTCGCCGAGCAACACCGCCACCTCGGCCGCGACCTCGGCCAAGCCCATTTCCCCCGCCTGGATCAGCATGTGCGCCAGCCTCGGCTCCAGCGGCAGCCGGGCGATCGCGCGACCATGCGCTGTCGGCCGCGCGTCCGCGTCGACCGCGCCGAGCGTGAGCAGCCGCGCGCGCGCTTCGCTCACCGCCGCGTCCGGCGGCGGGTCGAGCCAGCGCAGGCGACGCGGATCGTCGACGCCCCAGATCGCGCACGCCAGCACCAGCCCCGACAGGTCCGCCTCCAGCATCTCGGGCGGGTCGAAGCGCGGCAGCCCAGCGGTCGCCGCCGCCTCCCACAACCGGTATGCGACGCCGGGTGCCTGCCGCGCTGCTCGCCCAGCGCGCTGCGTCGCGGTCGCCTGGCTCGAACGCTCGGTGACAAGCCGGGTCAGCCCCGCCGCGCGGTCGTAGCGGGGGCGGCGCGCGAGGCCGCTGTCGACCACGACGCGCACGCCGTCGAGCGTCAGGCTGGTCTCGGCGATGCTGGTGGCGAGCACGATCTTGCGCCGCCCGTCGGGGTCGCGCGCGATGGCGGCGCGCTGCGCGGTGGGATCGAGCGAGCCGTGCAGCCGGTGGAGCACCACGTCGACGCCCGCCAGCCGCTCGGCGGTGCGCTCGATCTCCGCGACGCCGGGCAGGAAGGCGAGCACGTCGCCTCGTGTTTCCGCAAGCGCCTGGCGGACAGCGGCGGCGATCGCATCCTCGATGCGGGCCTCCGCGTGCCGGCCGAGGTGGACGAGGTCGAGCGTATGCGACCGCCCTTCGCTTTCGATCACCGCGCCGCCCAGCAACGCGCCGAACCGCGCGCCGTCGAGCGTCGCGGACATGGCGACCAGACGCAGGTCGGCGCGCAGCCCGCCCTGCGCGTCGAGCGCGAGCGCCAGGCCGAAGTCGCTGTCGAGATGCCGCTCATGCACCTCGTCGAACAGCACCGCCGACACGCCGGTCAGCTCCGGGTCGGCCTGGATGCGCGACACGAAGATCCCCTCGGTCAGCACGGTGACGCGGGTCGCGGCGGACCGCCTGCTATCGAGTCGGGTGGCGTAGCCGATCGTGCGCCCGACCGGCTCGCCCGCCAGCGCCGCCATCCGCTCCGCCGCCGCCCGCGCGGCGAGTCGGCGCGGGGAGAGCAGGAGCACCTCGCCCGTGCACCACGGCTCGGCCAACAGCGCGGGGGCGACGGCGGTGGTCTTGCCCGCGCCCGGCGGCGCGACCAGCACCGCGTTGGGCCTGTCGCGCAACGCGGCGAGCAGATCGGGCAGGACGGCGTGGATCGGGAGCGACATGCGCCATGTGACATGGCGACGGCACCGCGCAGCGCCAAGCGCGTTGTTCGCGATGCCCCCAGCCGGGTGGGTTAAGAAAAGGGTGAAGATATGAGCATGCTGGACGGACTGCTGGGCCAATTGGGCAACAACGCGACGGTAGCAGGCCTCGCGGCCAAGGTGGGGCTCAGCCCCGAACAGGTCGAGACGGCGGTGCAGGCCCTGGGTCAGCAGCATTCGATGCCCGGCGACACCGTGCAGGGCGCGGCGGACCAGACCGGGTTGCCGGAAGACAAGCTCAGCCAAGTAATGGAGCATCTAGGCGGTGAAGGCGGGCTGGGCAGCTTGGCCGGGATGCTGGGCCAGGGCGGCGGAGGCGGCGAGGGCGGCCTGGGCGGGATGCTCGGCGGGCTGTTCGGGAAGGAGTGAGCGCTTAGCTCCTCCCCAGCTTGCTGGGGAGGGGGACCGCCGCGCTCTTTGGCGCGGTGGTGGAGGGGCGGCGGGGCAAGTGAGCTACCTGCGTCCGAAGTCCCTCCACCATTCGCGCAAAAGCGCGAACGGTCCCCCTCCCCGAGCTTCGCTCAGGGAGGATTAAAGGCTACCGATACAACCGCCCGCCCTCGATCGCCGCCACCTCGAACGCGAACAACAGGTCCGGGTCCGGCGCGTCGACCTCGCGCGCGATCTCCGCCGGGGCGACCTGGCGGAGCAGGTGGCGCAGGATGGCGAGGCGCGCGGGTTTCTTCTTGTCCGCGCGGACGCAATACCACGGCGCGAGCGGGGTGTGTGTGCGCGTCAACATCGCATCGCGCGCGGCGGTATAGTCGTCCCATTTGTCCTGCGCGACCGCGTCCATATCGCTGACCTTGAGCGCCTTTAGCGGGTCCTCGCGGCGCGCAGCGAGGCGTTGCTTCTGTTCGTGCTTGTCGATGTCGAGCCAGACCTTGACCAGCCTGATGCCGCTTTCGACCACCATCCGCTCGAAATCGGGCGCGTCGCGCAGGAACTCGGCCTGCTGCGCGTCGGTGGAGAACCCCATCACCACCTCCACACCGGCGCGGTTGTACCAGGAGCGATTGAAGATCACCAACTCGCCCGCGCTCGGCAGGTGCGCGACATAGCGCTGAAAATACCATTGCGTGCGCTCGCGGTCGGACGGCTTGGGCAGCGCGACCACGCGCGTATTGCGGACGGAGAGATGTTCGACGATGCGCTGGATGGTGCCGTCCTTGCCCGCGCTGTCGCGCCCTTCGAGCACCAGCACGATCCGCTCGCCCGACGCGACCGCCGCCTGTTGCGTGCGCACCATCGCCAACTGGAGCTGAGCGAGCTGCTTCTCGTAGTGTTTGTCATCCATGCGCTCAGCCTTTCCGTGACACGGCGAACCCGGCGAAACTCTGGTTCACGGGCATCAACTCCAGCGTGTTGATGTTGAGGTGCGGCGGCAGCGTCGCCACCCACAACAACGTGGCGGCGATGTCCTCCGCCGTCATCGGGTCGACGCCCGCGTACAATGTGTCCGACGCCTCCTGGCTGCCGGTGCGGACCAGCGTGAACTCGGTTTCGACCATGCCCGGCTCGATCGAGGTGACGCGCACACCGGTGCCCGCGAGATCGGCGCGCAGGTCGAGGCTGAACTGGCGCACGAACGCTTTGGTGCCCGCGTAGACGTTGCCGCCGGGATAGGGATAGGTCGCGGCGACCGAGGACAGATTGATGATCGCACCCTTGCGTTCGATAAGCGCGGGCAGCAAGCGGTGGGTGACCGCGACCAGCGCGGTGACGTTGGTGTCGATCATCACCCGCCAGTCGTCGAGCTTCGCCGCCTGCGCGGGCGCGGTGCCGCGCGCGAGGCCGGCGTTGTTGAGGAGCAGGTCGATGGGCGGCAGGTCGCCCAACGCCGCATCACGCGCCGCTTCGTCGGTGACGTCGAAGACGAGCGGGGTGAACGTGTCGCCTAGCTCGGCACGCAATGCCTCCAGCCGGTCGGCGCGGCGGCCGGTGCCGACCACCTGCCACCCCGCGCCCGCGAACGCGCGCGCGGCGGCCGCGCCGATGCCGGCGGTCGCGCCGGTGATGAGAACGGTGGGCATGATGTCTCCTTCTAATCCGATCGTAGCGCCGCCGCCGGGCGCGCGCGAAGCGCGGGCACCCCGCCCAGCACGCCCAACCCGAGCGTCGTTCCCGCCGCCGCCAGCAACGTCAACGCGATCACGCGCGCGTCGGGTGCCCAGGGCAGCGAGAACACATGGGTGACGACATACCAGCCCGCGCCGCCGCCTATAACCAACGCGACCGCGCACAGGATGGCGCTCAGCAACAGATACTCGATCGCCTGCCCGGCCAGCACCTGGCCACGCGTTGCGCCGAGCAGCTTCAGGATCACCGCGTCGTAGCGGCGCGCGCGCGCGGCGGCGGCGACCGCGCCGACCAGCACCGCGATGCCCGCCGCGACTGTCACCGCCGCCGCCGCGCGGATCGCCACCGCGATCTGCGCCAGCACCACGCCGACCTGCCCGATCACGTCGCCGACCCGTACCATTGTCAGCGACGGCAGCGTGGCTGCCACCGCGCGCGCGATCGCGCCGTCGCGCGCGGGGGCGGCGCGGACCGTGGCGATCAGGCCGTGCGGCGCTTCCTCGATATAGCCGGGCGAGAACACGATCGCGTTGTTGAGCCCGAACCCGCCCCAGTCGATTTCGCGGGTCGCCGCCAACCGCGCGGGCACGTCGACGCCCAGCACCGACACGGTGAGGCGGTCGCCGATGCGCAGGCCCAGCGACGTGGCCGCGCTCGCCTCCAGCGAGACCAGCGGCGGCCCGTGGTAATCGGCGGGCCACCACCGCCCCGCGACCACGCGGTTGCGCGGCGGCACCGTCGCGGACCAGGTCAGCGTGCGGTCGCCGCGCAGCACCCAGCTGTCGGGCGGATGCGCCATCTCCGACAGGCGTCGTCCCTTCAGCGCGACGATTGCGCCGCGCAACGAGGGCACCGCCTCGATGCGCGCGGCGGGCGCGGCGCGGCGGACGGCGGCGCGGAAAATCGCTTCGTCCTCGGGCTGAAGGTCGGCGGCGAAGAAGCGCGGGGCCTTGGCGGGGGCGGTGCCCGCCAGCTCCGCGCCGAGGCTGGTGTCGATCGCCGCCAGCGCGACGAATAATGAGAAGCCGAGCCCAAGCGCGACCACCAGCCGGTCGGTCGACGCGCCCGGGCGATGGAGGTTGGCGAGCGCCAGCCGCGCCAGCGGCGCGCGCGGGCGGGGAAGGCGGGCCAGCCCCCAGCGAATCAGCAGCCCGAGTATCCACAACAGCAGCACCAGCGCGGCGATAGCGGCGACGAACCCGGCGGCGAGCGGGCGATCGCTCGCCGTGCCGACCGCGAGCGCGACGAGCAATGCAACCAGCACCACCGCCGTCAGCGCGACGCGCCAGCCCGGCCAGCGGCGCGGCGCGTGGACGCCGCGCAACAGCGCCGCCGCGGGCACCGCGCGCGCTCGCGCCAATGAGGGGAGCGCGAACAGCGTCGCCACCAGCAAGCCGAGCGCGGCGGCGACCAGCAACGGTTGCGGGTACAGCGCGAGGCGCGGCTGCACGGGCAACGCGCTTCCCGCCACCCGCACCACCAGCCACGGCGTCGCCGCGCCCAGCGCCAGTCCCGCCAGCGTCGCCGCGCCCGCCACCAGCGCCAGCTCGCCCCCGACGATGGCCGCGATCAGCCCGGATCGCGCGCCGAGCACCTTCATCGTCGCGACCTCGCCCGTCTTGCCCGCCAGCCACGCGCCCACCCCGCTGCCCACGCCGACCCCTGCGATCGCCAGCGCGGACAGGCCGACGAGGAGCAGGAACTGGCCCAGCTCGCCGACGCCGTGCTTCAGGCTTGCCGCCGCGTCGTCGACCGTGCGGAACGTCCACCCCGCGCCCGGGTGGCGTGCGAGCAGTCGCTGGCCGACCGCGTTCGCGTTCGCGCCGGGCGGCAGGACGATGCGATAGCGTGCCTCGAACAGGCTGCCCGGCTGTTGCAGCCCGGTCGCGTCGAGGGTGGCGACGTCGATCAGCAGCGCGGGGCCGAGCCGGAAGCCCTCTCCCAACGCGTCCGGTTCGGTCCCGAGCAGGCCGCCGACGATCAGTCGCGCATCGCCGACGCGCAAGGGATGGCCGACTTGAACCCCGAGCCGCTCGGCGAGCGCGGGGGCGAGCGCGACGCGCTCTCCGCGTGGCCGCGCGCCGGCGAACGTGGCGCGACCGACCAGCGGCCAGGCGTCGTCCACCACCTTCAGGTCGGCGAGCGTGGGCGCGGTGCCGTTGAGCGGGTCCGCCATCGCGCGCATCCGCACCGTCTCGGATATGCGGCCATAAACGGCGAAGTCGGCGCGCTCCGCAATCGTCGCGCGGCGCTGCGACACGCGCAGCTCCAGGTCGCCGCCCAATGTCGCGCGCGCTTGGCTCGCCAACCCGGCAAGCAGGGAGGCGGACAGGCTGCCGATCCCCGCCAGCCCGGCGGTGCCCAGGAACAGGCACAGCGCGAGCAACCACAAGCCCCGCCCGCCCCGGCGCAGGTCGCGGAGCGCAAGGCGGAAGGCTAGCATGTGATTGATCCTCCCCGTAAGCGGAGAGGATCAAGCGACCGCGAAGTTCTCCTCATCCTCGCCGGTCCGCTACGACCCGCCCGTCGGCCAACTCCACCACCCGCGCGCACCGGGCCGCCAGCCCCGCATCGTGGGTGATCAGGAACACGGTCGCGCCTTCCTCGCGTTGCCGCGCGAACAACAGGTCCATGATCGCCGCGCCGGTCGCGGTGTCGAGGTTGCCGGTCGGCTCGTCCGCGAACAGCAGCGCGGGGCGGGGACCGAGCGCGCGAGCGATCGCGACCCGCTGTTGCTCGCCGCCCGACAGCTGCGCGGGATAATGGCGCAGGCGATGCGACAAACCGACCGCCGCCAGCCCCGCCCCCGCCCGCGCCCACGCGTCCGGCGCGCGCGCCAGCTCGAGCGGCACCGCGACATTCTCCAGCGCGGTCATGCCGGGCAGGAGGTGGAACGCCTGCAGCACCACCCCGATCCGCCCGCGCCGCGCCACCGCCAACGCGTCCTCGTCGAGTCGCGCGAAATCCAGCCCGGTGACGATCACCTCGCCCCCGGTCGGCCGCTCCAGCCCCGCCAGGATCGCCATCAGCGACGATTTGCCCGAGCCCGATGCGCCGAGCAGCGCGACGCTCTCGCCCGCGCCGACGTCGAGGTCGATGCCGCGCAGGATTTCCGTGCGCGCATTGGCGGGGCCCAGCGACAGCGTGACGTTGCGCGCGGCGATGACGCTGGTAGGCGGGGAGGATGATGTCACGACCGACGCGATATGGCTGGCGAGCCGCGATTGTCCACCTTGCGATCTGCCTAGCGACACCGGCGAGCGCGGGGCCGCTGGTCTGGGCGTTGGGCGACAGTCTGACGGAGGGCTACGGCCTGCCCCCGCAACAGGGCTTCACCGTCCAGCTGCAGGCGGCGCTGCGCCGCGCCGGGATGGACGCCACGGTGGTCAATGGCGGCGTGTCGGGCGATACCGCGCGGCAGGGGCTGGCACGGCTGCGCTGGGGGCTGCGCGGGTTGCCGCGCGCGCCCGACCTGGTGGTGGTGGAGCTGGGCGCGAACGACATGCTGCGCGGCTTGCCGCCCGAGCAGACCGCGAAGAACCTGGCCGCGATCCTCGAAGAACTGGCGCGGCGGCGCGTGCCGGTGCTGCTGACGGGAATGCGCGCATCGCCCAATCTGGGCACCGACTATCGGCGGCGGTTCGACGCGCTCTACCCGGCGCTGGCCAAGCAATATCGCGTCTCGTTCTACCCGTTTTTCTATGACGGGGTGGCGGGGCGCCGCGAGTTGATCCAGGCCGACGGACTCCATCCCAATGCGCGCGGCGTCGCGGTGATCATCGGCAGGATCACGCCGGCGGTATCGAAGGCATTGAAGTCGGCTTTTATTCGTCGGCGATAGCCGTGATCTTCCCGCGAACGGGCGGATACGGGCCAATCGTGTACCATTGACACGCTCCACAAGCATTGCCTTGATCGCTAGTGTTGACGCAAGCAATTGTTCCGTTACAGCGACCGCTATTCCAAGGAGAATGCAAGTGACGGACGACCTTACCTCCATCAACCCGGTCGAGCTCGCGACCGAACTCACCATCGCGTGGCTGTCCAATGCCAATACCCGCGCCAACGCGGAAGACGTGCCCGCATTTCTCGCCCGGATGCATGACGCGGTGAACGGGCTGGCCAACAGCAACGTCGCCGCGGAGCCCGAACAACAGCCGGAAGCGCCCGTCGAGCACACGGCCAAGGTGACCGCGCGCAAGTCGCTGGCCTCCAAGGAGCACATCATCTCGATGATCGACGGCAAGCCGTACAAAACGCTGCGCCGCCATCTGTCGAGCAACGGCCTGACCCCCGAACAATATCGCGAGCGGTACAAGCTCAAGTCCGATTACCCGATGGTCGCCGAGAACTATTCGACCCATCGCCGTGAGATGGCCAAGAAGATCGGCCTGGGCCGCAAGCCCGGCCCGCGCGCCGAGGCCGCCCCGGCCGAAGCGCCCGCCGCCGAAGCACCCAAGCCGCGCGGCCGCAAGAAGGCTGACGCGACCGCCTAAGGGTTAATACGATGTCGCCGCGCACGCCCCCGCTTCCAGGGCGGTATGCGCGGCGGATACGTTTTTTTCGCGATGGCTCCGCATTTTGTGCGCGCGTGCCCTAAGCTCTCGGTCGCGCCCGCCAAGCTGCGGCCCATGACCACCGATAGCATCTCCGGCGTGACGAACGGATAGACGTCGCGCTTGGTCGTATAATTGACCGGGTCGACGTCTGCGGCGTGGACGCGGGCCAGCACCTCGTCATCTACCGGCTGCGGCCACGGCCGCTCCGCGCGCATAGTGGCGGGGGTCATGCGATAATCGTCGGGCATGGGGCGCACTTTCGGGTCGGTAGCGACGCGAGAACGGGCGAGCAATCCGTCGCGGCGCGAAGTTGAGGAAGTTGAGGCTCGAACGCTGATTCAACTTCGATGCGAGCGGGAGAGTTCGGTCCCGAGTCGTGGCAGCCGCCGCGGCGCGGAAGTGGAGAAACTTCACGCCACGTCTCGTTTCTTACATCCCTCCCGCGCGGGATCGCATGGGTCGCGGTGCGGTGGACGGCGGCGGATCGAGCAAACATCTGCCAGCTTAGATCACGAACAATCCAACATTGGTAGAGTGACGTCAGTGGCGGCGGGTTGCGCTCAGTAGCGGACATAACGGGCCAGCCCTGATATGCTCATCGGATGAGCAGCCCATCAGCATTCGACGCACTGATGCATGAGGTCTGCGTGGAGAGGGGCTGGTGTGGCTCGGTCATTGAGGGCCAGTCGCGCCATGTTATCGACTTCTTGCCCGATAACGGGGAAGTCACAGCGGATCAGTTCGTCACTTGGCTCTTCGCGGCAGACGGGGTGGACCCGGACGAAGACTCCGCGAAGTGGCAGAGCCACTACAATGGATTACGCGACGCTTTCGTACGGCACATGGGCAGCGAGAAAGCTTCGGTTGAGCGGCTTAGGTGGAATGGCCGCTAGCCGCCTCTTGTCGGTCCTCTCTTACCCCCGCATCTCCTACCCCCGCATCCGCTCGTGATGGCGGATCACCTCGTCGATGATGAAGCGCAGGAACTTCTCGGAAAACTCCGGGTCAAGCTGCGCCTCCTCCGCCAGCCGACGTAGCCGCGCGATCTGCGCTTCCTCGCGGGCGGGGTCGGCGGGGGGGAGGTCCGCGCCCGCCTTGTACGCCCCCACCGCCTGCGTCACCTTGAACCGCTCGGCGAGAAGGTGGATCAGCGCCGCGTCGATGTTGTCGATGCTGCGGCGATAGCCGTCCAGCGCATTGTCGGGCATGACCTGTCTCCCCGGGAACTCGTTCCCCTCATGCGGGCGAGCGCACGCCCGGGCAAGGCTGCTTGCCTTATCCGGGACCGGGGGCCACATCGCACCCGCCATGACCGCGACACTTCACCGCCTGCACCGATCCGCCCAGCCCTCGCTCGAGCCGATGCTGCAGCTGGTCGCGGGCGACCTCAACCAGGTCAATGCGGTGATCCTCGACCGGATGCAGTCGGACATCCCGCTCATCCCCGAGCTCGCCGGCCACCTGATCGCGGGCGGAGGCAAGCGGATGCGCCCGATGCTGACGCTCGCGAGCGCGCGGCTGCTCGGCTATACCGGCAAGCGCCAACACCGGTTGGCGGCGGCGGTGGAGTTCATCCACACCGCGACGCTGCTCCACGACGACGTGGTCGACGGGTCGGACCTGCGCCGCGGCAAGCGTACCGCTAATATAATCTGGGGCAACCCGGCGAGCGTGCTGGTCGGCGATTTCCTGTTCAGCCGCTCGTTCGAGCTGATGGTCGAGGACGGCAGCCTCAAGGTGCTCAAGATCCTCTCCAACGCCTCCGCTGTGATCGCGGAAGGCGAGGTCAACCAGCTCACCGCCGCGCGCCAGATCAATCTGGCCGAGCAGCGTTATCTCGACATCATCGACGCCAAGACCGCCGCGTTGTTCGCCGCCGCCTGCCGGATCGCGGCGGTGGTGGCGGAGCGACCCGAGGTGGAGGAAGCGGCGCTGGACGCATACGGCCGCAACCTGGGCATCGCGTTCCAGCTCGTCGACGACGCGATCGATTATATCTCGGACGCGGGCACGATGGGCAAGGACGCGGGCGACGATTTCCGCGAAGGCAAGATGACGCTGCCGGTGATCCTCGCCTATGCGCGCGGGGATGCGGACGCGCGTAAGTTCTGGAAGGCGGCGATCGGCGGGCACCGCATCGGCGACGCGGACCTTGCCGAAGCGGTGGAGCGCATCCGCGGTACGCGCGCGATCGACGACACGCTCGCGCGGGCGCGACATTACGGCCAGCGCGCGATCGACGCGCTGGGCCCGTTCGCGGGCGGAGTGGCGAAGGACGCGATGGTCGAAGCGGTGGAGTTCGCGGTCGCGCGCGCGTATTGATTGCGCTAATACGCGCCGTTGCGGCGGGGGCTTAGCCGCACAGTTTAAATCTTGCATCGGCTCGTCGCCACATCGGAGGAGGTTTCACCATGATCAAGTTCACGATCCTGCTCGCCCGCAAGCCGTCGCTTACGCACGAACAGTTTGTCGATCATCACAAGAACGCCCACGCCGCGCTATTCATGTCGATCGGCGTCGTGAAGGACACGGTGCGGCGGTATGTTCAGCAGCACGCATTGCCTGTCGAGCTGCCCGGGATGCCGCCCGTCAAATATGACGGCATCACCGAATTGTGGTTCGATAACGTCGAGGCGCTCGCGCGTTGCTTCTCCAATGCGGAGTATCTGGAGCGGGTCCGGCCCGACGAGGAGTCGTTCCTCGATCTTCACGGCTGCGACTTTATCGTCTCCGCTGAAAATGGGGTCTTCCCGTCCTGAGTTGTCAGTGTTTCCCACTAAAGCGACCAAGCCGCCCGCTCACCCGCACTCCTTTCCGCACGCTCCCGTTTCCACCTGCAGCGTCGCATGGCCGATCCCGAAGCGGTGGCGCAACACCTCCTTCGCGTCGGCCAGGAAGCGGTCGCCGGGCACCCCGCCCGGCATTACCAGATGCGCGGTCAGCACCGTCTCGGTCGTGCTCATCGGCCAGATGTGAAGGTCGTGCGCGGCGCTGACGCCGGGCAGCGCGACGAGCGTGGTCGAGACTTGATCATAGTCGATCCCGCGCGGCACGGCGGCGAGCGCCATCTCCACCGTCTCGCGCAACAGGCCCCAGGTCTGCCAGAACACCAGCGCGGCAATGACCAGGCTGGTGAGCGGGTCGATCCAGCCCGCGTGCGTCGCCCAGATCGCGACCCCCGCCACCACCACGCCCGCCGACACCAGCGCGTCGCTCAGCATGTGCAGGAACGCCGCCCGCGTGTTGAGGTCGCCGTGCCGCCCACGCGCGAACAGCCATGCGGTGAGGCCGTTGACGACGATCCCCGCCGCCGCCACCGCCGAGACCGTCAGGCCCGGGACATGCGCGGGCGCGCCGAACCGCTCGACCGCCGCCAGCGCGATCGCGCCGAGCGCGACCAGCAGCAACAGCGCGTTGAGCAGCGCGGCCAGAATGGTGGAGCCGCGCAGCCCATAGGTGAACCGCTTGGACACCGGCGCGCGCGCGAGCGTCGCGCCGCCCCACGCGACCGCGAGCCCGAGCACATCGCCAAGATTGTGTCCCGCGTCCGCGAGCAGCGCCACCGACCCGGCGGCAAGGCCGACCACCATTTCCGCGACGACGAACGCCACGTTGAGCGCGATGCCGATCGCGAACGCGCGCCCGAACGAGGCGGGGGCATGGCCGTGCCCGGCGTGGCTGTGCCCGGCACGGCCGTGCGCGTGGCCGTGTGAATGTCCGTGATGCTCGACCATGCGTTCCGCCTCGCCGTCAGCCGATCGGGTCGTAGATCATCATCCGCACCGTCCCCGGCCGGGTGCGGGGTCGGCCGCCCGGCGTCGCGCTGGGGTCGGTATCGGCGGCAACCACGAACAACCGCCCGGTGCGCGGGTCCGCCGCCATCGTCCGTGCGCTGACCGCGGTGACGATCGTCGGCATCGCCTCGTAATGGTCGGGGGTGATCTGGCGATAGACGCTGACGGTGCCGTCACGCCCGTTGGAGCTGAACACGCGCCGCCGCACCGGGTCCCACGCGACCGCGTCGTTGCCCAGCCCGATCGGCAAGTCGGCCACCACGCGCCCGCCGCGCGCGTCGACCACCATCATCTTCGCGTTCACGCAACCCACGGACACCCGCTCGCTCGCCTGGTCATAGGCAAGCCCGTGCGGGCTCTTGCAGTCGGGCGTCGGCCAGCGCGCGACGATCGTGGCGGTACGCGCGTCGATCTTGAGCAGGTCGCTGTTCGCCGCGCCCGCGACATAGACATGCCCAGCCTTGTCGGCGGCGAGATACTCGATCTTCTCGCCCGCGTTGATCGTCGCGACCGCTTTGTCCGTGCGTGGATCAATCACCGTCAGCGTGCCGGTGTCCCCGTTAGCGACGAAGACGCGCCCCGTCGCGGGGTCGCGCGCGATGCCGTCCGCGTCGTCGGCGGCCGGGATGCGGCGGGTGACCTTGAGCGTCTTGAGGTCGAACGCGACCGCTTCGCCCTTGGTGCCGTCGTCGGTGAAGCCCTGGCCGGTGGCGGTCGACACCGCGATGCCGTGCGTGCCGCCGGGCATGCCCTCCACCTGCCCGACGATCGCGCCGGTGGCGGCGTCGAGCACCGTCACTCGGTCGCCATGCGCGACGTACACGCGGGCGGTGTCCGGGTCGGCGACGACATAGTCCCACCGGTCCGGCGCGCCGAGCGGCACCGTCTTGGCGAGCTTGTAGGCGGGAGCCGGCTGCGCCCACGCCGCCGTTGCGACCAGAGCCGCAAAGCCCGCGCTAAACAGCGCCGTCCAGGGTCGTTGAATCATCATGCCGTTCACTCCCATGTCGCGCGCTTTCTGCCGATGACAACGCATCTTGGCCAGCGGCGAATGCGGATGCTCGGTTAACCACCCCGATTATCCGAGAAGCAAGCGGTGATCCCGCAAGGCTGGCTGCATGAGATTGGCCCTGCTCACCATGATCCTGCTCGGCGTCGCGATCGATTCGGTGCTGCCGACCGCCCATCCCCATGTCGAGCCCGCGCCGCACCTAGTCGCCGACGTGGACCGCGCGGTCGATACCGTGATCGAGCGGCGCGAGAGCGGGCATTTCCTGACGGTGGCGGAGGTCAACGGCGAGCCGATCCGCTTCGTGGTGGATACCGGCGCGGACGTAGTCGCGCTGACCGTCGGCGACGCGCGACGCGCGCACGTCGCGTTCGACCCGGCGCGGTTCGAGGTGATCGGCCACGGCGCGTCGGGCGACGTGCGCGGGCAGGAGGTGCGGCTGCGCGATGTGGTGCTCGACGGCAAGCGCGCCAGCGATATCGGCGGCGTGGTGCTGGAAAGCAGCCCGGTGTCGCTGCTCGGCCAGACCTATCTCCGGCATCTCGCGTCGGTGGAGATCAACGGCGACCGGATGACGCTGCGCTGACGCGGACAGGTGACGGGCCGTGCGCGCGCCGCTAGGCGGCGGTGGTGCGTCCGGTCAGTTCTTCCACCGCCCTGGGGGTCGCGGCGCTCGGCATCGCGATCTATTCGGTGATGGACGTGCTGCTCAAGCGGCTGTCGATCGAAAGCGGCGCAGTGCTGGCGGTGTTGTGGCGCTCCTGGGCGGGGGTGGCGATCACGGGGGCGGCGATGCTGGCCCGGCGTGAGCGATGGCCGGACCGCGCCGCGATCCGCCTCCACGCCGTGCGCGGCGTGTTGGCGACGGTATCGGTGCTGTTGTTCTTCTGGGGATTGGTGCGGGTACCGATGGCGCAAGGCGTCGCGATCACGTTCGTCGCGCCGTTGCTGGCGATCTTCCTCGCCGCCTGGACACTGGGTGAGCCGGTGCGACGCGCGGCGTTGATCGGATCGGGCGTAGCGGCGGCCGGCGTACTGGTGATCGCCGCCGGACAATCGCGCGCGCACGCTTCGGCGGGAACGCTGTTGGGCACCGCCGCGATCTTCGCCGCGTCGTTGCTGTACGCGGGCAGCCTGGTCATGCTGCGGCGGCAGGCGCAGGTCGCCCCGCCGCTCGAGATCGCGTTCTTCAACACGCTGGTAATGGCGGTGGCGTGTCTGCCGGTGGTGCTGTTCTTGCCCGCGCTGCCCACCCTCGCGCAGATGCCGCCGGTGATCGGCGCGGCGGTGCTGGGCACCGTGTCGGGCATGTTGCTGACCTGGGCCTATGCGCGCGCGCAGGCGCAGGTGCTGGCACCGGTCGAGTATAGCGCCTTTATCTGGGCGGCGATGCTGGGTTGGCTGGTGTTCGGGGAGCGGGTGTCGGCGTGGACGGTAGCGGGGGCGACGCTGATCATCGCGGGGTGCGTCGCGGCGGTGCGCGGGGCCAGCCCGGCGATGCCGCCGGGCGAGGCGGCGGCGGGGTGACGGTCGCGATCCGCCCCGCTACGCCCGGCGATGTCGCGACGGTGCTGCGCTTCGTGCGCGAGCTGGCGGCGTTCGAGCGCGAGCCGGACGCGGTGGTGGCGACCGAGCCGATGCTCGCCGAGGCGTTGTTCGGCGCTTGCCCGCCCGCCGAGGCGGTCATCGCCGAGCGCGACGGCGTGGCGGTCGGCTTCGCGCTGTTCTTTCACAATTTCAGCACCTGGACGGGGCGGCGCGGACTCTACCTGGAGGACCTGTACGTCACGCCCGAGGCGCGCGCGCGCGGGGTGGGGGCGGCGCTGCTCCGCCATCTCGCCGCGCTGGCGCTCGACCGCGGATGCGCGCGGTTCGAATGGTCGGTGCTCGACTGGAACGCGGACGCAATCGCCTTCTATCGCAAGCTCGGCGCGGTGGGGCAGGACGGGTGGACGGTGCAGCGCGTCGACGGCGACGCGCTGGTGAGACTTGCGGGGAGGCGCTGATGGCGGTCGATGAAGGGCCGGTCGCTTGGGTCGCGGAGGCGATGGAGCCGGTCGGCGCGGTGACCAGCCGCGCGATGATGGGCGGCGCGACCTTGTATTGCGACGGCACAGTGTTCGCCATCGTCGCCGGCGACGCGCTGTGGTTCAAGGCGGACCGGCTCAGCGACGCGACCTGGGACGCGGCCGGGTGCGAGCGGTTCAGCTACGCGCGGGACGGCGGGACGGCGACGATGAACTATCGCCGCGCGCCGGACGATGTGTACGATGATGCCGACGAGCTGCGGCGATGGGCGGGGCTGGCGCTGGAAGCGGGGCTGCGGACGCCGAAGCGAGCGAAAAGTAAAAGTTAGAATTGCTCACGCGAAGACGCAAGGACGCTAAGGAAAGAAGAGGATGTCTTTGCCGCGCCAGCGGCCTTTAATCTTGGCTTGGATAAAGGCCGCTCCGCGGCGAGCTGACCTCTTTGCGCCTTCGCGTCTTCGCGTGAGGAACCTTCTTTACACCTTCCGCCCCAATTCCTCCCCCGCGTCCTGCGGGTCCTCGCCGTGCGCGCGGGCGGCGTTGTAGCGGTCGATCGCCTCCAGCGTGATCCGCCGCGCCTCGTCACGCCCGCCCCAGGTGCCGACCCGCACCCATTTCATCTTCTCCAGGTCCTTATAGTGGGTGAAGAAATGCTCGATCTGCTCGAACACGATCTCGGGCATGTCCTCGCGCTCGTGGACGTTGGAGTAGTACGGAAACGTCGAATCAACCGGCACACAGACCAGCTTCTCGTCGCCACCCGCCTCGTCCTCCAGGTTGAGCACCGCGATCGGCCGCGCGCGCACCACGCAGCCCGGGATAAACGGCGAGCGCGCCACCACCAGCGCGTCGAGCGGATCGCCGTCGGGCGACAGCGTGTGCGGCACGAAGCCGTAATTGGCCGGATAGCGCATCGGCGTGTGCAGGATGCGGTCGACGAACAACGCGCCCGACGCCTTGTCGAACTCATACTTCACCGGCTCGCCGCCCGTCGGCACCTCGATGATGACGTTGAGGTCGTCGGGCGGCGACTTGCCGACAGGGATCAGGTCGATGCGCATGGTGTTCCTTCGATTGAAAGATCGTTGATCAACGCGGTGCGAGCAGCCGGTCGAGCCCGGTCTCGCCGGTGCCGGTCTTCTGCAGGTGCGGATAGCGCAGCCCGCCGTGATAATCGATCGCCATCGTGCGCAGGCGGTCGCCGTCCTTTACCGTCAACGTGACGGGGCGGCCCGCGCCCTTGGCGGCGGTGACGGCGGCGCGCAGCCGGTCGTCGGAGAAGGTCATGTCTCCCACCGCGACGATCTGCGCGCCGACGCTCAGCCCCGCCTTGAATGCCGGGCCATCCCACAACACCCCCGTCACGACACCCATCGGATCGGTAGCCAAGCCCAATGAATAGGTCAGGTCGACCAGCTTGCGCGCCTTTTCGCCCTGCTTGAACACCTTGGGCGATTCGTCGGTATAGACGAGCGTGTACCCGTTACGGACAAAGCCCTCGAGCGGAGCGTGATTGGCGCGCTCGGTGGTGCGGCGGACCAGGTACGATTGCCAGTCATAGGGGACGATGCCGTTCAGCGTCGCGGCAACATCGTCGATCGTATAGGTCAACTCGCCATAGTCGCCGTCGCGCACGCCGAAGAACGCGCGCGCGAAATCGTCGATCGACTTGGTGCCACCCGACTTCTCGCGGAGCAGCGAGTCGACCTCCATCCAGATCAGCAGCCCCTCGTTGTAATAATCCTCCGTTCGCTGCCAGCTCGCGAACGGCTTGCCGCGACGCCCGTTAACCGCCTCGTCATAGGTGGTGTCGACCAGCGGACGCCATTGCCGTCCGGGCGCGGTGTCGAGTTGCGCCATGATCGAGGCATATTGGTCGAGCGTGTCCGCCTTGGACACCAGCCCCGACCGGGCCTGCAACAGGTAGCCGAAGAACTGCGTGCCACCCTCATATACCCACAGCAGGCCGGGGCGCATCGGCTCGTCGTAATTGGGCGTCCACAGGTCCGCGCCGCGGCGAAACTTGCCATCCCAGCTATGCGCGTACTCGTGCGGCAGCAGGTTGCGCGCGGCGATCTGCGTGTCCCATTCGGTGAAATAGCCGGGCTTGGTGCCGTCCTCCGAGCTGCGATGATGCTCCAGTCCGCTGCGGCCGATCTGGTCCGAGATCGAGAACAGGAAATGGTAGTTGTCGTAATGCTGCGCGCCGAACAGCTTCACCGCCTGGGTGACCAGTTGCTTGTGCGCGTCGATCTGCGCCGGGGTCGCCGCGAGATCCTCGGGCTTGTCGGCGAAGGTGTCGAGCGTGACGCGGTCGGTCAGCGGCCACGCCTTGTAATAGCGGCCCGCCACCACCGGCGAGTCCATCAGGATGTCATAGCTGGTGGTTCGGTACCGATAGGTCGATCCGGTGCGGGTCGAGGGCACGGCGGCGACGGCGGTGAACCCTTCGGGGTATCTCACCGTCGCGGTGATGGGGATGTCGCGGACGAAATAGCCCGCCGGGTACAGGCTGGTGGTGATCCATTGCAGCCGCAGCAGGTCGGGGGAGGTAAAGCCGCCACCCGACGCGACGGGCGACAGGAACTGGAACGACGCCTCCACCTTCCGCGCGCCCGCGGGCACGTCGATGTGGAAGGCGAACAGGTTCACCGGGTCGCGCGTCCACGGCAGGTCGACGCCGTTGGCGCGAAACCGCAGCCCCGCGACGTTCGACAGCGGCCCCGATGGCGCGTGATTGCCCGGCTGCCAGCGCGGGTAGAAGAACACGGTATCGCCGCTCGCCACGACCGGGATCGTCTCGCGCACATTGGCGATGCCGTGCTGGGTGTCGGTCACGTCGACGTCAAGCGCGATCGTGCCGAGATAGGCGACATCGCGCGGCGGCGCGATCGGCGCGGGCATCGCCACCGGCTGAGGTTTCGAATTGGTCGCGGGGACGATCTGCGCTCCCGCCAGCGTGGACGTGGCGAGCAACGACAAGCCCAGCAGCGAACGAAGCATCGGCGACCTTTCCGTCATGGTTATCATGCGTGAAGCCTTGGCGGCGCGAGGGCGGGGCGTCCAGCCCCCCTCCTCCCGCTATCCGCATCACGCGCTGCCGCCGCCCAGCACGTTGATCGAGAACGACAGCACGCCGATGTTGAACACGAACGCCGCCAGGCTGTGCCCCAGCGCGGTCTTGCGGACCGTACCCGACGTGATCGACACGTCCGACGTCTGGAAACACATGCCCAACGTGTAGCTGAAATACAGGAAATCCCAATATTCGGGCGTATCCGTGCTGGGAAAATCGAGCCCGCCGCGTCGTTTGCCATTGTCGCCGTCCGAATAGAACAGGTGCGCGTAGTGGAGTGCATAGACCGTATTGGAGAACAGCCAGGCGAGTGTTGATTTCCGCTGAGAGTTGACCCGGAGAGTGCCGAGTTTCCACTGAGAAGTGACCCATGTTCTGACCTTTCCCTCTGGCTGTTGGTCGGGGGATTCGGAGTGATCGACATGGCGTTATTGAGTG